>Ga0066659_10001201_pt1 | contig 11069 bp, 6 predicted proteins | sample GraSoiAngelo_108_FD_75176 | JGI IMG/M metagenome (GOLD analysis project Ga0066659, IMG submission 75176) | Grasslands soil microbial communities from the Angelo Coastal Reserve, California, USA - 14_0903_09_40cm | ecosystem: Environmental > Terrestrial > Soil > Grasslands | place: USA... | reverse complement strand
GAACGGTTCGTCCAAACTGTCGCTGATCGCGCGCAAAGAAAGCATTCGAATACCGCGCGCGATGCATGCTCGCGCGATTGTTTCGGTTTCCATGTCTGTCGCGAGCGCACCCTGTGCGCGCGCGATCTCATTTCGTTGCGCAGTTGAATCGACGATCGTTGTCGATGTAAAAAGTTTGGCCGTACGTACGTTTCGGACGGCGAGAAGGCGCTGTGCGGCGGAAAGTAATTCTCCGTCCGAGAAATTTTCCGCGAGAAACAAATCACCGACTCTCAGGTCTTCGCCTACGCCGCCGGCGAAGCCACTGCTGATCCAAATATCCGGATGTTCAACGCGCAGAAAATTATCGATGTTTGCCTGACAAGCTTTTCGGCCAACCCCCGTGTGAAAGATCGCGATTGGTCGCTGGTTGATCTCTCCGTAAATGATTTCAGTGTCGCCGCTCACTGCGCGTCGCTTGTCTCGCACAAGAGCAACGAATCCCGAACTCTCCGCCGGCAAAGCGAACGTGATCGCAATCATCGTATCATCTGGTCTCACAATCCGCGATCAGTTTTGCGGTAGCGGGGACTCGACGATTTGCACGGCAAAACTCTTCTTCTCGGCGCCTGGCGCGGCCGTTTCGTTAGGCGAAGGCAAACGCGAGGCTGAGCTCGGAGCGCCGCCGGTGATTGCCGAAATCGCCGCCCGAAATTCCATCTCCCGAAACGCCGGAAGATCGACAAGGAGGCCGAGACGATGTTGCTCCGGAATTCCTTTCGTGGCGGAACCGCCAAGCTGCTGAGCGATCGACGCGACTTCGTTCGCAACCGCATCCAGTCGCCCGAGCGCCACCGTTACTGTGATCTCGCTCACGCCCAGCGGTGCGGGCGTGAGCGCCGCCGCTGCTGCCTGTTCCAGAGATTTCGCCAGTTGCTGGCGCATTTGCGCTTCGAGCAATTCGCGATTCGGATTTTTCGTTTCGTGTCGTGCGATTAGCCATAGACCCACCCCCACGTTTGCGGCCATGAGAATGATAAACGCCACGCCGACGCGGCGCGCCATTTTTCGGCCGCGTTCCGAAACATCCACCTGGGCTGGCAGCAAAACCTCGCGCGAATCGCCGCGCATGCTCGCATGAATTCGTCGCGCCACCGCGAGCTCGCGTTGTAATTGCTGGTCCGAAGTTAGTCGCTGCTCCAGCTCCGCGCGTTCCCTCGTGGAGAGCTTGCCGTCGAGATAATCGAAGAGCTTGTCCGGGCTCATGCTTTTCTCGAAAAGCGTCACGCGAGACGCCGTCACACGCAATCGTTAAGTGCTGCTTCTGAGTTGGGCCTTGGATTGTTGAGCGTTGCACCTTCGGCGCTCATAGAGCGCCGCTACAGTTGCATTATTTGCGCTTTCCCCTCGTGGAAATAGAGTACCGCCCTCGTGGGCGAAGATGGCGAGGCAGAAATTCCTCCGTACAGAGGATGGAAGCGCCGTGCCTGGATTGCATTGGCGATCTTTGGCGCGCTCGTGCTGATCTTTCATCGGCCGTTGCTGCAGGGCCTCGTGCGGCAGATTGCGTTGCATTACGCAGCCAAAGAAAATCTGAAAATGGATTTCCGTTTGGAGGGTAATGTTTTTACCGGTCTGACCGTACGGAACTTTCACGCGGTCGCGATTGGTCCCTCGGACGTCGAATCGATCGACGCCGATTTCGCGCACGGGGATTACAATTTGTGGCGCTTTCTTCGGCACGGCCCGACCGATGCCTTCCGAAATATCGAGGTGCGTTGTGCGCGCTTTGTTTTGAATCCGGCGGGAACGCCGCTCAAAGTGCGTCCTCCGAAAGTCGACGAGAGAATCAGGCTACCGGGAATCATTCCAGCGGAACGGCTGCGGTTGTCCGATGTCGATCTTGTCGTGCGCAATCAGCCGCACGATTTCGTCATGCAACATGTCGATCTTGACTTGAATCCGCGCACGCCGGGCGAATTGCGCATCGAGAAATTGCAACTCCCAACGGCGCCAGCCTGGTCGAAAATTTCTGCGCCGGTTTCTTACGTAAACAGCAATCTGATGGTACGCGATCTCGTCCTCAATAATGAGGAGCGCATTCACTCCCTAAGGGTGGATGCTTCGCGAATCAGGTCGGGAACGTTAACGATCGAGGTCGAGTCGGAGATGGGTTCCGGAAAACTATCGGGGTCACTCGTTTTGCGCGAAACGCGCACTTCGCTAAACACAGATACTCATTTGGTTGTTGAGAATGTGAAAGTCGAGGCGCTCAACAAATATCTCGGTTTATCGGAAGCAGTTAGGCGTGGCGACATCGAGCGACTTACGATCGATGGAACGGGCGTGCTCAACACACCGCGCACGTGGAATGGAACTGCCTCCGCGCATATCAATAACTTCCGCGAGCAAGGGATCTTTTTCGATCGCGTCAATTTTCAAGTGATTGCGCGTGACGGAATCGCGACGCTGCCCGTCGCTGATTTGGTGCACGCGCAAAACAAATTCCATTTGCGCGGATCGGCTGAGTTGCCGCCGGACATCCGACAATTCGGCCGCAGCGCCGCGACGCTCGAGCTAACAGGTGAGGCTGTCGATTTGCACGCGATGACGGCAGGAAGTGTCGAACCGTTGACTGGTTCTGCGCAGATTAACGGCAAGATCGAGATCAAGAATGGGAAGTTTGATGCCAACTTCATGGCGTCGGGGGGTTCGATCGGATTTGAGAACGGCGCGATCGACAAGCTCAGCGTTAATCTTAGAGCATCTAAGATAGTGCCGCCGTCTAATATTAGAAAATCCTGGTTCGCCGATCTTCGCTCCGCCGTGGACCTGGAGATAACTAATGTGCGTTATCGGGATTATGCGATTGATTCAGTCGAAGGAGCGCTCCGCGGCGCCGACGACGTGGTCAAGCTGGAACGCCTCAATCTAAGGCGGAACCAAAACGACCTCAGTGTTCGAGGCCGATATCGGTTGCCGGAAGAGTTGCGCATGGCCGCGTCACAATCAGCGCAGTTGGACCTTTCGCTAAACGCGATCGAGCTCGGCGATTATTGGGCGTCCGATTCGCCGGATAAGATCACCGGGACATTGCACGTCGCAGCGCAGATTGAGCGGAAGCAGGGAGTCAGTAACGGCCAAATCACAATCTTTGGATCGAATCTTAAGATGCGAGATTTGCTCTTCAAGCAACTGAGCTCGCAATGCTCGACCTCGAGCAATGTGATTTACGTGAATGATTTCACCGCGAGTTTGAATGAACGCGATTTTATTGGCGCGAATGGACTCGTCGATCTTCGTGCGCCGCATCGCTACCGCGGAAAGCTGTCGGCGAGTGTTTCGGACTTATCGACGCTCGAACCGTTGCTCACTGCTTATGGAAACGAGCGCAAATTGGCGGGATCGTTCTTTATCAATTGGGACGGCCGCGGCGAAGCAGCGACGACGTTCAAACATTCCGGGAGCCTGAAGCTTGCCCTCGAGAAAGGCCGCTACGGCGATTTGCAATCGTTGCAGGCGAAGGCGGAAGCCGCCTATTCGCCGGCTGGTTTGAATGTTCCGATTCTCTTTCTCGGCAGCAACAAGATGGATTTCCAAGCGATCGTTCGGGCAAGCGGGGCAACGCTTGAGCTTACAAAGATCCAGCTTGATCAGGGCACAGCCAAATATGCTTCGGGCTATGTCTCAGTCCCGTTTATTTGGAAGAACCTTGGGACGCGTGCGCCAGTATCTCCGTCCGATGGAAAGGTGACGGCGACCTTTCAATCGGAGAACATCGACATCAAAAGACTTTTCGAGGATGTGGGCGTAAAACCGGCGGCCTCGGGGACAATCAACGTGAAGTTCGACGCGCAAGGAACCCTGGCGGATTTGAACGCGCGGCTGGATGTGCAGATGCGCGATGTCCGGAGCGAGCAACTACCCAAGTTGGACCCGGCGACATTCGATCTCACTGCGCAGGCGCAACACAACCAACTGAACGTTTCAGGCAAGCTGCAACAGACCAAAATTCAACCGATGCAACTGACAGCGAACCTACCGTTCAACGCGGCAAAGATTCTGCGCGAACGGAAGCTGGATGAGGCCACGCCACTTAGCGCAAAAGTCCGGTTGCCGCGAAGTTCCGTCAATTTCCTGCGACAATTTGTACCCGCGATTCAGGAACTCGATGGCGACGTGGCGCTGGATGTAGATCTGGGCGGGACGATCGGGCACCCCATTTTCACTGGCGCTGGCGACATGACTGTGAACCTCGCCCGGTTTAGCGATCCGACGCTGCCCGCGCTGACAAATTTCAAGGGCCGGCTCAACTTTGCGCGTAACGCGCTGACCTTGGAGCGGTTCGGCGGCGAACTTGCCGGCGGCCCGTTTTCGCTGACTGGCCGCATCACATTTCCGAAACTGACCGCCGCGAATCTGGATCTGCAATTGAAAGCCGAAAGCGCACTGGTCGCGCGCAACGACACATTGACCGCGCGAGCGGACGCGAACATCAAAGTCGTCGGACCGATCAGCAGCGCGACTGTCACAGGCAATGTCGCACTGACCAACAGTCAGTTCCTTAAGAATATCGATTTGCTCCCAATCGGTCTGCCGGGCCGGCCCGCGCCGCAGCCGCCGTCGTCGCGCCCGGATTTTTCCTTCCCGCAACCGCCGATCCGCGATTGGAAATTTGATGTCGCGATTAAGACGAAGGACGCGGTGCTCATTCGCGGCAACCTGGCCAACGGCGGGGCCGTGAGCGATCTGAAATTGAGCGGCACGGGACTGCATCCAGGATTGCAAGGCTTGGTTCGACTCAACGATGTGGAAGCGACCCTTCCGTTCAGTCGTCTCGAAATCGCCTCCGGTTTTCTTTATTTTGATCCAAGCGATTCAATGAATCCGAAGATTGATTTGCACGGCACTTCGTTGCTCCGCGATTACACGATTCATGTTTATGTTTACGGCACCTTGCTGGCGCCGGAAGCGGTGTTCTCAAGCGAGCCGCCGCTTCCCCAGGAAGAAGTCATCTCGCTGCTCGCAACTGGAGTGACGCGAGAAGAACTCACTGCCAGTAACAACGTGCTGGCCGGGCGGGCCGCGTCGTTGCTGGTGCAACAGCTCTACCGGAAAATTTTCAAGAAAGGTGAGCCGACGAAAGGCGAATCGGTCTTCAATCGCCTGGACGTGGATATTGGCATGGTCGATCCACGCACCGGCCAACAAAAAGCCACAGCGCGTTTCAAGATCAACCAGCAATTCGTTCTGGTCGGCGACCTCGGCGTCGGCGGAGATTTTCGCGGTATGGTAAGATATCTCATCCGCTTCCGCTGAAATGCGACGCACCATTGGTCTTATTCTGTGCAACGCATTGGCGGGGACCGCGCTGCTCGCGCAAAACGCCGTCGATCTGCCGCAACAGGAAGAAAAAGACAAAGCAAAACGGGCGGTCGCGAAGCAGCAGGAAAAGCGGGCGCAGCGCGCGAGCGTGATCGAATTTCGCGGCCAGCACGCGTTTGATGAAAAGGAATTGCGATCGCAATTAAAGGAGCAGATCACAACGATCGATGATTTCGGACTAACCGCAGCGCGCGGGGATGATCTCGCTTTTTTTCTCGCGGTTTTTTACCGGAAACATGGTTACGCGAAAGTGGACGTGCGTTATGTGATCGAATCGAGTGATCGCCTACGTCTGGAAATCAACGAAGGCCCGCTCATGACTCTGGGTAATGTGATCTTTGATGGCAACACAAGAGAACCAGCGGAGAAGCTCTTCGAGTACGCGGTAGGGCCGACACGCGAGCGCTATTCGAAATTGCAAAAAAATCTCCCCTTCGTCGGTGCCGACGTTCAAGAAGGCGCCGATCTCGTCCATCGCTTTTATATCGCGGAGGGATTCCTCGATGCCGTGGTCGATCCTCCGCGCTACACCTATCGCGAGCAAAGCAACCAGGTGGACGCGATCATCCCGATTCACGAGGGAAAGCAATATTTTTTCGGCGACGTCTCATTTAGCGGGCGGGCCATTTACGACGCGGAAACATTGCGCGGGCAAATGCTCGATCTCTTGCAGCAACCGTACACCGATGCGCGTGTCGCCGATATCCCGCGACGTTTGCAGACCTACTTTAAGACGCGCGGTTACTATGATGTGAAAGTCGAAGCGACCGGCGCGCCGGAGGAGGCCGTGAATGGTCGTGTGCCGGTGGAGATCGCGATTGCGGCCGGACCGCTTTACCATTTTGACGGCGTGACGGTGAGTGGGCTCGATCGTCTGCGCCCCGGTTATGTCACCAAGCGATTCAGCAAGCTGAGTGGCCAAACCTATAGTCCAGACGTTCTCGACGAGAGATTCCGCACGCTCATGGGGACAGGTCTCTTCAACGTCCTGCAAATTAAACCGGTGCCGGTCGATGGAAATCTGTTACGCCTCGACATCTCGGCGGAAGAAGCCAAGAGCAAGGAGTTCGGTTTAGCCATCGGCTACGGGTCATACGAGGGCGGGATTTTCGGCGTGCTATTTCGCGATCGCGATCTCTTCGGTTACGGTCGTCCCCTCACGACCTCGATTGAAGTGTCGCAGCGAGGCTACAAAGGCGAAATCGCCTACGAAGACCCGTTCCTTTTCGACACCGATTTTGCTTTCAAAGCGCGGCTGGCGGCTTTGACTTTCGATTTCGACGGCTATTCCAAGTTCGAGCTGGGCGGCCGCCTCGAGTTGACGCGCAAGATTACAAAACAGGACGAGGCTGGCGTGATCTTCGCCGTTCGACATGTCGAAATAACCAGCGCCGCCATCAAACCGATTTTCCTGGGTGAGACGTCATATTTCGTGAATACGCTGGGCTTCACGAACACGTTTGATCTGCGCGAGAGTCCACTCGTGGCGCCTCGGGGGCTTGTCATCAATAACACCCTGGACTTGGCGTTGAACGCATTCGGGAGCGACATCGAATTCGTCCGCGGCACGGTCCGGGTCGGCTACTATATTCCTTTTGGACCAAAGCCGCTGGCTCCCGGTGTGGTGGAAGATAATACGGGCAGCGGATTGCAGCGCTGGTTCCGGCAGTCCTCCCTCGCGTTCGGCGCGCGCGCCGGCATCATTCATTCGCTCACCACCAGCGGAGCAGACGAGGCAACGGCGATCCCGATCGACGAACGCTTTTTCAATGGCGGCGGTAATACTGTGCGAAGTTTCGGCGAACGCGACCTCGGCCCACACGATCGCAAAGGTCATCCGATCGGCGGCGAATTTTTTACGATCTTTAACATCGAATACACCGTTCCGATTTTCGGTGAATTGGAGGGCGCGCTATTTACCGATGCCGGTAATCTTTTGCCGACTGCGGAGGAACCCGGCCTCGACGACATGCGTTACGCGCTCGGCGTCGGCTTGCGCTATAAGTTGCCCATCGGACCGGTTCGTCTGGATTATGGAGTTAATCCTAATCCGCAGAATGGCGAAGATTTCGGCGCGTTCCATTTCAGTTTTGGCTTTGCTTTCTGATTACCAGGTAGGGATGCACCTCCGGGGCGTCCGTCGATTCCTTTTCGGAGAGAAAAGTCGGACGGCTCGGAGAGCCATCCCTGCCTGAGAAGCGGTGACATGAAACCTTGCACTTACATTTTTCCGATTCGTCGGAGTGTTTCCTCTGAAACCGAAGCCAAGGACTTCCACACCGCTTGTCGATCTTAGAAGATGGCGACGACTTCTCGCTTAAGAAATGAAAGATGGACAATCAAATTTGCACACTGGCCTGACTGAGCTCGGCGACGTTTCGCCGGCGGTTTTTCGCGAACAACTTCATCAGCTCGCCGATTGGATTGCGGATTATCGGGAAACAATCGGTGAGCGTCCGGTCGGCCCAAACGCAAAGCCGGGCGCGATCCTCGCCGCATTGCCGGCGGAACCTCCTGAGGAGGGCGAATCATTCGAGAAAATTCTGACCGACATCGATCGGGTGATCGTTCCCGGACTCGTGCATTGGGGACATCCACTCTTCATGGGTTACTTCGGCTGGACGACAACGGCGCCTGGAATCCTCGGCGAAATCATCACCGCGCCGCTGAACGTGAACGCGATGACTTGGCGCACGTCACCGGCCGCGACCGAGCTGGAAACGCTCGTGATCGATTGGCTCCGCCAATGGCTGCATTTGCCGGAGGAATTTGACGGCGTCGTTTACGACACGGCCTCGGTAGGAATCATGCACGCGCTCGCGGTCGCGCGCGAGCAAGCCGCGCCCTCAACGCGCAAGCTCGGACTCGCGGGTCGCGCCGATGTCCCGCGATTTCGCATTTACACATCTGATCAAGCGCACAGCTCCGTGGAAAAAGCAGCGATTGCGCTCGGGCTGGGCGAGGAAAACGTGCGGCGCGTGCCGAGTGACGCCGAATTTCGGATGGAAGTGACGAGATTGCGTGAAATGATCGCGCATGATCTTCGGGAAAAATTCAAGCCGCTTGCTGTCGTTGCCACAGTCGGCACAACATCGACCGCAAGCGTCGATCCAATCGCTGAGGTCGTGCGGATCTGCCGCGAACAGAAAATGTGGCTACACATCGATGGCGCTTACGGGGCCGGACTCGCCCTTTTGCCCGAATGCAAATGGGTGACGGCGGGTTGGAGCGAAGCGGATTCGATCGTGGCCAATCCGCACAAAATGCTTTTTGTGCCGCTCGATTTCAGCGTGCTTTACGTGCGCGATCTCGAACGACTCCGCCGCGTCTTCACGCTCGTCCCCGAGTATCTGCGCGGGGACACGGTGGAAGCGGAGAAAAATTATATGGATTACGGAATCCAACTTGGCAGAAGATTTCGTGCATTAAAAGCCTGGATGGTTTTTCGCACATTTGGCCGCGCGGGAATGGCCGCGCGCATTCGCGATCATCTCCGGCTGGCTAATCTGCTCGCAGACTGGGTCAAGATCGACAACCGCTTCGAGTTGGCCGCGCCGGTGGTGATGCCGGTTGTTTGTTTTCGCTTCGTCGCCACCGACAAAAAGAACTCCGAAAGCGTTCACGAGTCGAAGATCGACATGATAAACAGCGAGATCGTGGAGCGAATCAACGCGAGTGGCCGTGCTTATCTTACGCAAACAAAGTTGCACGGTCGCACGGTCCTGCGGATCGGTTTTGGAAATGTGCTCACGACCGAGCAGCATTTGCGTAAGGTGTGGGGATTAATCCAGCTCACCGCAGGCGAGATTCCAGGCAGAGCCGATTGGCCGCAATCGCCATCCAAATGATCAAACTTTGAGCTACGTTTCAGCTTTACTACGTAGTGTCGATGCTGAGCTCTAGCCCCTTTTTTATAGCGGTTATCGAACATCATTTCTGGCAGCGCGCTGTCCGCAGATGGCACCGGTGAAAAAATGCGAATACACCTCGCGAATACGATCGACGTCTGGCGTGACTTCGGCACACTCGAAACCGGCGCGCGTAAATGCGCGGCGCCACTGATCCGCGGTGAGGAAGCCCGGATTCGGACGAATTTCGGGATCCGTATTCACGTCGGTAAAGCTGTCTAAGATCTGAAAGATCAGCTCGGCGTAGATCGGCTGATTGACATAGGGCCGCACGCACTCGCCAATCACCAACCAACCATCGGCCCCCAGCGCGTCACGCGCTTGGCTTAAGCTAAATAACAACTCCTTAGCGACATGCAGGACGTTAACGCCGTATACCAGGTCGAACTCACCCCGAGCTACGCCTTGAGTGTCCCATAGCAAATTAATGTCAAGCGCCCCCCATTCCAGCGGCAGATCGCGATAGCGCTTTAATAATTCACGCTGACCGCGCCGCCGGAAAAAGGCGTTCGGTTCTGTAATCAGGTACCGTTCTATGCGCGGCAGAAGCCCACGTTCATCAAAGCAGCGCAGTAGGATTTCACCAGCGCTGCCGGCGCCGGCGCCGAGTTCCAAAATCCGCAGCTTGGGTCGAGTGGTCAGGCGGTCGGCGGCGAGCGCCGCACCCACCCAATTATTCACTGTGTAAGTTAAGTTATCATTGTGAAAATAATTCAGCCACAGCGATATAGTTTGCGCTCCGAACAGGCCCTGCTCGCCCGTCTGTTCGCCGCGTGCGACCGGCTGATAGAGGCTTGCTGCCTGGTCTAATAAATCCAACGTCGGTGCATTGCCGCAGTCAATATCAAGCCCGAAAGCGCGCAGGCGGGCGAGTTCAGGTCGCCACGGCGGATGGCGCAGGCGATAGGAGCGGGTGTTTTGGTCCGTTCGCGCCTCGATGCAACCCGTCTCGATCAGCCGCTCTAAAAGCCAACCCAAGGCGGAACTGAAACGCGGCTGAAACGAAAGCGCCTGACAAAGTTTTCTCGCCGATCGCCACTGGCCGAGTTGATCAATAACATCCAATCGGCCGATCAAATCGATCGCCAGATCGATACTATAGCGCTCTATTAGTTCGATGCTTTGATACAAGCGTTCGCTGAACAGCGATGGCGGGTAACCTTTAAGCCAATTTGCCAGGCGTGGATCGGGTGGTTGAAGGTTAAAGACGGGCGCTTTGAATAATGCCGCGTCTGTCATATCAGATTTTGTCGCAACGGATCTCAAGGCGACCTTCAACTACCATGCGGCCTTCGACGCGGCAGCAAAAATCCACCTCCGTCTTCGCACCCTTCGCCGTAAGACAAATGGTAAACGGTTGCTCAGGCTTTAATGGCAGGACAAACTTGACTGCACTTACGCCGGTAAGCTGACAATCTTTGCGCCATTCGGCCAAAGCGGCGGCGACTTCATCGAGGATCACTACGCCTGGCACAATAGGCGCGCCCGGGAAATGCCCGGCCAGGCTGGGATGATCGGCGCGAATCGCGCGGGAAATTTCAAAGCTCACTTGTCGCACTCCCGTGACAATCATTCGTTTAAAGCGATCACGTGCGTAGCATGAGGGTAATGCGTCCGTCGGCCAAAAGAGCATCGCCGACTGAGACATGGCATTCGTAAATCGCATTGCCACCATCGCCGAACAAGCGTTGCCCGCGAACCTCGAGCGGCGAATCGATGTCATCCAGGCGCATCACCTGCAAATGCGCATCCCGCAGCGCGGCCAGATAATACGGCGGCGCGGCCACACCCGCTGAT
>Ga0066659_10001199_pt1 | contig 11070 bp, 9 predicted proteins | sample GraSoiAngelo_108_FD_75176 | JGI IMG/M metagenome (GOLD analysis project Ga0066659, IMG submission 75176) | Grasslands soil microbial communities from the Angelo Coastal Reserve, California, USA - 14_0903_09_40cm | ecosystem: Environmental > Terrestrial > Soil > Grasslands | place: USA... | reverse complement strand
GGATACAGACGGGGGCGAGAAGCCGGAGCGAGCGGGGAAGCGACACGGCGAGCATGCGATCTCCTCCCGATCTGGTCAGCTCCCGCACGCGTACCACCGGCGCGCGAAGACCGTCAACGAATCTACCTGGGCAGCAGAGCCCAAAAGGCGGGAGCACTGGCAGCGGCGAAAGGTGACGCCGCTGCAGGCCCCACTCATCCATCCTCAGGGAGAACGCCGATCGGCGGCCTCGTCACCTCGGCGCTTCAGGCCACCAACGCCCGTAGAGTCGTCCTTCGCCACTTCTCCGCGCGTTGCGTAGATCTAGTCAGCCCCTCCATGGCCAAGGGCTCGGCGCGGATCCTCGCCACGTCGAAGGAGCTCGCGTGCAAGGCGTTCCTCGCGGACACCAGCAACGCGCCACCCACGTCGATGGCCCAGCTCACGATCATCGCGAAGATTCCGTCGCCACCTCCGGAAAGCCATGGCCAACGACGTACGTCCGCGGGTTGCCGCCTACCCTGACTGAAGCAGGCGAGCAGCTCGTGCAGCGCGGCCTTGCTGAGGTCGCGCTCGCTCCCGACGGTAACCGCTTTTGGCGAGCGAGGACGATGTGCGACGAGGCGTTGCAGGCGTGGAGATCGTGGAGCCTCCCAGCAAGGGGGTGCTTCACTTCCCAAGGGTCTCGGTGCCACCGCTCAAACTCTGCTCGGCGACGTGCTTCTCGCTCGCTACGGGGAGCTTCGAGCGTTTGGCGAGGACGCGGCATTCCCCCCCTATCTGCATGCCGCGCTTGGCGAATGCGTCCTGGCGGCCGAGAACGAGACGGTCAGGGTGCATCCACTGCTGCGGCTGTATGAGATTCGTATCCTGAGCATTTCCTTTCGCATCTTCGGCGCTGAGCAAATTGCCGTCGAGGAGTTCATAGACCGATGCATCGCCCTCCCAACCCGCCGGTTCGAACGCGTTTACGTGTCGCCGGGATTCGCGCGGATAGCACGGAGCAACGGATTCGCACTTGGCACGTAACCTGCAACGCCGTTTCACCGAGGAAGGCGGTGGTGTGGAGGCACGTCACGCAGCGCTATTCGGTGATGCTCGCGCGGGCGCTCCCTGGCGCGAGCCGTGCGCAGGTGGCGTCACTAACGTGACAATCCCTGCGGACGATTTGGCATCGGTGGCTGGACGACACGGTCGTCAGTCCGTCCAATCGTCGGCCTTGGCATGAGGCGGCCGCTGCACGGAGCCTGGCCCCGCCGGTGAGACACTCCGTGAAAAACTTCCTGCAGTTCATGCCGCTTCCCAAGAAACTCGCCTTCATCGTGCTCCTCTTCGTCCTCATCGTCGCTTGCCTGCTCGTGCTCGCCTGCGCGCAGATGGAGATCCTCTCGGCCGTGCGGGCCTACGTGGGGGGCGAAGGCCTCTGGTCGAAGGGACAGAAGGATGCCGTCCACCATCTGGCGCGGTACGCCCATTCGCACGATGAGAACTACTACTCGGAGTACCTGGCTGCCCTCGCAGTCCCCCTGGGTGACAGGAAGGCTCGTCTCGAGCTCGAGAAGCCGAAGGCGAACCTCGGAGTGGTCCGGCAGGGCTTCGTACAGGGAGGTAATCACCCCGATGACGTCCCCAGCATGGCGCGGCTCTTCCGGAGGTTCCGTCACGTCAGCTACATGGCCAGGGCGATCACCATCTGGACGGTCGGCGATCGCTATATTGCCAGAATCGAACGGCTGGGGGAGGCGCTCCATGACCAGATCGCCTCTGGCCGTCCGGACTCGGGGCGAATCGCGGCCATCCTCGAGGAAATTGACTTCAGCGACCAGCGGCTGACTCCGCTGGAGGACGGCTTTTCCCGTAGCCTGGCAGGAGGAGCTCGCCGGGCGAGGCGACTGCTGCTCCAGATCACATGCCTGGCCGCCGCGCTGCTGTTGACGGTCGGCGTCTCGCTCTCCTGGATGATGCTGCGGCACACCAAAGAATGGGAGGCGAGGTATCTGCACCTGCTCGATGCGGCGAACGACGCGATCGTCGTGACCGATCTCGAGAGCGGCGTCATCCTCACCGCCAACCGGAAGGCCGAAGAGCTGCTCGGGATTCCCGTCAACCGGATCGTCGGGATGCAGCAGGAGGAGCTCCATCCCGAAGGGGAACAAGAGCGTTACTGGCAGATGCTGGAGGAGCGGCTTCGGCCCGGGGGTGCGGCGACGAGCGAGCTGCACCTGCGGCACGCCGATGGGCACCTGATCCCGGTCGAGATCAGCGCCGCCGTAACGGAGCTGGCAGGAGAGACGGTCGTTCAGAGCCTCCTCCGGGATATCACCGAGCGCAAGCGTGTCGAGGAAGAGCGCGCCGAGCTCCTGGCCCGTGAGCGGGCGGCCCGCGCCGAGGCCGAGGCCGGCGTACAGCGTGCGTCCGTGCTCGCCGAGGCAGGCACGCTGCTCGCCTCCTCGTTGGACTCCGAGACCACGCTCGACAACATGGCCCGCCTGGCGGTACGGCACCTCGCCGATTGGTGTGGAGTTCATGTGCTGGAAGCGGACGGATCCATCCGGACCCTCGTGCTCGCCCACGCGAATCCCGCGAAGGAGAGCGCAGCGCTCGAGCTTCTGCGCCGCTACCCGATGGATCCGAGCCAGCCCCACGGCCCACCGAACGTGATTCGCACCGGCCAGCCGGAGCTCCTCCCTGACGTCTCCGACATGCCGCTCGGGATCGCGGCACGGGATATCGAGCACCTCGACCTCCTGCGGGCGCTTGGGATCAACTCCGCCATGTGCGTGCCTCTCGTGGCGCACGGGCGGACTCTCGGCGCTCTCACGTTCAATGCGGCGGAGTCCCGTCGCCGCTATGGGCGGGCCGACCTGGCTCTGGCAGAGGAGCTCGCCCGCCGCGCGGCCCTGGCGGTCGACAACGCACGGCTCTACCGTGAAGCGCAGGACGCGAACCGCCTCAAGGACGACTTCCTCGCCACGCTCTCGCACGAGCTGCGGACGCCGCTCAGCGCGATCCTCATCTGGGCTCGCCTTCTCCGCGCCGGTCGCCTCGACGAGGCGTCCCAAGTGCGTGCGCTCGACGTCATCGAGCGCAATACGGCGCTCCAAGCGCGGCTCATCGAGGATCTGCTGGACGTCTCGCGCATCATCACGGGCAAGCTGAGTCTCGAGGTTGGACCGGTCGACATGGCCTCTACCGTCGAGGCAGTCAGCGACGCCCTCCGCGCGGCAGCCGATGCCAAGGAGATACTGCTCGAGTTCGTACTCGACCACAGCACCGGACCCGTGTCGGGCGACCGCAACCGGCTGCAACAGGTTGTCTGGAACCTCGTCGCGAATGCCATCAAGTTCACCCCGAACGGCGGGCGCGTCGTCATTCGAGTCGAGCCCGAGGACGGCTGGGCCCGGGTCAGCGTGCGCGACACCGGCATCGGCATCCCCGCGGCCTTCCTGCCCCACATCTTCGAGCGCTTCCGCCAGGCGGACAGCACGAGCACGCGGTCTCACGGGGGGCTCGGGCTGGGGTTAGCGATCGTGCGCCACCTGGTGGAGCTGCACGGCGGCACGGTCGAGGCGCAGAGCCCGGGTGAGGGACAGGGCGCGACGTTCATCGTGAAGCTCCCACTCCTGCGGGAGCGGTACGCGACAGCCGATGCCGCCTGGCGAGGGGGCTCGGCCCCCAGTGCGTTCGACCTCCCTTCGCTCGCTGGGGTTGACGTGCTCCTCGTCGATGACGAGACGGATGCGCGCGAATCGATCAGCGCCGTGCTCGAGCTCTGTGGCGCGCGGGTGAGGGCCGTCGGCTCGGCCGCGGAAGCCGCCGATGCCATCGACCGGCGGCTCCCGGACGTCCTCGTCTGCGACATCGGGATGCCACACGAGGACGGATACGCGCTGATCCGCAAGGTGCGTGCGCGTGGGCCCGCCCGGGGAGGCGCGCTACCCGCTGCGGCGCTGACCGCACATGCGCGCGACGAGGATCGTAGGCGAGCGCTGGAAGCAGGCTTCCACGCTCACATCGCCAAACCGGCCGAACCGGCCGAGCTGGCGTCGGTGGTCGCCGCCCTCGCGGGGCGGGCACCGGGCGGCGCCGAACCAGTTTCCCGACCCGGTCGAGGCTCGGGAAGACAACGCCGCCTGGAGTCCGAGAATCACGCTTGAGCGGGGTCAAGTCCCCCCTTTCGCACTTTTCTAGCTCAGTGAAGTCGGGCGCTTGCGCGCGCGTCCGCCTCGCTCGATTTCCCCCGAAGACCCCGTTCGCGGAACCGCGTGCGTACTATGACCTTGACGAGGGAGAGACGCGGGGAGTAGGAGCCTCACGCATGCGAATGATCTGGGCAGCGACGCTCGCGTGTCTCGCCCTCGGTAGCACGGCCGATGCGAAGCGGATGCATCTCCACAAGCCGCGTCACGGCTTCCAGATGCGCATGACGCCCTTCGTCATCCCGCCCGGCACCGATCGCGAGGGATGTGAGTATCGCACGACGCCCAACCGCAAGGCGATGGATGTGGCGGCCTTCGAGTTGCGCGCCACGCCCGGGACGCACCACTTCGTCGTCTGGGACTACCTCGGCGGGGACCGCAACCCCGCTGACTTCTGGACCGGCATCAAGTACACGCCCGGCTGCGTGGGCCTCGGTCCGCAGGACAGCTTTGCCACCACGGCCAACCTCTTCGGCATGCAGACGGCGCGCGCGCGAGTCGAGTTCCCGCCCGGTATCGCGGTCCGACTCGATCCGCATGCGATCGTCTATCCCAACCTGCACTTCCACAACTACTCGACGGTACCCGTGACGGGTGAGGCGGTGTTCAACTTCATCGCCGCACGCACGGGCACGGTCCGTCACCACGCGCAAGCGCTCACCGTCGGCACGTTCCAGATCAACATCCCCCCTCATGGCGGCGCCGCACTCACCGGCGAGTGGCAGACCCCCACCGCGCTCAACATCGTGCAGCTCTCGACCCACCAGCACCATCGGGGCACACGAATGTCGATCCATCACATCGACGCCGCCGGCAACGACATGGGGGAGCTGGTGGTCTCCGACAGCTGGGAGCATCCGAACGTGCAGTGGTACCCGCAGGCGCTGCGCCTGCCGGCGGGGGAAGGCTTCCGCTTCACATGTGAGTGGGAGAACCCCGACGATCACGCGGTGCACTTCGGGCCCACCACCGAGGATGAGATGTGCTTCGTCACCGGGTACTTCTATCCGGACGACGAGTCGGTGCCGGTCACCGGCCCGGGCTGCGTACCACAAGGCGCCGGCCTGGAATGCCTCGTGCGGAAGCTGTCGTAGGCCCGCTCGTCAGTTCTTGCCCGTGAGGTAGTCCCCGAGGACGCCGCGGGTGTGCTCGTCCTCATGGCAGTCGACGCAAAGGTTCTCCCAGTTGCTGCCGTCCGGGGGGTTGTTGTCGTGGTTGCCGTCCTTGTGGTGGACGGTCAGCAGGTGGAGGTTCGAGCGGTCGAACTCGCGCGCACACTTCGCGCAGATCCAGCCGTGGAGCTCGAGCGAGCGCTCGCGGTAGCCCTGCTGCCGGGCGCGGGCGGCGGTAGTTGCCTCGCGGATGAGGGCGTCGACGTCGGTCGGCCGGTGGGTGCCGCGACGGGAAGGGCGGAAGCTCCGGGTGGTCACGGGGTAGCCATAGCAGAAGTTCAGGTCGCGAGCGCGCCGTGGTGAGTGAAACCCGTCGCTACGGAATCGAGGCGGAGAGCGCGCGGAGATCGACCTCCACCGCGCTCGCTGCAGCGAGGAGCGCGTCCCGTAGCTCGGCCGACACGTCGGTGCGCCCGCCAGGCGACTCCAACCGGCGCGCGAACTCGCCGACTCCGCGTACCGCGCGGCTGAACGCCCGCCCCCGGCGCGCGCCCCGTGCGCCATCCGCCCGACGGACCGCTCGCCGCACACGTCGCAGCGGGCTCGCCAGGCGCCGCAGGCCCGCCTGTCTCATGGTCCCGAGCAGCGCATTCACGCGGCAGTCGACCGACACGGCCGTGGGCGCCGGCGCGCAGCTCTCAGCGGGCGGCGCGGGCTGCCCGCCGCCGTTCGTTGGCAATCGGCGCGGTCCTCCCCCGGTGGGCTGCGGCGCAAGGTCGAACAGGTAGACCCTGCCGCTTCCGGACGTGACACCGAAGGCCGGCTCTCCAATCGCGACGGCTGGCCCGATGGCCGCCAGCGCGAAGCCGAAGTGCCCGCCTCCTCGAGCGATCGTCGGCTCGAACGTCGTGCGGATCGCGAACGTGACCGGATCGATCAGGTATGCCTTGCCGGACTGATCTGGACCGGCCCCGTCGGCACCCACGAGCAAGTTTCCAGCGAGCACGCCGACCGCACGTCCGAAGCCCAGCCATGGCGCCGCTGTGGGCGGGCTGATGATTTTCCGCAAGGCCGCCGACTCGACCTCGAAAAGATAGACCGCGCCCGCACCCTCGATGCCCAGCGCACGGTCGCCCGGGGCGCCGACGAACAGCGCCCCGTCGATCTCCCCGACGACCGCACCGAAGTCCGCCCCTTCGGCCGGGAGCGCCGAGCTGAGCGTGCGTAGCCAGGCACCTGTTCTGGCATCAAAGGCCTGGACATCGCCGGCGCCGTCAACGCCGCCCGCTGGTGCCCCCGGCGCGCCAACGAACAGGATGTCACCGATCATGGCTACCGACGCACCGAAGGAAGCGTTCGCATGCGGCGAGATTTCCCGCACGGTGCGTATCAGCGTGCCCTGCGTGTCGAACACGTAGACTGCGCCGGCGCCCGCCAGGCCGTCGACGCTGGAGTCCGGGGCGCCGACCAGGATCCGGTCTCCGACCGTAGCCAGGGCCCGGCCGAAACCCATCGCGTCGGGCCGCGATGACGTGCTCTGCGGGACACCGGGGCCGGCGGGCCCCCCGCCGACGGGCATCGTGCTTGCGTCGGGGTCAGGCGCGGGAACGATGTGGGTCAGGACACCCGTCGCGACGTCGAACACGTAGACCGCACCGACACCCCCCAGCCCGATCGGCTGATCGCCGGGTGCGCCCACGTACAAGAGTCCGTCGCTCGCCGCCACCATCGACCCGAAGGCGCCCTCGGCCACCGGATTCTGCGCCTCGAAGGTGCGCAGCAGGACGCCGTCGCTCCCGTAGAGCTGCACCCGACCCGCGCGGTCCTGGTCGAACACGCGCGCGCCCGGCGCGCCCACCGCGAGATCGGTACCCACCACCGCCAGCGCACGTCCGAACTCGCCTCCCTGGCCGTCCGAGGGATCGTCCAGGACGCGCAGGAGCCGGGCGTTCGCGGTGCCAACCACCAGGGCGACCAGCGTGAAGCTGACCAGCACGCACCCGGCGGCGGAGCGAGGAACTCCTCCGCACCGCTGGGACGCTCTGCGCACGGATGGCGTATAATACGTGCGCTTCGCGAAGGGCAACGTTTTTTCTTGCGCGCAGCGCGTCATCTCCTTCGCCCGACCTGCTTGTTGCGCCGGGCTTCCTTCTGCTAGCGCTGGCGTGCCCATGATCCGCGCCCGCGATGTCATGCAGGCGAGCGTGCTCACGGTGAGCCCTGGGATGTCGCTCACCGAGCTCGAGGACTTCCTGGTGTCCAAGCGCATCACCGGCGCGCCCGTGGTCGAGCGGGGCGTGCTGATCGGGATCGTCTCCCGCTCCGACATCGTCCGGCTGCTGAGCCTCGAGCGTTCGCTGTCCGGCCTGATCGCCGAAGGGCTCGAGAGCCCCGAGACCGCGGGCACCAACCCCGTGCGACTTCCCGAGCCCCTCACCCGGGCGCTCACTGGAAGGACGGTGCGCGACGCCATGGTGGTCGAGCTGGTGACCGTCTCGCCCGACACGGCCGTCACCGAGGTCGCCCGGCTCCTCGTTACGCGCCACATCCATCGCGTCCTCGTGACCGAGGGCGAGACGGTGCGTGGCGTGATCAGCACCCTCGATCTGGTACGTCTCGTCGCCGAGGATCGGCTGCGGGAAGTGTAGCCCGCCCGGATCCCGTCGGGCCCCACCTACTTTGGAACGACCCCCGACGACGCGCCGCCCTCGAGCCAGCGCTTCAGCTCGGGCGTGAGACTGCGCGCCGCCGCCGCTTCGTAAAGCGCCAGGTCTTCCGCTTTCAGGACGTCCCGCCAGCGATCGTTGGTCCCCTTGAAGAGGAAGCGATCCGCGCCGCCTTCGAAGATCATGCCCATCTCCGGTCCGAGCACGGCGGCGTCGCGCTTCGTCGATGCGAAGGTCGCGGCGTCGGCGAGCGTCGGCCACTTCTCCTCCGGGACTCGGATCTCGAGGAAACGTGCGATGCGACGCATCTCACCCTCCAGATCGGCCTTGAGGTCGTTGAAGTGGACGAACAAGAGGTTCGGCAGGTGCCGGAAGTCCCAGTAGGTACGCGCGTGATGGTGGTGCGACCAGTAGGGGAACCCGTCGCTCTCCCAGGGGTAGGTGGCTCGCGTCATCCACAGACGCCAGAACTCGCGGACGTCCTCGGGGGGTTCGAGGAAGGGTTGCGCAGGCGCGTTTTCTCCCGAATTCAGCATCTCGCGCGCCAGCGGGGTGTAGGCTCTCACGTGGTTCCACATCGACATGAACACGTCCCGTGTGTCGCGCCCGACGTAGATGTACTTGGCGCTCTTCCAGTAGGGCAAGCCGTCAAAGGCCAGATGGCTCTTGAGAAAGCGGCGGTGCTCCACGCTCTCCACGACCGCCTGCATCTCGGCCTTCGTCATGATGAAACGTGCGTCCGGCCAAGGTGAAACCCAGTGGAGAGTATTGGGAAGCCCGGGGGTCTGAAAGACGAGCAGACTGACGATGCGCTGGGTCCACGTCGTACCCGCCTTGAGCGAGGTCGTGATGATGATGTCGTCGGGGCGCGGCACGACGCCGTCCCAGCGTGTGGAATCGAGGTGATGGCACTGGTACACGCGGGTACGCTGCGGGAGGGAAGGCATGCGAGGACGACCACCTCGTCGCGGCCTTGCTAGCCCGCGCCGGGCCGGTTTGGCAAGCGATTCTGACGCGATGCCACTCGCTTCGCTGGCCCGTCTCCGCTAAACCGCCGCCGAGCACCCCGACCCATGGCTCCCCGGAGAATTCGCACCTCCCCGCCCGGCCGTGCGCGATCCCGCCAGCGGCCGGCCCCGCCTTCCAACGAGAGGGTGGCGCTCGACGACGCCATTCGCGACGTCGACACCCCCCGGGTCACCGAGGACGAGCAGCTCCTCAACTTCCGGCCCCGACCGCCGAGGGCCGAGTTCACCCACACCGACCCGTGGCGCGTCATGCGGATCGTGGCCGAGTTCGTCGAGGGCTTCGACCGCCTCGCGTCCCTCGACAAGGCCGTGACGGTCTTCGGTTCCGCCCGCGTCGCCCCCGATGACCCGCAGTACCGCATGGCCGAAGAGGTAGCGCGTCTGCTCGCCCGGGCAGGCTTCGCCATCATCACCGGCGGCGGCCCCGGGATCATGGAGGCCGCCAACAAGGGCGCGCGCGACGCCGGAGGCACGTCCATCGGCTGCAACATCGAGCTCCCCTTCGAGCAACGGCCGAATCCGTACCTCGATACGCTCATCGACTTCCGCTACTTCTTCGCGCGGAAGACGATGTTCGTGAAGTACTCGTCCGCATTCCTCATCTTTCCAGGGGGCTTCGGGACACTCGACGAGCTGTTCGAGGCCCTGGTCCTCATCCAGACCGGGAAGCTCTACCACTTCCCGGTGATCCTCTTCGGTACGCGCTACTGGGGCGGCCTCATCGAGTGGCTCCGGGGACGCGTCCTGCACGAGGGCAAGATCCGCAGCGACGACCTCGACCTCATGGTACTGACCGACGATCCTGCGCAGGCGTCGCGACTGGTGATCCGCGCCTGCGAGATGCAGACCAGCGCGGCCGCTCGACGCGCCAGCCGTGACCTCACGGAGCCAGCCCGCGGGAGGTCGCGGCCATGACGACACCGAGGATCGATCTCGGCAACCTCGCCCGGCAGGTGATGATCGATCGCGGCTTCGAACCCGACTTCCCCGCCGACGCGATTCGCCAGGTCGCCGCCCTCTCGGGGCCGGCCGCCGACGGCGCCGTGCGTGATCTCCGCGCACTCGCCTGGGCCTCGATCGACAACGACGACTCGCGGGACCTGGATCAGCTGACCGTCGCCGAGGAGCTGCCCGGCGGCGCGGTGCGCGTGCTGGTGGCGATCGCAGAGGTGGACTCGACCGTCGGCAAGGGCAGCCCGGTCGACCGCCATGCCCGGCGCAACACGACGTCGGTCTACACGGCGGCCCGCATCTTCCCCATGCTGCCCGAGAAGCTCTCGACGGACCTCACGTCGCTGGCCGCCCACGAGGAGCGGCTCGCCGTGATCATCGAGTTCGTCGTGAACGACGCCGGGTCGATCGGCTCATCCGACGTCTACCGCGCGCGCGTCCGCAACCAGGCGAAGCTCGCCTACGGCAGCGTCGGCGCCTGGCTCGCGGGAGAGGGTCCGATGCCCCCGGCAATGGCGGCGGCGCAGGGCGTGGACGTGCAGATCCGCTTGCAAGATCGGGTCGCGCAGACGCTCGCACAGCGCCGCCACGAGCACGGTGCGCTCGACCTGGAGGTCCTCGAGCCGCGGGCGGTGATGAGCGACGGGGAGGTCGTCGATCTCCGGCAGCAGCAGCGCAATCGGGCGACCCAGCTGATCGAGGATTTCATGATCGCGGCCAACGGCGTCACGGCACGCTACCTCCAGGCGAAGGGGTTCCCGACGCTCCGCCGGGTGGTGCGGTCCCCGGAGCGATGGGACAAGCTCCGCTCCTTCGCGGCCGGCTTCGGCGACGCGTTGCCGGGCACCCCGGATGCCAAGGCGCTGGCGGACTTCCTGGTCAGGCGCCGGACCGCGGATCGGCTTCGCTTCCCCGACCTGTCGCTCAGCGTCGTCAAGCTTCTCGGGCGGGGGGAGTATGTCGTCCAGCTGCCGGGCGGCCCGGCCGCCGGCCACTTCGGGCTCGCGGTCAGCGACTACGTCCACTCGACGGCCCCCAATCGCCGCTTTCCCGATCTCGTCACGCAGCGGCTCGTCAAGGCGGCCCTGAACGGCGGACGATCACCCTACGACGACGACGAGCTCGCGGCGCTGGC
>Ga0066659_10001197_pt1 | contig 11071 bp, 8 predicted proteins | sample GraSoiAngelo_108_FD_75176 | JGI IMG/M metagenome (GOLD analysis project Ga0066659, IMG submission 75176) | Grasslands soil microbial communities from the Angelo Coastal Reserve, California, USA - 14_0903_09_40cm | ecosystem: Environmental > Terrestrial > Soil > Grasslands | place: USA... | reverse complement strand
GAAAGACCGCGCCTTGGGCGGCTCGGATCGCCATGCGGCCATCCTCACCCGAGGGTGCGGGGCCGGGCAAGCCGAATTCCGCCGCGCTCAGGCGTTACGTGAACAGCCTGCTCGGCTGCCTGCTCCGGCTGCCGAACGCGGCTCCGGCGCAGCGCTTTTTTTTGCGACCACATCGCTCACAACGCCATCACGCGCCGCGCACCTTCGGCCACCCGCGCCGCGAACGCGATGATCTCACCGGCGATGTCCAGCCCGGTCGCGCGCTCCAAGCCTTCGAATCCCGGGCTCGAGTTCAGCTCGACGACTTTCGGTCCGTCGTTGGACTCCAGCAGATCGACGCCGGCAACGTCCAGCCCGATCACCTGCGCCGCGCGGACCGCCGCCTCGGTGTAATCGGCCGGGAGCTGGACCGCGCTGCCGAATCCTCCCCGATGCAGGTTGCTGCGGAACTCGCCGCGCGGCGCCTCCCGCCTCATGGCTCCGACGACCCGATCGCCGACGACCAGCGCACGGATGTCGCGCCCCCGCGATTCCGCGACGAACTCCTGCAGAAGGATCTCCTGCCCCAGGTCCCAGAGGGTCCCGAGGATGCTCTCCACCTCGGCCGCGCTGTGCGCGATCATCACGCCGACGCCTTGCGTGCCCTGGATCAGCTTGAGGATCGCAGGAAGGCCGCCCACCTGCGCGACCAGGTCGCGAACGTCGCCGCCGCCGCGCGCGAGCACGGTGCGCGGGATGCGCACACCGGCCGAGGCCAGCTGCTGCAAGGCCGCCAGCTTGTCGCGGCTGCGCGCGATCGCAGAGGCATTGTTGAGCAGCGGTACACCCATGGCCTCGAGGTGGCGCACGACCGAGAGTCCGATCGAAGTCACCGAAGCGCCGATCCGCGGCACCGCGACGGCCAGACCGCTCACCTCCTTGCCCTTGTGATAGAGGCGTGCGCCCTCCGATTCGAGCGCGAGGTTGCAGCGGAGCACGTCGATCACGCGCGTGCGGAACCCGCGCGCGTTGGCCGCCTCGATCAGTCGCCGCGTGGAGTAGAGCGTCTTCTTCCGGGAGAGGATGGCAAGCGCCGGCCGCCGCCGCGCACGCCGGATCTTCTTGACGGTGCGCGGCATCTCAGGCCGCCGGCTTGGACGGAAGGAGTCGTTCCACCACTTCCTGCAGCTCTTCGAGCTCGAACGGCTTGCAAAGCGCCGCATCGGCGTCGACGTTGCGCGCCTTGTCGGGTACGTCGCGATCGGCGGAGAAGACGACCAGCGGCACGTCCGTAGCCAGGTTTTCCTCGCGCAGGCGCCGGATCAACGTCCAGCCATCCATCAACGGCATCATCAGATCGACGATCATCAGATCCGGCGTCGCTTTGCGCGCGAGCGTCAGCGCGGTCTGCCCGTCGCAAGCCTCGTCGACCGCATAACCCCATTCGCGCAAGACCTGGCCGGTGGCCTCCAGGATCTCCGGATCGTCGTCGACGAGCAGCACTCTGGCCCGCGAATCGTCCACGGAACGCAAGCGCCGGGAGAGGGGAAGATAGAACGTGAAGGTGGATCCCTTGGCCAATTCGCTGCGGACCTCGAAGCAGCCGCCGTGGCGATGCACGATCTCGTGCGCGACGAACAGGCCGATGCCGAGCCCGCTGTAGTGGCGCGTGGTGGCGTTTGCGGCGCGGAAGTAGCGCTGGAAGAGGCGGGGTTGTTCCTCGGTGGGAATTCCGATGCCCGGATCCTGCACGGACACGCGCGCGTCCGCCCCGGCGCGCTCCACGGAAACCGTGATCCGTCCGCCCTGCGGCGTGTACTTGATGGCGTTCGATATCAGGTTTACCAGCACCTGCTCGAGCCGCTCGCGGTCCCCTTCGACGACGACCGGGACACCGGCGCGGCGAAGGAAGACGTCGTGGTTGCGCGTCTGCGCACGGAAATCGGCCACCACGTCGTCCGCCAGCTCGTTCATCTCCACGTCCGCGGAGCTGAGCTGCATGCGGCGCGACTCCAGCCGCGAGACGTCGAGCAGGTCCTCCACCAGCTTCCCCAGCCGCTCCACCTGCCGCCGCGCCTTGCTCACCAGTTCGCCGCCGATGGACTGGCCGCGCTTCAGCCGCCGCTCGATGCTGTGCAGATACATGGAAAGCGGCGTGAGCGGGGTCCGCAGCTCGTGCGCGGCGACGGTGAGGAAGTCCGATCGTTGCCGGTCGAGCTCACGCTGCTCCGTCACGTCGACATAGACCACCAGCCGTCCGAGGTACTCGCCGGAAGCGCCCCGCACGGGGACACTGCTGCGCGTCAGCCAACGGTGGCGCGGACGCTCCAGCTCGATCTCGTCATGCGTCCGCGTCTCGTGGTTCGCGAAGATGCCGCGAACCCGCTCGAGCATCGTCTCCCGGTCTTGCGAGGCCACCTGCGCGAGCTTCTGACGATAGATCTCGTCGAATCGCTGTCCATACATCGCGCGCAGCGGGAGTGCGAAGATCTCCTCGATCCGGTGCGAGGCCATGCGCAGCACGCCGTCGGCGTCGAAGAGGGCGATCCCGTTCGGGTCGGAATCGAACACGGCGCGCAGCTCAGCGAACCGGCGATCGGCCTCGGCCCGCTCATGGCTCTGGATGTCGCGCTGCCGCGCCAGCTCGCGGACGAGCCGCGCATTGCGGACACCGAGGGCCGCCCGGCCCGCGAGCGAGTATGCAAAATCGACATCTTCGTTGGAGTACCGCCTGCCCTTGCCGGTGGAGGCCAGCAGCAGTCTGCCGAGCGGCTCCGACCCGTCGAACATCGGCACCACGATCGCCGAGGTGAGCCCGATCTCCTTCAACGCCTGGAACGCCTCCTCGGAAGGGATGGCGGCGCGAAGCATCTCGTCGGTGATCTCCTCGGTGATGATGGGCCGCTTCTGTAGGAGCGGGTTCAGCTCCGCGGGCCCGGCATCCCACTGCCTGGGAGGCAACAGCACGTCGAGCTTCTTCGCCAGCTCGCGCTGCTGCGGATCGGGATGGTAGGTGGCGACGTTCTTCAGCGTGCCGTCGGGCTGCACCAGCGCGAACGCGCACCAGTCGTTTGCCAGCGCGTCGGTGACCTGGTGCACGATCCGGCGCAGCGGCTCGATCTCATCGGGTCCGGCGTAGTCGAGCAGCACCCGGGAGACCTCGGAGAGGATGCGCTGGCGCCGCTCTGCTTCGGCGAGCCGCGATCGGTCCTCCCCCTCGACGCGAGTCATGGATCCGGATCGGAGCGCTACGGGCGGCTTTTTGCAACCTTTCCGCAAATCGGTCGTCGCGCCGCCGGGCTTGCGGTCTGGTATGTTGCGCGCCCCATGGCGTCGATCACCCCCCAGGTCGTAGCGGCGCACGGCCTCTCGCAGGACGAGTATGCGCGGATCCGCAAGGTGCTCGGGCGCGACCCGAACATCGTGGAGCTGGGCGTCTTCTCCGCTATGTGGAGCGAGCATTGCTCGTACAAATCGAGCCGGCGCTTGCTCCGGCACCTCCCCACGAAGGGACCGCGGGTGCTACAGGGTCCCGGCGAGAACGCCGGTGTAATCGACGTCGGTGGCGGCCTGGCCGTCGCCTTCAAGATGGAGAGCCACAACCATCCGAGCTACATCGAGCCGTATCAGGGCGCCGCAACGGGAGTGGGCGGCATCCTGCGCGACGTGTTCACCATGGGCGCGCGGCCGATCGCCTCGATGAACGCGCTGCGATTCGGCGATCCGTCCCATCCGAGGACCGCGCGGCTGCTCGAGGGAGTGGTGGCCGGGATCGCCGGGTACGGCAACTGCATCGGCGTTCCCACGGTCGCGGGCGAGATCGCCTTCGACCCATCGTTCAACGGCAACTGCCTGGTGAACGCGTTCACGCTCGGGCTGCTCAAGTCGAATCGCATCTTCCGCGGCACGGCGAGCGGAGCAGGGAACCCCGTGATCTACATCGGCGCGCGCACCGGCCGCGACGGCATCCACGGCGCCACCATGGCGAGCGCGGAGTTCGACGAGGAGAGCGAGAGCAAGCGCCCGACGGTGCAAGTCGGGGACCCGTTCATGGAGAAGCTCCTGCTCGAGGCCTGCCTGGAGCTGTTCAAGACGGACTGCCTGGTCGGGATCCAGGACATGGGCGCGGCGGGGCTCACCTCATCGTCGGTCGAGATGGCCTCGCGCGCGGGCAGCGGGCTCCAGCTGGACGTCGACGCGGTCCCGCGCCGGGAGACGGGCATGACGCCCTACGAGGTGATGCTCAGCGAATCGCAGGAGCGCATGCTGCTGGTGGCGAAGAAGGGCCGTGAGAAGGAAGTCTTCGACGTCTGCGACAAGTGGGACCTGGCCCACGCGATCGTCGGCCGCGTCACGGTCACGGGCAAGCTGGTGGTGAAGAGCGGCGGCGGAACCGTCGCGGAGCTCCCGATCGCGCCGCTCACCGGCGATGCTCCCGCATACGATCGGCCGCGCCGGCGGCCAGTCTGGCAGGACGAGGTGCAGAAGCTGGGTGAGGTACCGCAGCCCAGGAACCTGATCGTCGCGCTGAAGCAGGTACTCGCTTCTCCGACGGTCGCTTCCAAGGAGTGGGTCTACCGCCAGTACGATCACATGGTCCGCATCGGGACCGCCATCCGGCCCGGCCAGGGCGATGCCGCTGTGGTGCGGTTCACCGGCCAGCGCGACGGCGGAGTAGCGATGTCGGTCGGGTGCAACTCCCGCTGGTGTTACCTCGATCCGCGCCTCGGCGCGGCGCACGCCGTAGCGGAGACCGCGCGCAACGTCTCCTGCGTCGGTGGCGAGCCGCTCGCGGTCACCGACTGCCTGAATTTTGGCAACCCCGAACGCCCCGAGATCATGTGGCAGTTCGAGCAGGCCTGCCTTGGGATCGCGGAGGCCTGCGCGGCCCTGCAGACGCCGGTCGTGTCGGGCAACGTTTCGCTCTACAACGAGACCGAGGGCAAGGCCGTGTTCCCGACGCCGATGATCGGGATGGTCGGCCTGATGGACGACTGCGCAAAGAACGCCGGCAGCTGCTTCATGGCGGCGGGCGATCGCGTCGCCGTCGTCGGTGGCCTGGGCCAGGGCCATCTCGGCGGGAGCGAGTACCTCAAGACCGTCCACGGCAAGGTCGCGGGCGTACCGCCTCCGCTCGATTTCGCACGCGAGCGGGCGGTGCAGAAGGCGGTCCGGGACTGCGTGCGCGCCGGGTTGCTGAAGTCGGCGCACGACTGCTCCGACGGCGGGCTCGCGGTAACGCTGGCGGAGATGTGCTTCGGCCGCGACCTCGGGTGTCGCGTGGCGCTGAAGTCGCAACTGCGTCCCGACGCGCTGCTCTTCGGAGAGGATGCCTCGCGCATCGTCGTCTCGTTCGCACCGGCGGATCGCGAGGCCGTGGAAGCGATCTGCAAGGCCGCCGGCGCGCCGCTCGAGGACATCGGGCAGGTCGGCGGGCCCACGCTGATCGTCGAGGGCGTGCTGGAGGCAAGGATCGCCGAGCTGCGGGAGTCCTGGAGCAGCGCGATCCCGAAGCTGGTCGGCGAAGGAATCCACAAGGCGGCGCTCGAAGGCGTTCCGTGACGTGGAGACCCGGCTGCTCAGCGCAAGGTCCCCTGCGGACCTCGACGAGGCCGCGGCGCTGATCCGGCGCGGAGGGCTGGTCGCGTTCCCGACGGAAACGGTGTACGGGCTCGGCGCGCTCGCCCTCGAGCCGTGGGCGGTTCGCGCCATCTACGCCGCGAAGGGACGGCCGGCGACGAATCCGCTCATCGTGCACGTGCTCGGCGAAGACGAAGCTCGCCCGCTGGTTTCGCGCTGGCCGCTGGAGGCAATCCAGCTGACGGCGCGCTTCTGGCCGGGCCCCCTCACGGTGGTCTTGCCGCGGACCGCACTCGTGCCTGACGAGTGCACGGCGGGCGGCGACACCGTGGGCGTGCGCGCGCCGTCCCATCCGGCCGCGCGGGCTCTGCTCGAGCGCGTGGGCGCTCCGCTCGCGGCGCCGAGCGCCAACCGGGCGGAGCACGTCTCGCCGACCACCGCTGCGCACGTGCTGCGCGACCTGAACGGGCGCATCGACGCGGTCGTGGACGGAGGCCGATGCCCGTTCGGGATCGAGTCGACGGTGATCTCGCTCGACGGAGCTCCACGTCTGCTTCGCGCGGGCGCGATCCCCAGGACGGAGATCGAGGACCTGCTCGGCCCGCTGGAGATCGGCGCGCCGGCGGCAGTGGCGCAGTCGCCGGGACAACACCGCCGCCACTACGCACCCGTCGCCGTCGTCCGCCTCGCTCCGCGCCCCGAGTTGGATTCCGTCGCTGCGAAGCTGGGCGGACGCATCGGCGTCCTGCTCCACGGCGACACTCCTGCTCCGGCCGCGGTGGCGGTCGCGCGGCTTCCCGATGATCCCCAAGGTTACGCGCGCGGACTTTACGCCGCCCTGCGCGATCTGGAGGACGCGGATTGCACGGCGATCGTGGTCGAGCAGGTTCCGTCCGGGCCGGAATGGGACGCGGTCCGCGACCGCCTCACCCGCGCCGCAGCAGCCTAGTTATAGGTCGCGGTGAACGCGATCGTGCCGGACCAGCTCGACCAGGTCGGCGCATTCGAACCGCTATCCTTGTTGAAGCTGGTGGACAGATGGGCGACGACTCCGAGTCCCCAGTGATCGCCGGCCCACCATTCCTTTCCGATGGCGCCCCGCAGCCCGAAACCCACATTCGTATCGCTCGACTGCCCGTTGGCCTCGAACCTCACGCGCGTGAGCGAGGGCGAGACCGAGAAGTAGTAATTCTCGCCGAAATATCCCGTGTATTCGGGCCCGAGCGCGAAGAGGGACACTTTGCCGTCCGTATTGTTTACCGTGGTGCCGTTCGATTTGAACGTCGGCTCCGACACGACGACGTCCCAGATGTGAAAGGCGAGGATGCTGTTCTCCGCCAACGCACCACCTGCCGCCAGCCCAAAGGTTCCCGCAGCACCCAGGACGGTCGCATCGACGCCACCCTGCGACGCCTTGGTGGAGAGATAGCCGACCCCGAGGTCGGGCCGGATGAAGAAGCCGAGGTGGCGGTGGCGGGTCGCATCGAGCGGAGCCATCGGCGAGGACGCACCCGGAATCGGGGCCGGAGGGGCATTCAGCGAAGCATGCTCCTCCGGCGGCGGTGGCGGTCTCGTTTCCGGATCGACGCATTGCCGCTGCACGCAGATCCGCTCGCCCTTGCACTCGATGTCCTTGCCGCAGCCCTCCTCGCCGCGCGCGGCCGTGGCGAGGGCAATCAATCCGCTCAGTATCCAAACTATCGTTTTCATCGGCGCCCCGCTCCCCGGACCAAGGCTACACGAGGACCCATGACGAGGCGAAATGATTACCCGGGACTCGTCAATCGGCCAGAGCGAAACGGCTGCGGAGCCGAAAACGAGAAGGGCCGCCCGAAGGCCGCCAGCGCCGGCAACTCGATGAGCGAGCCGTTCATCGGCGCATCGGCGAAGAATGCGTCGATGAGGGCGCCCGTCGCGGCGTCGATCGTGAACGAGGCCATCTGGCCGTTGAACGACCCTGTCAGGACCACGCCGAGGTCGGCTCCGACCACGACGAAGTCGACGACCCCGTCGCCGTTATTGTCGATGAGGATGTCGAACTCGTTCACCGTCTGATTCGTGGCCCTGCCGTAGGTATTGATCACGAACACCAGGCTCCGGTCCGTGTCCGTGCCGCCGAGCGCCGCGCCCGGAAGCACCTGGACCCCCACGTCGCGGACGTCATTCGGGTTGCCGCTGTCGTTGTCATCGTGGATGCCCCAAGCGTAGAAATCCGCGGTACCGCTGTGGATGCTACCCTTGCTCGTCCGACCAACGAGAGCCCTACCCGGGCGGTGTCGGATGCGCAGAGGCGATGCGCGCAGCGACGTGCGCGTTGTTGTCGAGTAAGTCCAGATTGGTCGACTGCGTTCGTCCGGAGGTTGCCCCCGAGACCGCCGAGAGCAGGAAGGGCGTCAATTCCTTACCGGGCAGCTTGCGTCTCGCAGCTTCCCGCAGAGCGCCCGCGAGCGCCGATTCCACTTCGGCCCGCGGCAGTGCCGATGGCGGAGAAACCGCTACGACTACCCCCGAGAACGAGCCGAGCACGTCCCAATGCGCCCGAAGCGCAGCGGCGATCTGCCCCGCGTCGTCGAAGCGATGCTCCAGCGGAATCCCGCTGGATTCAGTGAAGAATGCCGGGAGCTCGGAAGTGCGGTAGCCCCATACCGGCACGCCCAGCGTCTCGAGCAGCTCGGCCGTGGCCGGCAGATCGAGAATCACCTTCGGTCCAGCGCAGACCACGCAGACGCGCCGGCGCGCGATCTCCGCCAGATCGCTCGACACGTCGGGCGGCTGGTGGGCGTCGACGCGCCGATGCACGCCGCCGATTCCGCCGGTCGCGAACATGCGAATCCCTGCACGCTCCGCCACCGCGCACGTCGCGCTCACCGTGGTCCCCGCGTCCAGCCCACGCGCGCAGACGGCCCCGAGGTCCCGCGACCCGGCCTTCGCCGGCTTGCGCAGAGGATCGGCGAGCCGCTGAAGCTGCGCCTCGCTGGCCCCGACCACGATGCGTCCCTCGATCACCGCGACCGCGGCCGGCACCGCGCCCTCGGCGCGCACGGCAGCGGCACAGCGACGCGCCGCCTCCAGATTCGCCGGCGGCGGCAGCCCCTGCGCGACGACGCTGGTCTCCAGCGCGACGACCGGGCGCCCCTCGCGCAGCGCGATCGCCACCTCCTCTGCGATCTCGAGCGTCATCGTCCCGACCATAGCCCAAGCAACTGCGCGAGACCGGGACCAAACCAGGTCCGCTGGGACTCGCCTTCGGCTGCCGCCCACCGCTCGGGCATCTCGACGTATCCGGCATACCCATCTGCGAGGCCGACGATCACTTCCGGGGCCATCTGACGGCCGATCTCTCCCACTGGCTCGCCCGGAACCCCGACGAGCGTCAGCGGCCCCACGCGGATGCGGGTTTCGATCACGGTCGGGTCGCGCACGAGCGCGATCGCGTTGGCGAACGCCCGGCGCAGCAGCCAGGGCACCGCGGGCGAGGCCTGAGGCGGAGGCACCGCGACGAATCGCGCGTGGCAGCCGATCTGGACATGGCGGACCGGCTCCGCCCTGCGGAGGAGATCCTGCGCCTCGCGCGCAACCGAAGCGGCGACGTCCACGCCGCGCTCCCAGGTCGCGTTGCCGCCCGCCCCCTGCACGACCAGGACCGGCGGTCCCTCCAGCGCCGCCGCCACCCTGCCCGGCCAGTCCGCGGAGATCCGCCGCGAGGATCGCGGGGCGGTGGTCGGATGCATGGAGTAGTCGATCAATGTCGCCACGTCTTCGCCGCCCGCCCTTCGCACCCGCAGCGCGACGAGTTGGGAATCGATCGGTCCCGCGCTGCGCGGCCGCGCCGGACCCTGGGGCCATTCCTCGCGCGCGACGAGGAATTCGGCTGGCCCGAGCGCGGCGATGGCCTGCGTCAGCGCGTCCGCCGCGGCCTGCGCGATCGCGTCCCGCTGAGCGCGGTCGAAGGGTCCGGCACCGGCCCAGCCGGCGATGACGCTGTCCCAGGCCCCTCCGGGCCCGGAGTGGGTGTGCGTAGCCGCGAGCAGCAGACAGGTGAGCGGCGGCAGGCGGGCGCGCCGCATCACCTCCTCCTCCAGCGAACCAGGCACCAGCACCGTATCGATGGAGGCGATCAGCGCGCGCAGGCCCTCCACCTCGAGCGCAATGGCGCGCGCGTAGACCGGCTCGCTGGCATCGTCCGCGCGGCGCTTCCCCGGGTACCCGCCGAGGATCGGATTGGGGCCGAGCGCGATCCGAGCCTTGCCTGCGCCGGCCCGCAGCGGGCCGACGCCGAGCAGCTCCAGCGCGACCCGCCCGTTCACCACGATTCCCGGCAGGCGCTGCACCGGCCGGACTGGCAGCGCGCAGAACAGTACGGCGGCGGCGAGCGCCAGCAGCGCGAGGACGGCGAGCGCCTTCGTCAGCGCACGACCCGCCGCGCGCCGAGATAGCGCGTCTGGAAGTAGCGATCCTCGAGCTCCGCCTCGACCACGCCATGCGAGGAGCTGGCGTGGATGAAGCGCCCCCGCGCGACGTCGACCATCATGCCGACGTGCGAGACCCCGTTTCCGCTCGTGTCGAAGAAGACGAGGTCGCCCTCCCGCAGCTCGTCGGCTCGCACGGGGTTGCCTGTGGCGTACTGCTGGCGGGAGACGCGCGGAATCCCGACGGACACTTCGCGGTACGAGCTCATGGTGAGCCCGGAGCAATCGATGCCGCGGTGGCTCAGGCCACCCCAGACGTAGGGCGTCCCCAGGTAGCTGCGGACTGCGTGCTCGAGGCTGGGCCAGATGCGGGGCTGCTCGGGGAGCTCCGCCGGTGGGGTTGGAGGAGGCGGCGGCACCTGGCGCCAGTCCTTGGGAAGCGGCGCGGGCGTCCAGACCACTTTCGGCGCCGGCGCGACCGACACGGTGAAGGCACCGGTGTACTCCGGCTCCGGGAGCTTCACCTTCCGCGCTTTTGCATCGGCGAACTTCACGCGCGTCCGCGACTCGACGGCGCCGGGATGCTTCGGATCCTTGCGCATCCCCTCGAGCAGATAGGCCGCGTAGAGGCGCGTGTCCCAGCCCGATCTCGCCGCGTCCACGAGGGCCCACTTGATCGTCCTGAACGACGAGTCGGACCATCCCTGCGCCATCGCTTCGTGGATCGCATCGGCCATCACCTCGCCCGCCACTCCGGCGCCGGTCCCGTCGCGATACCCGTTCGCCCAGGCGGCGATCGAGTCCGCGGGGATCTTCTTCTGATAGCCGTACAGCGCGATTCCGGCGACGGCGTCGGCGGGGGCGCCGCGCCAGATCGCGCGGTACGCCGCGAACCCGACGTCCGCGATGCGTGCCGGATCGGCGCGGTCCAGCACCCCCTCGGCGATCACGTGCAGCAGCGTGCGCGCGTCCTCCGGCTTGTCCGGATTCACCACGTTGAAGCCGTAGTTCGCGAATCTCTTCTCGAGCGCCGCCTCGATCTCCTTGCGCCGCGGAGCCTCGAGCGATCGGTCCTGAAGCAGCTGCTCGTGCACGTACTCGAG
>Ga0066659_10001191_pt1 | contig 11090 bp, 8 predicted proteins | sample GraSoiAngelo_108_FD_75176 | JGI IMG/M metagenome (GOLD analysis project Ga0066659, IMG submission 75176) | Grasslands soil microbial communities from the Angelo Coastal Reserve, California, USA - 14_0903_09_40cm | ecosystem: Environmental > Terrestrial > Soil > Grasslands | place: USA... | reverse complement strand
CGTTCAGCCGGTGGACTCCCTGAAGCGCGCCTTTATCGACAAGCGCCTCGACTCCGAAGGTTCCGTAGCTGTCCGCGAACGGGTTAAGACTGATCTCATTCTCGGGGTGTCGCATCTGATCGAAAACTTCACGCCGTATAAGGCGTACATTGCGGCCTTGAGACAGCTTGAGCACCAGTTCATGAGCGAGTCTGATGCCGCGCGGCATGCGTTCTATCAATTGCGTATCGGGTCTGATCACGCCAGCGATGCGATGCGCAAGCAAGTCACTCAAACCTACGACGACCTCGAAAAGGACATCGAGGCGCTTCGCAACAAGGAGATCCGACACCCTTTGGACCTCGACATCGGCATGCGGGGAGTCGTCTCCGCGTTCGGAGAGCTGAGGAAGGTGTTCTCGGCTGCGAAGGGGAAGGCGGTGAGTTGGCGGGACCACTCAGTATGGTTCACGAGCGTATTGAACGAGCTCCACGAAGGCGGGTGGCTCGACGTTCGTGGGCGAACGAACGTGAGGGCGTTGCTACGTCATGTAATCGAGGATCACAACGAAACCGTCGTTAACTACAGACTGGAGGACGCTGGTGACGCGCTGGGTGCCTATGTGGCCTTACTCGCTTGTGCTGTAGGTAGCCGTAAGAAGGGGATCCTGGACAAGAATCTATGGGATGCCAAGCGCGAAGAATTCACGGATCGACTGGAGTCCTGTGTGATGAGAGGTTACAAGAAGGAGGTTCGTCCTCAGCTAAGGGAACAGTATCCCAAGGGTGGGCGAGAGCTCACTGAGGCAGTCAAGAAGGAAGCCGAGAAGCGAACCAAGAAACATCTCAATAAGCTGGACGAGGCCCTCGACGCACTCATCAGCGGGAGCTAGCCCTTCTGTGTATCCGTTCCTCGACGGGGTTCAAGTCGATGGTCTGAAGAAGATCGTTCAACGGGCCCTCCCCTCCATGGATCACGTCAAGATAGAGGGCTTGGATCGCGGCAAGGTTTATAGCGTCCTGTTTTCCCTTTACGGCTTCGACATTCTAGGAGAGCCAGCTGTTCGCCACGCGTTGGTATTGACCCTGCCAGACGATCGGTTGCGGACCGTTGCAGCGACGTTAGGCCTCGACACCTCGGGTAAACCCTTCGATGTCGCGATGCAGATCGCTGGGCAAAGTTGGCGCGAAGGGTCACCAAGTCCCGGGTTCTTCGCCGAAGAGTTTCACGTAGCCAGCGAATTCTTGCCGAAGAAGGGCGATCGCGAGGCCACGGTGGAGATGGTGGAGCCGTTTGCCGAGCCTCCAGTGTTATTTGATTACCAGGAGGAGATGGCATCAGCTCTCTCTGCCTTTCTGACTTCCTCGTCAGGCGCCGCCTGTTTGCTTCAGCTTCCCACCGGTGCGGGCAAGACTCGAGTGACCATAGAGGGTATTGCCCGATACCTGAACACAACGGTTTCCGCACAGCGGGACGTTGGCATCTTGTGGATGGCACACTCTGAGGAGCTTTGCGATCAGGCTGTTGATGCGTTCCTCCGGGTCTGGGTTGCTAGAGGAGCCTTCGACGTACGGCTTGTACGCTACTGGGGAACGTTTCAGCCCACTATTGAAGAGCTCAGGGCTTCGCTGGTTGTAGCCAGCTACCAAAAGCTCGTCGCCCTCGCCCAACGAGCGAAAGCGGATTTCGAGAGGTTCGGCAAGTCTCTTGCCCTCGTTGTCATTGACGAAGCCCATAAGGCTCTGGCGCCCACCGTAAAGAGCTTGCTGGATTTGCTCAGGAGCTGGGGGGTGAACATCGTCGGTCTCACAGCCACGCCGGGAAGAGGTCAGGACGCTGCGGTCGAGAACCGTCGTCTAGCGAGTCTCTTTGACCGGCATCTCTTGCGGCCGCCTAGCCTCGGAGAGGATCCCGTTGATGAGCTGCAGCGTCGCGGCATTCTTGCACGCGTCCGACGAACCGTCATTGAGTCTGGCCTTCGAGTGTCGGTCTCCGATGGAGAACTCTCGAAGACGGATGGCCTGGACGACATGCCTGGAGCGGTATTGGCACGGCTCGCTAGGAATGAGAAGCGAAACAAACTCATAGTCGACACGGTCAAGTCCTACGTTGATCGCAAGCATCCGACTCTCGTTTTCTGCTGTACTGTGGACCACGCTAAGGAGCTCGGAGTCCTCGCAGCAAGTGAAGGTGTTCGCTCGGCTTTCCTGGACTGCCTAATGATGCGGCGCCGTCGACGGCGCGTAATCGCCGCATTTCGAAATGGCCTTGTCGATGCCTTGTTCAACTTCGGTGTGCTATCGACGGGATTCGATGCACCAAACATCCGGTGTGTCGTGATCGCTCGTCCGACCAGCTCGATCGTCCTTTACAGCCAGATGATCGGTCGAGGGCTGAGAGGACCAGCGGTCGGTGGGAGTGGGGAGTTTGTCTTGGTGGATGTGAAGGACAACCTGGAGGCGTTCGGTGGTCTCGGTGACGTGTACAGTCACTTCGAGCGCTACTGGGACGTGACCCCCAAATAGGCCGGGTTGTCGCTTGACAGCTGTGGTCGCCTAAATCAGTTTAGACAGGCTCCTAAACTGGTTTATGCCTCTAACGCGCCTGGCACTACGAGCTCTCCAGCGGCTCGAGCCGTCTAAAATCATTCTGGCGGCCATTCCTGGCGGGATTCGCGCGGTGGCCCAGGAAGCAGGCGTTTCCACGGGGCGGGTCAGCCAGGTCCTGCGCCAGAACCCTCTTCCTCTCGAGTGGGCACGGCTGCTCGCTGAACTGGCTGGTTGCGGCGAGTGGGAAGTATACGAGCAGCTGGGTCAACGACCTCCGGTCTCACCCCACGGGCCCCTCTTCGATCAAGCCTCGGCTCCCCCACGGTCAGGAGACTCACAGTCGTGAAACGGAAGCGACGAGTTGATCGCACGTTGAAGCGACGTCGCAATCGTGTGCCCCGGCGCGAATCGTCTAAACCCGTCCACGTGTCACCATCGCATCCGAAATACAGCTTCAGCGGCCATCAGACATTCCCGTTTCGGTATACCTGGCTGCCGAAAGGAGTGCGAACGCTCGAAGAAGATCCAACGTGTTTCTCTAGGTCTGACGCGATGGTAGCACTTGGCGTTGGGAAGAACATGGTGGAATCGATCAGATTCTGGTGCGGAGCCCTGAAACTTGCGACGATCGATAGTCGCGGGGGCAAAGTCGCACCAACCGAGCTCGGCAGTCGGATGTTCGCCCGGCGGGGCTGGGACCCGTATCTAGAGGATCCCGGGACCCTCTGGCTTCTGCATTGGCAGTTAGTCGAGTCGCCAGATGTAGCGTCAACCTGGTTCCTCGCATTCACTCGATGGAATCGCGACGTCTTTACGCGACATGAATTGACGGACTGGATTATCAGGGTCGCACAAGATGGCGGTAAGAGAAATGTCACCCCAGACTCGATCCGGCGCGACGTCGATGTCTTTCTTCGAACGTACGTCCCTGGTCGGGTAGACCTTCGTCGTCCCCCAGAAGACTCGTTCGATTGCCCTCTCGCTGAACTTGGTCTCATCCGTGAGCTTGAGGACGGCGTCTACCAGTTCAACCGCGGTCCCAAAGCAACATTACCGGTGGAAATCTTCGGATACGCCCTAAAGAGGTACTGGGATACCTACGCATCGGGGCAGGCCACTCTCGGATTCGAGACTGTCCTCTACGGTCCCGGCAGTCCGGGGGCGACCTTCAAAATGTCGGAAGGAGCTCTGACATCGATACTCGATTCTTTGCCGTCCTGGATGGGCTTCCGCTTTGATGAGACTGCGGGTCTGCGCCTCTTGCTCCGGAGCGAACGCAGCCAGTCGACAAAGGCCATTTCGCTGTTGGAGCGCTACTACGCCAAACGGAAGAGGGAGGAAGCGGCTTGAAGTCCGCTCGTCTGTCCGATTTCGTCACAATTCGTGGTCGATTCCATCGATCCGTCAGCCTCGCACGGGACTGGCACCGGGGCGGTGACCTATCGGAGTATCTCGTCACCCCCACGATCAAGGAGATCGCTCGACGTGTGGTGGATGAACTAGAGCCCCCGAATGGAGCTCGGGCTTGGTCGATAACAGGTCCATACGGATCCGGCAAGTCCGCATTCGGTCTGTTCTTAGCAGACCTACTCGCAGCTCCGAAGCCTTCTCACCCTGAGAGTCAAGTACTTCGCAAGGGGCGGAAGTTCCTTAAGAAGCCGTTCGTGCCTGTACTGGTCGTTGCCGAGCGTGGTCCACTCGTACCCCTGGTTGTTCGCGCCATCGGAGACGCTCTTAGAACGGTTGCTCCGACGTTTTCGCGAAGAGTAGCGACGTTAAGCGAGAAGCGATCTGTCTCTGGAGCTGAGCTCAGCGAGATCACCCTCGGGGCGGCGAAGGCTGTTGAGGAGAAGGGTCGCGGGGGACTCCTGCTTATCGTAGATGAGTTGGGAAAGTTTCTGGAGTTCGCCTCCAGTGAGAATCCGGATGGCGATGTGTACTTTCTCCAGCAGCTCGCTGAAGCGGTCGCCCGCAGCAAACCACCGATCCTGTTTGCGACCATCTTGCATAGTGCGTTCGCGGACTACCTTCCAATGGCTCAGGAAGTCCGTCGCATCGAGTGGCAAAAAGTGCAAGGCCGGTTCCAGGACGTGCCGTTCCAGCTGCCGACCGAGCAGGTCTTGGCCCTGGTGGCAAGTGCCCTTGAGCGGCGCGTGCCGCGCGCACTCTGGGCTGTGTGGAAGGCAGGAACCGACGAACTGCTCTCAGCCGCTTGGCTTTCAGAGGCTCGACGTCGGCTCCCACTAGATGAATTGTTGCCAGCGTGCTTGCCGCTCCATCCAACCGCAGCGCTGCTCCTATGGTCCGTTTTCCGCAGCAAGGTCGCTCAGAATGAACGGTCGCTCTTCGCATTCCTCACGAGCGAGGAGCCCTATGGTTTCCAGGAGTTTCTTAAGAAGAGTTCTTGGAACGAGGGTGGGGGCCCGTTATACCGAGTCGCCGATCTTTACGACTATGTCGCAGGCGCGCTTGGGTTGTCGGCATTCACAGGAGAGCACGCCCGCAAGTGGGCGCTTGTCGATCATGCACTGAACCGGATACCTCCGGAGGCTCCCGATGTTGCCCGCAAGCTTGTAAAGGCCATCGGCCTTCTGAGTCTCTACGGCCCTCCGGTTGGCCTACAGGCCTCCCTCTTGGCGGTTAAGGCCGCTGTCGGGCAGACCGATGACTTCGATGACGCCTTTGGCCAGCTGGAGGATCGCTCGGTGATTGTGTACCGCCGGCATCTTGGCGGCTACGCCCTGTGGGAGGGGTCGGATGTTGACTTGGAAGCGGCCTATGAGAACGCCAGGCAGCATGCGCCTGGCAGCCACCTTCACGTGAGGTTGAAAACGGCCCTCACTTTGCGTCCCATGGTCGCGCGGGCCCATTATATCGAAACCGGCACACTTCGGCTTTTTGACATTGATGTGATCCCGAGCGACCCTGCGGCTATGAAGGCGGCTATCGAACAGCCCCAGGTCGGGGACGGCCGTGTACTCTTTGTGCTCTCGGGCAACCGAGCCCCGAGGGAGACGATTGAGCTTGCGCGGGACCTCACTAGGCGAAGCGGTAGTGAGAGCTTGCTCCTTTTTGCTATCCCGAAGGCCGTGGCGGGGCTCGAGGAAGCGCTGCTCGACTTAGAGCGCTGGACCTGGGTAAAGGAGAGCGTTCCCGAGCTGCAAGGAGATCCCGTAGCGCGCCATGAAGTCCAGGCTCGCCTCGCGGCAGCGCGAGACCGCCTCGAGCGAATTGCCGGTCGAGTCTTCGGGCTGCCAGGGCACCTGTTCGAGCCATCAAGGAGCGTGTGGGTTCAAAAGGGTAGGGAGAGAGCCGTGCGCTCGCCTGTTGGATTCCAGCGTTGGCTTTCTCAACTGTGCAATAGAGCCTTTACCGGAACTCCGCGGCTGCACAACGAGCTCCTAAATCGTCACAACCTGTCTTCCGCCGCGGCGGCTGCTCGGCGGAATTTGTTGGCATGCATGGTGACAAGTCCTGCCGTCCCCCGGCTCGGCATCCATGGCACTCCTCCCGAGGCTAGCATGTACGAATCGATGCTCAGAGCCGGAGGCTTTCACCGAGCGAGACAGGGCACCCTGGGTTTCGGATCTCCATTGGACGACTGGAAACCGGTATGGGCTTCGATCGAGACGTTCGTTCATAGTGCAAAGACTGCTCGACGCCCCGTGTCCGAGCTCTTCAAGATTCTTAAGGCCTCGCCATATGGCTTACGAGATGGCCCCATTCCTGTCTTGCTCGCTGCCGTTCTGGTGTCTCAATGGGACGAGATCGCTCTTTATGAAGAAGGCGGGTTCGTACCCGAGCTCCGCATCGAGGTACTAGAGCGTCTGACGCGAAGGCCCGAAACCTTCGAGCTACAGAGCCACCGCCTCGATGCACATCAGCGCCGAGCGCTCAAGTTCCTCGAGGGTTTGGTCGGTAGTGCAGAGGTCCCGCCTTCTGCCCCGCGCGGCGGCCTCCTCCCGGTGGTCAAGTCACTCGTGTTGTTTGCGGCGCGATTGAACCCGTACGTCAAACAGACTGCTCGCCTCGCCACACCTGAGACGGCAGCGGTTCGGGACTATCTACTCAGAGCTGGAGATCCTAGAAAGCTGGTATTTGAGGAGCTCCCGCTCGCTCTCGGCGTCCCGATTGACCATCGGGACGGCGGTAGCGGGTTTGCAAAGAGACTGCAAGCCTGTCTGCGGGCGTTGAGCCGTGCCTATCAAGAGCTCTTGGATGATCTCGAGTCCCAGATTCGTCAGGTATTCGACCTGAAGGGCCAGTCACTCGATGCCATGAAGCAACTGCAGAGAAGGGCGGCGCCACTCCTGCCCTATGCGGTGGACCAGAAGCTCCAGCTGTTTGTAAAGGAGGTAACTCGCGAGCACCAAGATAGGGACTGGCGGGAAATCGTTGGTCGCGTGATCAACGGAGGTCTGCCCCCATCTCATTGGAACGATGGCGACGTCGTGGCCTTCCAAGTGCGACTTCCGGAACTGGCTGGGCAGTTTACTCGGCTAGAAGAGCTGGTTGTTGAGAGGCAGCAGTCTGGTGTAGCCCGAGTGCTTAGGATCGGAGTGCTCGACGGCCTACATCGCGAGTCCCGCGCGGTGATTCCAGTTGACCCAGATGTCGAGGTTGACGCTACTGGTCTTGCCGTCCGGCTGCGAGCGTTACTGGACGCGCACACGAACGGAAACGGGCGCGCTCGCCAAACTCGGCTAGCTGCTCTGGCGACGGTCGCCGAGTCTCTCCTAAGTGAGCCCTCTAGACTGGAGGCGAGACCGGATGCCTGAAAAGACGCCAAGGCACATACTGCTGCTTTCGGGCGGGAAGGACAGCACAGCGCTCGCCATCTGGATGCGAGACAATCGCCCCGATGTGGATCTTGAATACGTGTTCAACGACACCCACAAGGAGCTGCCGGAAACATATGAGTACCTGACGCGGATCGAGGCGTACCTGGGAAAGCCGGTAACGCGCCTCTCGTCAGGGCTTGGCGAGCGTGGGTTCGACCACTGGCTGAAAGTGTATGGGAACTACTTGCCGGCGCCGAACATGCGATGGTGTACCAAGAAGCTGAAGATCGAGCCTTTCGAGGATTATGTTGGAGACGATCCAGTCCTCCTATATGTCGGGATTCGAGCGGACGAACGACGTCAAGGCTTCATCTCGACGAAGCCGAACATCACGCCTGTATACCCGCTGAAGGAAGCTGGCATTCGCAGGGATGATGTTGTGCGGATTCTAGAGCACAGCGGTGTCCGCATGCCAGAGTACTACTCTTGGCGGTCACGATCGGGCTGCTACTTCTGCTTCTTCCAGCGGCGCGTTGAGTGGGTAGGTCTGAGAGAGAAGCACCCGGAACTATTCGAGATGGCGAAGCAGTATGAGAAGCCCGACGAAGGCTTCACTTGGATTCACGGGGAGGCTCTGACAAGCTTCGAGAATCCGGCTCGAGTAACTCAGATTCGGAAGAAGGAGGAGAAACAGAAGGCACGGCAAGCCGCGCGCAGAAGACCACGGAATCTAGCAGAAGCATTCGGGTACTTGACCGATGAAAGCCCTGATGAAGAAGAGGGGTGCCTGATTTGTCACCTCTAGAAGCAGTGACTGATAGAGCGGTGGTGGGTCGCCGTTCGTCACCACTGGAACACGTGTATCTCGATTACCACGCATCGACACCGTGCGACTCCCGAGTGGTGGAAGCAATGCTGCCTTTTTTCCTCGAGACATTTGCGAACCCCTCGAGCAGCGTTCACACCCAAGGACGGAGGGCTGCCGAGGCGGTCGAGCAAGCCCGTGCCCGGGTCGCTCTCGCGATCGGAGCAGCTGCTGGCGAGATCGTATTTACCAGCGGTGCAACCGAGAGCAACAATCTCGCAATACACGGAGCGGCTCGCGCCGCGTCGGGCGGTCGGAAGAAGCTTCTAGCGACCTCGGTCGAGCATAAGTGTGTCCTCAGCACCTGCAAGTGGTTGGCTACGCAAGGGTACGAATTCGCGGCGATCCCCGTGACTGGGGACGGCGCTGTTGATCTCGCCGCACTGGTCGACCTGGTAGATGATCGAACCATCCTTGTTAGCGTCCAGGCCGCAAACAACGAAGTCGGCACGATTCAGCCGATCGCTGAGGTCGCCCAGATCGTACACCGAGCTGGTGCGCTATTGCACAGCGATGCCGCTCAGGCCCTTGGGCGAATCCCAATGGACGTCGATCTGTCCGGAGTGGACCTTCTGTCGCTCAGCGCTCACAAGTGCTACGGGCCTAAGGGCGTGGGCGCCCTGTACGTGAGCGGTGGTGTCCGCAAAGCGCCCTTGGAGCCGCTGCTGTACGGAGGAGGCCAGGAGGGCGGGCTCCGGCCTGGTACGCTCAATGTTCCGGGCATCGTGGGGTTCGGAAGAGCGTGTGAGATCGCGGCAGAGGAAGGGCCGATAGAGTCGCGTCGGGTCGGTCGATTGCGAGACTGGCTTGAGTCGCTTGTACTTGAAGCGGTCGAGGACGTTCATCGGAACGGTGCGCTCTCCCGCCGGCTCCCCGGGAACAGTTCTCTTCGGTTTGACGGCGTCGAGGCGGATGCGTTGATAGCCAACCTGCCTGATATCGCACTGAGTACGGGCTCGGCATGTAGCTCGGGTGCGATAGAGCCTTCCCACGTTCTCACGGCGATGGGACTCAGCCGAGAACAGTCCTACGGAACGGTCCGACTTGGGATTGGACGGTTCACGATGGAAGACGAACTCGAATACGCGGCTCACAGAATCTGTGACGCTGTGACGAAGATTCGATCCACGGGGACCGGTGTCACTTAGTACCGCCACGCGGAGACGCCTGTGCAAGCGGACTCGATAGTAGACGCACTAGAGCGCTTTTTTCTCGATATCGTCGGGACGGTAATTCCTGGCGGAGCAGCACTCTTGGCAGTGCCCGTGCTCTTCGGTGGTTCTATCGACATCGGCCAGGTGTCTCTAATTCCCTCGGCGGTGTCCTTCAACTGGTCGGTGTTCGTTCTCGCGTCGTACGCCACAGGTCACGCAGTGAATAGCCTTGGAGAGAAGATTCTTGCAAAGGCGCTCGAATCCGTGGTGCCAATGCTGAGCGAGGGAATGAAGGGGACCCGAAACAAGGTGCTCGCATGGCTCGCACCGGAGTTCGTGAAACCGGAGGATGATCTGGCGCAGGAGATCTCGGACTCTGCAGCATTCAAGAATCTGCTGTCCCAGGTCAAGACTAGATACGGATGGGAGCCAGCTGCTGGCGCGAAGGTTTCACGACAAATGCGGGATTTGCGGGACGTAGCGATGACGATAGCTAAAGATGATCGTCCGTCCGTATACCGGTTCAGATTCCTCTCCTTGCTCAACCTAGGGCTGGCCACTGTCCTGCTTTTCGGGGTAATGGTGAGGGTGGCCACAGCGATACTCCACGCAGTCGGCGTTACAGCTCTAGGAGGGGGTACGAACTGGTTGCTCCTGCTGGCGCTGGTCGCGCTCTCGGGGTTCTTTCTCGAGCGGCGGTACATGTTCTATGGAACGTCTCTAAGGGTTCCCTTCTCGATGGCGGTAGGCCAGCTCCTTGTGTCCAGTGTCAAGGATGCGGAGAAGGAGAACCCTCGGCCTGCGAAGAACCACTAAGGCGAGGCGCACAATGTCTTCAAGCCGATCAAGTCAAGCGGTTCGACGTTCCGGGGTGGGTCTGCGGCGACCTGCCAATGCACTCACTGTGTATCTCGCTGGCGGGTTCCGCTCGGGTTGGCAAGAGAAGATCGCCACCTCTGCACCTGCCTTTCTTTTTAAGGATCCGTCGAAGCACGGTCTCACGGATCCGATTCGGTATACCGAATGGGATTTGCGTGCGATTCGGGAGAGCGACCTGGTTTTCGCCTACCTGGAGGCTACGAACCCGGCTGGCTACGCTCTGGCTCTTGAGGTTGGTTACGCCAAGGGTTTGGGCAAGTCAGTGATTCTCGTTGACGAAAGGTCGTCTTCAGACGAACAGACTCGACGGTACCTACAAATGGTTAGAGCTGCTGCCGATGCTACCTTCGATTCGTTTGAAGAGGGTGTTGCGTATCTCCAGCAGCTTGCGATTGAGCGAGAAGGAAGGACTTCCTAAGGGCAGAGTCGTCTCAGCGCTTCCCGAGAGGAAGCACATGCTGTAATTCCCATCGTCGCTCACAATCAGATTCGGATATCCGCAAGCCGGTACGTCATGGCCTCTTCACTCACGTCGAACTGGCTGGCGAGACGAGACGCCTCAGTTGCACCAGCTCGCTGGATAGCGGCAATCACCATGCGGCGCGGCATTAGTAACTCGGCTGCGAATCGGTTGGCCTCAACTTCCCTCGAATCCCACACTGGTGCGTCAGGCTTTGCGCGGAACAACACTCCGATCTCGTGTTTCTGGTCGTAGTAGGCCGCTGAGTTCGGGTGCATTAAGTAGTGACCCAACTCATGGGCGATGGAGAACCGCTGGCGCGTAACTGGATGGTTCTTGTTCACCGCGATGTGAATCCCGTTGTCGGACCTAATGAGAGCCCCAGAGATCTTATCCGGGAAGTCTTCGTCCGTCACACGGATG
>Ga0066659_10001182_pt1 | contig 11135 bp, 12 predicted proteins | sample GraSoiAngelo_108_FD_75176 | JGI IMG/M metagenome (GOLD analysis project Ga0066659, IMG submission 75176) | Grasslands soil microbial communities from the Angelo Coastal Reserve, California, USA - 14_0903_09_40cm | ecosystem: Environmental > Terrestrial > Soil > Grasslands | place: USA... | reverse complement strand
GCTTTTCTTTAGTGTTGTGGTCTCGATTCTTCAACTGGAGAGAGGCATTGATGATCGTCAAACCGGAGACTCTGATCGGCTGGCATCGCAAGGGATTCAAGCTATGGTGGCGGTGGAAGTCGCAGTTGGGAAGGCCCCGGATACCTGACCATCTTCGCCAGCTGATTGTACGCATGGTAGAGGAGAATCCGACGTGGGGCGAGGAGCGGGTAGCAGCGGAGCTGTCGGTGAAGTGGAGATGCTGGTATCGCCCGCACGGTGCGGGCGTACTGGCCGCAATATGCCGACCCAAGAGGCGGTAGAAGAACCCCCTCACTGCACTGGAGAACGTTCGTCCGCAACCACGCCAAGGCCATAGTGGCCGCCGATTTCTTGGTGGCGATCACGGCAGGCTTCCGGCTGCTGTATGTCTTGGTGATCATGGAAGTGGGCACCCGCCGCATTCTGCACTGCAATGTCACTGCTTATCCAACCGCTGCCTGGACCCTGCAGCAGTTTCGAGAAGCTGTTCCCAACGGCCACGCCTACCGATTCTTGATTCATGATCGGGATGCGATTTTCTCGACGGAAGTCGACGATGAGCGGAAAGCATTCGGGCTGAAAGTACTGCGCACACCCCTGCAGGCGACGAAGGCCAATGCCTACTGTGAACGGCTGATGGGAACATCCGGCGTGAGTGCCTGGACTACGTGATCCCCTTGAGCGAGAAGCATCTTCGGACGATTTTGCGGGAGTGGGTTGCCACTACAATCAGGGAAGACCACACTCCAGCTTGGGACCAGGCATTCCCGATCTTCGTGGGAGACCAATACGGAGACCGAAAGCTCAAGGGCATGAGTTGCCGGCCGCTTGCCGGATCCGAGCCAAGGATATTCTTGGTGGGCTGTACCACGAATATTGGCTGGAAGAAATTGCCGCCTGAAGTCGGATGATTCTCTTGCGGAGAACAACCGTGAATAGATGTCGCATTCGCCTCCTCAGAAAATAAACTTTGCACCGAACTGAATGTCACGGTTGTCCGTAGTCGTTTGCGTGATGTTCCCGAACGATGCCGTATTCCACGTTGCGGGATTACCAGGATTTGCGAAGTTTGGATGATTGAAGATGTTGAACATCTCGGCGCGGAACTGAAGTCTCGTACGCTCTTTAATTGGAATGATTTTGAACAGGGAAAAGTCCGCGTTCACAAGCCCCGGCCCAAAAATTAGATTTCGTCCCGCATTGCCAAATGTGAATGGTGCGGGCAATGCAAACGCGGCTGAGTTGATGCAACCCACAAGATGACCCGATCCGCAGTTGGTACTTGGAGTTCCCACGAGGTCAGGGCGCTGATTTGGACGGCCAATGTTTGCTTGGTCCGGCGCAATTATCACGTTGATTGGTATCCCGGATTGCGCCGTGAAAATTCCGTTCGCTTGCCAATTGCCGAGCATCCAACGCAAGAAGGAATTCCTGCCATTGAGGCGCGGCAAGTCATAGATAAAGGTTGTAACGAATCTATGGCGAATGTCCCAGTTGGCGTTGCTGTAGTCACGATGCCAATCGTAATCATTCATCGCCGCGCCGCCGCCATTGGAATCGGTTGCAACGTCTAGGGTGTGGGACCAAGTGTAGCTGGCCACGACTTGGAGGTTGTGGCTCATGCGCTGCCGGAAAATCGCCGTGAACCCGTGATAGTTCGCAATCAGATCGTTCTGAATTGTGCGAATCTGGCCCCAAGCCTGATTCGGACGGCGCGGGTTGACTGGCCCTGGACCCGGAGCGGGAGTGTTGCTGAAGTAGCTCCGATCCAGGTGCAATGAATGAGAGCCGAGATACTGTAATTCAAAGCCCGCGTTGCTCCACAACTCACGCGAGATTCCGAGATTCCACTGATACATTCGCGGCGTTGGCAAGTCCGGGTTCTCAGTAAACACACTCAAAAATGTTGTTGGTGTAGTGCCAGTGCCCGGCGTGGGGTTCGCAAAGGAAATTGGAGTAGCGGCGGAATTGTTGAACGTTGTTGTTATGCCGAACGGCGGGTTCGTTGTTGCCAGAGTAAAGCTGTTTGTCTGATTCGGATTGTAATAGATGCCGCCGCCTCCACGGATGGCGGTCTTGGATGTAACGCGATAAGCGAAGCCCAAACGCGGTGCCCAGTCATCATGAATGGGATTGATAAAAGAGAAGCCCGGCATAGGAACCTTGGGTGGAATGAGCGCCGTCTGCTGTGGATTCAAGATTCTCGCGTTTCCGTTCACGCTGTACGGAACCGTAGGCAATTCGTAGCGAAGCCCGTAGTTCAATGTGAGCTTGGAGTTGACTTGCCAGTTATCCAGAACAAAGAACCCATCGCGCCATTCCGCTACAACACCTTTGAACTCTTGGATCGGCGTCACATCATTTTGTGCGGTCCCAAGCATAAAGTCCGCCGCCGCATTTCCGCTCCTTGAGCCTGTGAAGTTGAACAGACCTCGCGGACTATTTGCCGCCGCTCGGGCTGTAATGAGCTTGCGAATCTCCACGCCCGCCATAATGTTGTGAGAGCCATGGCGGTAGCTCAGTTGGTCATACCCGTGCCAAGTTGTGTCATCTTGATACCAGTTGCTTCCGGCATTTCCCAAGCCTATAAACCCGCTGACAGTAATATCGGGAATGCCGGGATTGTGGAACGTTGTATCGCCCGTGAAATTAGGAATGCCGAGCTTGGTTCCGGCGTCCAACAGATTGTTCACCGTCCAGTAGTTCAGATTGTTGGTCATCAAATGATTGCGGCCAAACCGAAAGTCATTGATGATGTTCTGCGTGAGGACGTGCGTGTAGCCAATCGCAAGGTTCCTGTTGTATGCCGGGCCGTAGCTCCCGCTGGTAGGCGTGATGTTGCCGCCAAAAATATGAGTGTTTTGCCAATCGTAGCGAACGAACAGGCGAATTTTATCTCCGATATTTTGGTCAATGCGTTCGAGTGTTTGATTCGTTGAAACGTTTGACGCCACGGGACCGGAGAACGTGTTCGTGCCGGGGATGTTGGGCAGCGGATAGTATTGCAGCAACGTTTGCGAGACGCCGGACAATTCATTTGAGGGAATCATGTTGTTCGGATATGGAGCAAGCGTACTTGGGTTGTGAATCTGTTGGCTGGCCTGATTGCAAACGCCCGAGGCGTTAAATCCCACGGTGCATAGAGCGGAGAAATCGCCGTTCCGCATCGCCTGTGAAAACGTTGTGCCCAGTTGGGATGGGCTTTTTATCTGGCGCAGGCCCTCGTAGGACGCCATGAAAAATGTCTTGTTGCGCCCCTTGTACAACTTGGGAATATAAACAGGTCCACCCACCTCGGCGCCAAATTGATTGATGTGAAGCGGCCTCTTAGGTGAACCCGGCGTATCGAAAAAAGAATGTGCGTCAAACAAGCTGTTCCTGACGAATTCAAAGACAGCACCGTGGAGTTCGTTCGTTCCCGATTTCGTTGCAAGATTCACATGCACGCCCATGTAGCTCCCATATTGGGCGGTGTAGTTGCCAGTCTGAACTTGCACCTCCTCAACCGCATCCACGTTGGGCTGAACGTTTGTGACGGTGATGAGGTTATTCATGATGGTGATGCCATCGAGCGTGAGGCTATTCGTAATTTCGCGCTGACCCGCTCCGATGAAATCTTCACCCGGAGGCACGCCGGTTTGAGTAGATTTGGGTCCAACGATGACATCTGAGGTTGTGGCCGCGAGTTTGAGCGCGTCACGTCCATTCAGTGGAAGGTCTACTACGGATCGCGTGCTAAGCGTTTCGGCAATCGTGGCATCATCGGTAGACACTGGGGGAGCGCCAGCGTTTACAGTCACGGACTCCGATACCGATCCCACCTTCAGGGTGACATCAGTGCGAACGGTTCGATTGATATCAACCACGATGCCCTGTTGTATCGATTTCGCAAAGCCCGCACGCTCTACCGTAATTGTGTACGCGCCCTCTCGAACAAACGTGAGTGTGTAGCTGCCATCCTCACCCGTTGTGGCCGAGTAATGCTCATTCGTTGCCACATTGACGGCTGTGACCTTTGCTCCAGCGACGGCTTGTCCGGTTGTGTCTGTGACCGTGCCAACCAGCGACGTGTTGTTTGCGACTTGTGCAAAAAGCGGAATCGCGGACAAGAGCAACACCACGGAGAGAGACACCCATACTCTATAGTTCATTGCTTTCTCCTTGCAGCACACTTGTGCAATGCTCATACTCCATTTTCCAGTTCTCGTGCAATCATTAATGTATCTCCTGGACACACACTCTTTTGATCATTTCGATAAGCAATCCCGATGATTAATTCAAATAGTGATTCGGGTGCTTGCACTTGCGCGGTGCGTGCGCCCGCCAATGGGGATGAAAGCTCTTTGCTAAGGTTCATTGATTTCAAACGGGTTACCCCCGACTTTCGAGGGAGTGCTAAGGCCCGGTTACATCAACAACGAGCGAGCTGGTTTAAACTAGCTCCCTGCATGGGCTACCACATCCGAGTTCTGAGCACGAATCCCGATAATGTTGAGGAGGAGAACCAATGCGAGCATTTCTGCGAACACTTCTGATCTGCCTTCTTGCGACAGCCGCCGCCTTGACCCAGGAAAATCCGCCGAAGGGCGCTGTCGTCCCGGCCCCGGACAATCCGCTCAGCGCATGGAATAAGTTCGCCTACGGACGGGTGAAGGATATCCTGCTCCGCTCCGCCGAAAAAGTGCCCGAGGAGAATTACAACTTTAAGCCCACGGACGCGGTCCGCAGCTTCGGCCAGATCGTTGGACACGTGGCCGACGCACAGTACCTGTTCTGTTCCATTGAACTCAGCGAGAAAAATCCCGCCCCGAAAATCGAGCAGAGCAAAACCTCGAAAGCCGACCTCATCGCCGCACTCAAAGACGCCTTCGCCTACTGCGACAAGGCCTACGACAGCATGACCGACGCGTCCGCTACTCAAATGGTGAAGCTCTTCGGAAACGACGCCCCGAAACTGGACGTGCTGACTGTCAACAACATGCACAACATGGAACACTACGGCAACCTGGTCACCTACATGCGGCTGAAGAACATCGTTCCTCCAACCAGCGAGCCGGCAGTCCAGCCACCGCCGAAGAAATAATGTGCCTTTGGGCCGGCCAGTTCGATGGTGCACTCGGGTAGACCGTCAGTGCCGGACACCCTAGTCCTAGTCCCTGTTGGTGAAACAGTGCCTCAATAGCGCGAAATGACCTGCGGTCAAAACGTGTTAACGGCGCGGGCCGAGAGAGCAAACGCACACCAGTACGGATACGGTCTCACAAAGCTTACTGGCGCTTTTTGATACCTACCCTCTGGTCGCGGTTGGAGAATGGCATGACAGCCGGCAGGACCGCGATCTCAGGATGCGTCTCCCCCGTCAGGCGGGTTTTGCTGACAAGGTGCAGAACGTTGTCGTGGAATGCGGCAATTCTCTGTATCAGGACGCCCTGGACCGCTATGTCGATGCAGAGACTGTTCCGCGCGAGCAACTCCAAAGAGTATGCCGCGATACGACGCAATCTCCCGTCGCCGGAGATGACTTCTCTGCGTGTGAGTCGCTCATCGATGAGGCGCGGTCGATAAACCGGAACCGTGCCTCAGGAAAAGGAGTCCAATAACGATTGCGGCGCTGGTAGTACTTTTATTCATCCTCATCTTTGTTATGTTCTCACAGTTTGGTTGGCTCCGGTAGCTGGCGCAAAATTTTAGTGCTAAGAAGAGCGCCGGTACTCAATGAATTTTCGGTAACTCCTTAAATCTTTACGTTTCGTCGTGCTCTCCCCCCGACCGCTCTGCTGATTTGCTGGCAACGGGCCCACCCAGCTAATGCAGCCGCGAATCACCTTTGGCAGGGCTGCGCAATTTCAATTCGGCCCCTGAAGGCCGGACAGCCGGATGCGGAACATTTTCCCCGCAGGCTTCGTATCCTAAAACAACAAGGAGGCCGAATCATGTACTGCAACGCTTGCGGCAAAGTCATCGCTGAGGACGGCCGCGTTTGCTCCTACTGCGGCAACGTGGTGGGGATTCCGCCCACGCCGAAGAAACTGATGCGCTCCCGCGCCGGCAGAAAGATCGCCGGTGTTTGTGCCGGGCTAGCTCAGTACTTCGATCTCGATTCATCGCTCGTGCGCATCCTTTGCTTCTTCATCGCGCTCGCTACCGGGATATTTCCAGGCATCGTCACGTACCTGCTTGCGTGGATCATCGTTCCAGAGAGGCCGGAACTGAAACCCGTGGTCGCGGGACAACAGCCGGTAACGAGTTAAGTTAGGGATCCGGCGCGGGGTTTACAAATCCTCGGAGTTACTACCCTCTCGATCACGGTGATCAAAAGGATGCACCTTTGGTATGGTACGTGTCCACAAGAGGCTGATAGAGGAGAGAGCCAATCCGTCATACCCACCATTTGTAGATACCGTGGAACACATGAAGAAGCAATGGCATTTGACAGAGGAAGATTTCGAATCGCTGATGCAGGTTCCATTCCCCCTCAGCCAGCAATCCCTACCGCTTTAGACGCCTGTCGCTCCTACCGGCCCTCACCGGTGCCATCCATATGAAGACCACGATTACGATGAATGCTTTCGTTGTTGGCTGCAGATGAAAGCTGTCACAACGTGCGCGCCTTCGTGGACGGATCTCGATCAAGGGGTATCCGCGAACGGGGATCGATTGAGGTGGATCCACAGTGACGGCCCGAAGCGCAGGCGCAAGCGCCGCGATCATCGAAACTAATATAAGTACACACGTGACGGTCAAGAACACAGCTATCTATGGGGTGCGACTCTGCGGGTGGGGCAGAGGGAAGAATCCACCGTTAAACCTGCCGTTGACATGACACTGCTTTGCATGTACTTAAGATCAATAATATTGCCTTCCATTGCCCTCTATGTTGCTGGTTATGCGTTTGCAGGTGATTTCGCCTCGCACACGCTTCCGCCATCTGTTTACATTGATCTTATTATGATCCTTTATCAGCCGTAGCAGCGAGCTCAAGAATCCAATCAGGTCAGCCTTGACGGAGGGGTTCATCGGGAACTCACTGACGCTCGTCTGTCGTGCTTGAACTAGAGCTCGCGCTTGTGCTGTTCCAACGCAATGCGAACCAGCTGAGTTCGAGTATGCGTGCCAGTCTTGGCAAAGAGTAGGTGGAGGGTGGCCTTAACAGAACTCTCGGAAACCCCAATTCGGTCGGCAATCTCCTTGTTAGCCAGACCTTCATACACAAAGGAAAGGACTTGCTGCTCTCGTTTCGTAAATCGTCCTGCATGGGATGGTGCTCTAGATATCGCCGAAGGTGGCATGGGAACGACTGGTTGCAAGGCGCATAGGTAGTCGTTGATCGATTGCCCCCGCAACGATTGTGCTTCCGGCGCCAGCAGGCGCTGAGCCGTCTGGTTGCAGCGAACAATCTTTCCGTCCAAGCCAATGGTGACGATAGCAGTTGGCGTGCTCTCGACCAGAATATTTAACCGCTCCTCCGCTTCACGCCGTTGCTTAATTTGGTCTGCCAGTTCGTCGGCGTGCTGTTGGAGTACAAGATACCGATTGCGAACAAGCTCTGAAATAAACAGCCCCGTGCCCGCGAACGCGATGCAGCTAAATAGGAGGTGTATGGGCGTCTCATTCTCGGGCCGATTGCTGAAGTCAAGAACAGCGCATACCAGGCCGATGATGATAATTGTTCTGCGCGACAGGAATCCTGCTGCGATCATGATCGGAAACAGGTACAGGAGGCCCAACGAGATGTAGTGCTCTGCCCACAAGTCGACTAGGGCGATCGCCACCCCGAAAACGGCTGCCGCAACCAAGAGTTTCCTGCGGTTAGCCGGAACAAAGATGGACAGAGGGTGCTTCATGGCCGAATGAGGACATGATGTTCCACAATTTTCGGGGGGGGTTGGAACGAGTGGCCTATCCGAACGAGTGGCCTATCCGAACGAGTGGCCTATCCGAACGAGTGGCCTATCCACACGATACCCCAATTTAAGTCCGAAAGATAGCTATTTTGTACGGAAGATAGTATTCCCATCCAAATAGAGGATTTGCATACTCGGCAACCTCTGAGCTCGACCGCTGCCGATGTACAAGAACTGGGTGACGAGAGAGCTTAAGCCCCCGAAACCCGAAGCGCAATAGAGATAAGCAGCCGTAGTCTATCTCGCGTGATCCGAACAATATTTTACTTTGCGACCTGGCAATGATGCCTGTGTGAGGCCAATGGTGACTGCCCGCGGCACAACAAGGGGAATGATTAAGAGCCTGCTGGGGCTCGGCGTGGAGGCACTCAACCAGCTCAACGTCGGCTTCATTGCGATCGATGATGCGGGCGGGCTATTGCTCACGAATTCGACGGCGAAGCATATTCTTTCAACTCGCGACGGTTTGGAGGTGACTTCCGAGGGAACACTAAGCTCGACTCACGGCCCACTCCTCAACCTTATGAACACCAGTGTCGCAGCATGGCCGGGGAATTCCCACGCCCATAGCAGACTCTTTTCTTTTCCTCGGAGTGCTGGTCGAAAGTCGCTGACAGTTATCGTGCGCCGTGTTGTTCAAATATCTTCGACACAAGATTCCGATGCTCCTGCTGCGTTGGTGTTTATCCTTGACCCCGAGCTCCCCACCGATGCGAGTAGCGCAGAATTGCGCCAACTCTACCAACTCAGTTCCGCCGAGGCCCGATTGGCCCGTCTTCTAATGGAGGGCAAAACCTTCGACGCCTGCTGCGAAGAACTGTGTGTTCAGCCATCAACAGCCAGGATGCACCTCTGCCACTTGTTTGTGAAGACTGACGTGCAACGCCAAAGCGAGTTAGTTTCGCTGCTGTTCAAGAGCGTTGGCCTAGTTCGGATGGAACCGAGAGTTACGATGCGCAATTCCGGGTCTGGCGTTGATAACAAAGGAAACCGAAGAGTTGCGAGCTTCCGCCGAGTGGAATCTGGAGAGCGCAGTTAGTATTGGCTGCACGCACACTTATGGCGACAGGCGAGGATATCGGCAGGAGAGCTTAGCATGACAATGCCGCAGAACCCGCTAAATACATCAGAATATTCTAACTGTAAGATCTGTGGTATGTCGCACTCCAATGGTGGACGCGAAGATGCTAAGAAGTGCGCCGAAATTAAGAACAAACTAGACATGGAAGATATATATCTCACGGAGATCGCCAACCTGCTCGACTGTCGCTCTGATAACCGTCCCTTTTACCTGCTCATGGCAGGCTTTGAGGTGCTCGACATGCTTAGCGTCGGATTCGCTGTGAGCAATATTTCGGGCCGAGTGTTGCTGAGCAACCGGACAGCGGAGCAGATTTTGGCCGCTAGTGACGGACTCGCAGTAACCGCGCGCGGGTTTCTACGCAGTCCAAGAGGATGTGCGTTAAGTGACCTCATAGAGCAGACGGCGAATGCGGTTCAGGATCAAAATTCAGAACTGAGTTCCGTGGCGCTTGCCATTCCACGGCCGTCTGGGAAGAGGCCGTTGATCCTGCTCCTGCGCTCAGTCAGGAACGTGTCTTCAGAACCGGATATAGCTGAGACCCTTACCCTGTTGTTCATTCTGGACCCCGAGATGTCGGTCGCCGTGGGAATGAGCGAACTCCGCGAGCTCTACGGATTCACTCGCGCCGAAGCTCGGCTCGCTAATCTGCTGTTGGAGGGCAACAGCCTCGAGAAGTGCTGCCATCAGCTCGGCATCGGGCGCTCAACGGCTTGCACTCATCTGCGACAATTGTTTAGGAAAACCGGCGCTCGACGCCAGAGTGAATTGGTGTCCCTGTTGTTCAAGAGCATTGGGCTGGTTGGCACACGGGGTTTGCTCCCCGTGTTATTTGAGATCGGCTTGGCGCGCACGCGGAGTGAGGGAAGGGTAATGAAGAGTCGTTCTAGCTTCGCCCATCGCGGTGTCCACACCGCGATTTAAAACATCCTGTTGGCTCAAGATTCAACCAGTGAACCTCAATCGCCGGAGCGAGTACGCGCCGATCAGCGCTGCGCGGGCTGCCGGACTCAACGGTAGTGGTCCATCTTCGCAAGATAGACAATCGATCAATCATCTTCTTGTCCTTGCCTGACAACTTACTGAACTTCTCAACTATTCTCAACCATCGTCTCCACATCACTAAGGTCTGCGGCACATTACACGAAATTTGTTATCTCATCTATTTCAATGTAGACGCCTGCCTTTGGGGCGCATAGCATCTCGGCGCTGGCTCCCCCGCCTGTATCCCCCAAAAACACGCCGTGTCAGGAGGCTGAACCGCCATGAGAAAGCTGTCCCCGGTTTGGTTGCCAATACTTCTAGTTTGCCTTGCAACTGCAGTCGCAAGCGCACAGTCATTCCGAGTTCAATGTCCAACTAGCACCCTTACCCACCCGACCGCCGCCAATAACAATGCGGAACCTGCGTACGTGGGTCCGACCTATACCGGGACAAGCGGATATCCGGCGGCAACTGCCCATGTGAATGGAGCGATCAAGTGCCAGCAGATCTCGGGCGGTGACGGTTACGCCACGATGGGCGACGGCACACAGACGTACATGTTCTCCTTCGGACCGCTGTCTGGGATCACCGACATTGCCAACGGTTTGCCTGGCACCGAGTTCCCGAGCGTGTTCAACAGCGTCTATGGGGGAACCTTTGTGCCCGGTGACCCCGCCACCAGCGATGGGGCCGGCCCTGGTCCAAACTCTCTTTCGGGATTTGGGTATAACGGCGCCGTAGGGCTGATTCCGGACACGACCGGCAATACTGCCGCCCCAAGTACCGGACACGTGGATCCCCGTCCCATCGAGGATGTTGGAGTGATGAACGGCAACATCCCGGCCCCCTTGATGGCGCTCGATGAGGACGACGAATTCTTCCTGACCCTCACCAACGTGGGCATGATCATGCGGCCGGACCTGTTCGAGCAGCACACGGTTCACTTCCACGGTTACCCGAACGCCTCTTCCTTCTATGACGGCGTGCCGGACGCCTCGGTCGCCATCAACATCGGCGGCAGCTTCACCTATTACTATCTGGCTCCCGACGCGGGCACTTATTTCTGGCACTGTCACATTACCCCGCCCGAGCACTTGCAGATGGGCATGGTGGGACAGATCTATGTGCGCCCGCGGCAGAATCGC
>Ga0066659_10001179_pt1 | contig 11146 bp, 8 predicted proteins | sample GraSoiAngelo_108_FD_75176 | JGI IMG/M metagenome (GOLD analysis project Ga0066659, IMG submission 75176) | Grasslands soil microbial communities from the Angelo Coastal Reserve, California, USA - 14_0903_09_40cm | ecosystem: Environmental > Terrestrial > Soil > Grasslands | place: USA... | reverse complement strand
CAGTGCCCCACACGTGGGCGCACAGCTGCTGCCGGACTGGGTCAGACTCCAAGTTACGCCCTGGTTCGCGGGATCATTAGCCACCGACGCCGTGAATTGCCTGGCGGTCGAAACGTTCAGCGAAGCGCTGGTGGGGGAGATTGTGACCGACACTTGCGATGTGGCCGTGACCGTGATCGTCGCCGTGGCTGATCTTGTGCTATTCGAGACCGAGGTTGCTGTCAATGTTATCGTCGCGGGGCTTGGCACACTGCTTGGCGCTCGGTAGGTAATTGGCACTCCGGACGCGCTCGAACTTGTCGAAAGCGTTCCGCAGGCGCTACCCGTGCACCCTGCTCCAGAAAGTGTCCAGCGCACTCCACGATTTCTCCAGTCTCTTCGAACCGTGGCCGTAAATTGTTGCGTGCCAGTGCCGACTTGAACGGTCGCGCTCGTGGGGGAGACGCTTACGGTGATGTGCGACTGCGCGGCGCTTTCTGGTGCACATAGAAAGGCACCGAGACCAAGTGCCAGCATCGCTGCGGTGGCGAATTTCCGTGCTGAATTCCAATTCGAGCGAGCAAGCATGCGCTCCCCTTCGGCCTGAACTGGCACTGACCAGGCACCATTCGCGAATAGGGGATCGGCTGGGGCGAATCCTTGCGGCACATTATATCCAAAACTGCCCTACCATGCCGTAGAGCGAAAGGACAGCGCCCCTATTTCGCCACGCTGTACCAATGAACAGTCGGGCCAAATGCGCCCGCCAATCGCGAGCACACTCGATTTCGCGGAAGGGCCAAATCAAGTTAGAATTGAAGGAAATGCTTACACACATTGAAGGCTTTGACGCTGCTGCAGGCCGCCATCCACGCCGCAAGACTTACGGCGTGAAGGTCGGGCGCGTGCGCGTGGGCGGAGGCGCGCCCATCGTCGTGCAGTCCATGACGAACACGGACACAGCCGACATCGAAACGACACTGAAGCAGACTTTGGAGCTGGCCGAGGCAGGGTCGGAGATCGTACGCTGGACCGTCAACGTGCCGGAAGCGGCAGCGGCGGTTCCGGAAATCAAAAAACGGATGCTCGATGCGGGATGCGACGCCCCCATTATCGGCGACTTTCATTACAACGGGCACGTGCTTCTTGCCAAGTATCCCGAGTGCGCGAAAGCGCTGGATAAATACCGCATCAATCCCGGTAACGTTGGCGCGGGGCAGCGGCGCGATGAACAGTTTTCCACCATTTGCAAGATCGCACGCGACAATGGCAAGCCCGTTCGAATCGGCGTGAATGGCGGGTCGCTCAATCAAGAACTGGTGATGCGCAAGATGCAGGAGAACACGGACAAGAATCTTGGCAAGGAATCCGAAGAGATTATCAACGATTGCATGGTGCTCTCCGCGCTGGAATCGACCGAGCTGGCCATCGAATCCGGACTTCGGAAGAACCAGATCATTATTTCGTGCAAGACTTCGCGACCACGCGACCTCATCACCGTATACCGCGATCTTTCGGCGAAGACCGAACAGCCGCTTCACCTGGGACTTACGGAAGCGGGAATGGGAATGAAGGGGCAGATCTGGTCGGCCGCCTCCCTGGGCATTCTGCTGTACGATGGCATCGGCGATACGATTCGAATCTCGCTGACGCCGCGCCCTGGTGGGGACCGCCGCGAAGAAGTTTATGCCGCTTGCGAACTGCTTCAGGCGCTTGGGCTGCGTTCCTTTGCGCCCAGCGTGACCGCGTGCCCCGGTTGCGGGCGTACAACGAGCACCACGTTTCAAGAATTGGCGGAAAGCGTCCAGGGCTACATCCGGAACAATATGCCCGTCTGGAAAACGCAGTATGAAGGCGTCGAGGAAATGACTCTCGCGGTGATGGGGTGCATTGTGAACGGCCCGGGCGAATCGAAGGCCGCGAACATCGGCATCAGCCTGCCCGGAACCGGGGAAGCGCCCCGCTGCCCCGTCTACATCGACGGGAAAAAAGACGTGACGCTCGAAGGAACATATGATGAACTTGCCGTTGCGTTTCAGGCGCTGGTGGACAACTACATCGCGAAGAAGTATCCCCGCAAGTCTGTCTCCGTTTCCGCGGAAGCGTAGGATTCCGTCTGCGCGTTTCTGTAGCGAACACTCATTCCATCCGTACCTTGTGCATGCTTGAAGAAAACGCTCCAGATCCTTTCTGTCAACGCCGAAATCTTCGATCAGCGATCCTCTGCGGATCGCTTCGCGTTTCCGTTTGTGCGTGATCGGGAGTCAGCCGGACCAGATGCGAAAACACGACCGTTCGAGCGGAACGATCAAGACTAGCCGAGCCACTGGGGATTGTGGATGGTGCCGTCGAAGATGTTCGTAGTCTTGTAGCCTTCGAATTGGCCTTCGCGAGCGGCTTGCTCTGTTTTGCCCAGAAGAGTGGCGGACTCGGCAGTGGTCAGCGGCTTGAAATTTCGCGCGACATCGAGAGCCTGCTGCAGGTTGGCAAGGGATTCGCAACCAGTGATGACGACGCTGGTGGGCAGGCTCATCGCGTAGCGGAGACACTCGACGGGAGAGACCGTGTTGCTCTTGAGCAAAAGTCCGGCGCCCATGGGTTTCATGCCCAAGACGCCAATTTCGTTTTTCACGAGTACGGGCAGCACTTTCTTCTCGAAACTTTCGTAGTGGGCGTCCATGGCGTTGAGGGGCATCTGAACGGCGTCGAAATGAAATTGGTGCGTGGCTGCGGTTTCCAGCATATGCAGGTGCATCGCGGGGTTTTTGTGGCCAGTGAAACCAATATAGCGGGCCTTGCCGGCTTTTCTGGCTTCGCGGGCGGCTTCCATGCCGCCACCGGGAGCGAAGATGCGCTGCGGGTCAGTCATTCGAATGACTTCGTGGAATTGGAGAAGGTCGATGTGGTCGGTTTGGAACCGGCGCAACGATTCATCGATCTGCGCGGCGGCGGCCTTCTTGGTCTGGCCGTCGATTTTGGTCATGAGGAAGGCTTTCTGACGGTAACCGTCGCGTAGCGCCTTGCCCATGCGGATTTCGCTGTCGCCGTTGTTGTAGTCCCAGCAGTTGTCGAGGAAGTTGATGCCGCTATCGAGCGCGGTCCGGATGATGCGAACGCTCTCCTGTTCGTCGGATTGAATACCGAGATGCCACCCGCCCAGGCCAATCACAGAGACACGTTCGCCGCTGCGGCCAAGCCTGCGATAGGGAATGCCGTTTTCAGCGCCAGCGGCCCACAGTTCAGCGCCGGCGACGCCGGCTAGGAGTGAGGTGGTCAACATGGCACTCAGGAATTCGCGGCGGGTAAAACCCTCGGGGTCGGATTCCGTGGATGGATGCGTCGGGTGGTCCATGAAAAGTTCCTCCCAGAATTCGCTCAGGGTAATTGCCTGGGGTGGAAAGTGCAAGGCGAAGTCGCACGGGTGCAGAAATGGACGTCGCGCCGCGGATGATTTTGCCGTCTGGTTTGGCTTCCTATTTCCCGACCGAGCCCTTCTGGAGTAGAGGCCGGGTTGTGCTTCGCGGATATGCTAGAATTTTCCCGGGTTCGAACGCTGGCATTACAGGAAATCGCTTTGAAGATCAGCCGTGAAGATGTGTTGCGCGTGGCGGAGCTGGCCTACCTCGAGTTGAGCGAGGCCGAGTTAGAGACCTACCGCGCGCAAATCGACGAGATCCTGGAATATATCGGGAAATTGAACGAGTTGGACACGGCTAGAGTCGAGCCGATGGCGCAGGTGTTGAGCGACGACCAAACCGCCGATGCCACACTGCGCGAGGACCTGATTGTGCCGTGCGCGGTGGCTGAGGATGTCCTGAAGCATGCACCGGACCCCCAGCCACCGTATTTCCGGGTGCCCAAGGTCATCGAAAGATGAGTTGACATCCTCGTCTCCTGAACGGAGAGGATTCCTACGGAGCTTCGCCGGTTTTGCGAGGTCTCTTCGGTGGGTTCCTGGGCCGAGCGCCTTACTGCGCCGTTCGTCTCTCCCGAGGCGTCACTTCCGGCGTATCCCGCCGTAGGTGCCTTCCGGGACGCGAGAAAGAATAGCATGAGCCGGAGCCTTATATCCTCGGCCTGGAGTCCGCGGCTTTACGGCTGCGTTGGGTTAAGAAGGTTAAGGAAGTAAAGGATTGGAATATACGGAACGGCTGCGGAGTTCATTTAGCGGCTGCACTGAAGTCTGGGCAAAGATAACCTATGACTGCGACTTGGACCATAGACAGAGTGCGGGAAGCGCTGGCGGCGAAGAAAATCTCGGCGCGTGAGCTGGCTGCGGATTTCTACAAGCGGATCGAATCGCAGAATCCAGGGCTGAACGCTTTCCTGACGCTGTCGCCGGAGCGGGCTCGGAGACAAACAGACCGAATCGATGCGTTGGTGGCGGAAGGAAAGACGCTGCCGCCGCTGGCGGGCGTGCCGGTGGCCGTCAAGGATGTGATCAGTACGCGCGGGATAAAGACGACCTGTGGTTCGAAGATCTTGCAAAACTATGTTCCACCGTACGATGCGACGGCGGTGGAGCGGCTGGAAGCGGCCGGTGCAGTCATCCTGGGAAAGACCAACTGCGACGAGTTCGCGATGGGAAGCTCCAACGAGAACTCCGCTTATGGGCCGGTAAAGAACCCTCTGGCACCCGACCGCGTGCCGGGCGGATCAAGCGGAGGTTCGGCAGCGGTGGTGGCGGCGGGACTCGCGGTGGCGTCTCTTGGGACGGATACGGGCGGTTCTATCCGTCAGCCGGGCTCGTTTTGTGGAATCCCCGCGATGATGGGGAGTTATGGCCGCGTTTCGCGATATGGGCTGATCGCGTTTGCGTCCTCACTGGATCGAATCGGTCCATTCGCGAGCAACGTGAAAGACGTGGCGGCAATCCTCGAAATCATCGCCGGGCGCGACCCACACGATTCGACTTCGACGACGGTGCCGGTTCCCGATTACCGGGCGGAACTTGGGAAACCCGTGAAGGGGCTGCGCCTGGGCATCCCCAAGGAATACTTCGCCGAAGGTATGGATGCGGGAGTACGGAGGAAAATCGAAGCCGGCATCGAAGTTTTCAAGAAACTGGGATGTCAACTGGCCGAGATTCGCATGCCGCATACGGATTACGCCATCGCGGCCTACTACATCATCGCAACGGCGGAAGCGAGTTCCAACCTGGCACGGTACGACGGCGTGCGGTATGGACTGCGCGTGGATGACGATTCCTTGCTGGCCATGTATCGGAAGACGCGGGGGGCCGGATTTGGCGCGGAGGTAAAACGCCGCATCGTGCTCGGCACGTATGTGCTTTCGGCGGGTTATTACGACGCCTACTACCTGAAAGGGCAAAAGGTTCGTTCGCTGATTGCCCAGGATTTCCGCGATGCGTTTACCAAGGTGGATGCGATCCTGACGCCGACATCCCCGGTCCCTCCTTTCAAATTGGGCGAGCGCACGGACGATCCGCTTCAGATGTATCTTGCTGATATATATACAGTTACAGGATCACTGGCGGGGGTTCCGGGGATTTCCGTTCCTTGCGGAAAGATCGATGGAAAGTTGCCCGTGGGCCTACAACTCTTTGGGGCGGCTTTTGCGGAGGTGCGCGTCCTGCAACTGGCCCATGCTTTCGAGCAAGCCGGAGGGGCTGCCGTCTGAGCCCTTTGCACGCGGGATGGATGAAGAAATGTGCTGTCGCATCGGACCACCCTCGAGAATCTGGCTCAAAGCGAACTCCTTCAAACCGTCGTTCCTGCCAACCAAGCTCCTAAAAAAGACCACCAAATCGGTGTCATTTCCAAAAATCTCATGTTCCGATCGTCGTAGCCCACGTCACTCGGCGCAAGGCGCCGGCCCCGCTCGAGCGCCAGATGATCCGCGAAAAGGAAGAGCTGCTGGGGGAATGGCGCGGAGTGCGCGAGCCTGCGCTGGCAATGTTCGAAGAGACCAGGGGCGCGACCGCAGCAAATGGAACATCCGTTTCTCGGGGCCGTGAACGCGTAGGAGTGACTTCCATTCATCGCCTCGCGTGAGAACCGGAATACAAACGGATGCGGAAAAATGCCGCAACCCTACCGAAAACCGTAACAAGTTTGCATAAGTAGAACATTTTTGCCGCCCAGTTGGGCTTTGCCTTCCCTTCGTACCACTCGCCCACGCAACGAAAAAGTGCGGAAAAAGGCCCGTTTTGTCAGGCTTTAGGGGCAAAGTACTAGACGGATGGTTTTTCCCTGGCAGAACGGAACGACTATTGCTCTAGAGTTAGTGCAGCGCATACGATGTCTGCAGCATCAAAGGAAGTATAGAGGAAGTTAGGGCGGAGCAGAGGAGCTGGGCCATGGTAACCGTGAAGTCGAGCCAAAAGATCTTCACCGATTCGGAAGTCGCCAGTTTGACGGGTATTTGCGTCGAGCATGTGCACAACTTTGCAAAGAGCCGCCATTTGGGCTTCATCGCGAGGGCAGCGGAAGCGGCCGGCATCAGCGCCGATCAATGGCTGTTCACTCTTTCGGATCTGATGGTTCTGGTGACCCTGTTTCCGAAGTGCACGCACTAAGACATTAGAATCAAACTGAACTTTTTTAATGGCTCCCTGGCCCGGCTAGGGGGCCATTTGTGTTTCGGGGCCATCCAAGCGGCGGGTTGCAGCTCGCGAAGGCGCGGGGGTATGCTAGCAAACCGGGCGGGCTCGCATGCTTCGTACCCCACAGGGAAGGCCGATGGAATTACCGAGATTACTCACGCTAGTCTATTGCGCTTTGCTGGCAAGTTGGACTGGCACACCTGGTTACTCCGCGTCGGCAGGCGGTGCTTCCACCAAACAAACGCAGCACCCCGCTGAGAGGCAGGCCAGCAGCAAGGACGCACCGGCAGGGGTGCCTGCCTTGCCGCGAGGCAAGAAGCTGATCCTAAAGGACGGCAGCTTTCAAATGGTTCGGGATTATCAGCGAAACGGAGAGCGCGTCCGCTACAGGAGTGCGGAGCGGGGCGATTGGGAGGAGATTCCCGCCGCCCTGGTGGATTGGGAGGCGACGGCAAAGGCGGCGGCAGCGGAGAAGAGCGAGGAGGATGCTCTCGCCAAGAAGATCCACGCGCAAGAGCAAGCCCAGAAAATTGAGACGGTTATGGATGTGGACGCGAGCCTGCAGGTGTCACCGGGTGTCTTCCTGCCGCCCGGAGAGGGGATGTTTCTCATCGACGGCAAATCCGTGAAGCCTCTGGAGCAGGTGGGATCCGAGATTAAGACCGACAAGAAGCAGTATCTGAAGCGCGTGCTTTCGCCCATTCCGATCGTCCCCAACAAGCAAAACGTGCAAATTCCCGGGGCTCGGGCCAGCATCCGGGCGACGAACGGACAAACGGAGTTTTATTTGCGCGAAGCGCCGCCGGATCCGGACCGCACGACGCCGATCGTCAAAAGCAGCCGGCCTGGTGAATCCGGGCCGGAAGTAGAGCTCGTGCGGGCGACCGTCAAGGGCAACAAGCGGCAGTTGGAATCGATCAAAAGTCTTTTCGGAGAACAGGTGGAGGAAAAGCGCAATACGATTTCGATCCAACGATGGGAAATTGCGCCGACGGTCTTTCGCTTTACAGTAAGCGAGCCCCTGCCACCAGGCGAATATGCGCTGGCAGAGATCCTGCCGGATGGAATGAACCTCTTCGTGTGGGATTTTGGGGTGGACCCGGCAACGGGAGCGCAGCCGAAGACGGCGCAAAAGAAGAAAGAATAGGATCGCACCGCACGATCAGAGACGAACAAATCCTGCTGCTTCCGAATGCACCGAGAGAAACGAAGAAAGAATCACTAGGCGCGGCGCGTTTCTGCCGGAGCGTTTGACAGAACATTCCTCAACAGAGCAAGCACCTCAGATATGCGGAAGGGTTTTTGGAGACAAAGGGGCTCCTCACGACACTCCGTTCCCTGAGTAATCTCAACTAAATCGCCGGTCATGTAGACCAGCGCAGGTCTTCGGGCTCCCGCGGCCTGGAGGATGCGGCTGGCGGCCTCGCGGCCATCTACCATGAAGCCGCCACTGGAGAGATGCAGGTCACAGAGAAACACGTCGTAACTGACCCGCCCGAGATGAGCGAGAGCCTCGTCGGCGGTCGCGGCACAATCCACGCGCAATCCCCGGGCCGAAAGGCCTTCCTGAAGAAGCATGCGGAGGCTCTCTTCATCGTCGAGAACAAGTATCGCGCGGCCCGCGAGAAGATCGGTCTCCGGCCGAACCGCTTCCGCAGAGGTCACCCTGCCTTCCAAAGGTGCGGGATGTTGGTCGGGAGCGCCCGGGAGATAGATGGTGAAGGCCGAGCCGCCAGCAGGGAGTGTTTCGGCTTCGATGTTACCGCCGTGTTCGCGAATGATGGACATGCAGATGCTGAGCCCCAGGCCGGTGCCGCCGCCGGGACGCTTGGTGGTGTAAAAGGGATCAAAGATGCGCGGAAGCGCTTCGGGGCGGATGCCGACGCCGTCATCCTGAACGGTGATCGTAACTTGGTTACCGACGCGATGGGCACGAATCTGGATGCGGCCGGTGTCGCGGACTTCGCGGATGGCCTGCTCGGCGTTGGTGACCAGGTTCAGAAAGACCTGAATGAGCTGGTTGGCGTCGCCGATAACGCCGGGAAGATCGGCCTGGGGATGAAAATCCACCTCAATATTATTGCGGCGTAAAGAATGTTCATGCAACTGGAGCGTGCGATCGAGAAGGTTGTTGAGGTCCACGGGCCTTTTCTGCGGCGAAGCCGGGCGTGAGAATTCCAGAAGATTCTGGACGATGCGCGCGGCGCGGCGTGCCTGCCGGTGCGTCAGTTCCAGTTGGCGCTTGGTGGAGTCATCGACTCCGTGGCGCTCGCGGAGAAGTTCGGTGACGCCGAGGATGGCCGTAAGGGGATTATTCAGCTCATGGGCCACGCCGGCAAGCATCTGCCCCATCGCAGCAAGCTTTTCAGCCTGGATGAGCTGTTCCTCCAGCCGTTTGATATCGGTGACGTCGCGGCCGGAGAGAACCACTCCTTCGATATTGCCCTTTTCATCGGATAAAGGACTGAAATTGAAGCGAATCCGGCGCCACTCTCCCAGCTTGTGGCGCACGCGAATTTCCAGAGAAGCAAAGGTCTGCTTGCCATCAATGAAGTTCTTGTAGAGCGACAGAAGAGCGGGCAAGTCCTCTGGATGGGTGCGGCCGCCAAATTCCTGCTGCTGCGCGTCTTCGACGTCGTACCCGAGCACCTCTCTGTAACGGGGACTGATAAAGGTGTAATGGGCCGTCGTATCGAGCACCAGGATGAGATCGGGGAAGCTGTCGACAAGGCGGCGGGCAAATTCCTGCTGCTGGTGGAGGCGGCGCTCCATCTCGCGGCGCTCGGTGATGTCCATGAGCGCGCCTTGATAGCGCACCACGTGGCCGGCATTGTCGCGAACGGCGGCAGCCGTGTTTAGGCACACGATGGAAGTGCCGTCCTTGCAAAGCAGGGTGATCTCCCGGCCCTGGATCATGGCCTGACGCTCGATCTCGGCCTGGACGATCTTTCGCTCTGCCTGGTCGACGAAGATTTCGGCAACCCGCCGCTTCAGCAATTCTTCCTTGGAATCGTAGCCCAGCATGCGCACCAGCGCAGGATTGACGTCTACAATGGTTCCATCGGGCGTGGTGATGTAGATGCCTTCCTGGAGCGATTCGAAGAGTTCCGTAAAGCGAGCTTCGTTCTTGCGGAGGGCGGTGACGTCGCGCCCCAGAACGGTAATGCCGTGGATTTCGCCGTCGCGCATCATGGCATGCGCGACACAGTCGAAGTAAAAGGGCGTCCCTTGGCCCTTCAGCCGCACCTGAACGACACCGGACCATTGGCGGCGTTCCATGAACCGGGGCATCGCGCGCCGCAAAAGCTCGGCTCCATCCCCGCTGCCCTCCTGCAAGAAATCAGTGATGGGCTTGCCGATAATTTGCTGGAAGGGCATGCCAACGAGATCGGAAAAGCTGCGGTTGACGGCGCGAATGTGGCCTTCCATGGTAAGAGCGAGCAGAACGTCGTCGAAAGAGTCGATCAGGTCACGATAGCCCTGCTGAGACCGGGAGATGATCTCGAATAGCTGTCCGAGCTGTTTTTCGCTGGGAGGGGCCTCATCGCGCTGCTCCAGGCCGCGCATCAGTCCGCGCATTTCGGAGAGTTCCTGGGTCTTTTTCCACGTGTATACGCCGAAGAGAATGATGAGCAGGACGAGAAAGACCGGCAATTTCTCGAAGCCGTGCGCCAGGGAGCGCACGGGGTCCCAAGACGTCCAGGCATAAGCCAGCGCCAGGAGAAAGAGAACACCACGAGTGAGCCACCAAAGCTCGCTCTGCCGCTTTTCGAACTTCTCGAAGCGCGAGGAGATGACGGAACGGGTGTTCGCGCCGGGTGAAGAGTTTGCTGCGATGCGGCGGGCGTTTTGGTTTTCGTCGAGCATAAGAGTAGGCAGGACCCTATGGAATCAGGAATCACCCGCCACAAAGAGACATAACCCTATTGTAGGAACTCCGGCCGGATCTCGGCAATCAAAGCGGATACGGGTAGTTCCTGAAGGACAACTGGACGAGTTGCCCGCAAACGAGAACGGCGTCTCGGACTTCCCGAGACGCCGGTTGGTTCGATTTTTGGCCGGACTGAGAAACCGGCCAAAAGTAGCAGGTTTAGCCTTCGGTGGCAGCGTCCGCTTCGGTGTCCTTCTGGAGAAAGTCGAGGGCGGCCGCTTCTTCGGCGGTGAGCTCGGCGGCTTCCGGAATCTCCTCCATGGGAGCAGGAGCGGGCATTTCCGTCAGCAACTGAATGCTGCGGTAGTGCTCGAGGCCCGTACCGGCGGGGATGAGGCGGCCCATGATGACGTTTTCCTTGAGTCCGCGGAGATAGTCCACCTTGCCGGCGACAGCCGCTTCCGTGAGGACGCGCGTGGTTTCCTGGAAGCTTGCGGCGGAGATGAACGAATCGGTCGAAAGCGACGCCTTGGTAATACCGAGAAGGAGCGGACGGCCCGTTGCGGGACGGCCGCCATCGGCGATAACACGATCGTTCTCCTCGCGAAAGCGGAACTTGTCCACCTGCTCCTCGAGGAGGAACGTGGTGTCGCCCACGTCCTCGACCTTGACCCAACGCATCATCTGGCGCGAGATCGTCTCGATGTGCTTGTCGTTGATGTTGACACCCT
>Ga0066659_10001174_pt1 | contig 11165 bp, 12 predicted proteins | sample GraSoiAngelo_108_FD_75176 | JGI IMG/M metagenome (GOLD analysis project Ga0066659, IMG submission 75176) | Grasslands soil microbial communities from the Angelo Coastal Reserve, California, USA - 14_0903_09_40cm | ecosystem: Environmental > Terrestrial > Soil > Grasslands | place: USA... | reverse complement strand
TTCTTCGTAGCGCAAAACGAGTGGTCATTAAATTGGGAACCAGCACAGTCACGGGCTCCCAGGGCGAACTATCCTTAGAGCGGATTGAACCGATTGTGCACGCCATCGCGACTCTCCAAACGAGCCGCCGCCAAGTCGTCTTGGTATCTTCCGGTGCCGTGGGACTTGGCCGGGGTTGGCTCGGACTCCACCCTGCTCGACTTAAAGACATGGCAACCAAGCAAGCGTGTGCCGCCGTTGGCCAGAGCTTGTTAATGGAAGCCTACAAGAGGCTGTTCGGTGCGTTCAGCGTGAAAATCGCTCAAGTCCTTCTGACCGAAGAAGATTTCAGTAACTGGCAGCGCTATTCCAACCTGCGGCGAACGATGGAAAAACTGATTGGATTTGGTGTTTTGCCCATCGTCAACGAAAACGACACTGTTTCAACAGCGGAACTCGAGACCGTCGGTGACAGTTCTCGCTCCGCAGCCTTCAGTGATAATGACCGGCTCGCAGCGCTTGTCATGAGTGGCTTGGAAGCAGACGCTCTCATTCTTCTCACGAACGTCGATGGCCTTTTGGGTGCCGAGGCTTCATCAAAACACAAACGGACAGGTTCCGCGGGCCGCCCGCAAGTGATCCCGATAATTGCAAAGGTGACACCGGAGTTGAGAGCTCTGGCGAGCGGACCTTCGGGATCCGGACGCGGTGGCATGGTTACGAAGCTGGAAGCAGCCGAAATTGCCATGAGTTGTGGTGGTGCGGCGGTGATCGCCAATGGTACTCGGGCGGAAGCGCTTCAAAGGATTTTTGCGGGAGAATCCGAGGGGACGGTTTTTCTGCCGTCGAGCCGAATGAAGGGCAAACGCCGCTGGCTTGCTTATGCAGCCGGGGTACGCGGTCGCGTCGTCGTTGACGCTGGCGCGCAGCGTGCCGTAACACGCAGCAAGGCGAGTTTGCTGTCATCGGGAGTCGTTCGCGTTGAAAAACCATTTGGGCCGATGGATGTAGTAAGCATCGCGAGCGTCGACGGTAAAGAATTTGCCCGAGGCATTGCTAACTGCGCTAGCGAAGAGGCAGCGACCGCTCGCGTTTTGTTTACTCGCGACAACATTGTTCTCCTGGAGCGCGACGCATGAGCGATACCCCTTCAACGGCACCACTCGCGCATGTCGCTTCCATTGCGCACTCTGCGCGGAAAGCATCGCGAAAACTTGCACTTCTTTCCGGCGAAACGCGCAAAGCCACCCTCCTGGCAATTGCAGATGCACTCGAACGAAATGGCGAACGGATTCTGGCTGCCAATGCGAAGGACTGCGCCGCCGCAGAAAAACCTCTATCCCGCGGAGAGATGCCCCAAGCCCTGTTTTCACGGCTGCGGATCAAAGAGAGTGGTATCCCCGAGATGGCCGCTCGTGTGCGCGAAGTCGCGAACTTGCCTGACCCGCTGGGAAAACGGTTGACAGCTACTGAGCTCGACGAAGGCTTGATTTTGCACAAAGAATCCTGCCCGCTTGGCGTGATCGCAGTCGTATTTGAATCCCGGCCCGATGTCCTCCCACAGGTTGCTTCGCTTGCTCTGAAGTCTGGCAACGCGGTTCTCCTAAAGGGTGGCACGGAAGCCGCAAACAGCAACGAAAGCATTGTTGCCATCTGGAGAGAGGCGCTCAGCAGTTTTCCCGATGTACCTCAAGAGTCCATCCAATTACTTCAGTCTCGTTCAGACGTAAGGGAGCTATTGGGACTCCATGGCGAAGTCGACTTGTTGATCCCGCGCGGTTCGAAAGAGTTTGTCGCGTACTTGGAGCGGAACAGTCATATCCCTGTCCTGGGACACGGTGAGGGAATCTGCCATGTTTTCGTTGACAGCGCTGCGGACTTGAATAAAGCGGTGTCAGTCACACTGGACTCCAAAGTTCAGTACCCTGCGGCCTGCAATTCCGCCGAGACGCTGCTTGTGCACCAGGATATTGCCGCCGCATTTCTGCCAAGAGTCGTCGCAGAACTGAAAAGAGCAAATGTAGAAGTTCGTGGCTGTCCCCGTGTCCTCGCTTTGCTTCCGAAGGAGAACCTGGTCCCCGCGATCGAAAAGGATTGGTCGACCGAATACTCCGACCTCATCCTCTCTGTGAAAATTGTGGATTCCCTAGAAGAGGGACTAGAACACATTCACAAGTACGGTTCGAATCACACCGAATGCATTGTTACAGAAGACCAAGCGGTCGCCGAACGTTTCTTGCAGGAAGTTGACGCCGCCGGAGTATTTCACAATGCCTCGACGCGTTTTGCAGATGGCTACCGTTACGGCCTCGGCGCAGAGGTCGGGATAAGTAACGGCAAACTGCACGCGCGAGGTCCGATGGGCGTCGAAGGACTAACCACCTACAAGTACAAGCTCCGTGGAAACGGTAACATCGTCGCCGAATACAGCACCGGCGCCCGTCATTTCAAACACAAACCTCTCGGATAGAACAAACCGCGCACCGGCATTTAGCGCAGGTAAGTCCCAGGCTCTTCCCTGCCGTCGAGGAATGGGTGATTGTTGGCAGCGATTCCATCAGCGCTGCTGCTTCCTCGGCGATGTTATAGTTACTTTAGATAACTACTTGCATTTGTAAAGTGGCCGGAAAAAAACCACCCTCTTGCCCCTTCGGTGAGTTGCTGGAAGTCCTGGCCGGGCCTTGGACCATGCACATCCTCTGGGTTCTCAGTACGAACGGCCCCACGCGCTTCGGAGCGCTACACCGGGGAGTGGAGGGGATTTCTTCCCGGGTGCTGACGGAGCGCCTCCGCGTTCTGGAGCAAAAAGGCTTCGTCTTCCGCGACTATGAGCCGATCATCCCCCTGCGCTAACCTACGGCATCACTAAGCGCATGAAGGACATCAGCAAGGTAATGGGCGACTTGGATGAGCTGGCGCGGAAGTGGCAGCAGGAGGACGCCCACGTGCACACGAAGCCGGCGGGCGGTGGAGTCCGTACTCAACGCGCCGAGGTCCGAGAAGGCGCTCCTGCTTAAGTGTTCGTGACGGTGCGGCTTCCGCTTGTGGCAAGCCTGAGGCTCTCAAGAACCGCTGGTTGTTCTGAAGTTAGAAGCCTGTCGAGTGAGAGTTCGTTGAAGTCCGACGAACTCCAGGAATAGTGGGTTATCCGTGTGGCAGCGTCAGCGTGGAGTTGTGACGGCTCTAGCCATTGTTCTCCCTCGGAACGCATGTCAAGTCCGGGCTTCGACAGCGGGCATTCACAACCCTGGGCTGTCCGCCATCGCGCCCGCAGCACCACCGTCCCCCTATATTTGTTGCAACGAGTATCGTGATAACGCATCTAACCCGAGGAGAAGGGATGCTTGCCTTGGAGGAGTGGCCTTAGATGCAGATTGGAATCGACAGTTTCGCAGCAGCCATATCCGACCCGGCCACCGGTCTAACGCTCAGCCCGGTGAAGCGCATTCAGCATCTCCTGGAAGAGATAGAGCTCGCCGATCGGGTCGGCCTGGACGTTTTCGGCGTTGGCGAACACCACCGGGCGGAGTTCCTCGACTCCGCTCCCGTCGTGATCCTCTCCGCTGCCGCCGCGCGCACGGAAAATATCCGTCTCACCAGCGCAGTGACGGTTCTCAGTGCCTCGGACCCTGTGCGCGTTTTTCAGGAGTTTGCGACTCTCGACCTCATCTCGCGGGGCCGTGCCGAAATTGTCGCCGGTCGAGGCTCCTTCATTGAATCCTATCCCCTCTTCGGTCTGCGTCTTGAAGACTACGACTCGCTTTTTGCAGAAAAACTCGATCTTCTTCTAAAAATCCGGGCCAGCACCGAAGTGCACTGGTCCGGCAAACACCGCGCGGCTCTTACCGGCCAAGCAATCTACCCGCGGCCCCTGCAGGATCCGCTGCCGATATGGGTAGGTGTCGGCGGCACGCCCGAATCCTTCGTTCGTGCAGGCATGCTCGGACTTCCTCTTATGGTGGCGATTATCGGCGGTGAGCCTAAACGCTTCCGCCCGCTCATAGACCTCTACCGCGAGGCTGGGCGTCGTGCCGGTCATTCCCCCGAGCGACTTACTGTTGGTCTTCATTCCATTGGCTTTCTCGCAGCCACCACTGACGAAGCTGCGGAAACATTCTTTCCAGGCTATGCGCACACGTTTACCGAAATCGGTAAGGAACGCGGCTGGCCAGCCGCCACACGCGCTCAATTCGACGCTTTGCGCGGACCAACCGGCGCGCTGCTGATCGGCGACGCTAAAACGGTCGCGAAAAAGATCCTTTATGTGAATGAAGTTCTCGGCGGCATCTCCCGCATCACATTTCAAATGGGTGTCTCGACGCTTCCGCACCAAAAAATGTTGGACGCCATAGAGATCCTCGGCACCGTCGTGGCGCCTATCGTCCGGAACGAGCTCGGTGTCACCGCTGTACGCGCCTGATGTGATTTCTAAAACCCATTCCGTCCTCAAAACAGGCCCAATCATGTAATTGAATCCACTCGGCGCACCGAACCCATGACGACAATCCAGAACATTCTGTTCCCGGTAGACTTCTCGCCGTCCTGCATTGCTATGGCCGCCTATGTGAAGAGGTCGGCGGCTATGTTCAGCGCCAAAGTGACCCTGGTTCACGTCCTCGACCTTTACAGTCCCAGCGCTCACGTGCCCCGCTCCTCCCAGTCACCAATTGGGACTACAGTCCTCTCTCCTAAATTCATTTATGAGTTAATTTCATTTCCGAAATAAATGCGGGACGTACCAGCGGGTGTAGGTTGCCAATCCGAACAGGAGCACGACCCACCAGAGCACCAGTGCTCCGCATCCAGACCTTGTATTTAGTGATGCGAAATTTGTCCGGCAAGACGCTCGTGCCCGCAGACAGCAAATGTACAGTCCCGCGAGTTCGGTGACGGTTCCGATCGCCGCGTGCGTGGTCGCCAGTGCGTAGTAAGCCTTCGCCAGCTTGGCCGGAACCCTGGGAAGCACATGAACGAGGAATGAAGGAATCATCGTCACCGCAACGACAGCGAGGTTCAGAAGCACGATGGCGGATTGGCACCAGGCGTGTTGCCGAAAGCGCCCCTTGCGAGCAAACCGAGCGCCCACCAACAGACCTACCCCCATGGCGATTTCCAGGACGAGGACTAAATCAGCAGCGCGCGGAGCAGCCGTTTCAAAGAATGCTTCTCTCAACAGATTGTCTCCACGCAGAGTGCCGACTGCGTTCCATTCATGTTTAGGTAAAAATCTCGCGCGGCACAGGGGCAGAATTCATTCTGCCAATGGGGAGGGAGGTGCTAAGGTGGCAGCCCCACGGTCGTCGGGGCGACAACGCCTAAAGCCGCAAACGCGATCGGAACACCGGGTTTCGAGGTAACTCCTCAGTCTCCATACGAGCTAGCCGTGCAGTCGCTTCCGCCAATCACCGGGCACGCAGCGAATTCTCGCCAGGACTCGCGCCCTTTTAACAACGTGTTCGAACCCTTCCTTTTCAGAAGGATTACACTTTGCGTCTTTACCTGGCCGCCGTTTTCTCCCGGCCCGGCAACACACACGTAAATTCCCGAGGATTTCTGGTCGAGAACCTTGATCGCCAGCCTCCGCACTCCGCCCGCCGCCTCGATGATGGCTTCGTTTTCGTCCACCCTCTGCGCCTTGAATCCGTAATCCGCAAATGTCTTCTTTCCTTTTTCCTTCTTCGGCCGGATCGTGGAAGGCAGTGAAGTCAAATCCAGTTTCTGGACCACGAACGCCGCTACCTTTTCTTTAGGATACGCGGCCTTATCCCCCGCCACAACCGCCAACAAAACTTTAGTTTTCATTTTCATGCTCCTTTTCCGCCATTGGACTTCTCCGAATGTTTCTTTTGCGAACGCCGCCAGCGCTTCTCTTTCTGCCGAATCCCCCGCCGAGTCAAATTGCTGGTTGGAGGATTAACCGATTCTTGTCTCAAAGTTTCGGGACACTACTATCCCGGTCCATTCACTCCACTGAGAAAGCCGCCGAGGTGTCCCGTCAATGCGACGATGACTACGGCCACCGCCTCGACCGGCAAACGGTACGCTGGCAGGACCTCTTCTTGTTTCCGTCGGGTTCTCATGTGGATGAACCACACCACACAGATCAGGGCGCTCGACACGCATCCCATCACTAGATGCATCAAAAGGATGCCTTTCAGTTTCTGCCCCTCGAGTTCCCACTGCCACGCGAGAATTCCGGTGCCTACCACGGGTGTGGTTGCGATCGCCGCAACGAGCAAGTTGTAGTAGGCCGCCGCAGCCAGCAGGCGCTGCTTTTTCCATTGCGCGAGGAAATCAAAGAGGACACCGATGATAAACAGCGCAATCGGGAAGTGGATCAGCACGACGTGTTGCGCATGTTTCGCGAAAACTACTGTTTTTATGTCGAACGGGTGCAAGGTCGCTCCTCACTCACTGCACGATGACTTTGCCGGTCATCTTCGGATGAATCGAGCAGAAGTATGGATAAGTTCCCGCTTTGCTGAAGGTGAAGGAGAACTTTTCGTCCGTGTCGAGCACTTTGGACTTGAATGTCTTCGAATCATCCGTGCTGACGACGGTATGGGGAATGTCGTCACGGTTGGTCCACGTCACCGTGGCTCCAATCGGCACCGTTAGCGTTACCGGTCCGAAGCTGAAGTTGTCGATCTTCACTTCCATCGTTGACGTCTTCTCCTGCGCGCTTGCTGCATAACTCTTCTGACCTGTGCCGAAACCTAGCGCTCCCAGCAGCAGTGCCGCTGCCAGACCTGCAATGGACACACTTCTCCTCATGCTTTTTCTCCTTTTTTAATCGGTTTCAAGCTCGAATTGTTTTCTGAGTTTGGCTACGGCTTGCTCACGCGAGCGAGGAATCCACGACAGCAAGCGCGTGTTGCCCTCGGACGTAATTCACATCCGTGATCCCCAGGACGCTCCGGAGTTGCTCCGCGGGCACCTTCATCGGCCCCGGTGAATCCGCCTTACCCGGTTGCGGTTGCGGAAAGGCCGTAGACGCGGCGGTATGAAACGTCACGTTTCCCTCGACCTTCTGCATCGTCTGATGGATATGCCCATTTAGCACCGTCACCGAACCGAATTTCTTCAAATACGCCAGTGCCTGCGCGCTATCGTCTGTTCCCCATCCCCACTCGGGGTACACGGACCACAGTGGAACGTGCGCAAACACAACAAGCGGCGTGCTGTGCTTCAAGTGTTTTACATCGTCTTCCAGCCACTCAAGCTGGTCGTGGCCCAGCGTTCCCAGCCCGCCGGCCTTCAAATTCATCACATTGACCAGCCCGATGAAGTGAACGCCCTTCTTGTCGAAGCTGTACCATCCCGCGCCCTTGCTGCCTTTTCCGTAGCGCTCCAGGAACTGTTTCCCATCGTCATTCAGCACGTCGTGTTCACCGGGTACGTAGAAGACATCCTTGGGGGTCGCGTTTTTCAAGATTTGGTCCACCGTATCAAACTCTTCGGGCTTCGAGAAGTGGCTGATGTCGCCGGTGTGGAGCATGAATTCAGGTGCGCCCGACAGGGCGTTGATCTTCTCCACCGCTGCTTTCAGGGTCCCCGCGACGTCCGGATTCGCGGGCTTGTTGAATCCCATGTGGCTGTCGCTGATCTGCACGAAGCTCAGCTCGCCCATCATGTCCGCCGCGCTCATCTCCGAAATTCGGCTCAAACTGTAGGAATTCAGCACGCCGCCTTTCATCACACAAAAGGCGCCCGTCCCCGCCCATGCCATGCACTTCAGAAATCCGCGCCGGTCAACTCCGTCATGGTTGTGGTCGTGCAGAAGTTGATCTTTCTTTTTCTCGGACATCCTGGCCCTCCTTATTTACTATGATTTTTGCCCCTTCTCTAAAATCTGCACGTGGCGTTGGGAGCGGCGGCGCGGGATGGGGGTTGTCCGCGCCGCCATTGAACGTGCTTGCGTTTATCCAGACCGATGCAGCGCCTGTCTTATTCCAAGTTCGTCCGGGTTCATGTCTCTCTTTGCGTGTTCGTCATGACCGATCTACCGTCGAGAATAAAATCGCCATTCATCCGGTTCTCACACATGAAGCTTCACTGATCGGGGGAGGTCTTTGAACGATTTGGATCCCGAAGACTGGCTGCGCTTCGACCAGCTTGTGCTGCCCCATGTCGACAATGCTTTCAACCTCGCGCGCTGGTTGTTGCGCAGCCGCGCAGATGCCGAAGATGTCGCTCAGGAAGCCTTACTCCGCGCGTGCCGTTTCTTCCGCAGCTTTCACGGTGGAGATGCGCGCGCCTGGCTGCTGCAGATCGTGCGCAATACGTGTTACTCCTGGCTGGAAAAAAATCGCCCGAGGGAACTGATGGTCGAATTCGACGAAGAACTGCACCCGCAACCCGTTGCCACTCCCGAATCCATCGCGATCGCCGATGAAGGTCGGGAGCGTCTCAGCCGTGCCCTCGAAACTCTGCCACCGCGTTTCCGCGAAGTCCTTGTCCTTCGAGAGCTCGAAGGCTGTTCCTACAAGGAGATCGCTGCGATCACCTCGATTCCCATTGGTACCGTCATGTCCTCGCTCTCCCGTGCCCGCCGCCAGTTTTATGGGACCTACTTTGTGTCGGGGATTTGCGGAAATGGCCAGGGGGTGTTGACTCCCCGTCGCCACACGGGAGTACAATCCTCCCTCTCGGCGAGAATTTTCCCATCACATGGTAGCAGAGATGTTTCCGCTTTCCTTTCTGCCCCGGATGATGAAGTGGATACGAAAAATGCGCCTGAAATTGCCGCCGCCGAGAAAAACCCAGTACTAAATCTCAGGAGAGGATGTGGCAGCGAATGATCGGCTCTAATACTCGGGCTGAAGCGACTTGGCCATTTCCAGAGTGACGCGCTGTTTGCGGCCATAAGAGATGTTCGCCAGGTGCGCCGCAATCGCCGAGCGGTAGCCAATCTCCACCGACGCATTCGGGATTTTGCGGGTTCGCATGCAATCGATCCAATTGGCCATGTGATTCTGATTCGGAGTTTCTCCGGAGAGTGCCGAACCCTCATGCCGATTGGCCTTCTCAGGATAATAACGAATGCCCTCTGCAGACCTTCCGGTCACCATGTCGGTTGCTCCGGATATGTGTTCGATCGTGCCGTCACTTCCGAGCAGGCGCTCGCCCAAGCCGTAATGGCTGTTGCTGAAAGTGGATTGCCACGTGACAACCGTATCCGTGGGATATTCGAGCGTGACAACAATCGTGTCCGGCACTTGGCGTCCGTCTTTCTCGGAGAACACACCCCCGGACATGAACGCTGCGCTGGGTTCCGGCAGATCGAGCGCGGTCATGATCCAGGCGATTTGGTGCACCATGTTCTCCGTTACGTTTCCGCCGGAGAATTCCCAGTACAACCTCCAGTTGATAAACTTGAAAGGATCGAATTCGCGATCGGGGCGCCCGTTCAGGAAAGCTTTCCAATTGACATTTTGCGCGGTGCAGTCTGAGGGCACCTTGCGCACCCACTGACCTTTGCCGTGCGGCGAGTTGCGGCTCATCCAAGACTCCACTTGGGTAATCTTCCCGACAATTCCGTTCTTGATCCACTTCCGGGAATCCGCGAGCGAGCCGGAACTCTCATGCTGTAATCCGATTTGAACGACCCGGTCGGAACTCTTCGCCGCTGCCAGGCATTGCTCCGCTTCCGGAATAGACCAAGTCATAGTTTTTTCGGAGTAAAGGTCTTTGCCAGCCGCGAGTGTATCCAGAAAATGCCGCGCATGGATGTGCAGCGGGCTCGCCACGATGACGCCGTCGATGTCTTTCATGTCCAGCAGACGCCGGTGATCATCAAGCGTCTGAATGCCGGGCGCCATCTGTTTAGCTTCGTCCCGGCTCCGCGTGTAAATATCGGCGATGGCAACGAGTTGGGCGTTAGGAACCTCCAGCACCTGTTTAAGCAATTCTTGTCCACGTCCACCCACACCGACCATCCCTACACGCACGCGATCATTAGCGCCGAGCACTCGCGAAGATGGATAGACAAGCATTGCTGCCGTCCCCAACGCACTCCGCTTTATGAAATCACGCCTAGTGTTCTCCGCCATTTTTAGACTCCTCACCTAAATCGCTCCAGCCTCGCGCAGCTCCTTTTTCATCCCTGCCCAACTCTGCCGCGTCGATTCTTCCGGTGTGCCCGCGCCGCGCCAGTGGGTCTCGAGACTTACGGCGAAATGATAGCCGTCGCGTTTCAGAGCCTTGAACTGCCCGACCCAATCGATGATGCCCTGGCCCATCGCCGCCCATTGGTAGCCCTTGCCATCCGGCTTTTTCACCGCATCCTTGCAATGACAATGGCCAACGCGATCCTTTGGCAGGAGACTGTATCCCTCCGGGTAAGGCTTCTCATCCTGCTCGGCCGCGTTTCCTGGGTCCCAATTGAGCAACAGGTTGGAAGAAGTAACCGCAGCAAGCACCTTGGCTGCTTCAGCCGCGGTCGCCGTATTGCAAGCAGGCTCATTTTCGAGAACCAGAATCACATTTTTCTTGGAGGCCGTTTCAGCCGCGTTCCGCAACTTTTCATTCATAGCCGCTCGATAGGGTCCTTGGTCATCCAGCCGCCAGAAATCGAAACAGCGGACACGATCGGTATGGAACGCCTTTGCCAGCTCGATGCTGCGTTCAAGCACTTCATCCTGCTGCTCAAACGTAAAGTCAGCGTTGAATTGATCGCGCTTGGGACTGTACTTTGACTTCGGTGCGCCCGGCCAATCCACCTTGAAAAGCGGGCTGGCGATGTCCGTCACCCGCAATTTGTTTTTTTCCAATATGCGCCGCGCTTCTTCAACTTCTTTGGCGTCCAGCTTCAGCAGGTTCTTGTTCCACATGCCTCGCAGCTCGATCCACTCCATGCCAAATTCCCCCGAGGCTACTTCGCAGGCTCGGCCGAAGTCCTGACTGATCTCGTCGTTGATAACCGCGACTCGGAACGGCGAATTCATATCGTCACTCCAAGCTTTTCTTCGAGATACTTCTTACTAATCGCTCCGGACTCTTTCGGCGTGCGCGTCTTGACGGGCACCACGTCTAGCTCGACGATGGCCCAGCCCCTGAAATTCACCTTGTGCAATGCATTGAACACCGCTGGGAGATCCACTTTCCCCCGGCCGAGTTCGACAAAACGATACGGACGCTTCGCATCCGCGTTTTCAGGCGTCGGCTCAACATCCTTTATGTGCAGG
>Ga0066659_10001172_pt1 | contig 11167 bp, 10 predicted proteins | sample GraSoiAngelo_108_FD_75176 | JGI IMG/M metagenome (GOLD analysis project Ga0066659, IMG submission 75176) | Grasslands soil microbial communities from the Angelo Coastal Reserve, California, USA - 14_0903_09_40cm | ecosystem: Environmental > Terrestrial > Soil > Grasslands | place: USA... | reverse complement strand
TGGGGGGCCATTTCGGGGCCCCCCATATTCAATCGGCGAGGTCGGACGGCAGCCGAGGACGCTCGGAGACGGTCAGCATCATCTCGCGCGACTGACCCTCGCGCACGACGGTGATCTTCACGCGCTGCCCGACGCGCAGCGTCTTCACGCGCGCGATGTACTCCGAATGGCTGCGGACCGGGGTGCCGTTGATCTCGGTGAGGATGTCACCGCCCAGCAGGTACTCCTCGCCCTGGACGACCACCGAGAGGTTGCCCCCGCGCACCCCCGCGCGGTCGGCGGGCGAGCCGTCGTAGACGACCTCGACCAGGTAACCGGGCGTCACCGGCATGCGGACGACGCCGCCGAGCTTGTTGTCGACGGCACGCCCCTGCATGCCCAGCCACGGCCGCACGACGCGGCCCACCTCGCGCAGGTCACGCAGGATCGACTTGGCGGCGTTGATCGGCACCGCGAAGCCGATGGACTGCGCGTCCTCGGAGATCAGCGTGTTGATGCCGACCACGACGCCGCAGCGGTCCACGAGCGGCCCGCCGGAGTTGCCCGGATTGATCGGCGCGTCGGTCTGGATCATCGGCTCGTCGGAAATGCCGGGCAGCAGCCGGTTGAGCCCGCTCACGATCCCGCGCGTCATCGTCTGTTCGAGGCCGATCGGGTTGCCGATGGCGACCACCTCGTCGCCGACCCTGACCGCCGACGAGTCGCCGAGCCGCGCCGCCGGCAGCGCGGCCGCGCTTTCCACGCGCAGCAGCGCGACGTCGAGCACGGAATCGAGCCCGAGGATGCGCGCGGGCGTCTTGTTGCCCGAGTCGAGGGTCACCGACAGCGAGGCGGCGCCGTCCACCACGTGCGCGTTGGTGAGGATCTGGCCGTCCTTCTCGATGATCACGCCGGAGCCGACGATCGTCTCGAAGCGCCGCTGCGGCTTCGCCTTGTTGATCTTCATCGCCTGGATCGAGACGACGGCGGGGGAGACGCGCTCGAAGACGACGGCCAGCGGCTCCGCGCACGACTGCGCCGCGGCCACGGTCGGAAGGAGGAGCGTGGCGAGCAGCGCGAGCCCAAGCCGCATAGAACCCGGATGATACACTAGGCAAAACGATGCGCGCGTTTCTCGTCGCCCTCTTCCTCCTCGTCCTCGCGGCCGGCGGCGCGGCCGCCCAGTCGGGCGAGCGCGTGCTCGCGGCCACCCTCGAGAACGGCCTGCGCGTGCTGCTGCAGGAGGACCACCGCAGTCCCATCGTGTCGTTCCAGATGTGGTACCGCGTCGGCTCGCGCAACGAGGCGCGCGGCGCCACCGGCATCGCCCACTTCCTCGAGCACATGATGTTCAAGGGCACGCCGACCCACGGACAGGGTCAGTTCGCGCGCCTCGTCGAGCAGAACGGCGGACAGGACAACGCCTTCACCTCGCAGGACGTCACCTCCTACTACGTGAACATCGCCGCCGACCGCATCGACCTCGTGATCGAGCTCGAGTCCGACCGGATGCACAATCTGACGCTCGACGCCAAGGACATCGCCTCCGAGCGCGAGGTCGTCATCGAGGAGCGGCGTACGCGCACCGAGGACGATCCCGGCGGGTTCCTCGGCGAGGAAGTCTCGTCGATCGCCTTCAGGAGCCATCCCTACGGGGCGCCGATCATCGGCTTCATGGAGGACATCAAGCGGATCACGCCCGAGGAGATTCGCGCCTTCTACAAGACCTACTACATGCCGAGCAACGCGATCCTCGTCGCCGTCGGTGACTTCAAGGCGCCCGAGGTGCTCGCGAAGATCCGCGCGAAGTTCGGCAAGATCCCCAGGGGGGCCACGCCGCCGCCGGTGCTCGCGGTGGAGCCGCCGCAGAACGGCGAGCGCCGCGTCGTGGTGGCCAAGCAGGCGCAGCTGCCGATCGTCTACGTCGGCTACCACGTGCCGAACCAGACGTCCGCCGACGCGTTCCCCCTCGAGATGCTCTCGACGATCCTGTCCGAAGGCCGCGCCTCGCGGCTGTACAAGCGGCTCGTGTACGAGCGCCAGCTCGCGCTGGAGGCCGGCGGCGACTACAACTACTTCTCCCAGGACCCGAACCTCTTCTGGTTCTGGGCGACCCCGATGCCCGGCCAGACGGCGGAGGCGATGGAGAAGGCGCTGCTGGCCGAGATGGAGACGCTCAAGAAGGAGCCGGTGACCGACGAGGAGCTCCAGCGCGCGAAGAACCAGGTGGAGGCGACGTTCGTCTTCCAGGAGGACTCCGTCCACCGCCGCGCGGCCCTGCTGGCGCGCTTCGAGCTCATCGGCGTCTACGCCGACAAGGACCGCTTCCTCGAGCGTCTGCGCGCGGTGACCGCGGCCGACGTCCAGCGGGTGGCGCGCGCGTACTTCGCGGACGACAGGAAGAACGTCGGCGTGCTCCTGCCGCGGCCCTGATGGGCGCGCGCGTCCTCAAGGTCGCCCGGGCGGTAGACTGGGTCATGCGCCTGCGCCGTCCGGCCGCGGTGCTCGTCGTGCTCACGCTGCTGCTCGCGCTGCCCGCGGGCGCTGCCGGGCCGATCGCGCACCGTGAGGTGCTGCCCAACGGCATCGTGCTCCTCGTCGCCGAGCGGCCCGCGGTGCCGATCGTCGTCGTGCGCACGTTCGCGCACGCGGGCGCCGTCCTCGACCCGCCCGACCGCGCGGGCCTCGCGAACCTGACCGGCGCGCTGCTGACGCGCGGCACCGCCAAGCACACGGGGCCGCAGCTCGACAGCGCCATCGAGTTCGTCGGCGGCAGCCTCTCCGCCGGCGCCGGCCGCGACGGCCTCGGCGCCTCGCTCGCCGTGCTGAAGAAAGACCTCGGCCTCGGGCTCGACCTGCTGGCCGAGGTGCTGCTGACGCCGACGTTTCCGCCGGACGAGCTCAAGCGGAAGGTGGCGCAGATCCAGGCGGCCATCAAGCGCTCGGAGGAGGATCCCGGCACCGTGGCCGGGCGTGCCCTCGCGCGGCTCGTCTTCCCCAGGCATCCCTACGGTGTGCCGGTGGAGGGGACGATCGAGTCCGTCGGCAAGCTCACGCGCGACGACGTCGTGCGCTTCCACGGCGGGCACGTGCGGCCCGACACCACGGTCGTGGCCGTCGTCGGCGCCGTCACCGTCGACGACGCGCGCCGCGAGGTGCTGGCGCGCCTCGGGGGCTGGAAGGCGCCCGCGGAGCCGCCGGCCAGCGTGCCCACCGTCGCCGCGGGCGGGCCGCCGCAGACCGAGACGATCGAGAAGGACCTGACGCAGGCGACCATCGTGCTCGGGCGCCAGGCCATCCGCCAGACCGATCCCGACTACTTCCCGCTGACGGTCGCCTCGTACGTGCTGGGCGGCGGCTCGGCCTCGAGGCTCTATTCGCGCGTGCGCGAGGAGGGCGGGCTCGCCTACGCCGTCTACTCCCACGTCAGCCCGGCGAAGTACGGCGCTTCGTTCAGCGTGTCGGCGCAGACGCGCACGGCCGAGGTGCCCAAGGTCATCGAGATCATGCGCGAGGAGCTGGCGCGCATGACGCGCGACCCGGTGACCGAGCGTGAGCTGAAGCTGGCCAAGGACTACCTGATCGGCAGCTTCCCGCTGCGCCTGGACACCTCGGCGAAAGTGGCCGACTTCGTCGTGGCCGTCGAGGAGCAGGGGCTCGGGCTCGACTACGCCGACCGCTACAAGGAGCGCGTGGCGAAGGTGACCGCGGCCGACGTGCAGCGCGTGGCCGCGAAGTACTTCGCGCCGGACTCGTTCAACCGCGTGGTCGTCGGCGCGCCGCCCAAGCCGTGAGGCGCGCGCTCGCCGCGCTCGCCCTGGCCCTCTGGCCGGCCGTGGCCGCGGGCGCCTCGCTGACGCTCGACGCGAAGGGGCAGCAGGAGGCCGTCCGCGTGGGCGAGAAGAGCGTCAGCAACGACGCCTTCGACGCCGAATGGCGCGTCGAGAACGCCACCGGCGACTCGCTGAGCGTGCTCACGCCGTTCCATCGCCTCGTCGTCGCCGCGCGGCACGCGACGTTCAACGGCAAGCCGCTCAAGCCCGGCGAGCCCGAGACGCTCCTCAAGGAGACCCGCGACCGTCTGGTGCTGTGGGTCGAGCTGCACGGCGCGACCGAGGGCTTCGCGCGTCTCTACACGCCCCGCCTCGTCGTCCGTGATCGCGAGATCAAGGCGGCCTTCGTGCAGAACGAGCGCACGGCCCACCGGCAGGAGAACGGTCGCTACCTCGCGCGCTGCGTGTACGGTTTTCCGACGCGCGACCTCGACGGGCGCGCCAAGGCCTCGCTGATCGTCGAAGACAGTGCCGGCCGCGACGTGAGCACGTTCGCCATCGACCTCGGCACGATGCGCTGAGCATGCGCGCCCACGGCTGGATCGGTCTGGGCCTCGTGCTCGCCGCCGAGGCCGCGCTCCTCAGCGGCCAGCCGCTCGTCGCGCGCTGGTTCACCCCGCTCGTCTGGACCGGCTACGTGCTGTTGGTGGACGCGCTCGCCGCGCGTCTGACCGGCCGCTCGTACCTCACCACCGACCGCGTCGAAGGCGTGCTCGTGGGGCTGGCCTCGGTCGGCTGCTGGTGGCTCTTCGAGTGGTACAACGCGCCGCGCTTCTGGCGCGGTGGCGCCGACGCCGCCGGCCTCTGGTGGCGCTACCAGGGCCTCGAGCCGAACCTCTTCCTGCGCCGCCTCGGCTACGACTGGTCGTTCGCGACGATCTTCCCCGCGCTCTTCCTGACCGCGACCGTCCTCCGCGCCCGCGTTTTTCGCCGCGTGCGCGTGAGACCGTGGCGCCCGCCGCGCGCGACCCTGCGCGCCCTCGTGGTCGTCGGCGCCGTGGCGGCGGTGCTGCCGCTCGTCGTCGTCTCCGCGTGGCTCGTGCCGCTGGTGTGGGCGGCCTTCACGCTGCTGCTCGAGCCGCTCAACGCGCGCGCCGGGCGGCCGTCCTGGCTCGCCGACCTCGGCCGCGGGGACGCCTCGCGGCTGGCCGCGCTGCTCGCCGCGGGCGTCGTGTGCGGCGCGCTGTGGGAGTTCTGGAACTATTGGGCGGCGACGAAGTGGACGTACAGCGTGCCCTACCTCGGCCACGTGAAGGTCCTCGAGATGCCCGTGCTCGGCTATCTCGGCTTTCCGGCGTTCGCGCTCGAGTGCTTCGCGATGTACCACTGGCTGCGCGGCCGCCTGGGCGCCGTCCCGCCGCCGTCGCTGCCCTGACGTTGCCGGGGCTGGACGAAATCGCCGGAGCGGGTGCAGCATAGGACCCCATGAGCGCCCTCACCGTCCGGAGCAAGGCTCGCGAGCAGGTCATCGACATCACCGAGGACGTCGCGGCGCTGGCGGCGTCGATGAGCGACGGCGTGTGCAGCCTCTTCATCCAGCACACGACGTGCGCCCTGACCGTCCTCACCAACGAAGAGGGCATCGCCGAAGATCTGCTCAGCGTGCTCCATGGTCTCGTGCCGCAGACGACGGCATACGTCCACGACTCGGCCGATCACGTCCGCGCTCACGTGCTCAGCGCGCTCGTCGGGCCGTCTGTCTCGGTGCCGGTGCGCGATGGGCGACTCGGCCTGGGTCAATTCCAGCGCATCGTGCTGGTCGAATTCGAAGGCCCGCGCCAGCGCACGATCGAGGTCGCCGCCGGCGCGGCGCTATACTCAACGCCCACACGCCCAGGAGGTCCCGCATGAAAGCGATCCGAATCCACGCGCCCGGCGGTCCCGACGTCATGAAGCTCGAGGACGCCCCCGAGCCCCAGCCCAAACCGGGCGAGGCGGTCGTCAAGATCGAGGCGGCCGGGGTGAACTTCATCGACGTCTATCAGCGCAGCGGCCTCTACAAGCTCGAGATGCCGCTCACGCTGGGCCTCGAAGCGGGCGGCACCGTGACGGCCGTCGGTCCCGGCGTCACCGAGGTGAAAGTCGGCGACAAGGTCGCCTACACGGGCGTGCCCGGCGCGTACGCGCAGTACGCGGCGGTGCCGGCGGCGCGGCTCGTGGTGCTGCCGCAGGGCGTGTCGACCAAGCAGGGCGCGGCCATCATGCTGCAGGGCATGACCGCGCACTATCTCGCGTGCTCGACCTATCCGCTGAAGAAGGGCGACACGTGCCTCGTGCACGCGGCGGCCGGCGGCGTCGGCCTGATCCTCTGCCAGATCGCGCGGCTGCGCGGCGCGCGCGTGATCGGCACCGTCTCCACCGACGAGAAGGCCAAGCTCGCGCGCGAGGCGGGCGCCGAGGAGACGATCCTCTACACGAAGCAGGACTTCGCCGCCGAGACGAAGCGCATCACCGGTGGCAAGGGCGTGCAGGTCGCCTACGACTCGGTCGGCAAGGACACGTGGGAGGGCAGCCTCAACTCCTGCGCGATCCGCGGCATGATCGCGCTGTACGGCCAGTCGAGCGGCCCCATCGGCATGATCGATCCGCAGATCCTCAACGCCAAGGGCTCGCTCTTCCTCACGCGCCCGAGCCTGTTCCACTACATCGCCACGCGCGAGGAGCTGCAGCAGCGCGCCGGCGAGCTGTTCGGCTGGGTCCGCGAGGGCAAGCTGAAGCTGCGCATGGAATTCGAGTTCCCGCTCAAGGACGCCGCGGAGGCGCACCGCGCGCTCGAGGGCCGCAAGACGACGGGCAAGGTGCTGCTCATTCCGTGAACGTCGCGCAGCTGCTCGAGCGCTCGGCGCTCTACCACGGCGCCCGGACCGCGCTCGTGGCCGGCGACCGGCGCTGGACGTACCGCGAGCTGGACGCCGCCGTCTCCGCGCTCGCGGGGGGCTTCGCCGGTCTCGGCCTGTCGTCCGGGGAGCGGCTCGGCCTGCACCTGCCGAACTGGCCGGAGTTCGCGCTGGCGTACTACGCCGCGCAAAAGTGCGGGCTGGTGCCGCTCTCGCTCAACGTCACCTACAAGGCCGAGGAGATCGAGTACATCGTCGGCGACGCGAAGCCGACGGCCGTGATCACGGCCGATCCCGTCGCGGGCAGCCTGCCGTCGCGCGACCGGATGCCGTCGGTGCGCCACCTGCTCGACGCCAAGGACCTCGGCTCGCTGCGCGGCGCCCCGCGACGCGCCCGGGACCTCGAGCGCGAGGAGACGGCGGCCATCCTCTATACGTCGGCCACCACCGGGCGCCCCAAGGGCGTGATGCTCACGCACGCCAACGTGATCTCCAACGCGTACGCGACCGTGCACCACCTGAAGATGAGCCCCGACGACCGCGGGCTCTGCGCGCTGCCGATGTTCCACTGCTTCGGCCAGAACGCGATCATGAACTCGCTCGTGACGGCCGGCGGCACGATGGTGATGCACGAGCGGTTCGTCCCCGACACGTTCGTCGACGCGATCGCCGCCCAGCGCATCACGATCTTCTACGCCGTGCCGACCATGTACATCCTGTTCCTCGCCATGGAGCGCCCGCTCGACTTCGCCTCGGTGCGGCTCTACTTCTCGGCGGCGGCCACGCTGCCCACCGACGTCGAGCGCCGCTGGCACGCGCGCTTCGGCCACTGGATCCAGCAGGGCTACGGTCTCACCGAGACCTCGCCCTTCGCCTCCTACAACCACGACGTCGCCTTCAAGCCCGGCTCGGTCGGCACGCCGATCGAGAACGTGGAGATGAAGATCGTGGATCCCGAGGACCGCGAGGTCGCCGACGGGGAGCTGGGCGAGATCGTGATCAAGGGGCCGAACGTCATGAAGGGCTACTTCGCGAACGGCGCCGCCACGGCGGAGTCGATCCGCGACGGCTGGTTCCACTCCGGCGACATCGGGTATCGCGACGCCGACGGGTACTTCTTCATCGTCGACCGCGTGAAGGACATGATCAACGTCTCGGGCTTCAAGGTCTTCCCGCGCGAGGTCGAGGAGGTGCTGTTCCGCCACGCGGCGGTGAAGGAGGCGGCCGTCGTCGGCATCGCCGACCCCGTCCGGGGCGAGGCGGTGAAGGCGTTCGTGGTGCTCGTCGAGGGCGCCCGCGCGAGCGCCGAGGAGCTGCAGGCGCTCTGCCGCGCCGCCGTCGCCGACTACAAGGTGCCGGGACGTATCGAGTTCGTCCCGGCGCTGCCCAAGAATCCCACCGGCAAAATCCTGAAGAAAGACCTGCGCGCGCGGGGATAGCGGATAGAATGACTTCGAGGAGGTTCGCCATGAGACGGTCCACCCTGGCAGTCGCGGCGCTCACGCTCGCGGCGCTACTCGCCCTGCAGGCCGGTGAGGCCTTCGCGCGCGCCGGCAGCGGTGGCAGCCGCGGCTCGCGCTCGTCGTCCACGCCGGCGCGGCCCGCGCCGACGTCGCCCACGAATCCCTCGAGCCCCTCGCGGCAGCTCGCGTCGCCCACGCCCGCGCCGGCGCAGCCGTCGCGCGGCTGGATGGGCGCACTCATGGGCGGTCTCGCCGGCTTCGCGCTCGGCGGACTGCTCGGCAGCATGCTGTTCGGCGGCGGGTTCGGCGGCGGCATCGGCCTCCTCGAGATCCTGTTGATCGGCGCCGGCCTCTTCCTGCTGTTCCGCTTCGTGAGCGCCCGGCGTCAGCAACAGCCCACGTATGCGACGGCGGGTGCCCCGTACCCGAGCGGCGATGCGTACGCGGGAGGCAGCGCCTACGGCGGCACCGCGCCCCAGGAGACGGCGACGCCCGAGATGCCGGCGGTGGCCAGCGACCTCGACCGCGGACTCGGCCACATCCGCTCGATGGATCCGTCGTTCGATCCGGGATTCGTCGCCGACGCGGCGCGCGGCCTCTTCGGCGACGTGCAGCGGGCGCTGACGGCGCGCGACATGAGCCCGGTGAGCGGGCGACTCACGTCGCGGATGTACACGGAGCTCACCGAGCAGTGCGATCGCCTGCGCGCGGCGCGGCAGACCAACCGCATGGAGGCGATGAATCTCCGGCGTGCCGACGTCACCGAGGCCTGGCAGGAGTCGGGCCAGGACTTCGTGACCGTCTACCTCGGCGGCTCGCTCGTCGACTACACCGTGGACGACGCCACGGGCACGGTGGTCGCCGGCGCGAAGGCGCCGCAGGAGTTCGAGGAGTTCTGGACGTTCGCGCGTCCGGTCGGGCCGAACCCGTGGAGGCTGTCGGCCATCCAGAGCTCGTAATCGGAGGTTTCTCGTGAGGCGGCCCGTGAAGTGGCTCGTGGGCGCCGTCGCGGCGGTGGTGGTCCTCGTCGTGGCGGCGCTCATCCTCGTTCCGTTCCTGGTCGACACGCCGAGGGTGCAGGCGCTGATCGCCTCCAACGCCTCGCAGGCGCTGGGCCGCCCCGTGAAGTTCCGCTCGATGTCGATCTCCGTCCTGCCGCTGCCCGCCGTCGCGCTCCACGGGCTCGAGATCGCGGAGGATCCGCACTTCGGCACCGAGCCTTTTCTGAAGCTGGAGACGGGGAAGGTCCGTCTCAAGCTCGTCCCGCTGCTCACCGGACGCGTGGAGCTCGGCGACATCAAGCTCACGAAGCCGGTCATCACGGTCATCCAGGCCGCCGACGGCCGTATGAACATCTCGACGCTCGGCGCCGGCCCGAAGGAGCCGCCGTCGGAGCCGAAGGCGGCTGAGCGCGCGCCGCGCGGCGGCGGTGGGACGGGCGGGGGCGGCGCCGCGCCGGCGGCGGCGATCTCGATCGACCACGGCGCCGTCGCCTACATCTCGCACGGCAAGGCCGGGGCGACGTCCCAGTATCGCGTCGAGGACCTCGACCTCACGCTCACCGGGGGGGCGCCCCAGCTCGCGTTCAAGGGCGACTTCAAGGTGAAGCCGGGCGACCTCGTCGTGAAGGTCGCCGACGGTCAGGTCGCGCTCAACGGCGGCAAGTCGCTGACCGAGGCGCCGCTGCGCGGCGTGGTCACGCTCGACGGCAAGGACATCGGCGAGCTCGTGAAGAACGCGCTGGGCCCCACACCGGCGTTCGGCGGCGCGCTCAAGGGGAAGCTGGCGCTGTCCGGCACCCTCGGCTCACCGGCCGTGGCGGGCGACATCGAGCTCGCCAAGCCCTCCGTGTCGCAGCTGCAGCCCTCGTGTCCCGAGCCCAAGCGGCGCACGCTGACGCTCGGCACGCTCAAGCTCAACGCCGGCTACCGCGACCAGGTGCTCGCGGCGCGCCCGCTCACGACGGCGCTCGGCGACGGCACGATCACCGGCCAGCTCTCGCTGTCGCTCGCGCAGGGTATGCGCGTGCAGCTGGCGGACCTCGCCATCAAGGCGCTGCCGCTCGAGAAGGCGCTCGTGGACTACCTCTGCCAGGGCTACGCGATCACCGGCGCGCTCGACCTCACCGGCGCCACGTCGTTCAGCGCGCACGACGTGTTCAACACGCTGTCGGGGCCGGGCGCGTTGAAGATCGGGCGCGGAAAGGTGGTGGGCCCGCGCGCCCTCGCGCTCCTGGGCGGCATCGTGCGTCTGGGCGGCGCCGTGTCCTCGCTGTTGAGCGCGGACCTCCCCAACGTCGGCGACTCGCCGCTCGAGTTCGAGTCCATCACCGGGACCTACCAGATCGTCAACGGTGTGCTCAACACGAAGGACCTGCTCTACACGAGCCGTCCGATGAAGATCCTCATCGCGGGCTCGTATGGCTTCGCCACGGAGCGCATGGACCTCGACATGACGGTCTCGCACGGGCGCGGCGAGCTGAAGGCGAAGGTCACCGGCCACGCGTCGTCGCCCTCGATCCGCGTCAACCCGGCCACGATCCTGCGCGAGGTGGATCGCGGCGGCACGATCGACAAGGGCCTCGGCGACCTGCTCAAGAAGATCCGCTGAGCCGTCTTGCCGATGACGTTTCCCGTCATCCGCGTGCCGATTTGGTCTCGGGGAGCCGCGGGGATTCTCGCCTGGCGTGCCCGTAGAGGGTCGCCGGCGCCGATTCATCGTCCACTGGGCTCGGACCTCGGGAGTGGTATCGACTTTGCTTCGAGGGCGCGGCATGCGAATCAGTCGATCCCGGCTATTGTTCCTCATCGTCGTGCCCGGTCTGGTGCTCGCCTGGTACGTGAGCGCCCTCTTTGGAGTCGAGGGGCGGATCGCCTGGCTCGCGAACCAGCCCGGCGTGACCACGGCCTTTCAACATCCTGAGAGCGGCAAAAGCGACGCGCTGATCGCGCTCATCTCATTCTCACTGCTGACGCCAATCGCGCTCGGCGTCCTGGTGATCGCCCTCGTGCTGTTGGTGAACGCGCTCGCGGCCCTTCTCGTGTCGTTGCGGCTT
>Ga0066659_10001167_pt1 | contig 11177 bp, 9 predicted proteins | sample GraSoiAngelo_108_FD_75176 | JGI IMG/M metagenome (GOLD analysis project Ga0066659, IMG submission 75176) | Grasslands soil microbial communities from the Angelo Coastal Reserve, California, USA - 14_0903_09_40cm | ecosystem: Environmental > Terrestrial > Soil > Grasslands | place: USA... | reverse complement strand
GAGTCGTGAAACCGATTTGGTTGTTTACGACAACATGCACGGTGCCGCCTGTGCCGTAGCCGTCCAGTTGCGACATGTTCAGCGTTTCCGCGACAATCCCCTGCCCCGCGAAGGCAGCATCGCCATGGATCAAAAGCGGCAGAACTTTCTTGCGATGCTCGGTATCGCCCCGAATGCGTTGACGCGCACGCGCCTTCCCTTCGACCACTGGATCGACCGCTTCGAGATGACTCGGGTTTGCCGAGAGACGAATCTCAACTTCGGCGCCCGAAGAAAGTTTCCGAACCGTGCGATATCCGAGATGATATTTCACATCGCCATCGCCGGCGACCAGATCGGGAATGTAGTTCTCGCTGAACTCGGTGAAGATGACGCGCAGCGATTTTTTTAAGAAATTCGCCAGCACGTTCAACCGGCCTCGGTGCGCCATGCCCATGCAAATTTCTTCCACGGCAGCAGGGGGGCATTTGTGCAGAATCGTATCGAGAATCACCATCAGCGATTCCGCGCCCTGCAACGAAAAGCGTTTTTGACCAACGTAGCGCGAATGCAAAAACACCTCGAACGAGTCGGCTTCCATCAGGGTGCGCAAAAGCGCAACCTGCACCCCACGCGGAGTGGAATACTTGTCCGCTCGCGACTCGAGGCGGTGCCGCACCCAGTTGCGGATGCGCGTGTTCTGGATGTGCATGAACTCGGCGCCGATGGAGCCGGCATAAATCTTCTGGAGGCGCGCGATCATCTCGCGCAGCGTCATCTCCTCGTTGTCGAGGAAGAACTTAGATGAAACGCGGAGATCGAGATCTTTTTCGTTGAAGCCGAGCTCGCGCAGTGTGAGCGACGAATTTTCCGGCCGCTTCTCCGCCAGCGGATTCACGAGCGCAATCGTGTGTCCGATGGTGCGATAGGCGTAAACGAGGCCGTCAACGCGAGTTTGCAGCTGCGCTTCGCGAGGTTCCGCGCGCGGCGGCGCACCTGCGACCGCGCCATTTCGCTGGGGCAGGTTGCCCAGCTCGAAGCCTTCGAAAAACGCCGACCAACCCGAATCGACCGACTCAGGATTCTTTTGCCAGCGCCGGTAATTCTCCTCGAGCAGATCGAGATTTGCGCGAGTAGCAATCGAAGGCCGCATAGCGATTCTAATCTGCAACCGTTAAGCCGCACGGCAAGTTGACAGTCCAGATGCAACTTCCATACTGGACGCGACGCAACGCCACATTATGACCGCGGCAGAAGTGTACGAATCAGTCACCCATGGTGACACGACCGATTTCAGGGATTTGGTAACGGTGCTGAATCGAAACGGGCCGCGTTCAAGAATTGAACTAAACGGAAGCATGCAAAGACTTTACCGATTGTGCCGACTACGATGGTCGATCTTGATCCCGTTGGCGTTACTGACGGTCGCGTCGTCCGTGCTCGCGCAAGCCGATCCAGCTTCAGAGCCCGCTGTTTTAGCGCTCGCGAAAGTTTTGCCGGCGGTCGTCAACATCAATACGGAGCGCGTCGTTCGGCGGACGGTGCGCGATCCGATTGAAGATTTTTACGCGCAATTTTTTGGCAACTATCGAAGCCGCCCGCGCGAGATTCGCCAAACGCTGCAAAGTCTCGGCTCGGGATTCATTGTCGATCCGGCCGGCTACATTGTCACCAATCAACACGTAGTCGAGCGCGCGGCGGATTTGAAAATCCAGGTGACGACGAACGACGCCAAGACTTACAAAGCGGATTACATTACGGGCAACGACAAAACGGACTTGGCGTTCATCAAGATCGACGCCAAGGCCGCGTTTCCATTTATCAACCTCGATGATATTTCGCCCAATTTACTCGGCCAGACGGTCATCGTGGTGGGCAACGCTGTCGGTTACGGCAGCTCGATCAGCCGCGGCGTGCTCAGCGCGGTCAAGCGCGATATCACCATCGACAACGTCGAATACAAAGATTTGGTGCAAACGGATGCGGCCATCAATCCAGGCAACAGCGGCGGCCCGGTGATCGATCTTTCCGCGCGACTGGTTGGCATCAGTTCGGCTAAGATGGCCTTCACACCGCAAGGCATCCCGACACAAGGGCTGGGTTTCGCCATTCCGGCCGAAGTCGTGCGCGACAGCGTTGCTCAATTCAAGAAAGTTGCGCAGAAACAGTCCGGGTCGAAAAAACAGCCCGCACCGAATGAAACATCGGCCGCCGAGCGCCTGTTTGGAATGCAATTGCAGGATTTGACCGAGGAATTAACTGACGCGCTCGGTTATGCGCGCGGCTACGGTGTTCTCATCACCGCAGTCGAACCGGACAGTCCAGCCGATCAAGCGGGTCTCGAGCGCGGTCTGGTCATTTATCGCCTCGGCAAGTCCGAAGTGAATTCGGTCAAAGAGATGGAAGATCTGCTCAGGCGCGCGCGGAGTGGCGCCAGCGTCGAGCTCGCCGTCGGAGTTATCCGCAGCAGCGGGCAAGCTCAACGGGTCCAAACCGTGACGCTGGCGGCGCGTTGATTCAGAAAAAATTGGCAATGCGATAGCCGTTCAAGTGTCTCATGGAATTACCGCAAAATGATTAAGGTCGAAAACCTAACGAAACGCTACGCCGGCCAGACCGCGATCAAGGACTTGAATTTCGAGGTCGGCAAAGGCGAGATCATGGGTTTTCTCGGCCCGAACGGCGCCGGCAAGACAACCACGATGCGAATTTTGGCTAGCTTCATGCCGCCGACTTCCGGGCGCGCTACCATCGCCGGGTTCGACATTTTCGAGCAATCACTCCAGGCGCGAGCGCATCTCGGTTACATGCCGGAGAACGTTCCGCTCTACAACGACATGCGCGTGACGGAATACCTGGATTATCGCGCCGCGCTCAAAGGTGTGGCGCATCGCCGCGTCGCGGAGCGCGTCGGCGACGTAAAGGAACTTTGCGGTGTGAAAGAGGTGGAGAAAAAATTAATCGGCACGCTCTCGAAAGGTTACCGCCAACGTGTTGGCCTGGCCGATGCGCTCTTGCACGAGCCCGATCTTCTTATTCTCGATGAACCGACAATCGGTCTCGATCCAAATCAAATCCGCCAGGTCCGCCAACTGATCAAAAACCTCGGTAAACAGCATACTATTTTGCTTTCGACCCACATACTCCCGGAGGTCGAGATGACGTGCAGTCGCGTGATCATCATTCACAAGGGGCGAATCGAAGCGTGCGACACGCCGGAAAACTTGCTCGGCCAAATTCGCCGGGCCGGTGGCGTCGTCCTCGAGGCAAAAGTTGGAAATGACAACGGCGCCGAGGAACTAAAGAAAATTTCCGGCGTGCGCGATGTGACGACCGAGGCGGAGGATGATTGGAAAAAATTTTCGTTGCGCGTCGAGTCCGGCGTCGATGTGCGCGAAGAAGTTTTTCAACTCGCAACAGTCCGCCGCTGGACGGTGCGCGAGTTAACGCAGCGCCGCGCCACGCTCGAAGACGTGTTCGTCGAACTCACGCATCCGGATGCAGTGTAAGAATGGAGTGACGGAGTAGTGGAGTGATGGAGTAATGGATTATTACGAGACAGAGCTGCGGAACAAGAACCGCGGTTATATGAAATTGATTGTTTGGCAGAAAGCCATCCAACTGTTTGAGCTAGCTTGGAAGATTGCTTTCATAGAGGTGAAAATCGATTTTAAGCTCCGATCGCAATTAGCAGATGCCGTTCAATCCATTTCGGCAAATATCTCCGAAGGATACGGGCGGCGCTCGATTAACGAATACATTCAGTTTCTTTACTACGCGCTCGGATCACTCGCTGAAACGATGACGCGAGCCATCGGCTTGAAACAAACAAAACAGATTTCCGCCGCGCTGTTCCATGAGTTCGATTTACTCCATTATGAGGTTGAAAACCGGCTTCTGCGTTTGATCGACAAGCTCGAACAAAAACGCGAAGACGAGGATTGGGTCGCGCGCATCGCCGAAGACCCGGAGGAGTACGTCACTACTCCCTCACTCCAACACTCCACTACTCCAACGCTTAGAACCAATGCGTAAGTTCTACACCCTGCTTTGGCGTGAAGTGTGCGGCTATTTTTATTCGCCGATCGCTTACATCGTTCTCGTTTTTTTCCTGCTCGTGGCCGGGGTCGATTTTTATTTCCAGATTTCGTTCATGAACCAGCGCCCCGTGCAGTATTCCGTCGAGGAGGCGTTTTTCAATTCGGTCTTCTTCTGGTTCGCTTTTGTCCTGATTTTTCCGCTCATTACGATGCGCCTCTTCGCGGAGGAGTTTAAGCTCGGCACGATCGAGCCGCTCATGACCGCGCCGGTGCGCGACTGGCAGGTGGTTCTGGCGAAATTCTTTGGCGCGCTGGTTTTTTACCTGATCCTTTGGCTTTCAACGCTGATTTATTTCTGGGTCTTTCAGACCATCACCCATCAACTGGCGGCGAATTCGGCCGGAGCCTACTGGGGCTCTTATTTAATGCTCTTGCTCCTCGGGATGTTTTACCTCTCGGTCGGCTGTCTCGCTTCGGTTTTGACGAAAAATCAAATTATTGCCGCGATCATTTCCTTTTGCGCAATCACACTGTTATTTTTTCTCGGACTCGTTCAATTCATTCTGCTCGACGTCAGTTCGGGGACGCGCGATTTGCTCGGCTATTTCTCCGCCATCGAACACATGGGCACGTTCTCGCGCGGCATGATCGACACGCGGCCGATCGTTTTCTATCTCAGCATGACCATCGTCATGTTGACGCTCACTTACCAGGCATTCCAATCGCGCAAATGGAGACTGTGACGATAGTCGAAGAGACAAAACAGCCTACGCGGAAAAAAATTCGCCGCCTCCAGATCGGACTGAACGTTCTGGTTCAAGTCGTGCTCGTTCTGTTTCTCGCCGCGATGGTGAATTCCATCGCCTTCAAGCATTACAGGCGCTGGGATTCCTCGCGCGACAAAAAATATGCGCTTTCCGACAAAACGAAGCGCTTTCTCAACACGATCAAAGGCAAAGTCCGCATCACGGTTTTCTTTTCGCCCAACACGCCCATCACCGTGGACGTGCAAAACCTGCTGACTGAATTTCAATATGCGGCCAAGGGAAAGATCGACATCGAGAACATCGATCCGGAGCGCAATCTCTCGCGCGCCAAGGAGGTGGTCGATAAATACAAAGTGGTCAGCGACGAGAGTCTGCTGGTGATCGATTATGCCGGGCGCAATAAAACGGTGAAGGCGTCCGAAATGGCCGATGTCGATCAAAGTGGAATGGCCTTCGGCGAAGGCCCGCGCGTGACGGCGTTCAAAGGCGAACAAGCCATCACCAGCGCGATGATGGACCTGGTCGAAGGCAAAAAGAACACACTCGGCTACGTGCTTGGCCATAAAGAACCACCTCTCGCCGGAAACACTCCGATCTCCGTGCTGAAGACATTCATCGAGAACGAAAACATCAAGTTCCAGGAGTTGAATCTTTTCGATGTCGGCGCGATTCCGTCTGAATTAAAGGCGATCGTGATCGACGGGCCGCAGTACGATTTCTCCGATCGGGAAATGAAATTGCTGCGCGATTTCTGGGAAAAACAGGGACGCATCCTGCTCCTTCTCGATCCAGCGGCGAAAACTCCGAAACTCAACGCGTTTCTCAATGAGCTCGGCGTGAAGGCAAATGACGACCGGCTGATGGTTTTTCTACGCACCGGAATTCAGGAGGTTGCGCTCACCCGCGATGTGCAAGCGCATTTTTTGGGTGGGAGCCCGATCACGAAGCGGCTGGCTGAGGTGCGCGCGCTGTTTTTTGGCGGCACATCGTCGCTCACGCTCGAGCCCGAACGCGTGCGCGCGGCCAACATTCGACTCGAGCCGCTGATTCAGGCGGAGAAGGGCTATTTTGCCGAGAAAGATTACAATTCGAACGACCAAGCTAAACTTCAGGCCGATGCCAAGCGCAATCCCGGCACGGCATTAACGATTGGTGTATCGATCGAAAAAGGCGGCAGCGCAGACGAACGCGTGCAGGTGAATTCGGCGCGCATGGTGGTGGTAAGTAACGCGACGTTCCTTCAAGACAACGCCCTCACGCAAGACCAGCAGGCGCTCGATTTCATTTCCGGCAGCGTGAACTGGCTGCTCAGTCGTGAGCAGCTCATCGGCATCGCGCCGAAAGTTCCCAAGACGCTCACCTTCAGTCTTAACGAAGATGCCTTACGGGACCTGCGCTGGATCATCCTGGTGTTGCTGCCGCTGGTTCCGGCGGTCATCGGCGGCGCAGTTTGGTGGCGACGCCGCGCCTAACGAATCGGTCCGATCACCATGAAGTCGAAGACGACGCTGATCCTGCTGGTCATTACCGCGGCGGTTTTCGCTTACATGTTCTTTTACGAACGCAAAGCTCTGACAACCGAGGAGGCAAAACGCCAGGCCCAGAACGTCGTCAATTTCAGTCGCGAAAAGATCGATGGGATCGTGATCCAAAATGGCGACGATAAGATCGACCTCCGCCGCCGCGACAAGAAATGGCGCCTGGAAACTCCGATCAAGGAGCAGGCCGACAGTTCTTTGATCGAGAATCTTCTCCTCGATCTCGAGAGCTGGCAGAAAGACGCGACCATCCCGGCGAAAGAACTGGAGGCGGACAAGGGCAAGCTGAACGAATACGGCCTGAGCAAACCGAAGCTCCGGTTGAAGTTGCGCGGAAAGGATGCGCCACGGGAAATCTTGTTCGGCAAAGACGCAGCGCTAGAAGGCAAGATGTATGTGCGCCTGGAAAACTCGAAGGAGACATTTCTCGCCGCACAATCGATCAAGAAGGAGATCGAGAAAAAGGCGACGGAATTTCGCGACAGGAAATTAACCGATTTAATCACCGCGCAAGTCTCGCGGGTTGTGCTGAAGACAGCCACCGGCGAGATGGTGCTACAGAAAAAAGGCGATCATGGGGAAATTGTGAAGCCATTGCGCGCGCGCGGTGACGATCAAAAAATTGCCGATCTGATCGCGCAAATGACGACGGCACGCATTCAACAATTTGTGGCCGACGATCGCGGCGATCTGCATCCCTATGGGCTGGCCGAGCCACGCGGATCGATCACGCTTTTTGCTCAGGACGACAGGTCCGCCGGTCGGACGGACTCGTCCCGCGGCGAGCAAGGCCAAGTGTTGCAGATTGGCGGCGCGGCTGAAAAAGAAAAGGACCAAGTCTATGTCCGGTTCTCGGCGCGCGCTTTTGTTTACACGCTGCCGAAAAAAATCGAGGAGATTCTCAACACTAAGCCCAACGACGTGCGGGACCGGCATCTGGTTCGCATCGACACAAACATTCTCGACCGGATTACGATCGATGCGCCGGGAAAAGGCAAAACCGTCCTCGCGCGCAAAGAGGAAAACTGGACAATCGGCAGCCGCAAGAATGCCCCGGCAAACTCGAGCGAAGTCCGCCGCTTGATCGACACCCTGCAAAATGAGCAAGTAACAAAATTTGCTGAAGAGGTCGCCTCCGATTTGCCGAAGTACGGTCTCGACAAGCCGCAGTTGCAATTGACTTTCAGCTCGTTTGCATCCGAGAACACGGCTGAAACCAAGGCAGGCGAACGGCCCTTTGCCACGATCGCGTTCGGAAAAGTGGATGGCGACAACGTTTACGCGCGCCTCGGTGATGAGCCCTTCATCGTGGCGGTGCGGCGCGGACTGCTCGAGCAAATTTTTACCGACCCCTTGCAGTGGCAGGAATTGTCGATCTTTAAATTCAAGCCGGAACAAATCCACCGTTTCGGCGTCGTGACCGACAAAGAGTTGACGCTGGTGCGGGGCGCAAACAACCAGTGGAGTTGGCTAAAAGGCACTGGCGCAATCGACCAGGTAAATGTGCAATCGCTGCTCAATACACTGTCGATGTTGCACGCGGTGCGCTGGGTTGGCTCGACCGCGCCGCAACATGCGTTCGAGAAACCGCAGCTCGTCATCACCTTTACAATGTCGCCTGACGATAAGGCGTCGCACAAATTGACGGTTGGTGCGGCAGCGCCGGATGGGATGTGGTTCGCGCGCGTGGACGAACGCGAAGGGACTTTTGTGATCAGCAATCCGGATTTCAACGCGCTGCGCCTGTCGCTCGTGAAGCCGGTTGAGCCTTCGCCCGCGGTCTCGGCGAGCGTTACGCCGAGTGCAACTCGTTAGGCGCAAGCCTGTGGGCGCTCACCGCGGCGGCTACACTGCCTTTTTTCTTATCGCGATGTAAATCGTGGCAATGCCGCCGGTGAGCGGCTCAGCCGTCGCATTAGCGAAGCCACTCGCTTCGATTAATCGAACCATTGCACCATCGCTCGGAAATTCTTCAATCGATCCGCCGAGATAATGGTAAGCGCGTTTTTGCTGCGTGAGAAACGATCCGAGGAGAGGCAGACAGCGATGCAAATAAAAACGGTAAACCGTGCGCAAGATCGACAATCGTGGCAGGGAAAACTCGAGGACGAGCAAATGGCCATTTACGCTGAGGACGCGCGACATTTCGCGCAGGGCGGCGCCCCAGTCTTCCATGTTGCGCAAACCGAAGGCGACCGTCGCGCAATCGAACGCAGAATCCGCGAACGGCAGTCGCATGGCATCGGCCACGATGGTTTTGCGCAATCCTTTTCGGTGCGCGACGGCCAGCATCTCTTCGGAAAAATCGACGCCCGTGATTTCCGCGCTCGGCAATTTCTTCGCAATGGCGAGCGCGAGATCTCCCGTGCCGGTAGCAAGATCGACAACTTTATTCGAGCGCCAGTTGGCCACGATTTCCGCGGCGCGGTTTCGCCAATAAAAATCAGCGCCGCAACTGAGCAGATGGTTGGCGAGATCGTAGCGGCGGGCAATTGATCCAAACATTCGTTGGACCCGCTCCGGCTGCGTCTCGATAGCTGGTTCGTTCAAGCGCTCAAGGTCGAACATCCAACGCCCCACATGCAACTACAGATCAAGTTAAGGCGCTATTTCGTTAGTTAGAAAAAAGATGTTTGCCATTCCGTCCAACTCCGGCTATGTGAGGGCGCATGGACTTATCTCTTAAATCTTTGGAAGAAGCCGTCTCTATTCGCCGGCAAATCGATACTCTGGAAAGGCGCCTTGCTTCAATTCTTGGCAGCGCTCCAGCACGTTCAACATCCACCAGCGGCCGACGAAGAATTTCGGCGGCGACTCGCGCTAAGTTGGCGGCTGCCGCCCGAGCTCGCTGGGCCCGACAAAAGGCGGGCGGGAAAGCGGCTCGAAGAACCGCGTCCGGAAAAAAAGGCGGACTCACCGCTGCGGGGCGGAAGAGACTTTCCCAATTGATGAAAGCCCGATGGGCGGCAAGAAGAAGAGCCGCTGGGGGCAGCAAGTAAGTTCAAAGGGCACATCGCCTCTTCTCTTAAATAGCATAGCCGACGTGCTCGCGAGAGGACTCGAACCTCCACGGGTTGCCCCATACGGTCCTGAGCCGTACGCGTCTGCCAATTCCGCCACGCGAGCAATAAGCAGCGGTTTCTAAAATGCGCACGCGCTGAAGAGCCGCAAGGTCAAAGCGGCCATGTCGGTCTGCTGGCGTTTCGCAGAGGCGCCCTACCAATCATTAGCCTCGGCGTTTCTTGCGCGCACGAACTTCCAGTTGATGCGCCTTGCGTGCTTTGCCGAGGGAACGCAGCAAGTCGGCGTAGTTCGACGCGACGATCTCGTAATCTTCGGGCGGCTTATCGGTCGCTTCCTCCCAGCTCTTGAGCGAGGCGCGGTAGAGCTCCGCCGCCCTAGCGTAATCGCCACGGGAGTGATAGACCACCGCCAGGTTACATTTTGATTGCGCAATGTCCGGATGAGTAGGCGGATGCACCCTCTCTCGAATGGCCAGCGCGCGAAGGTGTATTTTCTCCGCCTCGGAGTAGCGACGCTCGTTCGTGTAAAACACAGCCAGATTATTGAGCACCGAAGCCACATCCGCATGATCGGGGCCGAGCTGCTTTTCGTAAATTTGCAGGGCGTGCAAATAATATGGCTCCGCCGCCTTTTGGCGTCCTGACTTGCGGAAAATGAGCGCGACGTTGTTTAACATGGTGCCGAGGTCCGAGTAAGGCAGATCATCGAGTTGAGTGCCGATCGCGATCGCTTTTTCGTAGAAGCGGATCGCTTCTTCGGACTGACCCAGGTTATCGCACAAAAAAGCAAGCCGGCGTGCAGAACGGTACAGAGGGCGCTGATCCAGCGGGCTTGCCTTTTCCAGGATCGCATATGCCTTGGAGAGATGTGACTTTGCGGCGGCGCGATCGCCGCGTTGATCGAGAAGCTGCCCTAGTTTTTCGTAGCTTAATGCCAGTGCGCTTTCGCCGTCGGCGAAAGTACGCTTGGCAACGTCGAGAGCCGTTTCCGCGACGCGGATTGCTTCAGCCAGGCGGTTGCTGGCGCGCAGAGTGTCGAGCTTGTCGTTGAGGATAGACCAAAGTTTTTCATCGCCTTTCATCGAGCATCACCAGCCCTCGCTCAACCCGCTGACCAATCGCGTAGCGAGGTCTTCCGTGGCCAGCGGCAGCGCTTGCCGTTCGTCGGTGGTCACGTCTGTGCCGACGAAAAAGCTGGTCGTTCCGACGGTTTCACCCGAGGCCAGCGGCTTTCCGTCCCGCCCGAGGAGGGAGTATTTCAGACGCATGGCCAAATTGAATTCGGTCGTCGCGAGCACGTTTCCGCGCAGGGACCGCGCCGGAGACCGATCGATGCGAATGATTTCGCCTTTTAAGGTGGCGTCGGCGTTTCCGTCACTCGTAATTTGGAAAGTCCCGTCTTGTTGGAACTGCTTGATCACTGTGCCCGTCACCAGCACTTCCATACGAGGGATGAGAGTGTGGTTTTTGAAAGTGGGAACGGCAATCGTGTGAACGTCGCGGAGGTAATATGGCTTGGCGGGCCCGATGTGATAGCCGAGACAACCACTCAAGCAGAAAGAACCAAGTGCTACTGCGAATAATGCTTTCACGGCGCCGGCGAGGCGGACGCTTTGGGTGAAGCTGATGCCTCCGGCGCCGGAGACGCCTCAGATGTTGCGGTGGCTGCGGGACTCGGTGAAGACTCCGGAGCCGTTGTCGTATCGGGCGTGAGGGAAGCCGGCGGCGGCAGCGATAGATCGGTCTCCGGTGATGGCAACGGCGCCTCATCATTCGACGAGCCGCGCATTGCCGAGCCGCTCTTGGCCGTTTGCCCTTCGCGCGTACTCG
>Ga0066659_10001163_pt1 | contig 11184 bp, 8 predicted proteins | sample GraSoiAngelo_108_FD_75176 | JGI IMG/M metagenome (GOLD analysis project Ga0066659, IMG submission 75176) | Grasslands soil microbial communities from the Angelo Coastal Reserve, California, USA - 14_0903_09_40cm | ecosystem: Environmental > Terrestrial > Soil > Grasslands | place: USA... | reverse complement strand
GGTGCGCTCACCGATCTCGTGCGCGAGCGCTGCCATCGTCGCGGGCGTCACCGGGAATCCCCACCCCGAGATGGTCGCCGTGGCGGCGGCAGGGTCGGCACCCACGACGCCGGCAGGGCTGTTGATCGCGAAGTAGACACCGGGCTCGAGGGCGGCGGCCGCGATCATCGCCATGATGGCGACGAACGACTCGAGCAGCATCCCTCCGTAGGCGATCATCGGCGCATCGCTCTCGCGGGAGAGCAGCTTCGGGGTAGTCCCCGACGCGATGAGTGAGTGGAACCCCGAGATGGCACCGCAGGCGATGGTGATGAAGCAGAACGGGAAGACCTTGCCGGCGAAGATGGGTCCGCTGCCGTCCACGAAGCGGGTGACGGCGGGGAGATGGATCTCGGGCCGCATCACGACGATCCCCACCGCGAGCGCGCCGATCGTCCCCAGCTTGACGAAGGTCGAGAGATAGTCGCGCGGCGCGAGGAGGAGCCAGACGGGCAGCGTCGAGGCGGCGAAGCCGTAGAGGATGATCGACCAGGCGAGCGTCGGCCCGGTGAGCGTGAAGGCGGGACCGAGGACCGGATGCTGGTCCACCCAGCGCCCCCCCAGCAACGCACCGACCAGGAGCGCCAGGCCGAGCAACGTGGCACCCTTCACGTCGTGCGGGCGGATGCCCTTCATGTACCCGCCCATCAGCATCGCGATCGGGATGGTCGCGGCCACCGTGAAGGTCCCCCAGGGGCTCTGCCTGAGGGCGTTCACCACGACGAGCGCCAGCACGGCGATGAGGATCACCATGATGAGGAAGACGCCCAGCAGCGCGGCGACACCGCCGAGAGGGCCGATCTCGTCCCGCGCCATCTGTCCGAGCGACCGTCCGTCCCGCCGGAGGCTGCCGCAGAGGATGCAGAAGTCCTGCACCGCGCCGCCGAGGACGACCCCGAAGAGGATCCAGAGCGTGCCGGGGAGGTAGCCGAACTGGGCCGCGAGCGTCGGGCCGATCAGCGGCCCGGGACCGGCGATCGCGGCGAAGTGGTGCCCGAAGACCACCCAGCGGTTGGTGGGCACGAAGTCCCGCCCGTCGTCGAGGCGCGCGGCCGGGGTCGGCCGCTGGGGATCGAGGGCGAAGACCCGTGCCGCGAGGAAGGCCGCGTAGAAGCGGTACGCGACCAGGTAGACCGCCGCGGCTGCGATGACGAACCAGACCGCGTTGACCGGCTCCCCGCGGACGAGCGCGAGCATGCCGAGCGCCCAGGTGCCGACGAGCGCGACGGCAAGCCAGGCGAGCCCCGCGAGCACGCGCACCGACGTCTCAGTGCACCTCGCCGCCGCCGGCGACGGTGAGCGTGATGCCGGTCACGTTCTCCGCCCGGCAGAGGTAGACCGCCGCGTCGGCGATCTCCTCGGGTGTCTGCGGGCGCTTGAGATACGTCTGCCGCTGGATGAACTCCTCGAAGACGCGGTCCTCGGAGATCCCGTAGAGGCTCGCCAGGATCGGGTTCAGCACGCGCGTCCACATCGCCGTCTTGATGTAGCCTGGACAGAGGGCGTTGACGGCGACGTTGAACGGCCCGATCTCCTCGGCAAGCGCCTGCGTCAACGAGATGACCGCCGCCTTCGAGGCGCAGTAGGCGGCGAGGCCGCCACGCCCGGTCTTCCCCGCGACCGAGGCGATCGTGACGATTCGTCCCCCGCCGCGCTTGCCGAGGAGGGGGATCGCCGCCCTGGCACTGAGGAAGACGCCCTTCACGTTGACCGCGAAGATCCGGTCCCACTGCGCCTCGTCCATGGCCGCGACCGGCCCCGCCGCGATGATCCCCGCGTTGGCGATCAGGATGTCGAGGCCGCCCAGTCGCCGCTCGGTCTCCGCCATCATGCGCCCGACGTCGGCTGCCGACGTCACGTCGGCGGTGATCGCCGCGCTCCGCCTGCCGCGCTGCGCGACCGCACGGGCGGTCTCGGCCAGATCGTCGCCCGAGGCGAGCGTGTAAGGCGTGGCGCCGTCGGCGTCGCGCGCGATATCCGAGACGGCCACGTCGCAGCCTGCGTCCGCCAGCGCGACCGCGATGGCGCGCCCGAGGCCCCGGGCGGCGCCGGTGACGAGCGCGAGCTTTCCGTGCAGGTCCATGATTTGCCCTCAGCGAATCGCGTCCAGTCCCGTGATGTCCCGCCCGACGATGAGCGTGTGCATGTCGTACGTCCCCTCGTAGGTGTTCACCGTCTCGAGGTTCAGCATGTGGCGGATGACGGGGTACTCGTTGACGATGCCGTTCGCGCCGAGCACGTCGCGCGCCAGCCGGGCGATCTCGAGGGCGGTGGCGACGTTGTACCGCTTGGCGAGCGACACCTGCTCCGGCCGGAGCGCTCCGGCGTCCTTCAACCGGCCGAGCCGCCAGGCCAGCAGCTGGCCCGTCGTGATCCCGGTCAGCATGTTGACCAGCTTCTGCTGGACGAGCTGGTAGCGCGCGATCGGGCTCCCGAACTGGCGGCGATCCTGCGCGTAGCCGAGCGCCGTCAGGTAGCAGGTCCGTGCAGCGCCGAGCGCTCCCCAGATGATGCCGTAGCGCGCCTGATTGAGGCACGAGAAGGGCCCCCCGAGGCCCTCGCCCCCGGGAAGCCGATTCGCCACGGGCACGTGGACGTCCTCGAGGACCAGCTCCGACGTGATCGAGGCGCGCAGCGAAAATTTCCCCTTGATGTCGCTCGCGGAGAACCCGGGGGTACCGCGCTCGACGAGGAACCCCGCGATCGTGTCCCCTTCCTTCGCCCACACGATCGCGATGTCGGCGACTGACCCGTTGGTGATCCAGCGTTTGGTCCCCGCCAGGACGTACTCCGATCCCGCTCGCCGGGCCCGAGTCTCCATCCCGCCGGGATCGGAGCCGTGGTCGGGCTCGGTCAGCCCGAAGCACCCGATCGCGCGGCCCGCCGCCATCTCCGGAAGCCAGCGCTGCTTCTGCTCCTCACTGCCCCAGCGCCAGATGGCGTACATGGCGAGCGACCCCTGCACCGACGCCATCGAGCGTAACCCCGAATCCCCCGCCTCGAGCTCCTGCATCATGAGCCCGTAGGCGACGTTCGAAAGGCCGGCGCACCCGTAGCCGGTGAGATTCGTCCCGAAGAGCCCGAGCTCGGCCATACGCGGGACGAGCGCGCGCGGGAACTCCTCGCGTGCGTGACAGCCCTCGATCAGGGGGAGCGCCTCGCGCTCGACGAAGCTCCGCACGCTCGCGCGCGTCAGCCGCTCGTCCTCGGAGAGGAGCTCGTCGAGACGGCAGTAGTCGACGTCGCCGCCGGCGATCACGGCCGGTGCCCCTTGGTTGCGTGCGCCGGGGTCGGGTCGTATAAGTGTTTCTCACCCTGCAACAGTATTCGCATTAGCCGTGCACCTCGAGACCCTCAAGGTCTTCTGCGACGTCGTCGAGACCCGGAGCTTCTCCGTGGCCGCTTCCCAGAACTTCGTGACCCAGTCGGCGGTGAGCCAGCAGATCCGCACCCTCGAGGAACGGTACGGCCGACGCCTCCTCGAGCGCGCCCGGGGGAACGTCCAGCTCACTCCCGCAGGCGAGATCCTGTATCAGGTGAGCAAGGAGATCGTCCAGCGCTACCAGGACATGGAGGCGCAGCTGCAGGTGGTCGCCCAGCGGGTGGCGGGGACGGTCCGCGTCGCGACCGTCCACTCGATCGGCCTCTACGAGCTCTCGGTGCAGATCAAGCGCTACCTGAAGGCCTACCCGCAGGTCCATCTCCATCTCGAGTACAGCCGTTCGAACAAGATCTACGAGGATGCGCTCCGGGGCCAGGTCGACCTCGGCGTGGTCGCCTATCCGAGCCGACGGCCGCAGATCACCGTGCTGCCCTTCCGCGAGGATCGGCTGGTCCTCGCCTGCCCGCCGAGCCATCCGCTCGCGCGCCATCGTCAGGTCTCGATCCGGAAGCTCCAGGGAGAGCACCTGGTGGGCTACGAGCGTGACATTCCCACCCGCCGCGAGACCGATCGCATCCTCCGCCGCTACGGCGTCGAGGTCCGCTACGTCATGGAACTCGACAACGTCGAGACTATCAAGCGGGTGATCGAGATCGGCACCGGGCTCGCCATCCTCCCCGAGCCCGCCGTGCGGCCGGAGGTGAAGAACAAGACGCTGGTGGCGGTCCATCTGTCGGACGAGCTCTTTCTCCGCCCGCTCGGCATCATCCATCGCCAGGGGAAGCACTTCTCGCCCGCCACCGAGAAGTTCATCGAGTTCCTTCGAGCCGAATGACCGTGCGGCGGGCCACCTCGCTCGGCTTGGCCGTCCTCGCGGTGGTCGCGTGCCGCGGCCCGCACCCGGGACGGCCCGCAGGAAGCTGCACCCACGTGCAGGCGATGCGCGAGGTGCGCGGCACCGCGCTCTGCGAGGACGTCTGGACCTGCGGCCGCCCGCCCGACGGCCGATTCGACCGGGTGGGGCTCCACCGCCTCGCGCCGTGCCCCCCTGCAGGTGGCCCGATCGCCCCGATCGTCCTCTACCTCCCCGGCATGCACATGAACAGCGAGCTCACGATCGCGAACCCGCGCCAGGACTTCCGGCTCTACCTCGCCGCTGCCGGGGTACACACCTGGGGTCTCGACTATCGGACTCACGCCGTGCCGGCCGACGCCTCGGCTGGCGACCTCGCGACGCTCAAGGACTGGACGGCCGACGTGTTCCTCGACGACGTCCTCTGGGCGACCCGCTTCGTCCGCGGCGCGGACAAGGGCCCGATCTACGTCGCCGGCTTCAGCCACGGCGCCGCGCTCGCGTACCGGTTCGCCGCACGGCCCGATAACGGGGTCGCCGGCCTGATCGTGCTCGACGGGGCCGTCGCGACGGCGCGCCCTCTCGCCGGCAACGACGCGGTGATCGACGTCGGTGGTCGGCGTCTGCCCTTCGCCGAACGACAACGTCTGCTCGCCGAGGTGATGGCCGATCCGGCTCGCCCGTCGCCGGTGGCCGGGTACGCCTCCGCCGGCGAGGCGCTGGCCGACATCCTCTACTCGGCCGAGAGCTTCGGCGGTCACGGCGGGCTCGCCAATACCCGCGACGGCGTGTCCGACGTGCGCATGCTCGCGACGCTCCTCGACGGCTACGACCGTTGGTGGCCGCGCGCGGTGCTCGAAGCGCCACCGGCCGCGCCGGTCACGCGACCGCTACCCGTGATCGCGTTCGCGAGCACGAACCTCGGCGCGGACTGGGTGGAGCGGGTGAAGACCTCGGCCCACTCATATGGAGGCTCCTCTGCCATCGTGCGTGAGCTACCTGGCTACGGGCACCTGGACGTGCTCGTCGGGCACGGGGCCGCTCGCGACGTCTTCGAGCCGGCGCTCGCCTGGCTGCGCAGCATGATACCGCCATGAGCCACTGCTCTACGGGCTCGGACCCCGCGTAAAACCCCGCCGGCTCACACGGCGCGGCACGTGGGCGCGGAGACCGAGTCGACGCCGGACCGTGCGCGGCTCGAGTCCGAGCGTCACGCACGCGTGCTCGAACGAAAATCGCACCCCGCTGCCACGGCTGCACACCCATTCCCTCGCTCGGCGGAGCGAAGCGCCCCGTGGTTCGGCCCGGAGACGGTCCAGCGCGTGGCTCAGCAGGCCGGCGAGGAGACGGCTCTCCCCGACCAGCGCGAGCACGTCCTCGTCGTCGTTCGGCTGCCTGTCGACTCTCCTCATGTGTCGATTCCTCGATAGGACAAGAACCGTACCAACTCACCTGTCACGGCTCCGACAGCGCGGCGGGGCACCCCGGTGCAGCGTAAGGCGACGCGGCACGTTGCCACGCGCGGGGCGCGCCACGTCGGATCGGTCGACAAGGACGCTTCCATTCGAGCGCGGGGCAATGACCCCAGGCGCTGGCACGGGCGTTGCTGCGATCTTGCACCATTGCCGCCTACCAGCGGCAGACGACTACCGACGCCCCCCCTCTGATGGGCAGAAGGAGCGCCCTTTCGATGCTGTCCCCGTTGGATAACGTTTCGAAGCGATCTGATGCCGAGGGTCGCGGCCCTGCAGAATGGCTCGAGGACGCGATCGCGCGGGATCCGGTCCTCGGACGCCTCCTTCCGCAGCTCCGGCGCCTCGCGGCAAACGCCTCGCCCGCGCTCATCTTCGGGGAGCCTGGCACGGGCGCCGAGCTGGTCGCCCGCGCCATCCACGATCTCTCCCGGCGCGCCGGCCACCCCTTCGTGGTGATCGACTGCGCCAGCCTCTCGGAGCCGCTGATCGAGGCGGAGCTACTGGGCGTCGACGGAAGCTCGGAATCGAGACCGCCACACAAGATGGGCACCTTCGAGCAGGCCGGCGTGGGGACGGTGTTGCTCGCGGAGGTCGGCGAGCTTCCCCCCCGCCTGCAGGACGCGTGTCTCCAGTTGCTCGAGCGACGTGAGGTCGTCCGGCTCAACTCGGACGCCCCCGTGCCGGCCAACGCGCGCTGCCTGGCCGCCACCAGCATCGACCTCCGCGCGCGGGTCGCCGCCGGCCTGTTCCGGGAGGACCTCCACGCACGCCTCGCCGCGGAGCTGCTCACCCTTCCGCCGCTGCGCGAGCGGCCCGAGGACATTCCGGCGCTCGCGCACCACTTCCTCGAGCAATGCTGCGCGCACCTAGGGCCACGCGAGCTCGGGCCCGAAGCCGAGGAGCTGCTCCAGCGCTACCGCTGGCCGGGGAACCTCCGCGAGCTGCGCGAGACCGTCGAGGAGGCGGCCCTCCAGGCTCGCAACGGCCGGATCGGCCCGGAGCACTTTCCCGAGCAGATGCGCCGCGCGCCCGAGAGCGGGCCGCTGTCATCCCTGCGCGACGTCGAGATGCGGCACATCGAGCGCGTGCTCCAGGAGGCACGGGGCAACCAGCGGCGGGCGTCTCGCATCCTCGGCATCAGCCGCTGGTCGCTTTCGCGGCGGCTCCGGAAGTACGGCATGCAAACCCACAGCGAGGACTAGAGCTCCCGCTTCCACGTCCGTCGCTGCTCCGCGGTTGACTCACGCGCAGCCCGCCCGGAATACTCGGAGCCGCTCATGCGCAAGCGTCGGGTCGCCGTGGTCGGAGCCACCGGGATCGCCGGGCAGCAGTTCCTCGCCGCGCTCGCGTGCCACCCCTGGTTCGAGGTAACCGCGCTCGCCGCCTCATCCCGATCGGCGGGCCGGCCGTACGGGGAGGCGATCCGTGATGCAAACGGCGCCCGCCGCTGGTGGGCCACCCCCGAGCCGCCGGCGGAGTTCCTCTCCCTTCCGGTCACGGACGCAGCGGACCTCGATGCGGGGACCGTCGACCTCGTCTTTGCCGCAGTCGAGAGCGATGCAGCGCGCGAGCTCGAACCCCGCTATGCGCGCGCCGTTCCCGTGGTGAGCACGGCGGCCGCCTTCCGCTACGAGGCCGACGTCCCCATCGCCCTCCCCGGCGTCAACCTCGCCGCTCACCTCCCACTCCTCCGGGAGCAGCAACGGCGCCGGGGCTGGAAGGGGTTCATCCTCCCGCTGCCCAACTGCACGACGGTCGGACTCGCGATCTCGCTGAAGCCCCTCCTCGATGCCTTCGGTCTCGTGCGCGTGCTCATGACCTCGATGCAGGGAATCTCGGGGGCGGGTCGCTCGCCGGGCGTCGGCGCCCTCGACATCGTCGACAACCTCATCCCCTACATCCCGAAGGAGGAAGAGAAGGTTGCGACGGAGACCGGAAAGATCCTGGGCCGTCTCGGCGAGGGAGGGATCTCGTCGCATCCCGCGCGCGTGGGCGCGACCTGCACGCGGGCGGCAGTCCTCGACGGTCACACGCTCGCCGTCACGGTAGAGACCGAGCGGTCGTGCGAGCCAGCCGCCGCGGCGGCCGCCATGCGGGAGTTCGGAGGCGACTACGCGGGCCTCGACCTGCCGAGCGCGCCGCCGCGGCCGATCATCGTGCACGAGGATCCCTTCCGCCCCCAGCCGCGCCTCGATCGAGACACGGACCGCGGCATGGCGACGCACGTCGGTCGCCTCCGCCCCGAACCGGCGCTCGGCCACGCGCTCAAGTACGTCGCGCTCTCGCACAACACGCGGATGGGCGCGGCGCACGGGGCGGTGCTGGTGGCAGAATACCTCTGCCGCACCGGCGGGATCTAGCTAGCGAGAGCCGCCGCGAGCGCGAGCAGCCCGCCGGCGCTCCTTCGCCTCGGCCTCCCGCTGCTGTCGCGCCCACTCGGCCGCGCTCGGCGATCGGCGCTCCTCGGCCCAGGCATCACGATGGCGCAGCATCGGCACGTGCGCGTCCCAGCAGGGGACCGAGCAGAACGCCAGCGCCGTGCGCGAGCGGTTACAGGTCGACACGTTGCATGCCCAGTACGCACTGACGAACGGCAGCTCCTTCTTGCAAGTGGAGCACCGCTTCCAGGACGACGGCTCAGCGCCCATACCGATCCATGCCGGGCGGCTACGCCTCGCCCGGCGCGCGGGAGCGGCGACGGCGCCGGCGCCGTGAGCGGCCCGTCCGCGCAGGCGCCCCCACCGGCAGCGGTACGTGCGCGTGCGTGCCGTGATCGAAGTTCGGCAGCACCACGCGCGGGAACGTCTCGCCAATCGCCTTCTCGATGGCGCAGAGCCGCCGCTCCTCGGCCGGCGACACGAAGGTAATGACCTCGCCAGCGGCGCCGGCGCGGGCGGTGCGGCCGGCGCGGTGGATGTAGTCGTCGGAGGAGAACGGCACGTCGAAGTTGACGATATGCGAGATACCCTCCACGTCGAGACCGCGCGCTGCCACGTCGGTGCCGACCAGGACCGGATACTCGCCGCGACGGAACGCCTCGAGGGCGGCGATCCGGTCCTCCTGCCGGCGGTCGGAGTGGATGCTGGTGGCGCGCACGCCGCTGCGGGCGATCGCGCGCGCGAGCTGGTCGGCGTCGCTCTTCCGCTTGACGAAGACGAGCACGGAGCTCATCGCCTCCCGCCGCAGCAGGGTGGTGAGGAGCCGCGCCTTCCTCTCGTACGCCACGGGGTAGACGCTGTGCACGATGCCGCTCGCCGGCTTCTGCGCGCCCACCATGACGACCACCGGATCGCGCAGGATGTCGTGCGCCAGCTTGCGAATCTCGGGCGGTATCGTGGCCGAGAACATGAGCGTCTGCCGCTCGACGGGGAGCGCGGCGAGAATCCGGGTGATGTCGGGCAGGAAACCCATGTCGAGCATCCGGTCGGCCTCGTCGAGCACGAGCACGTCGAGGGCCGAGTAGTCGACGTATCCGAAGCGCATGTGGTCGAGGAGACGCCCGGGCGTCGCCACGACGATCTCCGCGCCGCCGCGTAGCGCTCGTTCCTGCATGCGCATCTCGACACCGCCCACCACGGCCACCGCGGTCAGGCCGACGTGGTAGCCGAGCGCCAGCGCCTGCTCGTCGATCTGCAGGGCCAGCTCGCGCGTCGGTGAGAGGATGAGGGCCCGCAGCTTGCCGTGCGCCGTCTCGCCGTGAAGACGCTGCAGGATCGGCAGCAGGAACGCCGCCGTCTTGCCGGTGCCGGTGGACGCACAGCCGATAAGATCGCGGCCCGCCAGGATCACGGGGATCACTTCCGCCTGGATCGGCGTCGGACGGGTGTACCCCATGTCCCGGACGGCCTCGGTCAGCGGGGGGATGAGGTGAAACTCCCGCAGGGGGTTCGTCGGGCGGGGCACGGTGTCGGGGCGCTGAGGGTGTCGGCTCACGCCGCGTACCTCCGCGGATCGTCGGGTGGGGGTCGGCGGCATCAGCCGCCGAGTCTGCCACAGTTCAAGGCGGTGTGCTCGCCGAGGCCTCCATTGCGGTTCGATGATTCACGGGTCGTCCTCCACTCGCATGCGCAGCCTGGCGCCGATGGGCCACGGTGGGGCAAGGGTTTTTCGACGGCGGTAGCAGAAAACGGGTCACGCCAGACGCCCCGGATACCGGCAGGTTTCAGCAATCCCCGATGGTTGCTGCCATTCCGCCGAACCTCCCAAGCCCGGTCGGGCCTCCCCCGCCCCCTCGGCGCGTCCGGGCGGCGACGGAAGCGGGGTTCCGTTCGCTCGAGCTGAAGGCTACGCTGCCGCCCATAGGATAGGAAGCAGCAGCCATGTCGAAGATGCGCGCCGTTCAAGCCACCGGTCCGAAGGCAGGCCTCCAGATCGTCGAGCGCCCTGTCCCCGAGCCCGGCGCGGGTGCCGTCCGAGTCAAAATCGGTGCGTGCGGAATCTGCCACAGCGACTCGATGACGGTCGAAGGCCACTGGCCTGGCATCCGGTATCCGCGCGTTCCGGGGCACGAGATCGCCGGCGTCGTCGACGCCACCGGCCCCAGCGTCACCGCGTGGAAGGTCGGCGATCGGGTCGGTGTCGGCTGGCACGGCGGACACTGCGGCTTCTGTGACGCGTGCCGCCGCGGCGACTTCCTGGCCTGCCGCACCGCGGAGATTCCCGGGATCTCCTACGACGGCGGCTACGCCGACTACATGATCGCGCCCGCGGTATCGCTGGCACGAATCCCCGACGGGCTCTCGGAGATCGAGGCGGCGCCGCTCATGTGCGCCGGGATCACCGTCTACAACTCGCTTCGCCACAGCGGCGCGCGCGCGGGCGACGTCGTCGCCATCCTCGGCCTCGGCGGCCTCGGCCATCTCGCCGTGCAGTTCGCGGCGAAGGCGGGCTTCATGACCGTCGGCATCGCGCGCGGCAAGGACAAGGAGCCGCTGGCACGGAAGCTGGGCGCCATGCACTACATCGACAGCCAGTCCGGTGACCCCGCGGCAGAGCTACAGAAGCTGGGGGGTGCCAGCGTCATTCTCGCGACCGTGACGAGCGGCAAGGCGATGAGCGCCGTCCTCGGCGGGCTCGCGGTCGGGGGCAAGCTCGTTGTCCTCGGAGCGGCGGCCGACCCGATCGAGGTGCCGCCGATCGTGCTCATCGGTGGGCGGCGATCGATCGCCGGTTGGCCGTCGGGGACGTCGATCGATTCGGAGGACACGCTCGCCTTCAGCGTCCAGACCGGCGTGAGACCGATGAACGAAGTGTTTCCACTGCCACGCGCCCCGGAGGCGTACGCGCGCATGATGAGCGGCGAGGCGCGCTTTCGCGTCGTCCTCGACGCCCGAGGCTGATCTCCGTATTCGGTCAGGGTCCTCTGGCTGGGGGGGGGCGGCACGTATCGAGGGGACGACGTATGCTCTTCAGGTGGCGAGCAAGAGCGAACGGGT
>Ga0066659_10001162_pt1 | contig 11186 bp, 8 predicted proteins | sample GraSoiAngelo_108_FD_75176 | JGI IMG/M metagenome (GOLD analysis project Ga0066659, IMG submission 75176) | Grasslands soil microbial communities from the Angelo Coastal Reserve, California, USA - 14_0903_09_40cm | ecosystem: Environmental > Terrestrial > Soil > Grasslands | place: USA... | reverse complement strand
GAAGATCACACGAAGAAAGCCACGACTATCGGGGCCCACCCGAACCCCATCTTGAGCAGCGAATCCCCAAGCGCGCCTATCAACTCTAGGGGGAAGACGGCCACGATGCTGAAGACTGGCTTCGCGCCGAAGCGGAAATTTCTGGCGCGTGGTAGCGAAAGCTGCCGCGTGGCCTGCTTCAACAGGACAAGAAGCAGAAACCCCGACACCGACACCCCGGGGCTTCTGCCACAGTCTTTCCCGCGATCTCCTGGAAAGCCTCCTTACTATAAGGTACTGCGTGGCAATTGGCCTTCCAGAGGTTGATCGGCGAGCAGCTTCTCGACCTTGATTTCGTTCTAGAACCCTCTGCAAGCCACACTTCGGTTACTGCCCAGTCATTACGGCTGTGATCTGGCCCTCACGCCTGCACCTACGGCATTCTGCTTTAAGTGTTTAAACCTTCCACGGAAGAGGCCGACAGTGAAGAACCCCCAAAGCCGCCTCCCATCCGCGACCGTATTCCCTCCTCCCGCCGTCGCAAGCGCGCAGATTCTGCGCTCCCCGCTTCGGCTGCCTGTTCTTGAGGTGATAGCGGGAGCTGATACGTAGATCGAGCTGCGAGAGCAATTTCTCATGAGTACAGTTGTGAACCCGTCTGCGGCGAAGGCTCCCAACGCTCCCAACGTTCCCAACGTTTCTCCGTCTGCTGAAAGTGAATTCAATGACACCCCCTACGGCTTGGGTCCGATCTGGGAAGTTGTTGTCGGTTACAGCCTGATTGAAGCGGCGCTGTGGACCGCTGGTGACCTGCGCCGGGCTTCGTCGATGGCCGCGGTCGTCTGGATCGTGGGCCTGATCGTATACCGTGGGCAATCGCTGCGTGAACTCGGGCTCGACTGGACAGCGCCTTTGCACTCGTTGTGGGTGATCCCTGCAGCTAGCATGATAAGCGGGGCCATGCTGTTTGGCGGTTATCTGGCAGGCACGCTCCACCCTTACGTGGTTAACCGCGGTTTCTTCTCGGCGGCGCTGGGATACCTGTTTTGGGCGCTGCAGCAGGAACTCATGCTGCAGTCGTTCTTTTTCAATCGCTTGGAACGAGCGCTGGGAAGCGGCAAAGCAGTATGGGTCGCGGCTGGCCTTTTCGCTTTAGCCCATCTACCCAACCCCGTGCTGGTCCCAGCCACCTTAATCGGTGGGTTGGTTTTCTGCAAACTTTTCCGACGCTACCGGAACATATACACGCTGGTGGTGGCCCAGACGATCCTCGGGATCTGTTTGGCCGCCGCCGTCCCCAATCCGGTCCATCACCACATGCGGGTAGGCATTGGTTATCTGACCTTCAGTGAAGTGGAGGTGCAAACCAGATTGTCGAGGATTCCAGCTAAGATTAAGGAATAGTGATGAGAGTCAATCCTCAAAAGGACATCCACGGTGCAAAGCCCATGTCTTAAGGTTACAAACCACCACCGCCGCGGACAACCATAGGCGTGGCCGATTGCTGATTCGGGAATCTTCAATATGAATTCTTGCGACGGTTTGACCGCTGCGCTGTGAATCCGATCACGACGCCGTGTGATTGTTGCCCCTGCTGAGGTTCCTGCCCGCCTGGGCGGTGTCTAAAGGTTGGTTTTCATCAACGGAACCACACCGTCCAGAGAACGTCCACCAGCGTGTGCGTTGTGGTCGAGGCCAGCAAGTGGCGCCGGTCGCGCCACGCGCGTCCGTAGAATATGCCTGCGATTGTGGCCAGCAGCACGTAGCGCCAGTTGAACGGCAGTGGCTTGTTGAAATGTGAAAGGCCAAAGATGACCGCCGTCAGCCAGAGCGAGCCCCGGCGTCCGATGCGTGCTTCCAGCAGGTTCTGCAGCAACCCGCGAAAGAAGAGCTCCTCGGGGATGGCAACGAAGAAGAACGTTATCAGCAGTGCCGAGGATGCGGCCGCGCGCGTGGGTAAGCCTCCATGGGGCGTTATGAAGTGAAGCGCGAGGCCTAGGGCGATCACAATCGGCGCAAAGAACACAAGTTCACGCAACCCAATGACGAGATCGCGCACCCGCGGCCGGAAGTCGTAGCCAACCCCCTCCAGGCGCCGTACCACCAGATACGCGTACAGAGCCGAATCGACCAGCAGCAACTTTGGCAGGGAGTTCAGGCCATCGTGCGGAAAGCCGCCGCGCAGCCAGTTAAATTCGACCGGTAGGCCGACGGCGGCAAGCACGACGACGTCCTGCCAAAGTTTCGCACTCGCCCGTCGTGACCCACCCGGCGGGCGGAATTCCAGCATCGCGCTGATGCCAACTGGCATTGCGAAGAACACGACGGCGAACATCCATCGCAACTCCGCCCGCGGGAGACAATAAATAAGGTAGGGTACGACCAGCAGTCCGGGGACAAGCACGCGAGTAGCCCGACTGGTGAGCGTGCCGTAAAGGACATCAGCGGCACCGAATCCGAAGAACCAGTAGGGCGCAAAGAGCAAAGCGAAGGCAGCGAAGGTACTCGGCATGTGCCCGATTCGCGCACCCAAAGAAAAATACTCGGCGACGAACCAGAAGGCCGTCAGAATCAGGGCATAGATCGCCGCTGCGACGAAAAGACCGCGGGTTCGGGTCGATGAAAGCACCAGGGCGTTCGTGTCGGCCATAGGCTGATTGTCTCGCGACTCGTGCGAACTGCAGCGCTCGTGATGGGGCCGGGATGCGCTCAACCGGCTCACCGGAGCCCAGTGCGAAAACTCTCACTCTTTGTCCCGTCTGCGGTCCCCTCAAACCCAAGTCTTTTTCCGAAAGCCGCTAGAGGCAGATCAAGTGACCTGGTCATTCTTGTGGGGGTCTAGTCTCGTTCTGGAACAGCCAGGCCCACCAGCAATACCAACCTGACTTTGGAAAAGGAGAAACGTACCCTGCGTCCATCTGTTCGACATTGAAGCCCGCCCTTACCGATGAGAGATGGAATGTCGCGGGTGACGTGGCAGCCTTCGAAATCGTCCAGGTTCCTGTCGTCATAGAATCGGTGGAGATTCAGATATTCGCGTCTGTCGAATGCCCGATGTGAAGCAACCTGGATCAACCACGAGCGGAAACTCCCCTTCTTTGGATCGAAGAGGTGACATTTTCTGTAAACATGAAGGAAGACATCTTGCACCAGCTCCTGTGCTTCTCCGTGATCGCGAAGAATACGAGAGCCGAGGCTGATCACGAGAGGAGCATAGCGATCGAGGAGAATTCCTAATGCTGCCTCATCGCCGGCCTGAACACGTGCGATCATCACTCCGTCTTCCGACGGCGCGGAGCTGGCACGGGAGTCAGTTTCTGACTTTCCAGCTGCCCACATTCCTGTGGCTAGAAAAAGGCGATCTGGGGAACCCACGAATTCTCCGGCTATCCGAAACAGTAGCTGGTATACCCTGACTTCGTGCGGACGGACAACGCTACTGAATACACTTCAAACGTATAAACGGGTGCAGCACATCCATTTGTACCAATATCTCAAGATATTTTTGTTTTTTTTGCGGTAGTCGATGGCTGAGCCCCACCGGGCGACGGGGCTACGGGCTGAGTTCAATTTTCGAGCCCGACCCGCTGGTGCGACGCCAGGGGCCGGCAATTCTTTTCGGAAAAATCGCATTCAAAAAACAAGCTTGCCGCACGAATGTAAACCCTTTTGTGTAAACCTACCCCTTTTCTGCCCACAACACGGCGGCGCCTCTGGATTCACATTCGCAACTCGTTGAATGCAGGCACGAGCGAGGAGGAAACTGAACCCCTGGCGCGGCACTAGGGGGTCTCCCGGTACGTTGGTTGGCGGCGGTTTTCCAGCTTCGCGAAGTGAATTTGGATCGGGGGGCGTATCGATTCTGCTGGGGTTGCGCGATCTCGACGTTCACCGCGCCTCCCTCCTGCGGCGCTAGCGTGCAGCAAGAGTGCAGCAGATGAATTCAGCGGACGTGGCAAACTTTTGAAATTAAACGCGCAGAGGTGCAGGAGCGGTTGAACGGGACGGTTTGCTAAACCGTTATACGGGCTAAAACCTGTATCGAGGGTTCGAATCCCTCCCTCTCCGTGCACTAGCCTTATGAATAGATGTTTTTTTTGTCTTACGCGACCAACATCCGCGCGATCCATAGGAAGTGTCCACGATGACCACGCTCGGCCGCTATTCTCGGAACCGCCCGTGTCGAGATTCGTTCAAATTGCCCTCCCATCGTACTTTGCCTTTCAATCGACGGATGGCGCCCTGAGCGTATGTATCAATCAACAATCGCAAACCTGCTTCCACCGCGGCCTTCTTGGTACGCGCTCCACTGTGCCGCATAGCCTGACGCATCAAGCGATCATCGATTTCAATATTCGTGCGCAAAGAGATACCCACCCTATGTGTGCATATCTCATAGTTGTGTGTATGAGTCAAGGAGGCGGGAGGCACGGACAATAAGGGAGGCGTTCAGGTACGTTCAGGTTTGTGTCATTGTATACTTACCATAGTTATATTATTATGACTATGTAATTCCGAGATGCCGAGGGGATGCTGTGAAACAGATGGCAGCTGGAGAGTTTAAGGCACAATGCCTAGCGATTATGGACCGGGTTTTCGAAAGTGGCGAGCCGGTCTTGATTACCAAACACGGCAAGCCCGTGGCCAAGCTGGTGCCTGCAGAAAAACAGAGGGACGACATCTTCGGCTATATGGCGGGGAAGGCGAAAATCGTCGGTGACATCGTTGGGTCGGTCACTCCACTCGACGATTGGGAGTCTAAATGATCCTGCTCGACACTCACGTCCTGGTCTGGATGGCGAGCGAGCCGAAGCAGTTGTCCAGGCGGGCCCGCGAGGCCATCCGGGAGGCACGGCAGACGACGGGAGTTGCGGTCGCCACCATCACGCTATGGGAACTGGCGTGGCTGGCCGAAAACGGTCGCATCCAGGTTTCTGCCAGCGTGGAATCGTTCGTTCGTGAGACCGTCGCGCGGGTCATTCTGAAACCCATGACCCCGGAGATTGCCGCTCTCGCCGTCCGGTTGCCAGCCGCCTTTCCCAAAGATCCGGCAGACCGGCTGATCGCCTCCACGGCCATGACAGAAGGCGCGCCGCTGGTCACGGCGGATGCACGAATCCGCCGAGCCAAAGTAGTGCAGACTATCTGGTAGGGTGCAACGCTGACGTTGAACTGGCGCGATATCGGGTTGTGCACTCGTTTGTCCAGGAGCATGCCACAGGCCTGGCGATCACGACCCCAAGATCCCCCGTCTTCGTCCCACCCATCATGATTGGAATGTTGTGCTCCAGGCCAATCCTGTCGCAGCAGTACCCGTCCACTTCCTCCCCTTCCGAAACATCACTCAGTCCTGACTGGCACCTTGAGCTAAAACCCAGAATGCTGCTTGGAAAGAAAAACCTTGGGTACCCGCGAAGAGCGGAAACGATCAAGTGATCATGTTATCTGAATGGAAGATGGGTCAGAATAGATGACTCCGGTCGCATGGAAGCTCACTCGATCGTGTCATCGGGCCGCGGCGCTTCGCCTTGCTTGCGGCGCAGCAGCCGGTCGAACGCGCCAAAATCTGCACGCTCCCGCCGTTCGGCGAAGAAGGCGGCCGTATATCGCCGCCAGCTTTTCCGCGACGGCCGTGGCGACGAATTGATTTATGCTTACGCCATCGGCTTTAGCGCGGCGCTCGACTTCTGCTTTAACCGAGCGTGGCAGCCGAAGCAGATAAGTACTCTGCGAATTCTTGGTCATTTGATCCTCCGTAATCGTGCGGCACGCCGTTGGCCGCGCGTTGGTTGGCTGCGGCTTCGAGCACCCCGGGATACGGACTTCCACCGATTTCCTTTTCTCGAAGTCATCGATCCTCTTCAATCCTAGCTGTGTTTTTCTCAGGATGCAGTATTCAAAGAGAGGCAGAGATCCTGGTGGGCGGGAACGATACTCAAATGACCGCGATGACCTGTCACTGCTATCAAAATTATCTCCCTCTATCAAAATGACGCCCTGCGGCTATTGCCGACCTGCGCTTTGTGCCGCAGAATGCTGACTGTGCTTCGTGTATTCGAATCCGGCTGCGCTGCTGAACGGCTTGATGCCGCTCGGGATTTTCTTTCGGGATTCGCCGCCAGCACGGAAGTCATTGTGGTCGGCAACTCCCGCGATGCGGCTGACGATCTGGTTCGCGATCTGTCCATGGGATCCACAGCCACCTTCGGCTTTCACCGGTTCAGCGTGATGCAACTGGCGGTGCGTTTTGCTGCTGTAGAGATGGCCCGCCGGGGCCTGGCGCCCAGCACCGTATTGGGCACAGAGGCGTTAGCCGCGCGCGTGGCGTTTGAGGTGATCGAGCGCGGCGAGCTGAGGTACTTTGCTCCTGTTGCCGCCCGTCCTGGTTTTGCCCCTGCGCTGGCAGCGTCGATGCGGGAGCTGCGTGCCTGCGGTGTGGCCGAGGATGCCCTGGAACAACTCGGTGATGCAGGGGTTGATCTCGCCCGGCTTTTGCGGGAATTTGAAACCCAATTGTCGTCCATCGGCCTCGCCGACCGTCCGGCACTGTTCGAGATGGCGATGCATGCCGTCGAAAGCCGCACGGATGCCCTAGTCGGCGCGTCCGTTCTGCTGCTGGATGTGGCAATCGATGCGCGTCGAGAACGCGACTTCATCGCGAGCCTGTGTTCGTGTGCGCCGCGTGCTCTGGCTACGGTGCCAGCCGGCGACGAGAGGACGTTATCGGCGCTGGAAAAGATACAGTCAGAACGCAGCACGGCGCCGCACAAGTTCGAAAACTCGCTCGAGCGATTGCAGAACTACGTTTTCGTCGACCTGCCATCTGACTCATATCCCAAAGACGGTCAAGTGCGCCTGTTCTCCGCGCCAGGCGAGGGCCGCGAGTGCGTGGAGATAGCGCGGCGGCTTCTGGAAGAAGCCAAGAACGGTGTCGTTTTCGACCAGATAGCCATACTCGTTCGAACCCCGGGAACCTATGCCCCGTTATTGGAGGCCGCACTCGGCCGCGCCGGCATACCGGCTTACTTTGCCCGGGGTACGAGCCGGCCCGATCCTGCAGGGCGCGCCTTTGTGGTCCTGTTGGCATGCGCAGTTGAGGGTTTTTCGGCCAAGCGATTTGCCGAGTACCTGTCGCTCGGCCAAGTGCCGCTGCTGACGGAGGAGGGTACCCCGCCGAGAGACCGAGCCGTCTGGTCGCCGGCCACCGACGAAGCGATCCCTTCGCCACCGGGCATGGGGATGCCAACAGAATCCGAGGGCGCTTCTGAGCACCGCCGAGACTCTGACGCGGAGCCCGTAGTCGCTGGAACATTGCGTACCCCGCGAAGGTGGGAGGAGTTGCTGGTCGAAGCCGCCGTGGTTGGCGGCAAGGAGCGTTGGGCGCGCAGGCTCGATGGGCTCGCGGCCGAGTTACGCCTGAAAATTACTGGCCTCGAGAAAGTAGAGCCAGAGTCGCCAAGACTGATTGCGCTCGACCGCCAACTCGTCAATTTAGAGCACCTGCGGCGGTTCGCGCTGCCGATCATAGAAGAGTTGGCCGCATTGCCGAGGCATGCCAACTGGGGAGAGTGGCTCGCAGCGCTGGAGCGCCTGGCTCCGATGGCGTTGCGCCACCCGGAACGCGTGCTGAGTGTACTTGCCGAACTGAAGCCGATGGCCACGATCGGCCCGGTTGCGCTCGACGAAGTGCGTCAAGTGCTGGCGAATCGCCTGACGCACCTCGAAGTCGAACCATCGCGCCGCCGTTTCGGGTGTGTGTTCATCGGCACGCCCGAGCAGGCTCGTGGACGCAGCTTCGACACGGTGTTTGTCCCTGGCCTGGCCGAGCGCATCTTCCCGCAGAAGCTCAGGGAAGATCCGATCCTACACGATGACCTGCGGCGCAGCCTCAGCACGGCTGATCCGCCATTGATGACGCGCAGCGATCATGCTGCCGAAGAGCGTTTATGGCTGCGGCTCGCCGCCGGAGCCGCGCGTAGGCAGATGGTTTTCTCGTATCCGCGGGTCGAGGTCGCCTTGGCACGCCCACGAGTGCCATCGTTCTACGCCCTGGACGTTACCCGCACGACTCTCGGTCACCTCCCGAACGTAGACGTATTTGAACGTGAAGCGGCCGAGCAGTCGAATGCCTTGCTTGCTTGGCCGGCGCCCGTCGACCCTCTCGACGCCATCGACGACATGGAGCACGACCTGGCAACCTTGCGGCCATTGCTGCAGGCGAAGCCGGAGGACGTTTCCGGTCGCGCCCGTTACCTGATGGAGCTGAATCCCAACCTTGCTCGGTCGCTGCGCAGCCGCTGGCAACGCTGGCACAGGCCATGGACATCGGCGGACGGACTTTGCCAGGCGACCGCGGCTAGCCAGGCAGCTCTTGCTGATCACCGGCTGAACGCTCGACCATATTCGCCAACGGCCCTGCAGTTATTCGCTGCCTGTCCGTATCGGTTCTTGCTCTCCGCCATCTATCGCCTCGCCCCGCGAGAAGAGCCTGTACCGGTCGAATCGATTGATCCCATGACACGGGGCGCGATCTTCCATCGGGTGCAGGCCCAATTTGTGCGCCAGGCGCTCAAGAGGCACTGGCTGCCGCTGACTCCCGCCCGGCTGCAGGACGCGCAGGCGCTGGTCGATGGCATCGTCGACAAAGTAGCGGCGGAATTCAGCGAACAACTGGTCCCGGCCATCGAGCGCGTCTGGGAAGACGAAATCAGCCAGATGCGCGGCGATTTTCGCGGGTGGCTGCTTCGCCTGACCGAGCAGGGCGACTGGTCCCCTGTGCTGGTTGAGTTCGCTTTCGGTCTTTGGGTGAACGACGGTTATGATCCGGCAAGTACGGCTGACCCGGTCGAGCTCGCTGATGGCTTTCTTCTGCGTGGCATCATCGATCTAGCCGAGCAGAACACCAGCGGCGCGCTCCGAGTCATCGACTACAAGACGGGCAAAGACCGCACCGAAGACAGCGTGGTCGTTGGCCACGGAGAATTGCTGCAGCCCGTGCTCTATTCGCTTGCTATTGAAAGTATTCGTAAACAAAGCGTGGCTGAAGCGCGGCTCTGGTATTGCACGGCCACGGGTGGTTACAGCGAACGAGTCGTTCCGATCAATGAGGCGACGCGTAGCTGCGGTCATGAAGTGCTGCATATCATCAACCACTCAATCGAAGAGGGATTCCTGCCGCCGGCGCCAAAAGAACGCGCATGCCGGTGGTGCGATTTCCGCGCCGTCTGCGGACCCTATGAAGAGCTACGAGCCTCCCGTAAAGATCAAAAGCCACTTGCGGCACTGTTCCGGCTGAGGGAAATGCCATGACCCAACTAGCCGACCAGAAGGCACGCGACCTGATCCGGACTGCGCTTGATACCACCGTCGTGGTGGAAGCGGCTGCGGGCACGGGGAAAACGACGGAAGTGGTGAACCGCATCATCAGCATCCTGACCGAAGGTCGCACGACAGTGGAACGCATCGTGGCGGTTACGTTTACCGATAAAGCCGCCGGCGAGCTGAAGCTTCGCCTTCGCACCGGACTAGAAGAAGCGCGCGCCCAGGCAGGCAGTAACTCGCATCGCCGATACAACATAGAGCAAGCTATCGCTCACCTGGAAGAAGCGCGCGCCGGTACGATCCATTCCTTCTGTGCGGACCTTCTGCGTGAACGGCCTTTGGAGGCTCAGGTTGATCCCCAATTCGAGCCGATGGATGAGGCCACTGCCGAGCAATTGTATGGAGAAGTGTTCCGCTTCTGGCTGCAGAGAACGCTGGAAAACGCGCCGGAAGGGATACGGCGCTCGCTGCGTCGGCGAGCCATGGACGGCAGTCCTATCGATCGCTTGCAACGCGCTGCGTGGACCCTGGTGACGTGGCGCGATTTTCCCGCCGCTTGGCGTAGAGCGCCTTTCGATCGCCTTGCCGCGATTGACAAGCTGGTTGACCAGTTGCACCAGTTCGCAGATCTCACTCGCCGGGCCACAAAACACGATCACCCGGTCTACTTGGGATCATGGCGAGCACGGCAGGCGAGCGACCACATCCGCGCCAGTGAGCGCACGCATCCACGAGATTACGACGGGCTGGAAGCAGAATTGATATTCCTCGGCCGGCAGGGTGATTTCTCGAAGTTCGATCGCGTGGGTACGAGCAATTACGGCGACGGCATCCCTCGCGAGGACGTGCTTGCCAACCACGAGGTGCTCGTAGCTGCCGTCAAGCAGTTTGCTGAGCGCTGCGATGCTGATTTGGCCGCATTGTTACACTCCGAGCTGCGCAGCAGCCTCACCGCTTATGAGGATCTGAAGGGTCGCACCGGGCGACTTGACTTCCTCGACCTATTGCTGCGTGCTCGCGACTTGGTGCGTGACAACTTGGCAGTGCGTAAGGATCTACAACAGCGATTCACCCACATCTTTGTCGATGAATTCCAGGATACCGATCCGCTACAGGCAGAAATCCTGACGCTGCTCGCTTCGGCGGATCCTAGTGTCAGCGACTGGTGGCAGGTGACGCCTGTCCCCGGCAAGCTGTTCATCGTGGGCGATCCCAAGCAGGCCATCTACCGCTTCCGCCGTGCCGATGTTGGTTTGTACAATCAAGTCAGAGACCTGCTGGTTGACCACGGCGGCGCTGTTAAGGTCGACTTGAGCACCAGCTTCCGTTCCGTCCCTTCCATTCAAAACCTGGTCAACACTGCATTCGCGACGCGGATGACTGGCGATCTTGCGACTCTGCAGGCGGCGTATGTTCCGCTGAGCCCATACCGAGTCGAAGATCCGGATCAGCCCTCCATCGTCGCACTCAGCGTCCCGCAACCATATGGAAAGAAGAGGCTGTCGGGCGAGGCAGTGTTGAAATCTCAGCCCGATGCTGTCGGAGCCTTCATTGAGTGGCTCCTCAAGCACAGCGGTTGGAAGATCAGCGAACGAGGACGCACCGAGCGCGTGCCGATCGCAGCACGTCATGTTTGCATCATGTTCCGGCGCTTCGAAAAGTATGGCGACGACATGACAAAGGCCTATGTGGATGCGCTGGAAGCGCGCGGCATTTCGCACCTTCTGGTCGGTGGCAAGTCATTCCACGAGCGCGAAGAAGTTGAAACGCTCCGTACCGCGCTAGCGGCGATCGAATGGCCAGATGATGAGCTGTCGGTCTTCGCTGCGCTACATGGATCTCTGTTTGCCCTCGGCGATGACGTCCTGCTGGAATACAGGCGGCAG
>Ga0066659_10001150_pt1 | contig 11234 bp, 9 predicted proteins | sample GraSoiAngelo_108_FD_75176 | JGI IMG/M metagenome (GOLD analysis project Ga0066659, IMG submission 75176) | Grasslands soil microbial communities from the Angelo Coastal Reserve, California, USA - 14_0903_09_40cm | ecosystem: Environmental > Terrestrial > Soil > Grasslands | place: USA... | reverse complement strand
TGCGACAGCACGACCAGGTCGACGTCGGCGGGCTCGAGCCCGATCGAGTCGAGCCGGTGCACGAGCAGATCCGCGTCCTCGAAGCGCGCCATCGCGTCGTTCCGGAGGAGCCCCGGGACCGCGCGCGGCGACACGCCGGTGTCGAAGAGGACCGTGCCGTCCGTCGTCTTGACCAGGTAGCAGGCGATCGGGATCGGAACCCGCTCGGCCGACCGCTCGCCGTAGAAGAGGCCGGAGCGCTCGAACCCGAGGTAGCCGTTCTGGAGCGCGTAGAGCGCGGTGACGGCCATGGCGCGGAGTATGAGTCAGGTCGGTCTCTCGATGCAAGGCCCGCCTTCTCGAATACTTACGGCCGCTCGATCCGCGCTGTGTCGCGGGAGTCCGGGTTGAATCCAAGTTCCACAGCGCCCGGAACGCTCGCGGCGGGGGGGGCCACGAGCTTCTCGACGCCATCGGCCAGGTGGCCCGGGCTGAGGTGCGAATAGCGCTGCACCATGGCGAGGGACTGCCGCCCGCCGAGCTCCTGGACTGTTGAGGTGCACCCCGGCCATCACAAGCCGGCTGGCGAAGCTGTGGCGGTTCCCGTGCCAGACCTAGCCCTCGAGCCGTGATGGTTCGTCGCGAGGAGGTCATCGTCGCGCCAGCGGAGCGCCATCTGCTCGCTTCAGCGCAAGCCCGGTGTTCAGACTCACGGTGAACAGGGGGCGATGCTCGGGCTCGAGATACTCGAGGAGGGCGGACTCCTCGTTGCGTATACCCGATCCCCTCGCGGACAACACCGAGGTTCTGCGCCGTCGAGAGCGAACTGACCGTCAACGGGGCGACTCGCCGCCTGGAGCGTGTCGGTGACGAGGTGCAGGCCGTACCTTTCCCTCGCGCAACGGTGAGGAACCCCGCAGGCGGCGGTGGCAGGAGTCGACCACCGCCGGAATCCGGGTTTACTTTTTGCGGATTCCGTCCATCGAGGGATGGGCCGATGGGAGCGGTATGCCACCTCATCAGCACGGTCTGAAGGAGGTCCGGACAGTGCGATCAGCCCTCGCGATTGCCGACGGGTGGAGGTGAACTCAGAGGGATCAGCACGAAGGGGGCCCGAGAGCCCCCTTCGGCTCGTCGCTACTGATCAGATCGTCGGGCGCGGGCCTTTTTCACTCGTGAGTTCCGAACCCCCCCTTGAAAAAGAGATAGTTCAGGGTAGCGGGGACCGTGGAGACAGCGTGGGAGGCCACGAGCAGGTAGTGGTCGATATTGATCAGCTCCTTAATGGCCTCAACGCAAGAATTGCCCGTGGCTAGCACGGTGGTCGTCGAGTCGCTTGAGGAGGCTCCGGTGATCACGCTGCCGGTAGTCGTCGGCACCGAGCACTCAAGGGAGACGACTCCTTTTACCGGGTCGGCCGCCGCCTGGGGCACGTTGGCCAGTGATAGTGTGACAGCCAGCAGGACGCTAAAAGCCGAAAGCACGCGAAGCGTCTTCATTTTGGATCTCCTGTGTCTCCCGACTGCCTTCGATTTCGCACCCAAGGAACCTACCTAGGAACTTTATGGGCCTCGTTCTGGCACCTCCCTTCAGGAATCAGTGGCCGAGTGCTATAGCGCTCCTGGTCACTGAGCTGCCAGTCACCACCGCTTGGTGACCATGATGCGAGCATCGTGCGTGGGCCGGATCAGATCAGTCGTTTTGCCCTGGCACTCGCTTTTCCGCCCTTCCCGTCATGAAGATCTTGGCGCCTCCGCCAGCATTGTCGCTTTGGATGAGGTCTAGGCCGTGCCCGTGGACGACCACATACTCATATTCCTCGTCGCCCTCGACAGCCGCCGGGCACCCCGTCGGAGGCTTGCCCCCCGAGAATGTGAAGAGGGTGGAGTCGAAGCACGCCGGCCTGCCGGGGCGGACTCTCAGCTCGCCGAGGTCTCCCGCAGGGAACGCCACCCCGGTCCAAGTGAAAATGACGAGCCGGGTGGTGCCCGTATTGTCGTCGACCGTCGCCCTCACAGTCGCGGTGAGCGCACAGTTCTCATCTATCGCCAGGATGCCTACCCTCAGGATGTCCTGGTAGGGTGCCGTGGCGAGTCCGGACGCAACGGGGGACTCGGCGGAGAAGCTTTTAAGGGAAACAAGACGGAACGCGTACGCCCCTGTTATCGAGTCGCACTTAGAGGGCGCTCCATTTGCCGAGGCGGCCGCCGCCTGGGGCACGTTCGCCAGTGATAGTGTGACAGTCAGCAGGACGCCAAAAGCCAACAGCGCGCGAAGCATCTTCATTTGAATCCCTCCTGTGTCTCCCCACTGCCTTCGATTTCGCACCCAAGGAACCTACCCAGGAACTTTATGGACCTCGTTCTGGCCCCTCCCTTCAGGAATCAGTGGCCGAGTGCTATCGCACTCCTGGTCACTGAGCTGCCAGTCACCACCGCTTAGTGACCATGGTGCGAGGATCGTGCGCGGGCCGGCTCACCGTGGCAATCGGCCGTTGGTAGGGACTTTCCTTAGGCCCGTTAGGGGGATTCACCCATAAGCCGTTCGGGCGACTCTCCCTACGTCGAAGGGATGAGCCTACGCGGAAAGGTCTACGCGGAAGGGTTGAGCACCACCGCCTGGCCGAGAACCACGTCGCCGAAGGCCCGACGTCGGCGTTGTCCCTTGCGGGTTATGGGTGGTGCAGAGGCGCCACGACGACTTTGCTCACACAGTAGCAGAAGGTCCCTTGGTGCTGGCGTGCCCACCTGTGCCCGACGCCCTTCGGCGACGACGGCCACCGCCCGATGGCGCCTCTCGCCACGGCGCCGGTCCCCATGGACCTGAACGTCGTCCTGGCCGTTGGACTCCTGGCGCAACTCTCGCTCAAGGTCGGCATAGCGGCGGCGAACGTACGGTCGACTGTGTCGCCTCGGGGGCGCACCGTCGCTCGAAGGATTTTCACGAGGACGAGCGGCAGCGTGCGCGTCGGAGATTCGTCGAGGCACTCAGGGCCCACGTAGTCCATGCTGGACCGCGTAGAGCACGGCCTGGAGACGCCGGTTCACGTTCAGCTTGCGGAAGATGTTGCTGAGATGCGTCTTCACGGTTCTTTCGCTGATGAAGAGCGCCTCCGCGATGTGTCGGTTCGTTCCGCCCGAGGTGAGAACCCGCAGGATCTCGTTCTCACGCGCCGTCAGGCCTTCATCTGACCGCCCGGCGGTTCGGCCGCCGGAAACTGCCCACCGCCCACGTCCCCACAGAACGTCGGCGAGCAGCTTCCGCTCGACCCAGACATCACCCTGGTGGACGCCGTGAATCGCCTTCGTGACATCGGAGAGACCGGCATTGTTCGAAACAAATCCATTGGCGCCGGCCTTCAGGCCCCGGCCGATCTCGGCGTCGTTTCGGGCCGCCGTGAGTAGCAGGATCCGCGACTCGGGACTGTGCTGCTTGATGAGGCGGACGACTTCGGTGTACTCAATCTCCGGCAGGCTCGCATCGAGGAGGACGACATCCGGCTTCACATTCTGGATGACCTCGATCGCCTCCATTCCCTGAGCGACCTGCCCCACGATCTCGAGGCCTTGCTCGCCGCTCAGCAGGCCGCCGAGCGCTTCCCCGAAGAGCCGCTCGGCGACGACGATGACCACGCGGATCGGCCTGACCGAAAGGGCCGAGGCCTCACTCTGGCGCCGAGTCGTATGCAAGGAGGAGGATGAAAGCTGCTGCTGACCAATTGGACTGGTCGGGTGGCCGAGGTCACGCCGCCGTGGTTTCGCCAGGTTCACGTGTTTCATCGCGTCTCCTCGGCGTGTCCGGTGACCGGCACGGCGCGGGTCGGCTTTGGAAGGGGGAGCTACCTGGAAGCCCGGCAGTTCCACGGTCCGTTATGACGATAGTTGACGGCAGCCGATTGACTGTTCAAACGCCGTTCGGGGGGGCTCGCGCGCGCTCCCGGTCATGCCCGAGCAGGTAGGCCGCGACCACGGAGGTGTCCCTTCGAGATCGCGCCCGAGAGTGCCGATCAGGACTCCCGTGCTGACCATTTCCTTCGTCCCTCCTACTCTGCGGGGCGGGTGCTGGTTCCCTCTGGGCGTCGCGAGCGCCGATGAGAGTCGGCGCTCGTGAGAGGTGCTTGGCTGGCGCGACTACGTTCGGCGATGCCGTCTCCAGACCGCGCCCGCGAGCCCGACACGGCCAGACTCAGGGAGCAGGAGCGTTCTGGGCTCAGGAACCGCCTGCGAGGGTGGGGGGGAAGGGCGTCCTAGTACGCATGGAAGGGGGAGCATCCTGGCGTTCCCGGTATGCATGCACTGGCAGAACCGACCCCTCCTAGGATGATTTCTAGAGCAGGTACCTGGAGAAGACAGCCTGTTGCCTTCGTCGTGCTCCCCACTCCGGGTTTGGCCGGAATTCCGTGTGGCCTGGGTCGGCCACCTATGGCTTTACCGACCAGGGAGCCGCAACCTACGTGCCAAAATGAGAGACCCATAAAAATCAGAGGGATGCGGGCTGGGAACGCGCTGAATACGCAACGGGTTTCCACAAATCGGGCAGGCTGCGTGTGGAAGTCTTTGCACAAGGAGCCTGGGCGTCCCGGACCTCAATACTGATGCGGAGCGCGCCGAGGACAGCGACGAACAACTCGACCTCGATCACCTCAACCGTAACGGCCTCGATGATCGACCGCTTCTTGTCGACGTAGTCGACGAAAAGCTTCTCGCCGCCCTGACGGACTTAGCGCACCCCGACAGACCGCGGCGCGTCAGTCAGCCTGCGGTCGACCTCGCCGAATTGGGATCATGGGGTCAAAGGTGTCAAGCTGGGATTTCGAGGCGGGTATCGTCCTTGAAGTCGCGCTCGAACGGCGGCAGCGTCTCTCAAGCCCGGCGCGAGGGACGTGAGGACTCCCGAAGCCTCCGCGCCTTCGGGGGTTCCGCACTTGAGGTGAGAGGGCTCGCGTAACCCCGCCTTCGGACGCCGGTTTCGCAGGGAGGGGGCCGAGGACATTCGGATTCTGCGGCCCTCGTTTTTTCTGGACAGTCTGATACCGTCTATGTATATCAGACTCTCGGGGCTATGATGGAGCCTCGGGAGGAGCCATGCGCCCCCGCACCGCCCTGCCCGCCCGGGACCGGGCCCTGTATTCTCGGCTCCGCCAGCTCCTCCGGGAGCCCGGGCTGCTGCGGGGCAATCTCGTCGAGATGCGGCGGCAGTGCGGCAAGCCGAGCTGCGGCTGCCATCGGCAGCCGGCCCGGCGGCATCGCTCCCTCTATCTCGGGGTGAGTCTCACCGGCCGACGGCGGATGATCTATATCCCGCCCGCCTGGGAGGGGCGGGTGCGGCAGTGGACTCAGCGCTACGCGCGCGTGCGCCAGGTCCTGGAGCAGCTGTCGCGGGCGTACCTGAGCCGGCTGGAGCGGCGCGAGGAGTAGCGCTGCTCCGACGGTTCGCCGCCTATGTCGAGCGGCACTGGGGCCTGCGCGGCCGGCTTCCGACGTTGCGGGACAGCCGGCGCCAGCCCCAGATCTCGGCGGCGCGGATGTGGCTGTGCGTGTTTGCCGTGTTCGTCGTCCGGCTGCGGAGCTTCCGCGCCCTCGAGCAGGCGCTGCGCCGGCTGCCCGGGTGGCGGGCCTGGCTGGGGCCGGGGCGGCTGCCGAGCGCCGACACCCTCGGGCGGGCCCTGGCCGGGACGGCCCTGCCGGCCCTGCGGGCGCTGGTCCTGACGCGGTGAATCACTCCTGCTCACTCACTCGTCTGGCGGTGGGCGCACGAATCCCCGCATGAATAGCGATTCGTCGTTTGGCGCGGAAATCTGACGGAACATCCACGATGCTCCAGGCACGAGTAGGAGTCAGACCGCGCGATGGGGCAAGCACCGCTCCGGCACAGACGGGCCCTCGACGCGCCGACGCGTCTGGTTCCCGGGCGACGTCGCGCGCGAGGTGCCCCGCCCGTGGAGTGTCGGCCGTCCCCCCGGCGCGTCGAGCGCCCGTCCCCGCTAGGCCCGCACCACCGCGCCCACGCTGCGTCGCGGCGCCGGCGGCGCGGGCGTCGTCGTGTATCCGCACCGAAAGCCGAACACACTCTGGAATCGATCGTCGCCCACCATGCGCGCGAGGTCCGGGGCCGCCTCGCCCGAGCGGCCCAGGACGCGGTCGCGCTCGGCGAGTTCCATGAGTTGGTTGAGCGGCTGCATCGCGAGGCCGTCGCTAATCGCCTCGAGGTGAAGGCGCTGCCAGAGTCGTCCGGCCTCGAGGCGCTGAACGATGTCGGCCGGGTTCCGCACCGCGATGAGGCCGAACATCGGCGCCGTGCGGCAGTGGCGGTCGCGGGTGGCGGCGAGCCACGCCCGGCCCGGATCGCCGATCACGCGCGCCGGTAGGATCAGCGCGAGGCGCAGGATCCGCTCCGGGAGGCCCGCTGCGAGCGTGGTCACCCCATCGCGGTGCCGATTGACGTCGGCGAGGGCGTGCCGAAACCAGCGGTGGCTGTCCCGGCTCAGCTCGGCATCCGCGACGAACTGCTCGGTGGCGCGAACCGTCGCCTCCGCGAAGAGCCGGCCCTCGGCACTGCCCGCGTCGAGCAGGACCAGCCGAGTATGGGCGCTGGTGACTTGGGCGCCCAGGGCGTCGAGCGCCGCCCGCGGCAGCGGACGGGTGCGGTCGTACGCGGCCCGGCTCGTGTGGCGCTCAGGAATGGCGCGAAAGTGGGCGCCGGCCTCCGGGGGGCCGTCGGTCACGTCGACGCGGGCGACGAGCGCGTCCCGCGCGGGATCGGGCCGCAGCGCCACGTGCGGCCGGTACCCGAGACCGCGCGCCGCCACCGCGATGTTTTCGAGCGCGCACCCGAGTCCGAGATGCATCTCCCGGCGGAAGGGATCGATCGTGCCGAGATGGCGGGAGGGGTCGGCGAAGAGCTCGACGTGCCGCTCGCCGACGCGGAACAGCCAGGGTTGGGAATTGTGCGGATTGCTCGCGAGGATCGCGGCGGCGACGAGGCCGAGCGAGCCCTGGTGACGGCCGCGGCGCCAGTCGCGCCAGGGCTCGAACGCCGGCCCCGCGTAGAGGTTCCCGAACACGCCCTGCGCCCACGCCCGCCCGCCCAGCCCGCCGGCGGCCAGGACGATCGCGCCTCCGGCGGCACGGCCGGAAGTCCGGAGGAAGCCTCGACGGCTGAGCGTCCCCGCGAGGGGAGTCATCCGGTCACGTCACCTCTGCCCGTGGTGAGCTTGAGCCCGCGCGTGAGTTCGGGTCACCCCGCGCCTGGTGCGGAGTCCCCGGACTGGCGAATCGTCTCGGCCGGCTGCCGGCGTGCCGCCGCCTACCCGGGTCGGCTCTCGGCCGAGGCGGCCGCCGCCTGCTCGAAGGCGAGGCCCTTGCGGAGAATGTCGCGCAGCTGGCGCTGATCACGGGCGGAGAGCGCCAGCATCCACCCCGCGGGCTCGCTGAAGCGCGCCACCAGCCGGTCGCGAAGGACGGCGCCCTCGCGCGTCAGCAACACCATCTTGATGCGCCGGTCGTCCATCGCCGCGCGACGTCTCACCAGACCGCGCGCCTCCAGCTTGTCGACGATGCCCGTGAGGTTCGACGGCTCGCAGGCCGCCGTCTGCGCCACCTCGCTCATCGTCGAGGGGCGCCTCACGTCCATGTGGAGGAGCGTCTTGGCTTGGATGGGCGAGAGGCCGCAGTCGGCCGACGCGCTCCGGAACCAACCGGTCCGCCGCATCATCAGGTCGAAGAAGGCCCGCGACAGCTGGTGGGCGACCTGCGTCGACGGCGCGAGGGGGCGAACCGACCGAGAGGGCGAACTCCGCATGACGGGAATCTACCAGACGTCTTGATAGTTATCAAGGATAATTATTTTATTTGACAATCTTCAGTGTGGACGGCATTCTGGATTTCATACTGCGAGGCGGCGCGATCGCGGCCGTCTGCTGCGTGAGCCGGGACGACCGGGAGCGAACGATCCGACCCTTCCAGCCCGTCGGGAGCCGCTGGACGCGGCCGCGGGCGGTCGGCTTGGCCGGGCGGCGAGGCCCAGCGCCGCGGCCCACCCTGGGGTCGGCCCGTCGGGTCTCCCAGTCGGCAGTCGGATTCGAGCGCGCCGCCACCCGGCGAAGGCGGGCGGGCCCGAGCGACGACTCGGGCGGCACGCCGCGCCGGCCGGGCCGCCGAGCCCCGGGGACGCGGCGGGCGCGCGCGGAGGGGGTAGGCTAGTTACCAGGGAGTCAATCATGGGTCAGACGAGGGAAGCGGGGAAGTCGACGCGACCGGGGAGGGCACTGGGTGTGGTGTGTCTCCTCCCGGTCCTCCTCGTCGGCTGTCAGAAGGCGGCCCCCCCCTCGGTCGAACGGCCGGCCGCGCCCGTGTCGGTCGCGGCGGCGGTCATCCAGGACGCCGCCGTCTACCTCGACGAGGTCGGCAAGTGCGTGGCCCGGGAGGTGGTCTCCGTCCAGCCTCAGGTCTCGGGACGCATCACCGCCATCCACTTCGCCGACGGCGCCGACGTGAAGACCGGCGACCCGCTGTTCACCATCGACCCGCGCCCCTACCGGGCCCAGCTCGACGCGGCGGTGGCCACCCTCGCCCAGTCGAGGGCGGCGCTCGATCTGGCCAAGATCCAGTTTGTCCGGGCCGGGAACCTCCGCCAGACGAAGGCCATCGCCCAGCAGGACTACGACACCCGGAAGAACGCCGTCGATGTGTCCGCGGCGCAGGTCGAGCAGGGCCAGGCCGCGGTCGAGACCGCCCGGCTCAACCTCGACTACACCTCCATCCGCTCGCCGATCAACGGCCGGGCGGGGCATCGGCTCGTCGACCTCGGCAACGTCGTCACCGCGAATAGCGGCTCGCTCCTCATGATTCAGCGGCTCGACCCGATCTACGCCGACTTCACGGTCGCCGAGAACGACCTCACGACCGTGCAGCGGCACCTGGCGGCGGGAACGCTGAGGGTCGAGGTGCGTCTGCCCGACGAGCCTGACCGGCCGGTCATGGGCCAGCTCACGTTTCTCGACAACGCGGTCCAGGACGCCACCGGCACCGTGATGCTCCGGGCCACGGTCGCCAACAGCGAGCGTCGGCTCTGGCCGGGGCGCTTCGTCAAGGTTCGGCTGGTCTTGAGCACGGTGGCGGGGGCGGTGCTCGTGCCCGCGGCCGCGCCCCAGATGTCGGCCAAGGGCCCGTTCGTCTATGTCGTCAAGGACGACTCCACCGCCGAGCTGAGGCCCGTCAGGCTCGGGCAGCGGCAGGGCGAGTTGGTCGTCGTCGCCGAGGGCCTCCGGGCGGGCGAGCGGGTGGTCATCAACGGCCAGCTCGGGGTGACCCCGGGGGGCAAGGTCCGCATCGAGGAGCCGCGCGCCGAGCGGGGCACCCCCGCCGGCGGCCAATCGTGAATCTCTCGGAACCCTTCATCCGCCGGCCGGTCATGACGGCGGTCCTCACCGTCTCGGTCGTCCTCTTCGGCGTGCTCAGTTATCGGCGGCTCCCCGTCAACGACCTGCCGGCGGTGGACTATCCCGTCATCCAGGTGCAGGCGGATTATCCAGGGGCGAGCCCCGACACGATGGCCAACAACATCGCGACCCCGCTCGAGCGGCAGTTCATGCAGATCAACGGGCTCGAGCTCGTCACCTCCCAGAGCATCCAGGGCCACGTGAGCCTCACGCTCCAATTCGCGCTGGACAAGAGCATCGACGCCGCCGCCACGGACGTGCAGACCGCCATTTCGCAGGCGACGGGCGCCCTGCCGGTCGACCTCCCGGCGCCGCCGACCTACTCCAAGACGAACCCCAACGACCAGCCGATCCTGTACATCGCCCTCACCAGCGACTCGGTCACGGCGGGTCAGCTCTACGATTACGGCAGCACCCAGGTCGGTCAGCGGATCAGCATCCTCCCCGGCGTGAGCCGCGTCATCGTGTACGGGACGAAGTCCGCCGTCCGCATCAAGGTCGACCCGTCCGCGATGTGGGCGCGCGGCATCTCTGTCGACGACCTCACCGCGGCGATCAAGAATGGGACCGCCTACACCGGCGCGGGCCAGTTCGACGGGGCGACCGGCACGGCGCTGCTCCGCCCCCACGGCCAGCTCGAAGGGGCCCAGGGGTACGGCGACCTCATCGTCGGCAGCCGTGACGGGGCCGCCGTCTACGTCCGCGACGTGGCCACGGTGCGAGATTCCGTCCAGGATGAGCGGATGACCATGCGGTTCTGGGTCCGAGGCTATCCGCCGCCGTCGGCCACCGTCGTCGTGGCGGTCAACCGCCGCGCCGGCGCCAACGCCGTGGAGGTGGCCAAGAGCGTCCGGGACCTGCTGCCGCTGATCAGCGCCGAGCTCCCCGGATCCGTGCGCATCACCCCGATCTACGATCGCTCGCGGACGATCGTCACCTCGGTCGCCGACGTCGAGCAGACGCTCGTCATCGCCTTTGTCCTGGTCGTGGTCGTGATCTTCCTCTTCCTCGGGCGCGCGGCGGACACCCTGATCCCGGCCGTGGCCCTGCCGTTGTCGCTCCTCCTGACCTTCGTGGCGATGCAGCTGTTCGGGTACAGCCTCGACAACCTCTCGCTGATGGCGCTCACGCTCGCCATCGGGTTCCTGGTGGATGACGCGATCGTGTTCCTGGAGAATACGGTGCGCCGCATGGAGCGGGGCGAGCGGGCCCTCGCGGCGACGCTCAACAGCGCGACCGAGATCAGCTTCACCATCCTGTCGATGACGGTGTCGCTGGCGGCGGTGTTCATCCCGCTGGTCTTCATGCCCGGGCTGGTCGGGCGCATCTTTCGCGAGTTCGCCATCACGATCGTCGTCGCGATCTTCGCCTCCGGGCTGGTGTCGCTGACGCTCACGCCGCTCATGTGCGCGCGGATGCTCGCCGACCGCGGCCCCGGCTCGACGCGAACGTGGATGGAACGGGCGGTCGGCGGCGCGGAGAAGCGGGTCCTCGCCGCGTACGGCGCCTCGCTCTGGTGGTTCCTGCGGCACCGATGGGTCTCCGCCCTCACCTGGCTCGTCTGCCTCGTCGGCACGGGCTGGCTCTTCATGGCGGTCCCCAAGGCCTTCCTCCCCACCGGCGACAGTAGCTTCGTCTGGGGCGTCATGATCGCCCGCGAGGGGTCCTCGCCCGCGCAGATGCGCGCCCTGCAGGACCAGGCCGACGAGGTGCTCCGGCAGGACCCCGCCGTCGGCGCGACCTTCACGATGACGGGCAACAGCCAGTTCCTGGCCTCGAACCAGGGCTTCTTGCTCGCCTTCCTGAAGCCCCCGGC
>Ga0066659_10001147_pt1 | contig 11236 bp, 11 predicted proteins | sample GraSoiAngelo_108_FD_75176 | JGI IMG/M metagenome (GOLD analysis project Ga0066659, IMG submission 75176) | Grasslands soil microbial communities from the Angelo Coastal Reserve, California, USA - 14_0903_09_40cm | ecosystem: Environmental > Terrestrial > Soil > Grasslands | place: USA... | reverse complement strand
TTCGGCAGGTTGTGGAGTGTTGCTCACGCGCAACTCCGTTCAGTGGCTTCGGCCCTCGTGTTCTTTACCAATACGAGAAACGAGTTGCGCCAACTTTCTAAAATGCCGCAGCTTCTCGCTCCTGCCAGTGGCATTCGCGCCGCTGGTGGAAGGCAGCACGTACACCCGCGCGCCGTAGAGCAGCTCTTTCTGAATGCCGAATTTGCATTTTCGCTGGGCAAACTGCTCGTAAGTGAGTTTCCCGTTAAAGGCCACCACGTGAGGGGCGAATTCCTCGAGCTTCTGCGAGAGGACGATGCGGCCTTCGGCGTAGTCTTCGCGCTTCAGTTCCTCAATGCTTTTCGTGGGACGCTTCACCAGGTCGGTAAGCCCGACGCCGAATTCAATCACTCGCTTGTCGTCGTGGTAGTCGAAGGGCTCCGGCACAACACCGCTCTCATAGAGCATGGGCCAGAACTCGTTCCCGCGGCCGGCATAGTAGTGGCCCACCCGGACAGAGGACTCGCTCGGATTGCAGCCGACGATCACGAGCTTCATGCCTTTGCGGAGGTGGTCGGGAAGTGTTCGCATTACGCCAGCTTACTATGGCCTTGGATTTTAGTACTTACCCTCAAAGTAGGGAGCGCGCATTTCGACATCGGCGGCCTAGACGGAATGGTCATGCCCGTTGGCAAATAGAATCCGCAAAAGCTGGCGCTCGATGCATGTCCCAGATCCGCCACGTAGCGACCGCAAGGCTCAGAACGGCGAACCGAGGTTTGCGCCCCAATGAGAGCGCCGGAAGTGCATTCGTCGAAGAGCTCCCGCGCCAAATTGTACTAGCGGTGCCGCCGAGCGGCAACTTCCGTGCGGCAAGGGGAGTCCGTTCGCAGGATGGGCCGCCTCGTCAGTGGCAGGATCAGCCATGGGGCACTCTAAATCGCTCTCACTGAACGACTTAAGAAGCGCTCTGCTAAGACGAACAAAACCGGTCCATTCTGGAAAGCGAGGCAGCGCCGTAACTTTGCCTCATTTCCTGAATCTGATTGCTAGCAGCATCATCAAAAAGGGGGACGACGGAAGTGTTCCATGCTCTGTGCTACCTTTATACACACGAAAGTGAGGATGCGGCCTCCCATCGGCCTGCCTAAACCATTGAGCGCATCGAATCCCCATCGCCTGCCTTCCACCGTTGCGCGCGACGACGAACACCTCCTCGTTGCCGCGGCCAAGCGCGGCGATGCGCTGGCCTTCGAAGAGCTGGTAAACCGCTATGAGGCGAAAATCTTCCGGCTGACCATGAACATCACGCGGAATCGCGAGGACGCCGAGGACGCCATGCAGGACGCGTTCCTCAAATCCTACGCGCACCTGAAAGATTTCCAGGAAGACTCGCGGTTTTACACCTGGCTCGTTCGCATCGCCGCCAACGAAGCGCTGATGCGGCTGCGCAAACGCCGCCCGAACCAGTTTTCGCTCGACGAACCGATTGAAGGCGACGAAGACCTCCTGCCCCGCGAGCTTGAGGATTGGGGACCAAGCCCGGAGCAGCGGTTTGCCCAGACGGAAATGCACGAAATCCTGTCCGAGGTCATCGATAAACTCGAGCCGGATTTCCGTCTTGTTTTCGTGCTGCGCGACGTCGAAGAGCTCTCGACCGAAGAAACCGCCAAAGTGCTCGGCATTTCGGTCCCCGCAGTAAAGTCCCGCCTGCTGCGGGCCCGGCTCAAACTCCGTCAGAAGCTGAATCGCTATTTCCGGCAGGGTGGCACAAATTGAATTGCAAAAGCGTCATTCGCGAGATCTCGGACTACATCGACGGCGAGCTCGAGCTACCAGTGAAGCAGGAACTTGAGCGCCATCTCGAGCACTGTGAAGACTGCAAGATGGTGGTCGATCAAACCAGGCTAACCGTGGAGGTTTTCTGCGATGCGAAGCCGGTCGAACTGCCCGGCGACGTGAAGTCCCGGCTGCATGAGGCCCTGCGTCGCAAGCTCAAAGAAATAAGCAATTAGGCCGCTCACCTAGCCTTTGGCGCCATCACTCCACAGTGGCAATACCCTGCCAAGCCCTTTCTCTCGCGCCATTGCATAGACTTTCATCGCGACGGCAAGATCCCAGGAGGCAATCCCGTTTGACTTGAAGAGCGTGACTTCGGTATCGCTGGTTCTGCCGCTGGCCTTCCCGGCGACGATCTCAGAAAGCTTCTTGACCCCGGTCCAACAAGTCTCATCACCATGAAAAGCAATGATCAGATCACCGGCTTCCTGCCGCGATTGTTCCACGGAATCCACGACAATGATGTCGGCGCTGGCGACTGCTTCATCGTCCAGCTCGCGCTTGTGCGCGTGGTTGGCGCCGATGGCATTGATGTGGGCTCCGGGTGACAGATCGGCACCACTTACAACCGGCTGCGAGGCTGTCGTGGCTGTCGAGACGATGTCCGCCCCGCGCACCGCCTCGGCCGCGGATGCACACGGATGTACGGGAATGCCCAACCGTTCGGCCATCTCTACGCAGAATTTCGCGCGCTTCGCCGCATCGCGTCCATAAGCGCGCCCGGATTCCAGCTTTCGAACCGTCGCAATTGCTTCGAGTTGCGTTTTGGCTTGGCCCCCGGTGCCAATGATTGCCGCAACGCGAGCATCCTTGCGCGCCAGATATTTCGTGGCCACGCCGGAGGCCGCGCCGGTCCGCAGTTGCCCCATGTAGTCGGCTTCAACGAGCGCCAGCAAGTCACCCGTGGGCATCTCGTACAGCGGAACAAGAAACCGCAGCCTGCCGCGCACATAGGTGTACTGCTTCATCGCGACAAAGCCCAGGGAGAAATCCGCCGCGGCCATATAGTGAAAAAATCCGCCCCCGGGCAATTCGAATCGCCTGCGCGGGTGGACGACCACCTCCCCGGTCGCCTGCTTGCGTGAAATCTCTTCGACGGCCTTCACCGCCAGCGGCATCGTTAACACCGCCCGCACTTCGGCCTCGCTGATATGCAGCGTCATCGTTTCACTCTCCGCCTCGGGCCCTGAATCTCACGATGCGAGCGACATCTTTAGTACTCCACAATCCATCCGACCGCACTGGCAAAATCGACAAGATTCCGCCACCTGCATCATCTTGCCGCTGGCTTGGCCGGCTTCATCAAACCGTGTTTTCCGGAAGCTTCGCGGATGCGGCGAACAACAGTCTGGTTCAAACGGTAAACACGTTCGTCTTTGTTCCCGTCCATCACCCTGAAGCGAAACTCCGGTTCGCCCTTAGGCCCCTTACCCAGGCGAACGGGTAACTGGCCGCACAGATTATTTTCGATGAACGCGGTCTCGTACCGGCGCTTCTTGACATACCAGGTGTAGACGCGCAGCGCCGTAAAGTCGCAGACTTGGCCTTCCGGCCCGCGCGCCGCGGCCACAAGATACTGCGGCTTGTCGCCCGACGGGTCGCTCACGCGATTCAGTTCAAACCATGCCAGCGGGCGGATATTCGCGGAAGCTGCTCCTTCGCGCACGGCATCCGGCAGGTCCAGCTCGACAAAACGCGCCACCACCCAGCCGGCGATGGGTACGGTCTGATCGCCGGGTTGTGTTGTGTTTGTGGATTCGGCTCCGCGCGCCGATGCTTCCCCAGGCGGTCGTGTTGCGACACCACGAACCAGAAGCCAGTCCTCTTTCTTCGTTTCCTCCGGCTCATTCGATGCATCTTTCTCATCCGTGACTTGTACCCAATCGGCCACGGCGCGGCCCACAATCTCCACGGGCGCGTTTCGTCCGAATTGATAGAGGCGAGGCTCGGTGCGTCCAGGCTGCACGTGCAAATTAGTGGACTTCTTGGTACGCCCGCGCGATTGCACAGGCATTCCTCGCGCTTGATCCAGCAGCTTGATGCTCCGCTGCCACAGGGCCGTTTCCATCAGCTGCCGGCTCTCCACCCAGCCAACGGTGCCGGCGTTGGTTCGCACCTTTACGTAGTCATTGCGCTTGCCGATCACGTCTACGCGCTCGCCGTAGTGCAGCATTCCCACCTCTTGACGGACCTGCGCGATACTGCTCAGGATGGGTGCAACTTTTTCGCTGACAAAGGCTTCGCCCAGCGTTTCATGCTTGGGCCGGAGCATCCACGCCGCCAGCGTTACCAGAGCAAGCAGCGGCACGGCAATGAGGAGTTTCCTCTTCATGCGCCGCCCTCGAGCGCAGCGTCGACGGAACCCAGGGAGGGCGCACAGTTCGCGGAGCGCGCCACGTCGCGAATGAAGCTGCCCGATCCCTCGCCGTCACCGTCGCCAACAACACCAATCGTCTCAAACCTCATCATGATTCCTTGTCGCTCTTCGTGATTCGCTAAAGATTGTACCTGAACCCTGGCCGCGCCGCGGGCGCCGGTGAGAGCTTTGCTTTTCTGCTAAAATTCCCAAGCGTTCGAAGCAAACTCTTTGCAATGGATCGCGGAGGACTCTTCATGAAGTCTCTCAATTCCCTTCAGCCGCTGGGGTTGCTGATCCTCCGTCTGGTTTTCGGTCTGATTTTCTTCTCCCACGGTTATCCAAAGCTGGCGCACTCCGGCATGCAGGCCTTCTTCGTAGAGCACGGCCTGCCGGGATACTTCGTCTACATTTCTGGTGTGCTAGAAGTCTTCGGCGCCATTCTTTTGGTCTTAGGGCTGTTCACGCGGGCGGCGGCACTGCTCCTGGCCATCGAAATGGGCGTGGCCATCTGGAAGGTGCACAGCACCGGAAGCTACCTGGCAGTGCACAATTACGAGTTCCCACTAGCGATGCTGGCGGGAAGCTTCGCGCTCTCGACCGTTGGAGCAGGCTCATTGTCTCTCGACCAACCCCTTTTCGAGCGTGGAGGCAAGTCGCGGCCCTCAAAATAATCGAAGCTCGCCAAGTCAACCTTGTCGCGAGAATCATTCGGCGCGCCGTCGAAACCCCAGATTTCGCTAGAAATCCAATGTCAACTTGTCTTACACTGAAGCCAACTCTCCGCTCCAAGAGATCTCGGTCAAAACAGCCGCTCAAAGAGGAACCATGGCCACAGCCGTAGCACATCCGAGCACTGCCAGGAAGCCCTCCATTGGCCTGCCAGGACGCCGTTACGACCATGTGTTTTTCTCGGCCATGGCCCTGCTTATCTTGGCCACCGTCTTCGCAGGCTTTGCGCGCACCTACTATCTCGCCGGAGTGTTTCGCGCGCCACTGCCCAGTCTGACCATTCACTTGCACGGGGCGGCATTTTCCTGCTGGGTCCTCTTGCTCGTCACCCAAGTCTCCCTGATCTCCGCTGGCCGCGTGGACATCCATCGCCGCTTCGGCATTGCAGGCTTTCTCCTGGCGTGTCTGATGGTCATTCTGGGGGTTTTGGCGGCCACCGATGCGCTCGTTCGCAGTGGCGGCAATCCAGACATGGATCCGAAAGTTTTCTACATTGTCCCCATGACGGATATGCTGGTTTTCGCGACGCTGGTCTTTTTTGCCTTCCGCGCCCGCTCTAATCCCTGCGCGCACAAGCGCCTCATCCTCGTGGCCACGGTTGCATTGATGATCGCCGCCATCGCCCGCTGGCCCGTGGCCTTTGTCCACAGAAATCCGGTTGGAGCGGCGCTGCTCTCTTATCTCTTCCTGGTCATCCTGGTGGCTTACGACTTCTGGTCCACGCGCAAGGTTTATCGTGCCACGCTCTGGGCAGGAGCGTTCCTCATCTTTGTCCAACAGGTAAGGATACCCATCGGCAAGACAGCCGCGTGGCAGGCCTTCGCCAGTTGGGCCCAATCCCTCGCCCGTTAACCCAGTTTTCCTTAAAGTAGCCGAGAAGCTGCCGCGGTCGATTCGTTCAGAATGGATCGCGCGCCAGTTAGGGTTAGGACGCTGTACCAGCCCTGTAGCACGGGAAACTGGAGGATCGCCGAATGATTCGTGCGCTTGGGTATTGCCAGCGGTCTAAGAAGTCGCCGTAGCAGAAGTGGGTATTACCCCGGCCGGAGCCACGGGCAAGACAATCCAAAGAATGATGTAGGCGAGAACGCCGGTCCCCGCGCACAATACCGCCAGGAACCACAGGACCCGGACAATCGTGGGATCAAGGTCAAAATAGTCGGCCAATCCGGCGCAAACACCCGCAATCTTTTTGTCCGTGCTGGAGCGCATCAGCTTCTTCTTGCCGCCCGTCTGTGGCGACAGGCCCGGGAGAGGAGTTTCGGGTTGCTTTGCGCCGCAGTTGTAGCAAAACCTCGAACCCACAGCGATGTCTTTTTGGCAGTTTACGCAAGTCATTGGGTCACCCCCACAGAGCAATTCTTTCTGGTATCCCTACCCACAAGTACGCAAATGCACCCGAAAAAGTTTCCTCCCCCTGACGTGCAAACCCAATCGGCTCAGTACTCCAGAAGTTGCTTCACCGCCGCCGCAATCTGGCTCGTCTGAGGAAGTATCACGTCCTCCAGCTTGGGCTGATACGCGCAGAAGGTGTCCATAGCCGCAACGCGCCTGACCGGGGCATCCAATTCTTCGAAGAGTTCGTCCGCAATACGCGCCGCGATCTCCGCGCCGTACCCCCAGCTCAACATATCTTCGTAAGCCACGATGACTCGGTGGGTCTTCCGAACGGTCCCCGCAATGGCTTCCCAGTCGTAGGGCGATAGTGAACGCAAGTCGATGATTTCAAGGGAGATGCCCTCGCGCTCAAGCTGCGCCGCCGCGACTTCCGCACGATGCGCCACGGCACCATAAGTGATGATGCTGAGGTCGCTCCCCTCTTTCACCTTCCGGGCCTTGCCAAACGGAATCGTAAAATCGGGCCCGGGGCTCTCGGAGCGATTGTACGGCTGGCGGTAAAGATGCTTGTGCTCAAGAAACATCACTGGGTCGTCCGAGCGAATGGCGGTGCGCAAAAGACCCGCGACATCCAGCGCCGTGGAAGGCATCACCACGCGCAGGCCCGGGCAGTGCGTGAAAATCGATTCGCCGCTCTGGCTGTGATACACCCCGCCGCCGGTCAGGTAGCCGCCGATCGCCACTCGAATGACCACCGGCGCCTTGAAGGCCCCATTCGAACGCCAGCGCATCACGCACAATTCATCGCGAATCTGCATCATGGCCGGCCAGATATAGTCAAAGAACTGGATTTCTGCGACGGGCTTCAACCCGCGCGTAGCCATCCCCAGGGCGCGTCCGACGATGCTGGCTTCCGCGAGCGGCGTATTGAAAACTCGGTCGTGGCCGTACTTGCGCTGCAATCCTGCCGTGGCCTTGAAGACCCCGCCCTTCCCCTTTACATGCTTGAGGCTGTCTTCGCGGCTGGCGTCGGCGACGTCTTCGCCGAAAACGGTGATGCGCTCGTCGCGCGCCATCTCATCAGCGAGCGTCAGCGCGACCATTTCAACCATGGTCCTTGGCGGGCCGTGCAACTGGGGTTGTGCTTCGAACGCGGCCGACGTCGGATCCACGTCCGGCGAATACACATTCATTCCAATCGAATCGATGGATGGCTCTTTGGCGGCCAGCGCCTGATCCGCAGCATTGCGGACTTCATTGTCGATTTCCGCCTCCAGGCTTTCGATCTGCTTTTGATCGAGGATGCCTTCGCGCACCAGAAAAAGGGCGAACTTTGAAATCGGATCGCGGCGTGCCTCTTCCTCGCGTTCCTCGGCGGATTTATACAGTTTTTCGTCATCGGAAAGCGAATGCGAATACGGGCGCGTCACGTGCGCATGGATCAGTGCGGGGCCGCGGCGATCGCGGCAGTACTGCACCGCTTCCTTGCTGACGGAATAGCTTTCGATCGGATCGGTGCCGTCGCATTCCGCCACGTGCAGTCCGGGAAACCCTCGCACGAGCTTCGAGATGCTCCCGCCGGCCGTCTGCACTTCCACCGGCACGGAAATGGCATAGCCGTTGTCTTCCACCAGATACAGCAATGGGAGTTTCTTGGCGCATGCGACGTTCAAGGATTCCCAGAACTCGCCCTCGCTGGTTGCCCCTTCTCCGCCCGAAACATAGACGATTTCGTCGCGCTCGTTATTGACGTATTCGCCGAGCGGCGCCTCCTTCGCTTGCGCCAACGCTTTGGGCCGTGCTTCGTAATAAAGCGTGGCTTCCGCGGCGCCCACCGCCTGTACGAATTGCGTGCCCGTGCAGGAGGACTTGCTGACGATGTTCAACTTGGGCTGGCCCCAATGCGACGGCATCTGCCGGCCGCCCGAGCTGGGGTCGTCCTTCGCCCCCACGGCCGCAAGAAGCGTTTCGAGTGGGGTTACCCCAAGCATGAGGCAAAGCGCGCGGTCGCGGTAATACGGATATATCCAATCGACTCCCGGGCGCAGGACCAGTCCCATCGCCGCACAAACCGCTTCGTGCCCGGCGCTGGAGATCTGGAAGTAAATCTTGTTCTGGCGTTTCAGCTGAATCTCGCGGTCATCGAGCCGCCGCGAAAGGAACATCGTGCGGTAAATCCGAATCAGGGTGTCGTGATCGAGGCCATGAACCTTGGGGGCGTCAAGCTTTGCAAGTTTGACGCGCGTTTGTAACGCCATTCGTTCTGCCCTCAAGTCGGAATTCGGACCTTGCGGAATTCAATTATACCGGATTTCCACCGGGCCCAGTCCAAATTGGTGCTGCTGGCCAAACCCGGGGCCCGGAATTTTCCAGCCAATTTGGCCTCGAAATCACAAATCGAGAAAATCCTTGCCGCGATCAAATCACTCAAGAGCTTCGAATTGCCGGTCGGTCGATTCGAATTGCGGGTCGCTGTGATGCACGACCTTCGGCGAAGCGCTCTTGAACGGCTCCTCGGATGGGATGCGCTCCAGCCAGCGCTGTTCGGAAAGCTTTTCGTGCGTAGAAAAATAGAGCCTGACCAGCAAGCCCACTTTCCCATTGGCGACCATCGCTGTTTTTCCCGCAGCCGGCTGACCGGGTCTAGCGGAGGCTTCTTTGCCTTTGGTTTTCGGCGCCGCTTTTCCTTTGGATTTCTCCGGTGGCGCCGCCTTGACAGCAGGTTCGGGCTTGGAAGGGGTCTCGGTGGTCGCGCCCTCACGCTCCAACTTATACTGCAGCTTTTTGTCGAGGCGAAAGGCCTGCTTCCAGCCATCCAGCTTGTGCCGCGCTTGCTGAACCTTCTCCTCGTCCATGCCAAAATCCAATCGAATATAACTGTGAGCCATAATTCGAGTCTGCGACGTGCCGGGCGCCAAGTCAAGATTCGAAGGATAGCGCTTGCCTCTTTGGCCGAAGGACGGAGCTGGGATGGGCATCAAACTTGTCGCTGCAGAGGAGAGTCTTTTGGCGTATAATTGAATAGCTATCGGGAGACCCGTGACCCTCCGCGATCAACGTTGCCGGCGTTCGATTTCCGCAAGCATCTGTTTGCTCGTCGTTGTTTTGCTTTACGCGCCGCTCGCCGGAGCCGCCTGGTCGTCGTATCAATCCTCCTGCTGCGCGCCCGGTCAATGCGCGATTCCCGCCCACCATCACCAGAAATCTACCGCCGCGCCTCGGAATCACACCGATTGCGGGCATGATATGCCCGGAATGATGGCCTGCACGATGTCTTGCTGTCATGATTCTGATCGCTCGCTGGTTGCTTCGATTGCCTTTGTGCTGCCGCCATCCGCAGCAGTCACCGCCGGGGCCGCAATCAAGTCGCCCATCGAATTGGCAAGACCCTTGGATTTTCTGCGCTCCATCGAACCTCTCTCTCCTCCCCCTCGCTCCGTTTCTGCGGGCGCCTGACGCGCCGTCTTCCCTAACATTCGCTGATCAACCCAAGCTGCGGCTTGAACGCCGCGCGATCCATCCCTTTCAGGAGAAGGAGATTCCATGAAACGCACTTTGCCATTCGTAATTCTTTTATTTGCAGCTCTCCCAGCTTTCGCCACGGTTTTCGGTACCGTGCGCGGCATCATTCACGATCCGCAGCACAGGCCCGTACAAGGCGGCACCGTTACCCTGAAGGCCAAGGCCTCCAGCTACCTGCAAACCGCACAAACCGATGCAAACGGCGAATTTCATTTTGACGCGGTTCCACTTGGCGAATATCGCGTAACAGTCTCTGCCGCTTCCTTCGCCAGCGAGGACCAAACCATCAGTGTACTCTCCGGCACGGCTCCCATTTTGCATTTTGAGCTAAAGCTTGGCTCCCAAGCTGAATCGATCACCGTCTCGGCTGACGCCGGGCCTGCTCAGCTCGAATCCATCACGCCCACCACGCTCGTCAACCGGCTGGAGATCAGCGATACGCCCGGCGCCTCGCGAACCAACAGCCTGGCCCTGATCACCGACTACGTCCCCGGTTCCTATGTGGTCCACGACCAGTTGCACGTGCGTGGAGGTCATCAAGTGACCTGGTTGATCGACGGCGTCGCCATCCCCAACACCAATATCGCCAGCAACCTCGGCCCCCAAGTGGACCCAAAAGACATCGACACGATGGAGGCGCAACGCGGGAGCTACTCAGCCGACTACGGCGACCGCACCTACGGCATTTTCAATGTTGCCCCGCGAACTGGCTTTGAGCGCGACAACGAAGCCGAACTCGTCCTCAATGCCGGCAACTTCGATCAAACCGACGACCAGCTCAATTTCAGCGGCCACACCAATCGCTTTGCCTATTACGCCAGCGTGAACGGAAACCGCACCAATCTCGGCTTGCAGACTCCCACCACCGCGGTCATCCACGACGCGGCCAACGGGTTCGGCGGCTTCACTTCTTTGATCTACAACGCGGATTCCCAAGACCAATTCCGCCTGGTCGCACAGTTGCGGCGGGACTTCTATCAAGTCCCCTTCGACCCAAACGACCCCAGCACGCAAGGCCAATTCCTCCACGACGCCAACCGCGAAAACGATTCCTTTGTTACCTTCTCCTGGGTCCGCACGTTCAGTCCGGGGCTCATGCTCACAATCTCGCCCTTCTACCACTACAACAGCGCAAATTATCAAAGCGCCTTCGAGGACTTTCCCAGTTCCGCAACCGAAGACCGCAGTTCGAAGTACGAAGGTGGTCAGGCCACGCTTTCATGGATCAAGAACCGCAGCAACCTTCGCGTTGGCCTTTATGGCTTCTCGCAACAGGACGGCCAACTCTTTGGTCTGCTCTGCCACGACTCCTCGCAATGCGAGAACGTGGATCCGCCCGAGAGACATAGTCCGGATGGAGGGCTCGCCGCCGTCTACGCCGAAGAACAGTTCAAGGCAACATCCTGGCTTACCTTGAACGCCGGCCTCCGCCAAACGCACTTCTCCGGCGGTGTGGTCGAGAATGTCGCC
>Ga0066659_10001146_pt1 | contig 11240 bp, 9 predicted proteins | sample GraSoiAngelo_108_FD_75176 | JGI IMG/M metagenome (GOLD analysis project Ga0066659, IMG submission 75176) | Grasslands soil microbial communities from the Angelo Coastal Reserve, California, USA - 14_0903_09_40cm | ecosystem: Environmental > Terrestrial > Soil > Grasslands | place: USA... | reverse complement strand
GAAGTAGTACTTGTGGAACTTCGTCGTCCGCATGAACTCGGCGCACGACACCGAGTTCCAGTGGATCGTCTTGTGCTTCTTGGTGACGTCCATGACGGCCATGGTGGCGCCGCTCGACACCGCGCCCACCAGCAGCTTGACGTCGTCCTGGAGGATCAGCTTCTCCGCCTTGCGCACGGCCGGCGCGGGCTTCGTCTCGTCGTCCTCGGAGACGATCTCGACCTTGTGGCCGAGCACGCCGCCCCTGGCGTTCAGCTCGTCGACGGCCAGCTGCATGCCCATCGTCTGGTACTTGCCGTAGCCCTCGAAGACGCCGACCTTGCTGCCGAGGTCGCCGATCTTGACGACCTTCGACTGCGAGAGCGCGGGCGCGGCCATCCACGTGCCGGCGACGGCCAGCGTCACCAGCACCACGAGCCAGGTCATTCGTCTCATGAGTCCCTCCTCTGGGGAGTTGTTGTCGTGTCGATGAGGCCGGACAGGATCTGCGCGATGCGACCGAACGACGCGCGCAGCCGGGCGGGATCGGGCGCTGCCGCGGCCGGACGTGTCAGGGTCTCCGCGTCGTCGTACGCGAGACGCATCGCCACCGACGCGCGCGGGTCGCGCTGGCCGACGGCGAAGTCCACGAGGTTGTAGTAGCGCCAGATCGCCTCGAGGAAGCGCGGACCCACGGCGGCCGCCGCGGCGCCGGCGGCGAGCCGCCGGTCGGCCTCACGCGCCAGGTCCCGCGCGAGCGCGACGAAGAAGAGCATCAGGCCGCGCTCGGCCTCGCCGGCGTCGTGTGCGGCCAGCGCCGCGCGCGTGCGCGCTTCCAGCCCGGCGGGCAGCGCGGCGGCACGGGCGCGCATCTCGGCGCGCAGCGCCCCCTCGTCGTAGAGGCGCAGCGCGACGTCGAACTTGCCCGCCTGCAGCGAGAACTTGAGCTGCTTGAAGTTGGCGCTGATCGCGTTGTCTTTCGGCGTGTAGACGCCCGTGTGGTGGGCGGCCGCGGGCGCGACGCCGGCGACGACCGCGAGCACGGCGAGGGCGACGGCGCGGAGCGGGGTCATCGCCGCAGCATGCGCGCGGCGGTCAGCGCGGCCAGCCACAGCAGCGCGACGATCGTCGCGCCGCCGAACGGAATCCATACCAGCCACTCGGCGATGGCCTTGCCCCTCTCCACGCCGTAGGACGGGATCAGCGCGCTCCAGATCAGGTAGCCGAGAGGATAGCCGACGCCGCCGACGGTGAGAAGGACGATGAGCGCCCGCCGGGTGACGGTCGTCCGGGCCAGCGTCGCGGCCACCGTCGTGGTGGCGAGGACCACGAGGGCCATGCCCTCCGCGTGCATGTGGAAGAGCCGCAGGCCGGTGTCGAAGCGGAAGAGCGCCTCGTCCAGAGCCTGCTCGTCCACGTCGCGCACGCCCACGAGGCCGTGGACGGCGGGGTGGGCGAGCATTCCCGTCCGGGCCCATCGCGCCAGCTCGAGCTTGTAGCGCGACATCGAGGCGCCGCCGATCTCGGCGGTGACGAGCAGCAGGACGGCGGCCAGGAGGACGGCGCGCGGCGGCAGCCTCCACGACTCCATCGGCGCCAACGGGGCTAACGCCCCGCTGGAACCTCCGGTGCGCCGCGTGGGCTCGCGAGGACGACGGCGAGGCCGATGAGGCCGAGGATCGCGGACGAGCCGAGCGGCGTGAGCACCCACGCCTCCGCGAACTCGACGCCGGCGTCGCGGCCGAGCCGCAGCACCGCGAAGGCGTAGACGAGGTAGCCGAGCGGGAACAGGGCGCCCATCGTCAGCAGCGCGTAGAGCGCCGCGCGCGTCGCCCGGCGTCGGACGAGGCTCGCGACGAGCGTCGCGGCGAAGAAGAGGACGAGGCCGGTGCCCTCGGCGTGCGTGTGGAAGAACGACAGCCCCGCCTCGGTGGCGAAGACGGCCTGCGCGCGCACCGTCTCGTCGTATTCGGCGGCGCCGGTGAGCCCGTGCGCCTGCGGATTGGCGGCGACGCGGGCGGCGGCCCAGCGCGCGGTCGCCGGTCGGAGCTGCGAGAGAACGGCGCCGCCCAGCTCGCCGAGCGCGATGACGAGAATGGCGACGAAGACGACGACGAGCGGCGGCCGGCCCACGACGGGCGAGACCCTATCATCGGCGGAACGGTTTGTCATTACGCGGTGGGTGTGGCAAGGTTTGCCGCGATGCGGAGCGGCGACCACTATCTCGCGAGCCTCGACGACGGACGCGCGGTGTTCCTCGACGGCGAGCGCGTCGGCGACGTCACCAAGCATCCCGCCTTCGCCGAGCCGATCCGGCGCGTCGCCCACACGTGGGACCTGGCGCGCGCGCCCGAGGCGCAGTCGGCCACCACCTACGTCGATCCGGCCACCGGCCGCCGTCACAGCACGATGTGGCTCGTGCCGCGCTCGGCGGAGGACCTCGGCGCGCGGCGGCGGGCGCACCGCCTGTGGGCGGAGCCGTCCTACGGCCTCATGGGGCGCACCCCCGACCACGTCGCGTGCGTGCTGAGCGCGTTCGCGGGCTGGCGCCAGCTCTTCGACCGCGGCGGCACGCGCTTCGGCGACAACGTCGTGCGCTTCTACGAGCGCGCGCGCGACGAGGACCTGTACGTCGCCTACGGGATCGTGCCGCTCCAGATCGACCGCTCGCAGCCCGCGCACCGGCAGCCGGCGCCATTCCTCTATCCGGGCGTGGCCGCCGAGCGCGACGGCGGCATCGTCGTGCGCGGCGCCCAGGGCATCACGACCTCCGCCGTGCTGGCCGACTGGCTCTTCATCTCGTACATCACCCCGCTCGTTCCCGGCGACGAGGACTACGCGCTGTCCTTCGTGACCCCGGTCAACGCCCCCGGCCTCCGCGTCTACCCGCGCCGGCCCTACGCGCAGGGGACCACGAGCGTCTTCGACTATCCGCTCTCCTCGCGCTTCGACGAGGTCGACGCGACGATCGTGTTCGACGACGTCTTCGTGCCGTGGGAGCAGGTCTTCGTCTATCGCAGCGTCGATCTCGTGAACGCGCAGTTCCACGAGTCTCCGTCGCACACGCTCGCCAACTTCCAGTCGCTGGTGCGCTTCACGGTGAAGCTCGAGTTCATGGCCGGGCTGGCCCTGAAGCTGCTGGAGGTGCACGCGGCTTCGAGCAAGCCGGAGGCCCAGGCCTCGCTCGGCGGCGACATCGCCGCGCTCTGCGCGACCTTCGACGCGCTCGTGCAGGCGGCCGAGCGCAACCCGCTGATCCTCCAGGGGGTCGCGCGGCCGCATCCGCAGTACGTCTACGCGGGCATGAGCCTGCAGCGTCGGCTGATCGTGGACATGCTCCGCGCGATCCGCGAGCTGGCCGGCGGCGCCTTCCAGCAATTGCCGTCGTCGGAGGCGTCGTTCAGCAGCCCGGAGACGCGCGCGGATCTCGAGAAGTTCATGCGCGGGGCGACCGCGAGCGCCCGCGAGCGCGTGAAGCTGCTGAAGCTCGTCTGGGACTTCGTGGGGACCGAGTTCGGCGGGCGCCAGCTGCAGTACGAGATGTTCTACTCCGCCGCGCAGCCGATCGTGAACACCCGCATGTTCCGCTCCTACGATTGGCAACGCGCGAAGGCGACCGTCGACCGTTGCCTCGGCGAGTACTAGCGTTGCCCACGCTCGGATTGGTCAACATCGGCGCGTTGGCGACGGGTGTGCTCGCGGCCCCGCGCGGCGATGCCGAGTCGGTGCTCGCAGAGAACGGACGGATCACCGCGCTGGGCGCCGCCGCCCGGACCCATGCCGCTCGTGCCGACGTCGTCATCGACTGTCGCGGCACCACGGTCATTCCCGGCCTCGTCGATTCCCACTGCCACGTCGTGCTCGGCGACTACACGCCGCGCCAGAAGACCGTGGACTTCCTGGATTCCTACGTCCACGGCGGGATCACGTCGGTGGTCTCGGCGGGGGAGGGCGTGCACGCGCCCGGGCGCCCGCACGATCCCGCCGCATCGAAGGCGCTCGCCATCGCCGCCGCGAAGTGCTTCGAGCACTTCCATCCCAACGGCATGAAGGTCAACGCGGGCTCGGTCGTGCTGGAGCCGGGGCTCACCGACGAGGACTTCGCCGAGATGGCCAGGCACGGCGTGCGGCACGCCAAGTACGGCTTCGGTGGCTACGCCCACCCGCGCGACGGCGAGCCGGAGGTGCGCCGCGCGCAGAAGCACGGCCTCTGCGTCATGTCCCACAGCGGCGGCAACTCGATCCCCGGCTCCAGCCCGATCAGCCACGACGTGCTCCTGCACCTGCGGCCCGACGTCTGCGGCCACGTCAACGGCGGGACGACGTCGCTCGACGAGGACGGGCTGCGAACGATCGTCCGCCAGACCGACATGGCGCTGCAGATCGTGCAGGCGGGCAACCTGAAATCGGCGCTGTTCATCCTGCGCCTTGCCCGCGAGGCCGACGCGCTGGCGCGCGTGTGCGTGGCCAGCGATACGCCGACGGGCACGGGGGTGATGCCGATGGGCGTGCTCAAGAGCGTGTGCGAGCTGGCGTCACTCGGCGACCTCGCGCCGGAGATCGTGCTGGCGCTCGCCACCGGCAACAACGCCCGCGCCTTTCGCCTCGCCGGCGCGGCCACGCTCGAGGTCGGTCAGCCGGCCGACCTCGTCGTCTGCGACGCGCCGGCGGCGTCGCTCGCGCCCGACGCGCTGACCGCGATCGCGCGCGGCGACATCCCCGGCATCTCGGCCGTGGTCATCGACGGCGAGGTACGGGTGGGCCGGAGCCGCAACACGCCGCTCGCCAAGCGCCTGGCGACGATCACCGGCGCCGTGGTGAGCGGCGCCGGCCAGCGGGCGTTACGGTAGCGCCACCTGTTGGCGTGGGGGGCCCCGAGATGGCCCCCCACACCCCCCAACGCTCGTCGCGCCCGGGGAACCCGGGGCGCTCCTCGGGACTGCGTTACGGCAGCGCCACCTCGCGGACGTACCAGGGGATCGCCGTGATGCTCACGATCTGCTCGCTGCCGTCGAATGCCTTCTTGAGGTCGGCGATCGTCACGCGCAGCGAGACCTTCTTCACCCGGTCGACGCCCGTGGCCGTGCTGCGGAGTACGTCGGCGCCGGCGTCCGTCCGATAGATTCTAAAAAAGTTCGGATCCGGCCCGCCATACACCTTCGACTCGCCCTTGTTCCGCGCCGGTAGCGCGCGCGTGTACTCCAGAGCGAGCGTGACGGTCCCGCCCGACTGGTCGCGCACTTCCCAGCGCTCGGAGACCGTCGCCGGTTCGTTGTCTGTCGCCTTGATGGACTGCTCCAGCCGCATCGAGCCGAGCTTGCCGACCTTGTAGGCGCCTGGCGGCCCGGCGGGATTCGTCGTGAACGTGCGGACGACGTTGTTGCCGGCGGCGCCGGTCGTCGCGTTCTTCGCCGGCACGCCGAAGGCGAGCGTGCGGGTGCTCGCCGCCGCCGCGGGCTTGCCCTCGGGATCCTGGTTCAGGAGCTGGTCGATGAACGTCATCGTCAGAGTGGCGCCCTGATTCGGTCCCGACGCGATCGGATTGACCTGCCACCCTGGCGGCAGCAGCTTCTGTGCTTCCACCTCGGCGATCTTCACCGCGACGATCGTCCGCACGTCGATGTTGGAGCCGACCTTCGTCTCGGACGACGCGATGCCGACGATCAGAGGGCCGAGAAGGAGCGCGAGCGTGAGCAGGAGCGGAAGTGTGCGGAGCCTCATGGGTGCCCCCTTTCGGGCTCGGCGGTGGGACGACTTCACGTGGTTGCCGACGCCGCGGGAGCATCGGCCCGCGAGCGAGCGATGTCAAGGCACTGCGCGCGCGGCTTGACAGGACAATTCCCGCCTGCCTAGAGTGCGACGCCTGCCATGAGCGAGCGCTGGATCGGCAAATCCGTCAAGCGCGTGGAAGATTTCCGCCTCCTCACCGGACGCGGGACGTTCATCGACGACCACCCGCCCGTCGGCAACGTCCACCACGCGGCCATCGTGCGCTCGCGCCACGCCCACGCGCGCATCCTCGGCTACGACGTGTCGAAGGCGCTCGCGGCCGACGGCGTGGTGGCCGTGATCACCGGCGAGGACGTGGCGAAGGAGACGAAGCCGTTCGCGGTCGGCGTGACCACGCCCGTCCACTATTACTGCGCCGCCACCGACAAGGCTCGCTTCGTCGGCGAGCCTGTGGCCGTCGTCGTCGCGCGCGACCGCTATCTGGCGGAGGACGCGGCGGAGCTGGTGGAGGTCGCGTACGAGCCGCTGCCCGCCGTGATCGATCCCGAGAAGGCGCTCGAGCCCGACGCCCCCGTGCTCCACGAGAAGGCCGGCACGAATCTCGCCGGTCACCGCCGGCTCGTCTACGGCGATCCGGACCGCGCCTTCCGCGAGGCCGAGGTCGTGCTGCGCGAGCGCTTCCGCTTCCCGAAGTACGGCTCCACCCCCATCGAGACGTACGGCATCATCGCGCGATGGGAGCTCGACGGCGTCTGCACCGTCTGGTCCAACTTCATGGGGCCGTTCATCATGCACCCGCTCACCGCGCGCGTGCTGGGGCTGGCCGAGAACAAGCTGCGCTTCATCGTGCCGCCCGACATCGGCGGCTCGTTCGGGATCAAGACGAGCATCTACCCCTACATCGCGCTGATCGCGCTCGCGTCGAAGCACGCCGGCGTGCCCGTGAAGTGGATCGAGGACCGCCGCGAGCATCTCCTCGCCTCGTCGAGCGGCACCGACCGCATCGCGTACCGCGAGGTGGCGGCGAAGACGGACGGCACCGTGCTCGGCATGCGCTTCAAGTGGCTGGACAACGTCGGCGGCTACATCCGCAGTCCCGAGCCGGGTTGCAGTTTTCGTCCGACCGGTAATTTCGTTGGTCCTTACCGTTTTCAGCATCTCGAAGTCGATGCTTCTGTGGTGATGACCAACAAGAGCCTCACCGGACCCAACCGCGGCTACGCGTGCGGCCACCTCTACTTCGAGACCGAAGGCATGATGGACCGCCTCGCGGAGAAGCTCGGCCTCGACCCCGTCGAGCTCCGCCGGCGCAATCTCCTCCGGCCGGAGCAATTCCCGTATCGCACGCCGACGGGTGGCTACTACGACAGCGGCGATTATCCCGCGACGCTGGACAAGGCCATCGGCATCGCGCGTTACGACGAGCTGCGGCGCGAGCAGGCCAAGGCGCGCGCGGCCGGGCGCTGGTTCGGCATCGGCGTGGCGCTGGCGGTGGATCCCTCCGTCTCCAACATGGGCTACGTCGCCACCGCGCTCGACCCCCAGTTCCGCGCCAAGCCCGAGTACCTGCCGAAGTCCGGCGCGGTGGACTCGGCGACGATCAAGGTCGATCCGCTCGGCCGCGTCACCGCGATCCTCGGCACCACGCCGCAGGGGCAGGGGCACCAGACGATCGTCGCGCAGATCGTCGCCGACGAGCTGGGGCTCACGCCCGACGACGTCACCGTCGTCGACGAGATGGACACGTTCACGCGCGTCTGGTCGATCTCGTCGGGCACCTACTCGAGCCGCTTCGGCTCCGTGGGCACCAGCGCGGTCGCCCTGGCCGCACGGAAGCTGCGCGCCAAGCTCGTCGACTACGCCGCCCACCTGATGGAGCGGCCGGTCGCCGACGTCGAGTTCCGCGACGGCGCCGTGCGGCCGCGCGCCGGCAAGGGCCCGTCGTACTCGGTCAAGGACCTGGCCGGGCGCGCGCACTGGAACACCGAGTCGCTGCCCGAGGGCATGGAGCCGGGGCTGCAGGCGACCGCCGTGTTCGGCTTCACAGTCAGCAAGGCCGTCGACGCCGAGGACCGCGTGAACTCGTCGAACACCTACGGCTTCATCGCCGAGGTCATGGCCGTCGAGGTCGACCGCCAGACGGCGGCGATCAGGATCCTCAAGTACGTCACCGTCCACGACGCGGGCACGATCATCAATCCGATGATCGCCGAGGGGCAGATCTACGGCGGTGCGCTGCACGGCCTCGGCGGCGCGCTCTACGGGGAGCTGAAGTACGACGAGGACGGCCAGTTCCTCACCGGTACCTTCATGGACTACCTCGTGCCGACGGCCTCCGAGGCGCCGGTCGAGATCGAGATCGCGCACGTCGTGTCGCCCTCGCCGCTGACGCCGCTCGGCTCCAAGGGCCTCGGCGAGTCGTCCTCCATGACCGTGCCCGCCGTCATCGCCAACGCCGTGAGCGACGCGCTGGCCCCGCTCGGCCTGCGCATCACCGAGCTTCCGATGACGCCGAGCAGTCTGTGGCACCTCATCCGGGACGCGCAGAAGACGTGAAGCCCGCGAAGTTCGAGTACCACGCGCCGTCGACGCTGGACGAGGCCATCGCGCTTCTCGTGCGCTACGGGGGCGACGCCAAGGTGCTCGCGGGCGGCCAGAGCCTCGTGCCGCTGCTCAACTTCCGCCTGGCCCGGCCGGCGGCGCTGGTAGACCTCAACCGCATCAGGGCGCTCGCCTACATCCGCGACGAGAATGGACTGGTGAGGTTCGGCGCCATGACGCGCCAGCGCACGATCGAGTTCTCGCCCGTCGTCGCGCGGCGGCTGCCCCTGCTGCGCGAGGCCACGCGCTGGGTCGGGCACCTGCCCATCCGCTCGCGCGGTACCATCGGCGGCTCGATCGCCCACGCCGATCCCTCCGCCGAGTACCCTGCCGTGCTGACGGCGCTCGACGGCGAGGTCGTCGCGCGCGGACCCAAGGGCGAGCGCACGCTGGCGCCGGCCGCGCTCTTCGAGACCTACCTCACGACGACGCTCGCCGCCGACGAGGTCCTCACCGAGGTGCGCTTGCCGGCGATGCCGGAGGGCGCGGGCTGGGCGTTCGAGGAGTTCGCGCGGCGCCACGGCGACTTCGCGATCGTCGGCGTGGCGGCCGCGCTGTGGCGCGGCGGCGGGCGCGTCACGGCGAGGTTGGCGACGGCGGGTGCGGGGCCAGTCCCCCGGCGGCTGAGCGAGTGCGAGCAGATCCTCGAGCGCGACGGCCTCGGCGACGCGGCCATCGAGGCCGCCGCGCGGCGTGCGAGCGAGCTGGTCGAGCCCGACACGGACCTCCACGCCTCCGCGGATTATCGGCGGCACCTCGCCGGCGTCCTCACGGCGCGCGCGCTGAGGCGCGCGCGGGAGACCGCGCGTGGCTGACGTTCGTCTCACCGTCAACGGCGCGGCCCGCGAGGGCCGCTGCGAGTCGCGCAAGCTGCTCGTGGACTTCCTGCGCGAGGACCTCGGCCTCACCGGCACCCACGTCGGTTGCGAGCACGGCATCTGCGGCGCCTGCACCGTGCTCGTCGACGGCGAGGCCGCGCGCTCCTGCCTGATGCTCGCCGTGCAGGCGGACGGCGCCGACATCACGACCGTGGAGGGACTGATGCGCGACGGAAGGCTGCACCCGCTCCAGGAGGCGTTCCGGGAGCATCACGGGCTGCAGTGCGGCTTCTGCACCCCGGGGATGCTGCTGACCGCGCTCGACCTGCTGCGCGTGAATCCGGCGCCGAGCGAGGACGAGGTGCGCGAGGGAATCTCGGCCGTCCTGTGCCGCTGCACCGGCTACCACGGGATCGTGAAGGCGGTGCGCGCGGCCGCCGTCGCGCTCGCGCCGAAACCGGGATGAGCGCGGACCCGCCGCCGCAGAACACCTACGACGACCCGGACTTCTTCGCGGGCTACTCGCGGCTGGAGCGCTTCGGCGCCGGCTGGACGAAGGCGTTCGAGTATCCGAGCTTCATGGCGCTCCTTCCCGACGTCTCGGGACGCCGCGTGCTCGACCTCGGGTGCGGCGTAGGCCAGCTCGCGCACCATCTCGCCGAGCGTGGTGCCGCCGAGGTGATCGGCGTCGACCTCTCCGAGCGGATGCTCGAGCTGGCCCGGGCCGAGCGGAGCCATCCGCGCCTGACGTACGTGCGCGAGGCGATCGAGCAGGCCACGTTCGGGTCCGGTCGCTTCGACCTCGTCGTGAGCTCGCTCGCCATCCATTACGTCGCGGACTACCGCGGGCTCGTCCGGCGCATCGCCGGCTGGCTCGTCCCGGATGGCATCCTCGTCTACTCGACCGAGCATCCGGTCTATCTGACTCGCGCCGGCACCGAGGGCTGGATCCGGGACGAGGCGGGACGACTATTGCACTGGGCGGTGGACGCCTACGCCGAGGAGGGGCTGCGCGAGGAGCACTGGTTCAAGGACGGCGTGCGGAAGTATCACCGCACGTTGGCGAGTCTCCTCAACGGGCTCATCGACGCGGGACTTTCGATCGAGCGGGTGATTGAGCCCGTCCCCGACGCCGAGCAGCTGAGGCGGCGGCCGGACTGGGTCGACGAGCGGCGGCGCCCCTTCTGTCTGCTCGTGCGCGCCAGAAAGACGTGAGGGGCCGCGACCGGCGACGCTCAGCGGTCACGCACGCGCGCGACCGCCTCCTGCAGCGCCTCGACGGTCACCGGCTTCTCGACGACGAAGTCCACCAGCGCGCGCCGCGCCTCGTCGACGTCGGTCGTATCGCCCCAGCCCGTGATGAGGCCGACGGCGACGTGCGGCCGCCGCGCTTTCACGCCCGCCGCCACGTCCCAGCCGGTGCGGCCGGGCATGACGAGGTCGGTGAGGACGAGGTCGAGGTCGGGCTCGCTCTCGAACCGCGCGAGCGCTTCGTCGGCGCCCGTGGCCGTCAGCACGGTGTGGCCATGGTTCTGGAGCATCTCCGCCAGCGCCTCGCGCACCTCGTGCTCGTCGTCGACGAGGAGCAGCCGTAGCGCACCCGTCCGCGGTGGCGCCGCCGGGGGTGCGGTCGGGGGCGGCACGGCGGCGCGCGGCAGGGTCAGGGTGACGGTCGTGCCGTGCCCTTCCCGGCTGTCGAGGCCCAGCTCGCCACCGTGGCTGCGCACGATGCCGTAGGCCACGCTGAGGCCGAGTCCGGTGGCCTTCACGCCCTTGGTGGTGAAGAACGGCTCGTGCGCACGTCGCCGCACCTCGTCCGGCATGCCGACGCCGGTGTCGCTCACCGCCACCACGACCGCGCCGGCGTCCTCGCGGGTCTCGATCGTGATGCGGCCGCCGCCGGGCAGCGCGTCCGCGGCGTTCAGGACCAGGTTGGTCAACAGCTCGCGTAGGGCGGCGGGATCGCCGGCCACCGGCGGCAGGGCGCCCAGCGCGGTGTGCACGATGATCTCGACGCCCTGCGCGCGGGGGGCGTCCTGCCAGCGGCCGCGCGTCATCTCGAGCACGTCGGCCACGATCTCCTCCAGCCGCACCACGCGCGGCGGGGTCGTG
>Ga0066659_10001136_pt1 | contig 11276 bp, 9 predicted proteins | sample GraSoiAngelo_108_FD_75176 | JGI IMG/M metagenome (GOLD analysis project Ga0066659, IMG submission 75176) | Grasslands soil microbial communities from the Angelo Coastal Reserve, California, USA - 14_0903_09_40cm | ecosystem: Environmental > Terrestrial > Soil > Grasslands | place: USA... | reverse complement strand
GCTCGGGGCCAATGCCATTCTCGCCGTCTCGATGGCTGCCGCGCGTGGCGCCGCCGTCGCCCTCAAGCAGCCCCTCTACAAATATCTTTCGCGCTATTCCACGGATCTGTCCGGGAATCTCCTCCCCTGCCCGATGATGAACATTCTAAATGGTGGGGCGCATGCCGACAGTTCCGTCGACTTTCAGGAATTCATGGTTATGCCCGTGGGCGCCCCGAGCTTTTCGGAAGCGTTGCGCTGGGGAGTGGAAATCTTCCATGCTTTGAAGATGGCACTGAAGAAGCACGGCTACTCGACGGCTGTCGGCGACGAAGGCGGTTTTGCGCCGAGCTGCAAATCGAACGAAGAGGCCATTCAAATCGTGCTGGAAGCCATCGCTGCCGCCGGTTACAAACCAGGCGAGCAAGTGAGCATCGCACTCGACCCCGCCTCCAGCGAGTTCTACGACAAGGCCACCGACAACTACGTTTTCAAGAAATCGGACAAGTCCACGCACTCATCTGCGCAAATGGCCGCGTATTGGGCAAGCTGGGTGGAGAAATATCCAATCGTTTCCATCGAAGATGGCATGGCAGAAGACGACTGGGCGGGATGGAAATCCCTGACGCAGAGCATTGGCAGCAAGTCCTCCAAAAAGAAAATCCAGCTTGTTGGCGACGACCTCTTCGTCACCAATACCGCGCGCCTCTGCCGCGGCATCAACGAAGGCATCGCCAACGCCATTCTCATCAAGTTGAACCAGATTGGCACCGTTACCGAGACCATTGACGCCATCGAGCTCGCTCGAAAAGCCGGCTACAACTCCATCATCTCGCACCGCTCCGGCGAAACCGAAGACACCTTCATTACCGATCTGGCCGTCGCCACCGCCGCCGGCCAGATCAAAACCGGCTCCGCCAGCCGCACCGACCGCATCGCCAAGTACAATCAGCTCCTCCGCATCGAGGAAGAACTCGGCTCCTCCGCCCGTTTCCACGGCAAGGCTGCGCTCTCATAGCGGCGGTCTTCAGGCCGGTCGCTTTTGCTCAGGTACCTCGGCTGCCGCACTCCTTCCCGCAAACTCACGCATGGCCGGCTGGAACTGCGCCGTCCGTCGGCGCTGGCGGCCCAAAATACCGGTAGTGCCCGGTAATTTTCCAAATGAACAAGACATCTTCAATCTTCGGCCCCCGCCCGATGTTATGCACGATCATGTAGCGCCCGCTCGTCGGCGATTTTTGATCCACCACGATTCCAATGTGCGGCACATTTCCGCCCAGGTCCCACGTCACCAAGTCGCCCGGAGAGTAGTCGTTAACCCGCTCCGTAATCACGAGCGTTTCTCCCTTCCGGCTGAAAAACGCCATTAAGTTCGCCACTCGCCGGTGATCGATGTTCGAGTCTGGATGCCCCGACAGCCATCGCCACTTGCGGGGATACGATGAAAAATTCTTCTCCATGTCCTCGTGCACTTCCTTCTGCAGATCGATGCCCACCGCGCGATACGCCCGAATGATTTCATCTGTGCAAACACCTGTATCGGCGGGAACATCGCCCCCGGGATATGGAATTCGCACGTAGGCGGGGTCATAGCGCACCGCGTGATGCGTCCTAGCCACCGCCGCCACGACCAGATTCTTCAAAAACTGCTGCTGCGCTGCAGTCGCTCCCGGTTTCAGTTGCGCTACAGATGCGACGCCGGTCATCACTAGGACCGCAAACAGTGCAGCGTCAAGCGTGAACGACCTTATTCCTTTCATGGAGCGCCCCATTCCAGGAATTTTAGCAGCAATGTCCATCCGCCACGGAATGGAATGGCGGTCCTTTCAACATTCCAGATAGGCGGCTCTCACGCTGGAAATCATCCATGTACAGGTTAAAATGCCTATGCCTGCATGAAGGAAGCCGCAAAAGTAACTTCTCGAGAGGATCGCGTGCGTTTGCGAATGGCGTCCTCAACGGACGCGGACGCTCTCGTCCGCTTGATCAACGCTGCTTTCCGAGTCGAGCGGCCCTATATCGAAGGCGACCGTATCGACGCCGTCGGTGTCCGCTCCTACATGGCAAAGGGCAAGTTCCTTGTCGCCGAAGATTCCGCGGGCCTCGCAGCATGCGTTTTTGTCGAGAGGCGCGCCAACCGCGGCTACCTCGGCCTGCTCGGTGTGGACCCATCGCGCCAGGGCACCGGCCTGGGCCGCAAGCTAATGGATGCCGCCGAGAATTTCTTCCGCGAAGCCGGCTGCACTGCGGTGGACCTTCGTGTCATCAGCGCGCGCACGCCGCTCCCTGCCTTTTATCGCCACCTCGGTTACGTCGAAACCGGCACCGCCCCTTTCGCTCCGGACGTGCCCGCCAAAGTTCCCTGCCACTACGTCCTCATGTCCAAAACCATCGGCTGAAAACGTAGCAACGCTTGAAAAGGAAGCCCTGTAGAATCCGCACTTATACTAGGGGGAGAAGGCGTTATGGTTAACCTGGATTCCACTCATTTTCAATTTGCTTGCCTTCAGGCAGAATACCCCCCTCTATTCTGGGGGGAACAATGAATCGTACCGTCGCAATTGGATGCATTTTCTTTGTGAGCCTCTCACTTGCTCCCGTCGGCAGTCACGTAATCGCCGACGAGCAACCTCTCTTCGGTTACTCCGCCGAATCTTCTCGGACGGAGCGCCAGTGGGAAGAGAAACTCCGCGCCATTCCCAGCCCGGACAATCTGCGCGCCTACATGCAGCGTCTTTCCGCGCGCCCTCACCACGTCGGTTCGCCCTACGACAAGGACAACGCCGAATGGATCGCCGCAAAATTCAAGGAGTTCGGTCTCGATACCCACGTCGAGCAGTTCGACGTTCTCTTTCCCACGCCCAAGGAACGCCTCGTTGAGCTTGTCGAGGGCGGCCCGAAGTTTGTCGCGAAACTGCAGGAAGCCGCGCTTCCCGAGGATCCCACCTCGGATCAGCAATCCGAGCAGCTCCCCACCTATAACGCTTACTCGATCGACGGCGACGTGACGGCTTCTCTCGTCTACGTGAATTACGGCATCCCCGAGGACTACGAACAGCTCGAGCGCATGGGTATTTCCGTGAAGGGGAAGATCGTCATCGCGCGCTACTACCACTCCTGGCGCGGGATCAAGCCCAAGGTTGCGGCGGAACACGGTGCAATTGGGTGCCTGATTTACTCCGACCCTCATGAGGACGGATTTGTCCCGGGAGAGACGTTCCCTTCCGGGGCCTATCGCCCGCCGGATGGAGTCCAGCGCGGCAGCGTCGCGGACATGCCGTTTTATCCCGGTGACCCGCTCACGCCGGGCGTTGGAGCTACGAAAGACGCCAAGCGGCTGAAAGCGGAAGAAGCTCCCACGATCACCAAGATTCCCGTGCTGCCGCTATCCTATGCCGACGCGCAGCCGCTGCTAGCGGCGCTGACCGGGCGAGTGGCTCCCGAAGGATGGCGCGGCGGCCTCGCCATCACCTATCACCTCGGCCCTGGCCCCGCAAGAGTTCACCTCAAAGTGAAATCCAACTGGGATAGCAAGCCACTTTACGACGTCATCGGGAAAATCCCTGGCTCCACGTTCCCCGACGAGTGGGTGATTCGCGGCAACCATCACGATGGATGGGTGAACGGAGCAGAGGATCCCATCTCTGGACAAATCGCCATCCTGGAGGAGGCGCGGTCTCTCGGCGAACTGGTCAAGTCCGGCTGGAAGCCGAAGCGCACCATCATTTATTGTGCGTGGGATGGAGAAGAGCCGGGACTCCTTGGCTCGACCGAATGGGCCGAGCAGCACTATGACGAATTGCGCGTGCACGGCGTGGCATACATCAATTCTGACGCCAATGGCCGCGGTTATTTGGGCATCGAAGGGTCACACACGCTTGAAAAATTCAGCAACGATATCGCCCGCGAGATATCCGACCCGGAAACAAGACTAAGTGCGTGGAAGCGCCAGCAACTACGGGAGATTTCCAATGCCAAAACCGCGGAGCAGCGCGAAGAAATTCGCAAACGCGCCGATTTGCGTGTTCCCGCGCTCGGCTCCGGTTCCGACTACACCGCGTTTCTTCAGCACGATGGCGTGGCTTCGCTCAATATCGGATTCGGCGGAGAAGATGGCGGCGGCATCTACCACTCCATTTACGACGACTTCTATTGGTTCACGCATTTCAGCGACACGGATTTCGTGTATGGCCGCGCCCTCGCGCAGACCGGCGGCACGGCCATGATGCGCCTGGCGGACGCGGATTTGCTTCCCTTCGAGTTCGGCGATTTTGCGGACACCGTGCAGATCTACTTGAAGGAACTAAAAGCTCTTTCACAAAAAATGCAGGACGACATTCGTGAACGCAACAAGGAAATCGAAGAAGGCGTTTTCAAGGCCACCAATGACCCCAAGCGGCCCCTCGTGCCGCCCTCCACGGAAGCGGTCCCGCCGCACCTGAATTTCGCGCCCTTCGAGAACGCCGTGGACGCGCTCACGCGCAGCGCCGCGGAATACCGCAAGGCACTGGAACAAGTCAACGCCAACGGCGGCGCGGCGCTGGCTTCCGCGTCGCTCGCCGAAGTCAACCGGTTGCTCATCGATAGTGAGCGCAAGCTCACGACCGCCGAGGGCCTCCCCAACCGGCCGTGGTTTAAGCATCAACTGTACGCTCCCGGTTTTTACACTGGCTACGCCGCGAAAACGGTGCCCGCCATTCGCGAAGCCATCGAGCAAAAACAATGGAAGCAGGCCGACGAGGGAATCGTTGTTGTCGCGCGCGTCTTAGAGGACGAAGCCGAACTCATTTCCTCGGCGGCCCAGAAGCTGTCGGCAAGGAAATGAAAGCCTCCGCGTGACACGCAAAGCAAGGTTTATCCCGCGCGAGTACCATTCGGAACGGATTGTTCGGGGACGGAAAGAACCGGTGTGACGCTGTCCGCGTAGCCGATGTCAAGCAACATGCCCTCGGATACCTCGCCCGCCATCTTGCGCGCTTCCAGATTCACTACAAAGAGGGCCTGACGCCCTTCGATTTCGCGCGGGTTTTCGCGCTCCTTCTTGATCCCGGCGAGAATGGTTCGCGAATGGTCGCCGAAATTCACGGTGAGCTTCATGAGTTTTTCCGAGCGCGGGATTTCCTCAACGCGCTCGATGGTGCCGACGCGAATATCCAGCGCGTCAAGCGCTGTGATTCCGACGACAGGTTTGATGGGCGCGGGAGTGAATTCAGTCATGGTTCACCGCCGATAGCGCGCCGCATAGAAAGGCGTCGGAATCGAAGGATCACACTTCTCGTCGCGGATCGGCGCGCCGGGGATGAGGGAAAGTGGAATCACACCGGCCCAGACCGGCAGCGCGTAATCCGGCGCGTCGTCCTCGACCGGGCCGCTCCGTATCTTTGCGGAAACTTCCGTGAGCGGCAGGCGGAGAATGCTCGTGGCTTTTAACTCTTTTTCATTGGGCTGGCGTGCATCGTTCCAGCGCCCAGGGATGATTTTTTCGGTGAAAGCACGCAGCGCTTCAAGTTTTTCATCCGGCGCATCGACCCCAGTCGCTGTGCCGAGCGCGACAACGGAGCGGTAATTCATGGAGTGGTTGAAGACGGAGCGGGCCAGCACCAAGCCGTCAGTGAGAGTCACGGTGATGCACACGGAGAGTCCGTCGCTCACGTTTCGCAACATGCGGCTCGCCGCGGAACCGTGAAAATAAATCGCGTCGCCAATACGCGCGAACAATGTGGGTATTACATAAGTCTGCTGATCAGTGGAGAATCCGACATGGCAAACGAATCCTTCATCGAGGATCTTGTAAATAGATTCGCGGTCATACGCGCCGCGATGGGACTCGCGCACGACGCGCGTGCGCTCGGTCGGCGGAATTGCTTCGGGCACAAAGCACCTCATGGAGAAGCATGGCGCGGAGTCGGCCGCTTTGCGGCCGCCCATTTGATTTATAGCCGGCGCCAAAGCGGCATGAGTGAGGAACAACTTTAGATATCCTATCATGCCCTGCGAAGCATCGCGTGGTGCGGACCGCCGGGCGGCCAAGAAAATGCTTCCAATTTGGATGCTGCGCCCTTACAACGCCAGTGCCACGTGTGAGAAACTAGCCAAGATCGAAATCCTGCGTAGCCGAGAAAGACACAATGAGCACACCGGTGATGCATAGTTCCAAGACAAAAGCATTCGACATCGCGTGGGTGAGGGAACAATTTCCTTCACTGAAATTGCAGGTCAACGGGCAGGCCGCGGCGTTTTTGGATGGGCCGGCGGGGACGCAGGTGCCGAAGCAAGTGATGGACGCGGTTCAGAACTATTTTTTGAGTGCGAACGCGAATACCTACGGGGCATTTTTGACGAGCCGGCGAACCGATGAAATGATTCTTTCGGCACGGGCGGCGATGGCGGATTTTTTCAATTGCGACCGCAATGAAGTTGTTTTCGGGCAGAACATGACGACGATCACGTTTGCGCTGGCACGAGCGATCGGGCGGGAACTGAAACCGGGCGACGAAATTGTGGTGACGACGCTGGACCATGATGCGAACGTGGCGCCGTGGCAAGCACTGGAAGAAAAAGGCCTGGTCATCCGGCGAGTAGATGTCCGCGAAAGCGATTGCACGCTGGATATGGAGGATCTGAGGGGCAAGATTTCGGCGAAGACCAAGCTCGTTGCGGTTGGATATGCGTCGAACATAGTGGGCACCATCAATCCAGTCTCGGAGATCACCAAGCTCGCCCATGCGGCGGGCGCGCTGATGTTTGTTGACGCGGTGCACTACGCGCCGCACGGACTGATCGACGTGAAGGCGCTGGATTGCGATTTTCTGGCTTGCTCACCGTACAAGTTTTTCGGGCCACATATGGGAACGCTGTACGGGAAGCGCGAACACCTCGAGAGGTTTAAGCCGTACAAAGTGCGGCCAGCCACGAACGTTTCGCCGGAATGCTGGGAAACCGGAACGCAAGTGCAGGAATTGATCGCGGGGATCAGAGCGGCGGTCGATTACATTGCGGAACTGGGACGTCATTGCGATTCGACAGTGAAGTGCCGCCGGGAGGCGTTGCAGGCGGCATACCATGCGACACACGCATACGAAACGGGATTGCTAACACGGCTGATCGAGGGATTGCAGACAATTCCGGGAATGCGCGTTTTCGGCATCACTGACGCAAAACGATTTTGTGAGCGCTGCTCGACATTGTCATTCCGGATGGGCAATCACAACCCAACCGCGATCGCCACGTTCCTGGGAGATCGTGGGATTTTCACCTGGGACGGCAATTTCTATGCCTTGAATCTATCCGAGCGCTTGGGAGTGGAACCGCACGGCGGCGTCCTGCGGGTCGGGCTGGTGCACTACAATACGATGGAAGAAGTGGCCCGGCTGCTCGCGGCGCTTGGCGAATTCGCTCGGTGATTCCGACGAATCGAGTCACGCCCGAGAACTCCGGATTCTACGATTGCAGAACAAGCTGCCGCTTGCGCTTGGCCTGACACACGAAATAACTGATTCCGAAGGCCAGGGTACTGTAGGGAAACCAGCCCAGGGTCGATCCGGCAAGCAGATGTGCCGGGACATAGGTGATGAGCATCACCCAGACGTAGGATTGCGCTTCGCCGATGAAACCGAGAATGAGTCCCGCCAAGGCGTAACAAGCGGCGATCGCCAGCGTGGCCGGGCTGATGCCTGCGGCCGGGGCCGGGCCGAGCCTCTCGGCGATCGCCGGCGCAAGCTTCAATATGCCGAACAAGGGCAGCACCGCGCCGATCAACACGGAGAAAAGAACAGTCGCCAGCGAGATGCGGCGAGCGAAGGGATTGAAGAAATTGCGAATCCCGCGGTTGAAGGCTTTGTCCGTAATGAGATAAGCATCTCCCTGCGGATTCAGCCGCAGGATGCCGTGCTGCACCTGGTAGGCGGAAAAGCGCTCGTGGTCCATCTGGCCTTCCGCAAAGAGACCCTCAATATCGCGCGGCGGTGAAACCGGACCTCCCAGGGAAGCGGAGCGCGCGTCGTGCTTTTTCTTCAATTGCGCGAGATCAGTGACCTGCGGGCACTCCTGAACGATGCGGTAGTCAGGAGTGTCCATCACCGTCTTTAGTTCCATGTTGCGAGTGGTGAGCCACTTGCCGCCCGAAAAACGCGTCGTGAAATTGACCACGTGGCTGTTTTTCACGCCCTTGACGCCATTGACGTTGGTTTGCACCTCCACGATCGTCAGTGTGCAGCTTGCGGGGTCGGCGGGATTGGAATACTCGCGAAGCAAATTCGCTCCGTAATTTTTCACTCGATAAGTGCACATGGGGCGGTAGTTCAATGCCTCGAGTTGTGAATCGAGTGGCGCAAGGTATTTTTTCTGTGCCTCGGACAGGGTAGAGTCTCGGACGACCTCCCTTTGGTAGCGGAGGGGGATGGGGCGCGAGTTCTTCCGCAACTGAGGCTTGCTCCCGAAAACCACGGTTGCGGTGGTCCATAGAAAACCGAAAAGGTCACAATCAAGGGGAAGAATCATGAGCACCTCCGCCGATGGTTCCATTATAGAGGTGACAAATTTCACCGCTCCTTGGCCAACGCAGGCGGCGATGAATGACTTAACTGGACCAAAGGACAGGTGGGACGATGTTCATTCCGGTGAGCGCTGACCGGGGTAGCCGGGAGCGGGGAGAATCGGAAAACGCAGAGCTTCCAACTCCGCGCGAAGCTGCGAGACGGATTGGAAGAGAATCCCGCGGATGCCTGCGGAACTGGCAGCTTGAATGTTTTCCTCGCGGTCATCGACGAAGAGCACTTCCGAGGGCGGAACTTCCAGCAGAGAAAGGGCATGCCGGTAGATGACCGGGTCGGGTTTAATGGAGCGCACCTCACAGGAGAGAACCTGGTGATCGATGTGGCGCAGCCAGGAGAAGTTGTTCCTTGCATGGGCAGCCATATCCGTTTGCATGTTTGAAAGAATAGCGGTTCGCAAGCCACCCGAGTGGACGCGCGCGAGCCATTCCGTCATTTCCGGGGTGACGTTGCTCCACATCTCTACGTCCAATCGGCGGAGTTTTTCAATGTCCTGATGATCGATTGGGACGTTGGCGCGGCGCGCAAGCTCGACCCAATAGGCATGCGCAGTGAGATCGCCGCGATCGTACGGGTTGCGCGAGGAACGGTACATGGCCAGAAAATGTTCCGCGTCAATGCCAAGGATGCCCGCCAGGCCGGCAATCGCGTCAGGCGAAGGGCGGGAGCAGAGAACTTCGCCGTAGTCAAGAATCACGGCGCGGATTTCTCGACTGTGGGTGAGCAAGTCGGAGTGTCCAGCATTCATTTGCCGCCTCCGCAAGGATTTTCGATGAGTTTTTGTAATTCGTCCAATGAATCTATCATCTGCATGTGATAACTTACTGGCATGACGCTGGACCTGGATGAGTTGCGCTCGTTCTTGACGCTGGCTTCGGAGCTTCATTTTCGAAGGGCCGCAGAGCGTTTGTTTGTGTCGCAGCCGGCGCTAAGCAAGCAGGTCCGCAGGCTGGAGGAAAAGACCGGAGGAGCACTGTTTGAGAGGACGCGCCGAAAGGTTGTGTTGACGGAGGCGGGCCGTGTTCTCATCCCTTTGGCCGGGCGCTTGCTGCGGGATTCCCAAGCGGCGCTGGACCGAGTGCGCGAGGCCGCCGAGGGACGAGCGGGGACGCTCCGGATTGGATTCGGGATCGCATCCGCTTCCGAAATTCTCCCGCAAACGATCTTGCGCTTTCGGAAGAGCTATCCTGCAGTTGAAATACAGATGCGCGATATGTCTACGCCGGCGCAAACCAGAGCATTGCTGGAAGAACAGATCGATATTGGGATTATTCGCTTGCCCGTGGCGCGCCCGGAACTCTCCAGCCTGCCTCTCACCCGGGAGCGTCTCGTGGTGGCAGTTCCGCGCGCAACACCGTACCGAACCAAAGACGGCTTGGCCTGCTTGCGAGACAAGCCATTCCTCCTGATAGCCCGGGCAGCATCAACGACATTCTATGATCACGTTCTCGCGGTGTGCCGCCACGCTGGATTCATTCCGGAGATTATTCAGGAAGCGAATGAAACATTTACGATCTTAAGTTTGGTGCGCGCCGGCCTGGGGGTCTCGTTAGTACCTCGCTCGGCCATGCGCATGAGTGTGCCCGGTGTCAGCTTCCATCAGCTGCAAATGGCCGAGGCGGAATGGCCAATCGGGATCGCCTGGAACAAGCTTTCCGAGAAGCGCGAACTCATCATGCGATTCTCCGACACCATGCGTTCGGTTGTTGCATGACACCCCCTCCTGTCGGCGGTCGGGCACCGGCTCGCGGCCCTGTGAAATAGCACCGACAGCGCAGAGCGGGTATTCTTAACCACTATGAACAAACGACCGAAACCAATTGTGTTGACGGTGCTGGATGGATGGGGATACCGCGCGGAGACGAAAGGGAACGCGATTGCTCGGGCTCGTAAGCCGGCGTACGACGAACTCATCAAGAAATTTTCCAACACCTTGATTCATACCTCGGGGCCGTTTGTGGGACTGCCCGACGGCCAGATGGGCAACAGCGAAGTGGGGCACATGAACATGGGCGCGGGGCGAATCGTGCACATGGACATCACGCGGATCGACCTGCTGATCGCGAATCAGCAACTGCGGAACGTGCCGCTTTTTCAGCAGGCGATGGAGCGCGGGCGGGCCCGGCAACTGCATTTTTTGGGATTGCTGAGCGATGGCGGCGTGCACTCGCACATGCAACATTTGTTTGCGCTGCTGGAGATGGCGAAACAGCAAAAACTGGAAAAAGTGTTTGTGCACTGTTTCATGGACGGGCGCGACACGCCGCCGAACAGCGGGCGCGACTATGTGCGTCAGTTGCAGCAGAAGATGCGCGAGCTGGGAGTGGGGGAGATTGCGACGCTGGTGGGGCGCTATTACGCAATGGACCGCGACAACCGCTGGGAACGCGTCGAGCTGGCTTATCGCGCGCTGGTTCACGGTGAAGCGGAGACGAGGACGGATGATCCGGTTGCGGCGCTGGAGCGGAGTTATGAAGCGGACGTGACGGATGAATTTATCAAGCCGATCGTAGTGACGAAGGGAGACGGAGTTTCCACGCCGGTGGGGCTCATCCGCGACGATGATGCAGTGATTTTCTTTAATTTTCGCGCGGATCGTGCGCGGCAGGCGACGTACGCGCTGGCGGCGCCGGACTTCGATAAGTTTGTTGATCCGCAGCGGCCGAAGAATCTGTTTTACGTGGGGATGACGCAGTACGACAAGAACTGGCCGTGGCTGAAGTACGTGATTGCGCCGGAAAAGCT
>Ga0066659_10001133_pt1 | contig 11290 bp, 12 predicted proteins | sample GraSoiAngelo_108_FD_75176 | JGI IMG/M metagenome (GOLD analysis project Ga0066659, IMG submission 75176) | Grasslands soil microbial communities from the Angelo Coastal Reserve, California, USA - 14_0903_09_40cm | ecosystem: Environmental > Terrestrial > Soil > Grasslands | place: USA... | reverse complement strand
CGAGCCGCTCCTGGAGCTTCTCGCGGTCGTAGTCCGAGGTGGTCTCCTCGATCTGCGCGCGGATCTGCTTGATACGACCCTCGATGTCCGCCTTCTTGCCCGCGCCGTCGATGAGGGTCGTATTGTCCTTGTCGACCACGAGGCGCTTGCAGCGGCCGAGATCGGTGAGGGTCACGTTCTCGAGCTTCATCCCGAGCTCTTCGGCGATCACCCGGCCGCCCGTCAGGATGGCGACGTCCTCGAGCATCGCCTTGCGGCGGTCGCCGAAGCCCGGCGCTTTGACCGCGACGCACTGGAGTGTGCCGCGGATCTTGTTGACCACCAGGGTGGCCAGCGCCTCGCCTTCGACGTCCTCAGCGACGAGGAGCAGCGGCTTGCCGGAGCGGGCGACCTGCTCGAGGAGTGGCAGCAGGTCCTTCATCGCCGAGATCTTCTTCTCGTTGATGAGGAGGTAGACGTCCTCGTAGACGCACTCCATCCGGTCGGGATCCGTCACGAAGTAGGGGCTCAGGTAGCCCCGGTCGAACTGCATCCCTTCGACCACCTCGAGCTGGGTCTCGAGGCCCTTCGCCTCCTCGACCGTGATCACGCCCTCCTTGCCGACCTTGCTCATCGCCTCGGCGATGATCTCGCCGATACCCGGGTCGTTGTTCGCCGAGATGGTCCCGACCTGCGCGATCTCCTTCTGCTCCTTGGTCGGCTTGGAGAGCGACTTGAGCTCATTCACGATCGCGGCCACCGCCTTGTCGATGCCCCGCTTCAGGGTCATCGGGTCGTGCCCCGCCACCACCATCTTCAGCCCCTCGGTGAAGATCGCGCGCGCGAGCACCGTGGCGGTCGTCGTGCCGTCGCCCGCGACGTCGGAGGTCTTCGAGGCGACCTCCTTCACCATCTGGGCGCCCATGTTTTCGAACTTGTCCTCGAGCTCGATCTCCTTGGCGACGGTGACGCCGTCCTTGGTGACGGTGGGCGCTCCGAACGATTTCTCGAGAACGACGTTGCGGCCCCGCGGTCCCAGGGTGACGGTCACGGCGTCGGCGAGGACGCTCACGCCCCGCAGGATCTTCTCGCGGGCGTCCTGACTGAACTTGACGAGCTTGGCGGCCATGTCTCCTCCTTAGTTCTCCACCACGCCGAGGATGTCCTCCTCGCGCATGATGAGGTGTTCCTCGCCGTCGAGTTTGATCTCGGAGCCGGAGTACTTCCCGAAGAGGATGGTGTCACCGACTCTGACGTCGAGCGGGGTCAGCTTGCCGTCGTCGTTGACCTTGCCCTTGCCAACGGCGATCACCTTCCCCTGCTGGGGTTTCTCCTTGGCGGTATCCGGGATGATGATGCCGCCCTTCGTCTTCTCGACCTGCTCCTCTAGGCGTCTCACGATGACGCGATCCTGAAGTGGTCTGATCTTCATGCCCTCCGCTCCTTTCGTGCGGTGCTAAGATGTTGAAAACTCGGGGCTTCTGGCGCGTACGGCGCTGGATGCTCCGCAGCCTTATGGGGATTTCGGGCGGGCAAACTAATCACGCCGGCCCAGGAGTCAAGGCGGCGTGGGGTTCAGCCGCCCAGGCGCCGCCGCTCCTCCTCGTAGTAGCGCCGGTAGAGGACGTCCCACTCCCGGCTGCCGGGGACGACTCGCCTGGGCATGCGAGCACGGACGAGCTCGTCGAGGCGGCCGTCGAGCGAGAACGCCTCCGCGAGGACGCGCTTCGCCTCGGCGAGGAAGAGGCGCTCGTTGCGAGTCCGCCCGAGGTGCTCGTCCGTCACGACCTTCAGCAGGGCGTGCGCCAGGAACGACAGCCGACCTTCGGAGAGCGTCACAGCACGAAGCCTCGCGCCTTGGCGATCCGTTGCTTGACGAGCTGCTCGACCCGGCGAAGATCGAGCTCGTCGCGCCGGATCCCTGGAGCTCCTTGGCGCACCAGGCGTGCCGCCTCGGTGGTCGCCTCGCGCTCGATCTCGGCCTCCTGCTCGAAGTTGCGCGTGAGGAGCTGGGCGAAGCGCGCCTGGATCCCCTCCTCGGGCGCGTCGAGCTCGAGCATCTGCGCGGCCACGAGTCGCTGGACGAGGGTCCTGGCGACCCGCTCGATCTGAGCGAGCGACGGCCGCATGCCGGAGCCTTAGACAGAGGCGGTGCGTTTTGCAAGCCGTCGTTTGACTCCCTGCACCCGAGCCGGTATCTCGACGCGAGATTGAACCGCCCGCCGATCCGTAAGCCTCCGAGGATCCGCAGCGGAGATGCCGTCGGGGTGATCGCGCCGTCGGGAGCGGTCGACGAGGACGCGCTCGGCGCAGGCGTGAAGGTGCTCGAGCGCTGGGGGCTTCGGGTGGTGCTGGGGAACGGTGTCCTCGAGCGCCGGGCCTATCTGGCGGGGGACGACGTCGTGCGGCGCGGCGATCTCGAGCGGATGATTGGCTCGCCCGAACTGCGCGCAATCTTCTGCGCCCGCGGCGGCTACGGCAGCCAAAGGCTCCTCCCCGAGCTCGATCTCACGCCACTCACGTCCCGGCCGAAGGCGATCATCGGCTACAGCGACGCGACGGCGCTCATCAACGCGGCCGTCGCCAGCGGGGTGGTCGCGATCCACGGACCGATGGTTGCAGACGACCTCGCTCGCGGCCTCCCCCTTCGCTCCGAGGAGCACCTCCGACGCGTCCTCATGGACCCGGACTTCCTCTGGGAGGTGGAGGTCCCCGAGACGGTCCGACGGGGTCGCGCCACGGGGCGGCTCCTCGGCGGCTGCCTCTCGGTTCTCGCCGCGATGCTCGGGACCCCCTATGCTCCCGAAACCGACGGAGCCGTGCTCTTCCTGGAAGACGTGCACGAGCGGCCCTATCGCCTCGACCGGCTGCTCACCCAGCTCATCCAGTCCGGTAGGCTCCATCGGGTGGCGGGCCTCGTCTTCGGGACGATGGCCACCTGTCCCTGCATCGACGGGGTGGGGCCGCTCGAGGTGGTGCGCGCCTGCTGCGCGGAGCTCCCCTGTCCGATCGGCTTCGGACTTCCCGCCGGTCACGCCCCTCCTGACGACGGTTGCGAGAACCTGGCGCTGCCCCTCGGAGTCGAGGTCGCGCTCGACACCGAACGCGGACGGCTCACGGCCCTCGAGCCGGCCGTCGCATAGGAGGCGAAGTGGACTTCGCCGCCGTCGAGCGCGAACTCCAGACGGCCATCGAGGCGGGGGCCTTCCCCGGTGCGGTCATCCTGGTCGGCCGGGCCGGGAAGATCCTCTACCACGCCGCCTTCGGCTCGCGCAGCCTCGAGCCCGAACGGACGCCGATGCGTCCCGACACGATCTTCGACCTCTCCTCGCTCACCAAGCCGCTCGCCACCGTCACCGCCTTCATGCTGCTGCTGAGCGAGCGGAAGCTCCAGCTCGACGATCGCGTAACGCGCTTCTTTCACAACTTCGGCGTGCACGGGAAGACCCACGTGACCTTCCGGCACCTGCTCGCGCACTGCTCCGGGCTCGCCGGCTGGCGTCCCTACCACCGCGACGTCGTCCGCATCGAGCGGCAGGGACGACTCAACTTCATCGCCAGCCGGGGCGCGAAGGAGTTCGTGTACGAGCAGATCCACCGCGAACGGCCCGAGTACGAGACGGGTGAGCGAGCCGTCTACAGCGACCTCGGCTTCATGCTCCTCGGCGAGGCGATCGAGCTCGTGTCGCGCATGCCGCTCGACCGGGTGTGCCAGGAGCGGGTGTTCCGCCCCCTCGGCCTGCGCGCGATGTCGTTCATCGCTCTCTCGGAGCTGCGCGCACGGCGGCTGACGCCGGTGGCCGATGTGATCGCGCCGACGGCGTACTGTCCCTGGCGGAAACGGCTCCTCCTCGGCGAGGTCGACGATGACAACGCCTATGCGATGGGCGGGGTGTCGGGCCACGCCGGTCTCTTCTCGAGCGCGACCGACATTCACACGCTCGTGACGCGCCTGCGTGCCTGCTACCGGGGCGAGGACGCCTTCATCGCGCGAGAGACGATGCGCGAGTTCTGGACCCGCGATCGGACCGTTCGCGATTCCACGTGGGCGCTCGGCTGGGACATGCCTTCCCCCCTGGCGTCGAGCGCGGGTCGGCACATCTCCTCGACCGCCGTCGGCCATCTCGGCTTCACGGGCACCTCGCTCTGGATCGATCTCGAGCGCGACGCGCACGTCGTGCTCCTGACCAACCGCGTTCACCCGAGCCGGGACAACGACCGCATCCGGGACGTTCGTCCGCGGGTCCACGACGCGGTGATGGAGGTACTCGATCGGTGAGAGTACATCTGATCGCGGCCTGCGGAGTCGGGATGAGCGCGCTCGCGGGTCTCCTCCGCGAGGGCGGTCACACCGTGACCGGCTCGGACGAGAACGTCTATCCACCCGCGAGCACGCTGCTCGCCGAGCTCGGCATCCCGGTCTCTCCGGGGTACGACCCCGCCCGCCTCGACGGCGTGGAGCTCGTCGTGTGCGGGAACGCGGTCACGCGGACGAATGCGGAGGCGGAGGCCGCACGAGTTCGTGGCCTCCGCATGACGTCGATGCCCGCGGCGCTGGAGGAGATGTTCCTCGCCGGCCGGAGTCCGTTGGTCATCGCCGGCACCCACGGGAAGACGACCTCCACGGCCATGCTCGCCTGGGTCCTCGCGCGAGCGGGTCGCGACCCGGGCTTCCTCATCGGCGGCGTGCCGCGCGATCTCGGCCGGAGCTTCGCCGTCGGGTCGGGGCGCTGGTTCGTGATCGAGGGTGACGAGTACGATTCGGCGTACTTCGACAAGGAGCCGAAGTTCCTGCACTACCGTCCCGCGGCGGTTCTCCTCACGGCGGTTGAGTTCGACCACGCCGACATCTATCGCGACCTCGATCACGTGAAGAGCGCGTTCCGCAAGCTGCTCGGCATCCTCCGCCCCGACGCCGCGCTGGTCGCGTGCGGCGACTTCCCGCATCTCCTCGACGTCGTGGGCAGCCGGGGGGCCCGGCTCTTCGGGCTCGAGGAGCGAAACGACTGGCGGGTGACGGAGCTCGAGGACGATGGCGCGACGCGCTTCACGATCCGGGAGCGCGGTCGGGCAGTGTGCCGGGTGACGCTTCAGCTGCCGGGGGCGATCAACGCCCGCAATGCGCTCGGCGTCCTGCTGCTCGCCGTCGAAGCGGGGGTCGGCTGGGAGGAGGCCGCCGCCGCGCTGGCCGAGTTCCGGGGCGTCCGCCGCCGGCAGGAAGTGGTTGCCGAAGCACGGGGAGTGACGGTGATCGACGACTTCGCGCACCACCCGACGGCGATCGCGGGGACGCTGGCGGCGCTCCGCGCCCGCTACCCGGGACGACGGCTCCGCGCGGTCTTCGAGCCGCGTTCGAACACGAGCCGCCGCCGGGTGTTCCAGGAAGCGTTCATCGACGCGCTCGCGGGGGCCGACGAGGCCGTCCTCGCCGCGGTCTACAGCAAGGCAGCCGATCCGATTCCGCCCGAGGAGAGGCTTCTGCCCGAGCGAATCATCGACGCGCTCGAGCGCCGGGGGGTCCCGTCGCGTCTCGTCGACGGCGTGGCCGCGATCCGCGACTACTTGGTCGGCTCGGCACGCCCCGGTGACGTCGTCGTCGTCATGTCCAACGGCGCGTTCGGTGGACTGCCGGGGCTGGTGGCGCAGGGGCTCGAGGCGTAGAGCTGCCGGTACGTGCGGTAGTTGCGGGTGACCGCTTTCACGTAGTCCCGGGTCTCGCGGAAGCTGATCAGCTCGACGAACTCGTCCGGCTCACGGGCCGCGTAGCGCCGCTCCCACTTGCCGACCGCATCCTCGCCCGCGTTATAGGCCGCGAGCGTCCGCGCCCGCGAACCGCCGTACCGGTCGAGCAGACGGCGGAGCAGGGCGACGCCGAGGGCGATGTTCGTCTGGGGGACATGGAGCGCGCTGCGGGGGATCGGAGCTGCGCCCGCCTCCGCGGTGAGTTCGCGTGCGGTCGACGGGAGCAGCTGCATGAGGCCGTGGGCGTTGGCGGGTGAGACAGCGTCCGTCTCGAAGAGACTCTCCTGACGGATGACGGCGACGACGAGCAACGGGTCGACTCCGCGTGCGAGCGCCGTCTCGTGCACCGTGTCCCAGTAGCCGAGGGGATAGAGGTAGCGGCGGAGGGCGCCCGGCGATCCAGGCCGCATCTCGCGCGCGAGGCCGAGCGCGGCACCGGGTGCGTCGACCGCCTCGTAGGCGGAGAGGAGCGGTCGTCGCGGAACGCCGGAGGTGCCGCGCAGCGCATCGACCTCGAGGCGCGCGAAGCGGGAGAAGCCGAGGCCTGCGAGAACGCGAGCGCGCTCGGCGTGCGTGCCCTGGAGCTCGGTTGGAAAGGAAGGTCGGGGTACGACCGCTGGGGGTTCACAGGCCGCGGTCCTCTCTCCCAGCCGCTCCTCGGCGAGCTCGGCGTAGTATGACGTCGCATGGTGGGCGGCGATGTGGGTCAGCCGCTCGTGGGCCTTCTCGGCACGGCCGAGTCGAGCGAGCGCTCGCGCCTGCCAGTACTCCGCGGCAACCCGCGTACCCTTGGCAGTGCCGAGCGCGACCCTTCCGAACCAGTCGGCCGCTGCCGTGAAGTCTCCCGCCAGGTAGCGAACCCAGCCCGCGCGCCATCGTGCCTCGGCCGCGAGTGGGGCGCGTGGAAACCGGTCGCCGAGGCCGCGGTAGGCGGCGAAGGCATCCCGATACCGCCCGGCCTCCTGGTGGATACGCCCGCTAGCGTAGAGCGCCTCGGGGGCCTGCGGGCTCGCCGGGAAGCGGCGGGCCACCTGCCCGAACAGCTCGAGGGCGGCCTGGTCGCGATCGGCATTCCAGCGCCACGTGGCCGCGGCGAGGAGAGCCTTGGGGGCGAGTGGATCGGCAGGGAGCTGCCGTGCGAGGTGAAGGCACGTGGCCTCGGCCGTCTCGCGGTCGCCCAGCGCGCGCTCCGCCTGCGCGCGCACCCAGAGCGCCCGACCGGCGAGTGCGGGTGAGGATCGACCGGCGAGCGCGGTGGTGGCGGCGGCGCGGGCCCCGGCGAGGTCCCCCTCGCGGAGTCGCATCTCCGCTTCGTCGACGGTGTCCCAGGGGATCAGTTCTGGGTGGCTGGCGCCGATCCGTTCGGCCAACCGGCGGGCCCGCCGGGCGAGGAGCCGGCGCGGCATCCGGCGGCGGACGTCGCGCGCGAGCTCGAGCGCGGCCGCGTCATCGCCGAGCTCGTGATCGACCTCGGCGAGAGCAAGCGTCGCGTGCCCGCCACTGAGACTACGCTCGGGGAGGGAGGCCCGCGCCGCTTCGAGCCAGCCGCGCGCGGCCGCGAGGTCACCCTTCTGGCGGACGAGGCGGCCTGCCAACAGCCTGGCGACCCCGGACCACACGCTCTCGGCGTTCGTGGCGAGCAGGTGTTCCGCCAGCTGAAGCGCGTCGGTGGGTTTGCCGGCACGCACCGCCGCTCGGGCCCGGAAGTAGAGTGTGTAGTCCCCCAGTGCCGGGTATCGCCGCTCCGCCTCGGCAAGAAAACGGTTGGCCTCGTCGTACTCGACGGCGGCGAGCCCTGCGGCGAGGGGCTCACCTGTGGCCGCGGTCAAGCGGGCGGGCCGCGGCTCTCGCGGAGCGGTCGTGCAGCCGCCCGAGAGGACGAGGCTCACGACCCAACACCCGAACCACCGCATGCCCCCTCGGGGCGTACCACGTGGCTCGTGCAGGGACAACTTGAGCGCCTTGACAGCTCGATTCCCCGCCTGGAGCATGCGACCGTGCTCGTCCTCGCCTCGGCCTCTCCACGCCGCCGTGAGTTACTCGGATGGCTGGTCGCGGGCTGGGTGATCGTTGTGGCCGAGATCGACGAGCGACCCGCGCCGGAGGAAGCGGCGGGCGACCTTGTCAGTCGACTGGCGCTCGCCAAGGCGAGGGAGGTGGCGAGCCACCGCCAGTCCGACTGGGTGCTCGGCGCCGACACGGTCGTCGAGATCGACGGCGATATCCTCGGCAAGCCGACAGATGCAGCGGAGGCCAGCGCCATGCTCGGGCGACTCGCCGGGCGCGAGCACCGAGTGAGCACCGGCTTCGCGTTGCTGGCGCCCGGCGGCGCGCTCAGCGCCGCGGAAGTAGTGGTCACGCGTGTTCGCTTTCGTCCCCTGGCCGCGGGTGCGATCGCCGCCTACGTGGCGAGCGGCGAGCCCGAGGGGAAGGCGGGTGGCTACGCGATCCAGGGACGGGGGGCCGCGCTCATCGAGAGCATCGACGGCTCCCTGACCAACGTGATCGGCCTCCCGCTGGTGGAGGTCGGCCGGGCGCTGGAAGCAGCGGGGCTGCGTGACGGCTGACCGGCTCCGAGCGGCCGTTGCGGAGCGGGTCGCCGCCGTGCGGGCCGAGATCGCGACGGCCGCCCGAGCGGCCGCTCGGGACCCCGCGAGCATCCGCATCGTTGCCGTGACGAAGACCCTGCCGCCCGAGGCCGCGCTGGCGGCGCTCGCGGCGGGACTCGGCGACCTCGGCGAGAACTATGTCCAGGAGGGCCGTTTGAAACGGCTCGCGGTCGAGGGCCGCTGTGCATGGCATCTCATAGGTGGTCTGCAGCGCAACAAGGTCCGTGCGGCGGTGGCCGTGTTCGACCGCCTTCACACCCTCGACTCGGACGCCCTCGCCGTCGCCCTGGGTGCGGCGATGGTCGACACCGGTCGGCGTCTGCCCGTCCTCATCCAGGTGAACCTGTGGGGTGAGGCGACCAAGCGTGGCGTCCCCCCCGATCGAGTCCTTTCCCTGGCGAAAACCGTCGTCCGGCAGCCCGGTCTGGCCCTCGACGGGCTCATGGGGGTCCCCCCTCCGGCTGCCCGGCCGGAAGCCAGCAGGCCGCATTTCCGGCTCCTTCGCGAGGTGCGGGATCGCACCGCCAGCGGGCTCGGGGTTGAACTTCCCCACCTCTCTATGGGAATGAGTGACGATTTTACGGTGGCCGTCGAGGAGGGTGCGACCTGGCTACGGCTCGGGCGCGCACTCTTCGGAGCCCGTGGCCCCGGCGCCTGGCGGCCCGGCTCTTCCGCGGGGGGACAGGGTTCATGAAGAAGATCGGCTTCGTCGGAGCCGGGAACATGGCCGCGGCGCTCTTGAAGGGTTTGCTGCGCGGCGGTCACTACCAGGCGAAGGACCTTTGGGTGAGCGATCCTGTGGACGCGCAGCTGAGGCGCTGTCGCCGGCTCCACAAGATCGAGACCACCCGGGACAACCGAGAGCTCGTGCGGCAGTCGCAGACGATCATCCTCGCCGTCAAGCCACAGGTCATGGCCGCCGTCCTCGATGACATCCGGCCCGAAGCGAATCCCCGCAAGCTCTTCGTGTCGATCGCTGCCGGCTTCCCCCTCCGCCGCCTGGAAGCCGGGCTGGGCGGCCAGGCGCGTGTGGTGCGCGTGATGCCCAACACGCCGGTGCTCGTCGGTCGCGGCATCTCGGTCGCGGTCGCGGGCACGAAAGCGACGCCGGCCGATCTGAAGCACACCCTCAAGCTCTTCAAGGCGGTAGGCGAGGCCGTTTCCATCACCGGCGAGGATCTGCTCGACGCCGTGACCGCGCTCTCGGGCAGCGGCCCCGCGTTCGTCTATCTCTTCGCCGAGAGCCTGATCGAGGGGGGTGTGCGGGGTGGCTTGCCCCAGACCCTCGCGGCCCAGCTTGCCTACGCGACCATCGGCGGCGCAGCGGCGATGCTCGGCGAGAGCGGCCTCTCGACTCGCGAGCTGCGCGACATGGTGACGTCGCCCGGAGGGACGACGCTTGCCGGACTCGGCGCACTCGAGGCGCACCACTTCCGCGACGCCCTCATCGCTGCGGTCGAGGCGGCGACCAGGCGGGCGCGCGAGCTCGCGGCGGCCTGACGTCGATGGGCCTGGTGGTCCTGCGCCAGTTCACGTGGGCCGTGGCTTCGAGCCTCGATTGGCTCCTCAACATGTACATGTGGATCGTGCTGATCTCGGCCCTCCTTTCCTGGGTCAACCCGGATCCGCGCAACCCGATCGTCCGGTTCCTCTACGGGGTGACGGAGCCCGTGCTCTTCCAGATCCGTCGTCGCATCCCCTTCGTCTACGCTAGCGGGATCGACCTCTCGCCTCTCCTCCTCATGGTGGCCATCTACTTCGTGCGGACGGTGGTCGTGGGGAGCCTCTACGAGCTCGCACAGAGGATCACGGTGGAGGCGGGACACTGGACGCCCGTTGTCTGAACCGGTCGATTGGGTGCACGCGGCCGACGGGGACGCCGTGTTGCTGGTGCACGTGGGTCCCGGGGCGACGCGCGCGGGTCTCGCCGGGTTCCACGGTCCCGCCCTCCGCGTGCGTCTCCGCGCGCGGCCCGTCGGCGGGGCAGCGAACCGGGAGCTTCTCGCGATCCTCGCCGCCGCTCTCGGCGTCCGGCCGGGCGCGCTCTCCATCGAGGCCGGTATCCGGGGGCGGGACAAGCGGGTGCGGGTCGGGGGGCTCGGACCGGACATCGTGCGCGCCCGCCTCCGAGCGGCGCTTTCCGTTGACGTCCCGGTGGGGCATGATTAGAGCGGCCCCGGCGATGCCGATCTACGAGTACCACTGCGAGCACTGCGGTGATTTCGAGGAGATGCGGCGCATCACTGACCCCCCGCTCACGCGCTGTCCCCGCTGCAACCGGAAGGTCCAACGGCTCATCTCCCAGACCAGCTTCCAGCTGAAGGGTAGCGGCTGGTACGCGACGGACTATGGCCGTGGCGGTGCCGGGGGAAAGAAGAAGGAAGGCTCGGACGACGGCGGCGGGGAGACCAAGGCCGACGGCAAGTCCGAGGGCAAGTCCGACGGCAAATCCGACGGCAAGTCCGAGAGCAAAGCCGCCGCCGGCAGCGAGAGCGAGAAACCCCCGGCCACCCCGAGCCCGAAGCCCTCCTCCTGAAGCCCTCACCCGTCCTCGTCGGCGTCGATACCGGCGGCACCTTCACCGACCTGGTTGCGCTCGTGGGCGGCGAGCTCCGCGTCCTGAAGGTCCCGTCGACGCCGCGCGATCCCGCAGCCGCCGTGCGGGCGGGTCTCACCGCGCTCGTCGGGGGAGCCGGGCGCCCACGGCTCCACTACGGCTCGACCGTGGCGACCAACGCACTTCTCGAGCGGCGCGGCGCGCGTGTCGTTCTCCTCACCACCGAAGGGTTCGAGGACGTCCTCGAGATCGGCCGCCAGGTGCGTCCGGAGCTCTATGCCCTCGAACCCTTTCTGCCCCCACCCCTCGTCCCGCGCGCTCGCCGTCATGGGGTCCGGGAGCGCATACTCGCGGACGGGCGGACCGAGATTTCCCTCGGAACGCGCGCGATCAGACGTGCTAT
>Ga0066659_10001132_pt1 | contig 11291 bp, 12 predicted proteins | sample GraSoiAngelo_108_FD_75176 | JGI IMG/M metagenome (GOLD analysis project Ga0066659, IMG submission 75176) | Grasslands soil microbial communities from the Angelo Coastal Reserve, California, USA - 14_0903_09_40cm | ecosystem: Environmental > Terrestrial > Soil > Grasslands | place: USA... | reverse complement strand
TTATAGTGTATCTAAGAAGCAGCATGGAGGGTTTTCATGTCTAAAGTCTGGTTGGTGACCGGCAGCGCAAGCGGTTTGGGCCGAAGCATTGCTGAAGCTGTGCTCGCATCGGGCGATCGCCTCGCCGCAACGGCCCTCGATCCTGGCCGCTTTGAAAGATCTGGTGAAGAAGTATGGCGATCTGGTTCGCACCGCTCCCCTGGACGTGGCAGATGAGGATGCGGCCCATGCGGCAGTGCACGTGGCGGTGGACGCGTTCGGGCGTCTCGATGTCGTCATGAACAACGCCGGCTTTGGCGATATTGCACCGTTCGAGCAGTTGAGCTCAGAGAGATTCAAGGCGGTGGTTGACACCAACTTCTATGGCGTAGTCAACGTGACCCGCTTAGCGATACTGGTCATGCGAAAGCAAAAGGGCGGTTGCATCCTTCAAATATCGTCGGTGGGCGGTCGCCGGGCCCGTCCCGGCAGCACTGCATACCACGCCGCCAAGTGGGCGGTTGGGGGATTCACCGAATCCTTGGCTCAGGAAGCGGCCCCGTTTGGCGTGAAGGTGTGTGCGCGCGAACCCGGCGGAATGCGGACCAACTGGGGCGCACGCGCGAACAAAGACACACCTGACCTGCTCCCGGATTATGTCTCCTGACCATTAGGACTTCAGCGCTATGGCTACGGCGCCGACGGACGGTTCAAGTGCTTCGTGCGATCCCGCAAGACCATACGGGCTGCAAAATGCGCGAATGGCGGGGTGCCGTGAGGCGGGCCGGTATGGTAGCGAAAAAGGCGTGTGCTAGACTTCCACGGTGATGACCAAGTCCGGGAATGTCGTTGAGCTGGAATGCTCGGCTTGCCGCAAGAAATACGACGCTTCGAAGGAACAGCACCTCTGCACTTGCGGGAAGCCATTGCTGGCGCGATACGATTTGCGGCGGGCGGCGGCTATGCTCACCCTTGAAAGCTTGAAATCGCGGCCGCCGACGCTTTGGCGGTACGCAGAAGTTCTGCCGAACGATCCGCCGGTTTCGCTCGGCGAAGGCATGACCGCCCTGGTCCATGCCGAGCGGCTCGGCGCGTCAATGCATTGTGGACCGAGCGGTCTGCAGCGTCTTTTCATCAAGGACGAGGGCTTGAATCCTACAGGCTCCTTCAAAGCGCGCGGCATTAGCGCCGCTGTCTCGCGTGCCAAACAGCTTGGCGGAAAGGTTTTGGCTGCTCCTACTGCCGGGAATGCCGGGGGGGCGCTCGCAGCCTATGCTGCTGCGGCCGGACTCCCCGCGGTTATCGTGATGCCCGCGGACACCCCCGTCGCCAACGTGATGGAATGCCGGGCGTTTGGCGCCAAGGTCATCAAGCTGAATGGCTTGATCTCCGACTGCGGCAAGTACGTTGCCGAACACAAGGACCGCGAAGGTTGGTACGACGTCTCTACCCTCAAGGAGCCCTACCGCATCGAAGGCAAGAAGACCATGGGCTACGAATTGTGGGAGCAGTTCGGGGAGAAACTGCCCGACGTGATTCTCTATCCCACTGGGGGAGGCGTCGGCTTGATCGGCATGTGCAAAGCGTTTGACGAGATGCAGGAGATGGGTTGGATTGGCGCGGAGCGGCCCCGCATGGTGGCCGTCCAGGCGGAAGGCTGCGCACCGATCGTCCGGGCATGGGAAGCGCACCAGAATTCGGCTCAGTTTTTCAATAACGCTGCGACGGTCGCATCCGGATTGCGTGTTCCCGGGCCGCTCGGCGATCTCTTGATCTTGAGCATGCTTCGCCAAACGAAAGGAACGGCACTGACCGTCACCGATGAAGAGATGCTGCAGGCGGGGAGAGAACTCGCCTCACTTGAAGGCATCTTCGCCGCACCCGAAGGTGCCGCAACCGTGATCGCAACAAGAAAGCTCGCCGCCTCTGGCTGGATCCAGCCGGAGGAGACCGTCGTGCTCTTTAATACCGGCACCGGCTACAAATACGCCGAAGCCTGGCAGCGCGCGCTCCAGTCCGCCGGTGGAGGGATAGTGTGACCACGCGCAGACTCTATTACGACGACGCCTTCGAAACGGAATTCGCCGCACGTGTCATAAGTTGTGACTCGGCTTTGGTCCCTTTCTCCCCGGAGGTCAAAGCACCAGTCTGGGAAGTCGTTCTGGATCAGACCGCGTTCTATCCTGCTTCCGGCGGCCAGCCGCACGATCTCGGCAAGCTGGGTGATGCCAACGTGCTCGATGTCCGCGATGCTGAAGACGAAATCGTCCACGTCGTTGACCAACCCGTCGAACTCGGCGATATCAAGGGCTGCATCAACTGGCCCCGCCGTTTCGACCATATGCAGCAGCACACCGGCCAGCATCTTCTGTCCGCCATGTTTCAGGAACGCTTCGGCCTGCCAACGGTCTCGTTCCATCTCGGTACCGAAATCTGCACGGTTGACTTGCGCGGCCCCGAACCGACGGAGGAAATTCTTGAAGGCGGGGAGCGGGCCGCAAATCAAGTTGTCTTCGAAGATCGTCCGGTGAACGTCCGCTACGGCACCGCGGACCAATTGTCACAACTTGGCGCGCGAAAAGAAGTCAATCGGGACGGCATCCTCCGTGCCATCGAAATAGAGTCTGCCGATTTGCAGCCCTGCGGCGGTACGCACGTCAAGCGTACCGGCCAGATTGGCGTGATCCTGGTGCGTCGTCGTACCAAAGTCCGCCAGGATTGGCGCGTCGAATTTGTCTGCGGGCGCCGTGCGGAACGCGCCGCGCGTCATGATTTCCAGTTGCTACGTCAGGCGGCTGAGAGATTAAGCTGTGCTCCCGAAGACCTCGGCTCCGCTGTCTCACGCGCCCTCGCGGAACGCGACGCGAATTTCAAGAATCTTCGCGCTGTGGTTCAGCGGCTTGCAGAAGCCGAAGCCGAGCTGGCGTTGCAGAATGCGCCGCCCGGCGCCAAGGGCTTCCGTGTCGTCTCCCGTGTTTTGGAAGGTGTTCCAGCCGATTACCTAGGCTTCTTTGCCACCGCATTCGCAAAATCCGAAAAGGCGATTGTGCTCTTGGCTGCAGCGGAGGGAGGCCACCTGCTCTTTGCCCAGCATCTTTCTGCCGGCAAGGATATGAGCGCTCTTCTCAAACAGGTCCTTGAAAAAGTCGCCGGCAAGGGCGGCGGAACGCGCGATTTCGCCCGCGGAAAACTTGCGGATCAGAGCAACGCACAGCGGGCGCTCGAGGCAGCCATAGCTCTTCTTTAGTAGTCTGCTTTTGGATCTGTAAGCTCAGAAGAATCGCATCTTGACGCGATCTGGCAGCCTTTGCAAATCCACGAGCGTTAAAAAATCGATAGTCTTGAATTCACGGTCAATCGCCGGCGGTCCACAGATGCACCCGGAAATATCCAGATAGGCTCGGAACAGTCGCGGAGGCCGCGGAGGCGCCGCGTACAGACCATGCGAGTTGCACCGGCGGCCAGCCACTGGATTGGTCCTCAGCGACGGCTCGACGAGATGCTTTTCCCGCAACGATTCGTAGAGCGCCATTCCCTCATCTTCGTCCTGAGACGATAGGGAACTGCAGCCAATCAGGTAACGCGCCCCACAGCTTTTTGCGTACCTCGCGATCCCCTTCCACAGCATGTGCAGGACACTGGTGTTGCGGTACTCCCCATGGACGCAGGCCCTTCCAAGCTCCAGGACTTCGCCGCGCATCCTTTCGAACGGGGTGAAATCAAAGAATTCCTCGCCATAGTAGCCGAGGTTCCCCTTGGCGCGATATCCGCTCTGCATGCGGTACGTTCCGGCCAACTTGCCCGTGGCCGCATCATGCACCATCAGGTGGTCGCAGATAAGATCGAACCGATCGCGGTCAAGCCCAGTCCGGGCAGAGCTGTCGAGCCCCTCCCCCAGCTCACAATTAAAAACCAGATAGCGCAGGCGTTGGCATTCGATGACCTCTTCCAGCGTTTCCGCCATTCCCACACGGAAGAGGCTGGTAGTGGCAAGCGGATTTCCGCAGTCGTGCACCAGGACGGCGGTCGTTGGCATACCCAAAGTGTCAGTCAGATCAAGTTACGAGCGTATTTCAGGAATGTGATTTAGAGGTTTCTGCAGATAACTGATGAGCTACAGAAGAATTTGGTGGACGAAAAGGGGATTGGAACTCTCGGCCTACTCGTTGCGAACGAGGTAAATTTATAGCCAAAACGCGGTGTCAGATGACTTACTTCTAGTCGCCGCTGCCGGAGGACATGGATCGCTTGACCACCTTTTCGGCGGCCATCGTTGGCGTGTCCTGGTGTTGAAGAGTGGCCCGCGAACGGAAACAATCGCAAAGATGAGAAGGCAGACCGCATCTCCGGATAACGAAGACATATTGGTTCGTCGTGACCGTGTAAATTTCACGGCCGCGTCGAGTCGCGTCGCCCGCGTACGGCGATGAGTGATACCTGCTCCAGAGTCGGGTAGTGCCCCTCTTCATTAGCCTTTCGTTCGCCGGGTCGGAGCTGCTGGACCGTAGTCTGTGCTGGCAGAGCCCCACTGAAATACTTCTTGTACGCCTTCGCAAACAGTGAACTGTCCGACAAATCGTCCAGGTAAATCGTGGTTGAAACAACTTGATCGAAGCTGATCTCCGCTTCTTCCAAGTTATCAAGGAGATTACGCATGGTTTGACGGGTTTGGTCCGAAGTAGCTGCCGCGTAGATGCCGCCGTTGGGTCCGGGAATGAATCCGCTCTTTGCCGAACAATAGAGCGTGTCACCCGCGAAGACACACGGACTGGCGGTTGGACTCAGCGGCATGTTCTTCGGGCGTATGGCTCGCCGCCGGCTTAGATCGCGCACGGCTACACCTGTGAACGTGATGTGTGCACCTTCGGGCAAACTGGATACTTCGATCGTGGCACGTGCGGGTGTGTTCCCGAATTCGAAACGCTGGGCATATTGTTCATTCATGATTCTCATCGGCACTTCGGACGTGAGATAGGGATTCACGAACACCATGTGGGCCAATGTAAGACCCGCGGCTTGAAGGACAGACCTTAGACGGTCGAGCGCTAGGTTAACCTGTGCCGCCGGGTCCTGTAGCACGCTGCCGTTTGGAGGATCGCTGCCCGGGATCGTGGAAACAAATAATCTGTCATGTGTGAGCATTCCAGGAGAGTACGCCTTATTTGGCGTCACATCGGGTACAGAGACCGGTTGCTTTCCTTTGAGGTCGCGAACAGCAACGGCGGTAATCTGAACGGGGGGTTCAGGGAGTCGGGCCACTCCCAGGACCGCGCGTGCGGGTGGATCCTTTGGAAAATAATCGGCGAAGACCTCGTTCAGTTCACGGAAGCGATTAGCGTCTTCAAGGTAGACCTGCACATAAACCACATGATCCATCGTCAGCCCGACTGTCTCGACCAGCCTCCTGATATTCTCGAGAGACTGGCGGACCTGATCGGAAAATGTTGTCGGAGTGATGCCGTCGCCGCGGCGGGATCCTTGCCCAGAGACATAGACATAATCCCCCGCATCGACGCTGGGCGAGCCCAACGCATCACCAGAAGGCGGCGCTGATTGCCGCAGTGCGGGACGCGGCTGGCCATGCAGGGAGGCCGCGGAGAAAACCAGCCAAATGATTGGCAGTAACAGGAATTTCATGCTGGCTTTCCCTTGCGCGCCGCGCTGAGAATTGTTCGCAGCCGCTGTCCCACGATCATTTCTTCACCCGGCTGTATCGTCATAGAAACCAACTCGATGTGATTTTGTTCTTTGAGTTCCTTTTGGTTTGGCTTTGGAATCCCTTCACGAACCGCGGACACCAAGCTGGGATTATCCACACCCAGGACTTCGATAACGGGATCGCCTTCCCGGAGCTTCTGAACGCAATCAGTGATGCTGAATCCCCAAGCCTGCTGGTCCCACGAGACCCGCAAGGTTGGATAGCGATTTCCGCTATCCGGAACGTAGATTTCGGTTTGAACGCCGGGCACTGTCTCCACAAGTCTTTCGATACGATCCACTCTCATGTTCCATTCTCTATAAAGTTCCTTGGAATCGATTTTCAGCCAGGTCTCTATGGCTGTCAGGCAGCCGATTATCTCTTCTTTTCCGACTTTCATTGGGCGACACACCGCACCTTCATATGGGCAGGAATTTCGCAGGGCGGCTTCGATCAAGTCTATTCGGCCCAACAGCACGCCGCTGCACTGGGGTCCTTGCAGGCCTTTGCCTCCGGAAAACGTGTACAGGTCGAGTTTCATCTTTGCGTACAACTTTATGTTCTCGATCGGCGGAATCCCGGCGGCATCGTCCAACAGGAGCGGCACGTTGTGTTCCTTCGCAATGGATGCTTCGCGAGCGAGCTTGTCTCCAAGGTCGGTGGTGTAAATCATGGCGGTATTGCCACTGATGGCGTTTACAATTTCGTCGGGCTTCTCGACGAGGACCAGTTTTGCTCCGGTGAGGCGAATGGCGTTATCAAATGCGCTTCGCCCTCCGACCATAATGACTTCATGCTTCAGCCCCGTCGTGTCCGGAAGCTGCCAGATCCGTTGCGGATCGTTGCCAGCCATGCAGGCCGCTGTCGCGGCAGCCATCGCGCCTGCAGCACCCGAGGTGATGATTCCGGCTTCAGCACCCGTCAGCTCCGCCAGCCGACGTCCCACAGCGCGATGCAACTCGACCATGTTGACGAAATAACGGCCCGCTTCGGCTTGAGCGTCGCGAACTTCAGGGAATTGCAGCGATCCACTCAGATAGGTCCAAGTTCCGCGGCAGTTGATAACTGTCGTTACGCCCAAGCGACTGTACACATTCCCGCGCAGGTCAAGCCCGATTGCGGCGGCGGATTTTTCGTAAAGGCCCTGAGCGGCAATCTGGGTCAACAGTGGCGACGCAGCCAACAATTTCAGGAATCCGCGACGGTGTGATTGCGGTGTTGAACGCATGGGTTTCCTCCGGTGAGCCTTTTCTTACTTGGTGAAAATTAATGCTCCAAAATGCTCGGGTACGTGGTTGGGGTCGCGATTTACAACACATGTCGGCTGCCAGCACATGAATCGGCGCCCCGAATCGGGGCCGAGTCCGTCGATGCGATAGAGATCAGCCCGCCACCTAGTCCCCGCGACCACCTGTTTTTCGCTCACGGAGCGCAGCGGCACCCGTGCAGCCGCATACCAAATGTGATTCTTTTCGTCGATTCTTCCCAGGCGGTGCCAGCCAGAATTCCAGTTGGCAGCGTAGGAATCTTTGTTTAGGTCAATCGACAGATCGACCCAATCGCCGGTGGGTGCGACCTCAAACTCACGATAGTGCATGATGTCTGTCCAATCATCGCCAAGAAAAAACTCGACCACGTCGCGATCCCAAAGTTTGAGACGATCTTTGGTGTTGTCTGCAGGCAGCCAAAGATTCAGTTCGGTGTATGGAGAGATGAAGAGCAGATACAAATCGGAGTCGGTCCAAAATCCACGGACCTCTGTTTTGATCCTGGGATAGTCGATTTGATGAATGCAGTCTCTGGCGATCCACGTGGACGATGCGTGCGACCAGGTCGGAGAATGAGGGTCCGTGTTCAATTCCAGGGCCTGCGAAACGTACGGGATGGAAAAAGAAGCTCCAGGCGAGGAAAACTCGCACACCTTGGCTGGAGGATTGTCCTGTGCCGACCGCGGCACACAGTGGCCCGCTGCAGAGCGCGCAGCTCCAGACCCCTTCCAGAGAACCACAGTCACCACTATCAGAGACAAGAATAGCAAGTTTCGCGCTGGTCGCATACTCAGGGGCGAGGTGCGCTTCTCAACTCCGGCGAGATTTCGTAGGCTCGCTCGAACTCCGCGCGCGACTCTGTCTCCTTTCCTTGCTGGTGAAGCGCCAATGCGAGGTTGTAATGCGCTTCGGCATAAAGCGGTTTGAGGCGCACAGCCTCAACAAACTCGGCCTGCGCCTTGTCGAAGTCACCTGTCTGCATTAGCACAAGCCCGAGATTGTTGTGAGCTTCCGCTTTCCGGCCGCCCGTTCCAATTCAACAATGGAAACGAAGCGTTGCGAGGCGAGAGCCATAACCCCTTCGACCTCAGGGCCGACGAGTGAGCCGCCCAGGACGGTCATGGTTCCCTGGCCGTTGATCACGGTGGTGACGCCCAACTCTTCAAAGACGTTTCCAGTGGAGCCAAAGCCAATGGGTTTTTCCAGCATTCCTGAGGAAGAGGAAGCGACCCTTGGCAAGCCGAAGACTCTGCGCGCGTTCAGCATGATGCCGGCAAGGACCCCGGCACTCCCGAGGAAAGTTCGCCGGCTCAATAGATTTCTGATAGTCATGGGATTCCCTCTCATCCCTTCCGAGTGACTGCAGCGATGCAATTGATTTCGACCAGCGAATTCCCGGGTAGAGCAGCAACGGCGACGGTGGTTCGCGCGGGGCCGCCATTTGGAAAACACGTTTTGAAGACCTTGTTCATGCCGTCGTAGTCATCGATCTTGGTGAGATAAACATTGAGTTGGAGAATGGTGTCCATGGTGCCGCCGCCGGTTTCCACCAGCGTCTTGACGTTGTCCATCACCTTTTTGGTGTGGGTCTCGATGTCCATAGGGAATTTTCCTTCAGGATCATGCGAGTGGGCTCCCTGTCCGGCGATATAGATCGTGTCATTGTGAAGGATGAGCGGAGTGATGAAGCCGGTTCCAGCTGGTTTGCCCTCGTAATCCAGCTTTTTGACACCTGAGGCGGCCTGCGGAGTAGCCGCCGCGGTCACAGCGACTCCAGAAGCGGCAAGTCCCGGAACGAGTGCCGCGAGTCGTGCTGCAAAGCCGCGCCGAGAAATGTGAGACGAAAACATTGTTCCTCCTTTTTGATTGATTCTTCGTCTTGTCCTTGTCCATTGCTCTGAGCCCTGCTTTGGTGCGCCGGCCTGCCAGACAACGCTACCGCTGCGCTACGGCAGAGCGAAACTGAAAACGTCGCTTCCCGCGGCGATGGCCACGTACTGCTTCGAATTGATGGCGTAACTCATAGGTGATGCCGTGAAGTTCTGGCCAGTGTTGAAGTGCCAAAGCGCTTTGCCGGTCTGCGCGTTCACGGCTTCAAAGGATTGCGCGTCGTCACCGAAGAAGACGAGTCCACCAGAGGTTGTCATGGTGCCGCCTGCGGAACGGCCCGCGCCTGCCTGGACGTAGCGCCACGCGGGCTTGTCGCCCTCGAGAGAGTAGGCCAACAGGATCTTCTGGTCGTGGTCGCCATGGCTGTGGCGGACGCCAGTTGAGTAGTAAGTTTGGCCGGGCTTGAACTCCTGGGGTTTGAGCAAAAAGAGATTGCAACTCTCCAATGCCATGAAATAGAGCATGGAAGTCTCCGGGTTGAACGAGGGCGCGTACCAATTGGTGGCTCCAACAAGGCCCGGACAGATGCGCGTGCCTGCCTCGGTTGGTTTGATTCCCGTGCGAATGGGCCGGCCCTTTTCGTCAATTCCACTGGCCCAATTGAGTTTCTCGGCGAAACGCGTTGCCGAGAGAAATGAGCCGTTGGTGCGATCGAGCACGTAGAGAAAACCGTTTCGGTTTGCCTCGACGACAAGTTTCCGGGGTTGGCCGCGGAACGTTGCATCGACAAGGACAGGAGTTTCGGTCGCGTCGTAATCGAAAAGGTCATGCGGCGTGAACTGGAAATACCATTTGAGTTTGCCGGTGTCCGGATCGAGGGCCAGTAGGCAATCCGTGTAGAGATCGTCACCCGGGCGCGGGCCGCCATCAAAATCAGGCGCAGGATTGCTAGTGCCCCAGAAAATAGTGTTGAGTTCCGGATCAAAAGCGCCGGGCATCCAGGTGGTGCCCCCGCCCAGTTTGTAGCTTTCGTCTGGCCAACTGGAGGCGCCGAATTCTCCGGGGCCAGGAATTGTCCAGAAACGCCAGGCTTCCTTGCCGGTATCGGCGTCGTACGCCGCGACAAAGCCACGCACACCATCATCGCCGCCGGATGTTCCTACGATGACTTTGTCTTTAACCACCAGCGGCACGCTTGTTGCACCGTAGTTTCTGTTTCCATCGGTGTAGGCGACATCCCAAAGAAGATGACCGGAACGGGCGTCGAGACAAAGCAGATGGGCGTTGTCGGTTTCCATGTAGACCCGGGCATGCCAGATGCCTACGCCGCGGTTGTGATGTTGCGAGGCGTCGTCGATAAGGCCCTCGGTGACGGGACGCGAGTAGTGCCAGAGGGTGCGTCCGGTTTGCGCGTCGAGCGCAAATGCGTCGTTGGCGGCGGTGACGAACATAACTCCGTCCACGACAACCGGGGTAACTTCGAGGGCGTTGGAATTCGGCGCGTGGAAGACCCACTGAGCGCGAAGCTGCGCGACATTGGCAATATTGATTTCGCGAAGAGCGCTGTAGCGACGGCCGGTGTAGTCGCCATTGTAAGTGAGCCAATTATCGGCGACAGGCTTCGCGAGCAAACGGGCCGGGTTTACATCGACGCTGGTGACCACTGAGGTCATCCGTGCATCCTGAGCGGACAGCACCAAAGTGTTCCAGGCGAGGAACGCAATGCAAGAGGTGAATTGTTGCCATCCGGCCATCAATCGTGTTCTGTGTCCTCAGAGGCGATCGGAGCATTAGGATGGCGCCGGGCGCTGCGCCGGTCGACTCAAATGAAAATCAGCTCCGCAGAATGAGACCTCATATACTACAGGTCGGCACCAGTAAGCCAGAATTTTCAAAGGCGGCTAAATTTCGCACCTGCATATTCAATCGATTCAAGTTTCTCGATGTGGGCATATATGGAGTGCTCTTTAAAGTCCATGTCCTGAGCCAGTTTCAAGACCTGAGGGGCGACTGCTTTGGGTACGACCACTACGCCGTCGGCGTCTGCGACAATGATGCCGCCGGGTTCACAGGCACGCCGTCGCAAGTCACGGGAACACTCGCGCCGGCAAACCGGTAGTGGCCGATGGATGTGGGAAGGAACGACGCCGCGCGCGTACACGGGGAAACCGATCTTCTGCAGATAGGCAGTGTCACGCCCCCGCCGTCGATCACTGCGCCGGAAAAGTGTCTGGCTGCCATGGCAGTGCCCATTAATCCGCCCATCCCGGCATTTGTGATTGCCATTTTCCACGACCATGACGTAAACGGAATTTGGGGTGCCGTCGTCGATGGCTTGGAGCATCGCTTTCAGGGCGTCGGGATCGTCATTTGCCTCCCTTTTTGATGAAACCGTGAGCGCATAGCTGGCGAACCGCATTGGATAAATCGGGCGCATGCGATGCGTTATGTACACTTTCTTGCCGGCAATCTGCTTGAGGGCATCGGATACGGCGGCGACTTCCACGTGGGAAACC
>Ga0066659_10001129_pt1 | contig 11298 bp, 6 predicted proteins | sample GraSoiAngelo_108_FD_75176 | JGI IMG/M metagenome (GOLD analysis project Ga0066659, IMG submission 75176) | Grasslands soil microbial communities from the Angelo Coastal Reserve, California, USA - 14_0903_09_40cm | ecosystem: Environmental > Terrestrial > Soil > Grasslands | place: USA... | reverse complement strand
TTCGCCGGGCATCTCCCGCCGTGGGCGAAAATGAGGAAAGTCGGTCGCCTCCTCCGGCTGCGACTGTGCGAGTGCAAAGCAGGAAAAGAGAAGCAAGCATTGAGCGCCACGCCAGAGAAAAACCAGGCGAGCTACTCGACGCGGAAGCATAATTCTCCAGTATCGAGCCCGTGAAGCCACCGGAAACCACATCGTGCCGATCATTTCTCCCTGACTCCCGGTCCCTCCACCACGGTGAGAATCCGATCGACGCGGGGTACGACGACTTCTTCCTTTTTTCCGCTCGGCCAATGAATCTCTAACTTATCCGCTTTGGTAGCGGATCCTATTCCGAAATGAACGCGCTGATCGGAGCTGGAGCCGTAACTCCCTCCGCTCATGACGTCCGCCCGCAGGCGCACCGCGTTCGTGCTAAGGAAAACTTTCGCGCCAACGGCGTCCCGCGGACTCTTCGGTCCTCCCACCAGCTTGAGGGTGATCCAGTGATTGTTGTTCTTCACCACATTCTGAAGCAGCGTCGGAGCGGAATCCATGTTGTTCAGAACGACGTCTATGTGGCCATCGTTGAAGAGGTCCCCGAACGCGGCGCCTCGCGCGGGGATCACGTCGGCCAAGCCGCTCCCAGTCGCGGGCAGAACCTCCTGAAACTTAACCGCATCGAGATTGCGAAACAGCTGCGGCCGCTCGGCCCAGGTTGTGCCCCAGTCCCGCTGGTCCACCGAGGGGTAGACATGCCCGTTAGCAACAAAGATGTCCAGCAGGCCATCGTTATCAAAGTCCAGGAACCCAGTTCCCCAGGCCAGGAACGGGATCGTCGGCGTGCCCAAGCCCGCGGGGTAGGTCACATCGGAGAAATTGTTGTTGCCATCATTTCTATAGAGCGTCTTGTAATCGTCGGAAAACGTTGTGATAACAAAATCGACTCTTCCATCCCGATTGTAATCTCCCACCGCGATTCCCATGGATGCCTGCGCGAGTCCTTCGTTTGTCAGGGCAAAACCCGACAAGTAACTCACATCTTCGAACGTGCCATCATGAAGGTTGCGATAGAGATAGCGCGGCACGGAATCGTTGGCCACGACCAGATCGACCCAGCCATCATCATCCGCATCCACGAACACCGAGGCCAGGCCGTAATAGCCCTGCGGATCGGAAACGCCCGCCTTCTTGCTCACGTCGGTGAAGGTGCCGTCACCGTTGTTGTGAAACAGATGGTCGCTCTCTCCCGGCAGCCCGCGGGGCCCGCACATCAAGAAATTCACCCCGCGAAATTGGCATGCGCTGGCGGGAATTCCTCCCTGGCCGGCAATGGGCGGATGGTCGGGGTCAAATTTCACGTAGCCCGGAACGAACAAATCCAGCAGGCCATCGCGGTCGTAGTCACCCCAAGTCGGTCCGGTGGACCATCCTCCTAGCGCAACTCCGGCTTTTTCCGCCACGTCCGTAAACGTTCCATCATGATTGTTGTGGTAGAGGCGGTTTTTTCCAAAATTCGAAACGTAGATATCCGGCCAGCCATCATTGTCGTAATCGCCCACGGCAACGCCGAAGCCCCATCGCTCGTTCGCTACGCCAGCTTTGTCCGTGACGTCGGTGAAAGTGCCGTCGCGATTGTTGTGAAGCAGCATGGCACGAGGAGCGGGTTCCTTCCCCTTCAGCGCGGCAACCGTGGAACCGTTGAGCAAATAGATGTCCAGCCAGCCGTCATTGTCATAGTCGATCAACGCCACACCGGATCCCGGAGTCTCGAGAATAGTTGCCTTTTCCGGCCCCCCTGAGCGGTGGCGGAATTTGTCGAGCCCGGCCTGTTTCGTGATGTCCATGAACACCACGGTCGCGCCGTCGACGAATCCTCCGGCAGTGATCGGGCGGGATAGAGCGTCTTTTACCGGTGCATGAGGATTGCCGGTCGCCACGCCCATGGACACTGGCTTCTCGGGTTTTCGCTCCTCGGGCTCTTGTGTTGCTCCCCGGAGCGCGAACAAGACGGGCAGGAGGAGTAGCGCAGGAAGAAATTGATAGGCAAGAAGAGTCATTGCTCTCCGTTCGAATCCCAGTGAGCGTCGAGAGAATTCTCTCCTGTCGAGCATTTGTCCAGGCCGAAAGCCGTTGAATCCGGTGCGCCGCAGGTACGGCGGGAGCAGGCGAATTCTTCCGACGGACTGAATAGCATCGCACTTTTTAGCGCTGCGTGCTAGACTCCACGTAAGCGGTTACGTATCTCAATTTTGCGAGGAAAAATGAACCTTCAGCGGTGTTTTCTTCTTTTCGCGCTTCTTGCCTGTCTCTTCGTCGCTATTTCTGCGACCCTGCTTGCCCCGGCCACCTCCGCACAGGCACCAGCGTCCCTCGCCTTGACTCCGCCGATGGGATGGAACAGCTGGAACAAGTTTGGCTGCAACGTGAGCGACAAACTCATTCGCGAAATGGCCGACGCCATGGTCAGCAGTGGCATGCAGGCGGCCGGCTACCAGTATGTGAACATCGACGATTGCTGGCAGGTAAGCCGCGACGCGTCGGGAACGATCGTCGCGGATCCCGTGAGGTTTCCGTCGGGAATCAAGGCGCTCGCAGACTACGTCCACGGCAAAGGATTAAAACTAGGGATTTATACCGACGCTGGGACGGGCACGTGCGAGAAGCGGCCGGGAAGCTTGAATCACGAAGTCCAGGATGCCAAGACCTATGCTTCCTGGGGAATCGATTACGTAAAGATAGATTGGTGCAATTCCGAAGGGCTGGATCCCGAAGTGCAATACGCGAAATTGCGCGACGCGCTACTGAATTCCGGCCGCCCGATCGTCTTCAGCATCTGCAACTGGGGCGTGAAAACGCCATGGCGCTGGGGGCCCACCACCGGCAATTTGTGGCGGACCACGGGAGACATCAACGATACTTACGACCGCATGTCCCTGATCGGATTTGGACAGAACGGCCTGGAAAAGTTTGCGGGTCCCGGACACTGGAACGACCCGGACATGCTGGAGGTCGGCAACGGCGGCATGAAACGCGATGAGTATCGCACGCACATGGCGCTATGGGCGCTCCTTGCGGCCCCGCTGCTTGCGGGAAACGATCTGCGGAATATGACGCCCGAAACAAAAGAGCTGCTCATGAACTCCGAGGTCCTTGCGGTCGATCAGGACGCGAAAGGCGTGCAGGGACATCGTGTTTGGGAGGAAGGGCCGCTGGAGATCTGGGTGAAGCCGCTCGCCGACGGGAATTACGCCGTGGGACTCTTCAATCGCAGTGAATCGGCCACTAAGATGACGCTCGACCTCAAATCCATCGGCGCGCCTGCCGCTACGAAACTCCGCGATCTTCTGGATCACAAGGATCTCGGCACGGTCGAGAATTCCTACTCGGCCGAAGTGCCGACTCATGGTGTAGTGCTCGTGAAGGTTTCCAAATAAGCCCGCTGCGGGAAACACCGGAATCTTCCTTGCGTCTACTCCGGCGTGTCCGGTTTTGGATTGGCGTCGCCCGTGGAGCCCTTTTCCTGACCCGGCATTTCAGCACGGTTTAGTTCGTCCAGCTTCTTAAGCGCAGCTTTGGCTTCGTCCATACGGCCGAGTTTCGAATAAGCTCGTCCGAGCAGGAAATACGCTTGTTTCATCCGCGGTTCCAGCTGGAGAGAGACGTTCAATTCCGGGATGGCGGCTTCGCTCCGGCCATCTTGAAACAGTGCGTTCCCGAGTGCAAACCGGCCTGCCGCGGAATCGGGAGCCAATGCGACAGCCTTGCGCAGCCATTCGATCGCCCGGGAATACTCCTGCTTGTAGGTGTAGCAGGCGCCCAAACCATACGCGATTTCATAATTCAACGGGCCGATCTGTTCCGCCTGTGTGTAATAGGCGATGGCTTCAGCAAATTTTGATTGCGAGCGCTTGAGTTCAGCCAATTCCGTAGATACTTCGATGGAGCGTGGATTGGCTTTCAATGCCTTCTGGAATTCTTCCTCCGCCTCGCTTTTATTCTCGGCTGCGAGCGCCGCCTCGCCGAGGAGTTGATGGACCCGATCGGAGTCAGGTGCAAGGGAGAAAAGTCTTTCATACTCCCGATGGGAAAGTTCCCGGGCAACGAGGGATAAATAGTAGAGTGCATCGATGTTCTTCGGATCGGAAGCCAGAACCTTTTGCAGCCCCTCAAACGCCTGCTGGAATTTTCCCTGGGCAAGCTCGGCCCGCGCCAGAATCACGCGGACGGGAGCGTCATTTGGATGCTGGCGCAGATGTTTTTCTGCGAGTTCCGCGGCCTGCACATAGTCGCCGCGATAGAACGTTTGGGTGCACTCAGCCAACCCCGAAGTCTGGCCATGCGCTTCCGGGCGAATCATAACTGCCAGCGCGAGCAACAAAAAAAAGCGCCGCAAGCGAAGAAGAGTACGAGAGCGGAGCATCCGAGGAAATGTCTTCATGGGGTTTCTAGAGGCCGTACTTCAACGACGCGCAGGAATTCCTGCGTCTTTTCCGCCAGGAGTTTCTTGAGATCATCGAAGCGTTTAGACTGTGCTTCCTGCCGCGCATCCCCGGTACGGGTGTAAAGTGTCAGCAGATAAAAGTTTGCCGAGTAGTGATCCGAGTCGATCTCCAGCGCGCGCCGGATTTGTTTTTCTGCTTGCGAGTAGTCTTTGCGCACCAGGTAGTATTGGCCCAGTTCAGCCAAAGCATCCGCGTAATCTGGTTTGCTCTTCAATGCTTGTTCCAGCTCGACGTGAGCTTCGTCCAGCCGGCGCTCCTCTAAGGCAATCGCGCCAAGGTAGTAATGAGCCGTCGTTGCGATTTCGGGGATCATGGCAGCCTCCTTCAGTCGGGGAACGGCGGCGTCATAGTCCTTGGCCCGGAACAGGGCCGCCCCCAGCGCCAGCTTTCCACGCGGGTCCTGCGGTTTCAGCTTGAGGTACTTCTCGAAATACGGCACCGCCTCCCCCGGATCGTGTCGGAACGTGGAAGTCGCCCCCATGGCATAGTTGTACTCCGGATTTTCAGGCTCGATCTCGACGGCCTTCTCGAAGGAATTGCGCGCTTCCGCCACGAGGTTCAGGTCCATGCACACCAAACCAAAATAATAATGGATGCCGGCGTTGCTCGGCTCGAGATCTCGCGCGTGGGCCAGGTAACCGAGCGACCCCTGATAATCCTGCTGTTTGCGCGCGACGCGAACCAACTCCAGTAACGAAGCAACCCTGAGATTTTCCGGCGTGATGGATCTTTCCAGCGTCGCTCGCGCTTCCCCCAGCCTGCCCGTTCCTTCGTAAGCCAAACCCAGCGCACCCAGCAGTTCAGGCGACAATGGCTGACGTTTCTCGAAGCCCTCGAGAAGAGAGATAACCAGGTCGTCGCGTTTTCCTGCCCGCAGTCCTGACAACACTTGCTGCGCATCCGGCTCGGAAAAATTTGGGTCAGAGACAAGACGCGCCGCCACATCCTCGGTCCGTTCTCTGTCGCCAAGCGCAGCGTAGTCCGCGCAAAGGATGGACAATACCTGGGCGCCGCTTTGGCTTTCTTCCGGGAGTCGCGAAATATGGTCGAGCGAATCCCGGTACTTGCCCTGCTCCTGGAGCAGCGCCGCGCTCTGGTAATTGGCCTCCGTGTTGTTGGGGTCGTATGCCAAAACTCCCAAGTAAACATCGAGCGCCTTGTGCCGCGCCTGTGAATCCACGGCGGAGTTCTCTTGATAAAGCCGCCCCAAATTCAGGGAAGCGCCGGTGAATTTCGGCTCCCTCTCGAGCGCTTGCTGAAAGCTCTTTTCCGCCGCCGCGTAGTTGCCCCGCTGTGCCTCGACGATGCCCAGCAAGTTATCGAGGCCGGCGTCGGAAGGATACTGTTTTGTCGCTTCAAGGATTTCGCGGCTGGCCCCTGCCAGATCGTGATCCTGGATCAATTGCTGAATCCGCAGGATTTTTTGATCTCTTTCGCTGGTGTGGTTTTGCCCGGAGCCGGCAAAGCCAAAATGTGCGGCGCACAAGAAAAGGGTCAGGGCCACATCGGGAATCGGCCGGCGCAATCGCATAGTCAATCAATAATCTAAGCCTGTTTTGCAGAGAGGATCGGAAAATTTTCAGCTACGATTATACGTAAGCGCTTAAATAATTACTATGAGACCCAGACATCGCGCTGTTTTATACTACCTAGCGTCCGCCAATGTTTTCTGCATGGGTGCCCTTTTCCATCGCACGCGTTCGAACCAAGCCGGTCGCGATGCCGGATTCAGAGCAAGCATCACCTGGTCGAGTGTCTGGCCCCCGCCGGTGCTGTCTGCAGTGCTTCCATTGAGAGCCGCCATTTTTCTCTTGCCGTTTTTCTGGATGGCCGCCAGTGCCCGCGCACAGGAGAACCTGCCACCCTCCCTCGAAACGAAAATCGCGGCTGGCGTTCAGGCGCTGAAGTCGGGCGATCTGAATTCCGCCGATGAAGTCTTCACCGATGCCTTGCGCCAAGGAATCAAACATCCGCTCATCTACCACAACCTGGGTGTCCTTGCTCAGTTGCGCGGCAAGCACCCCGAAGCTGTCACGCGATTTCGTCAAGCGCTTGCCCTTCAGCCGAATTACGGCCCCTCGCGGCTGCTGTTAGGTTCTAGCCTCCTGGCGCTCAGAAAAAATAGCGAGGCCGTGCGCGAACTCAAACGCGCCGTTGTCCTGATACCGAAAGAGCCTCAGGCCCATCTGCAGCTGGCCAAAGCCTACGAGGCCACGGATCATTGGATCGCTGCCGTCCAAGAATTCCAGAAGCTTGCGGAATTGGCTCCACAAGAACCGGAGTATTCTTATCACTTGGGTACCGCCTGGGCAAAGCTCTCCGGGTGGTCCTATAGCCAAATCACCAGGGTCAATCCCAATTCTGCCCGCTTGCGTCAGGCTCTCGGGCAGGAATACGTTATTCAGGAAAAGTATGATCTAGCCCTCGCCGCCTACCAACAGGCGGTGCGTTCGGACCCGAAAATGCCCGAGCTTCATCTGGCGCTGGCCCTGATTTTGCTCGAACTGAAGAAACCTGACCAGGCCCTTGCGGAAATCGATCTTGAGCTGAACCTTGTGCCAGAGAGCAAAATAGCGGCGGCGACAAAAACGAAAATTGCAGCCGCCATGGCCGCTTCTTCGCCTTAGCCGTTGAGCTAGTCCGATCTTGAAAGTGTTTCGTGCGCCGCTGCCCGCAGGACCTTCAGGGAGAAAGCGTCAAAATGCCGATGAGAAGATCTGGTTTCATCACTGTCTTCATTTTTCTCGGCGCCTGGCTGCCAATTCCCCCGCCTCCGCAAGACCGCATTCCGCAGCAGGAAAACCCTGGCCCCCAGGGCGCGTCGCTCGACCTGTCTGGTCTGCAGCTCACGGACGTGCGCCAGCTCGAGCTCGATGACGCGTTTCGTCGGCGAGATTACAGGCGTGCCGAGTCCCTTCTTATTGATGAAGCCGAAAAGGATCCAAAAGCAATTCGAACCGCAAAGCTCCTTGTTTTGGCCGCAGGGATCTTCTTCTTGGACGGCCAATACGCTAATTCTGTGATCGCCTGGAAGAAGGCGGAAGCCATAGCTCCTCTTGACGACCGCAGCAGGTTCACGCTGGCGATGGCCTACGTCAAGCTCAGCCGGCGCGATTGGGCCCGTCCAGAACTGGAGAAGCTTACGGCCGCCCGGCCTCAAGAACCGCTTTACCTCTATTGGCTGGCGCGCCTTGATTACGATGCGCAGAACTACGCAGCCGCCATTGCCCGGTTGCAAAAGGTCATCGAGCTGGATCCAGCGATGATGCGCGCCTATGACACCCTCGGCCTGTGCTACGACTATCTGGGTAAATTCGATGAAGCAGTCAAGAGCTACGCTCGCGCCGTCGAGCTGAATCGCCTGCAATCCAAGCCCTCGCCCTGGCCTCACGTTGACCGGGCCATTTCGCTCATCTCTCTCAATCAACTGATGGAAGCAGAGAAAAACCTCCGCGAGGCGCTCACCTACGACGCGCACCTTCCGCAGGCGCACTATCAACTCGGCCGCGTTTTGGAGATGCAAGGTGAATACCAGGAGGCAGTTGAGTCGCTCAACCAGGCGATCGAACTAAACCCTTCTTACCCGGAGCCGCATTATCTCCTGGGCCGGATTTATCACCGGCTAGGCAAAGACCAACTCTCCAAGAAAGAAATTGCGCAATTCCAGGAACTCAAGAAGGCCAGCGAAACGCAGCCCACCACGAACTCTTCCTCATCACCCAATTAACGTAGCTCGCCACTTGCTTGGGAAAAAAAACAGCGCCATCTTCTGTTGGGCAGAAGATGGCGCTGCTGGGGTGTTGGTTGTTGGGTGTACGAGCTTGACATCCTCCCGCCTCGAAAACGAGGAGGATTCCTACGGAGTTCCCGGTGGTTTTTCGGGAAGCCCTTCGGCGGGTTCCTGGGCCGAGCGCCTTACCGCGCTGCTCGTATCTCCCGAGGCGTTACTTTCCGCGTGTCCCGCGGTGGGTCTTTTCGACGGAAAGGACCATCGTCCATGCCGAAGAAAACTGCAATCGCTTACCCCGCCCTAAAACGGCGGGCTTGCACTCATCGTCTGGTCAAAATTCCAGTCTCGCGCCGATTTGGATCGTGCGTGGGGAACTCACATCGCCTGTCCAAGTGCCGAAATTTGTCTTACTGATGTCGTTGTTGAAGGCGAAATTCGAGCCTTGGTTGTTTACGTTGGAAGCGGGGAAGAAGTAGTGCTGGTTGAACGCATTAAAAAACCCGAAGCGAATTTCGAAGTTGCCTCGCTCTCCGATTCTTGTGTTCTTGGTCAGTGAAAAATCCACGTTCTTGGCGTTGGGACCTCTCAAGTTGGAAATGCGCGGGCCGTCTCCCGTGTATCCATACGCTCCGCTGCAACTGGGGCACTTCGAACTCGGCAACTGGAAATTCCCGATCGGTTCGAATGCCGCCGAGTTGAGGAGCGGGCCTTTGCTTGGATCAAAGCTATTTGGATCCTGGAGGAAAGGATTCACTCCCGGTACAAGGCCTACCAGGCAGTTCTGTCCGAATTGGCTCACTACGTTGCACGAGCCCGAACGGAACCACATCGGTGTGCCCTTCGACCAGTGGAGGATGGGAGCGAATTGCCACCCCCCTACAAGTCCGTTGAGGGCGCCGCCTTGGTTAGCGTACTTCTTGCCTTTGCCGAAGGGCAAGTCGTAAACGAAGGCTGCCGAAAGGACCTGCGGCGTGTCATCGGACGATATCGAGCGATTGCGGGCCTTCTCGTACGGCGAGATCACGCCATGAGTGAAGTTCCAGGAACCGCCCGCCTGCTGTGTATTGTCCGAGGCGTCGGAAATGAGCTTGGAGTTCGTGTAAGACACCAGCAGATACAGGCCCTTGCTGTAGTGCTTCTCGACCTTCAGTTGGAACGAATGATAGATCGAATTTCCGTGGCTCTCATTCAGTCCTTGCAAGGTTCCGCAGAATTGCGGAAATGGCACTAGGGCCTGGGCAACTGTAGGCGCGCAGCCGGCGCTGGTCAATTGCTGCGCCCACCCCGCGTACGGGACGGGCACACCATACTTCGCCAAATTCGTATCATTCAGCTCCGGGATATAGTCGCAATTAGCCCCCGGAGCGGGACTGCCGCTGGCGCAGGTCGGGTCGATGGGAGTTTGCGGAGCCTCTAGCGCTTTGATCTTCGGATCAAACGGACTAAGGACGTTCACAGGTTGCAGCATTGAAGTTAGTCTCGTGCCCTTGTTTCCCACATAGGCCACACTTACCAGCACATCGTAGGGAATTTGGCGCTCAACCGTTAGGTTCCACTGTTGCGCATACGGTCGCCTGTTTGCGTCCAGAGGGCGATACTGGGGGCTTCGCCCGTTCTGGAAGCCTGAGGAGATGACTGGCGGAAGTTGCGCCGGAGCTGGCACGCCGCTATCAAGGTAGAAAGCCGGGACGGTGGCGCCGGCGGCGTTAACGCCGGTACCGAAGGTCTGATGCAGATTGAATCCATCGAGGGCCATCCCTCCACCCCAGCCGGGATAAAACGCCTGGGCGAAGAAAACACCGTAGCCCGCGCGTACCACTGTTTTTTGGTCATAGGCATAAGCGACGCTGAGTCGCGGTGCAAATCCCTTCTTCCAGGGTTTCTCGGGGTAAGGGGCACCGTAGCTCTCGCTGCCATAACCACTGCCGGCAAAGGCCAAGCGGCCGGGGAGTCCGCCGGCGTCGAGATTGGCTCCTGTCGGATCAAAGAAGGAAAAGTGATTGTACTTCTCGCGCGAGGGAGAGTAATAGTCCCACCGCAGACCGAAGTTCAGAGTGAACTTCGTGGTGATTTTCCATGAGTCGTTGGCGTGCAGTGCCCACACCGTCTGACGCGGATACCAGGCGCTGACCGGCCGACGGTCCATCGACCCGCCGCTGACGGCGCCAAGCAAGAACCCGGCGATCGGGCTACCGCTTCCACTAACGCTTGGCTGGCTCGTGGTTGACCGATTGAAATCGTAGGTGCCTGACTGATTATTGGACTGGTGAATGTTCCCCTGTACCCAGCGCCATTCCATGCCGAATGTGAACGTGTGATGCCCGCGGACCTTATTCACCAGATCATTGAAGACCCAAGTTGGACGAACGGTGATGTTCGTGGCGGGAGGACCGTTGCTGTTGGAAATCTGATTGAAACCGTCACCGAAGGTAAAAGCTGGTAGTGCCAGATTGCTGGCTGCCCCCGTAATCTGAGGCAATTTTCCTATAAAGTCTAGATTTTCGGAACCATAACCCTCATTGCGATTCAGGTATCCGAAGGTCGCATGATTAGTCCATGTGGTTGAGAATACGTGTTCCCAGTTAAAACGCGAAATCGGCGAGTTTTGCGGTCTCGTTGGCGATTCTGTCGAAATCGCACGCGGAAGCGCCGTCGCCGTATTGAAACCGGTAAACTGGCGCCACCAGAAAAAATAGAAGTGATCCTTGTCCCCATAGTTATGGTCGATGCGCGTCATATAGACGTTGGAATTGCTGGTCAGCGTATCCGGCACAGGTTTCGGCAGCGTATAGTTGTTTTGCGCCCCAGAATTCGTGGGCGTCGGCAACTGCGCCAAGTAGGCTGCGGCAATCGGGCTGATGCGGCCTTGCGGGATAATGTTTAACCCCAGAGGGTTCGAAGCAGTCGCTCGGCTGGGATCGCTGAACTGCGTCGGAAGCTGACCAGGGGCGCAACCGGTCGTTGCATTGCCACATTGCGGGTCATAGATGGGATTTCCCCAGTCCGTGAAATCCCCGCTGCGCTCCGCCAGCGATGGGATCGACAGGGTGGGACTATTAGAACCACCTGCCTGGTGGTAAGCCTCCC
>Ga0066659_10001127_pt1 | contig 11310 bp, 6 predicted proteins | sample GraSoiAngelo_108_FD_75176 | JGI IMG/M metagenome (GOLD analysis project Ga0066659, IMG submission 75176) | Grasslands soil microbial communities from the Angelo Coastal Reserve, California, USA - 14_0903_09_40cm | ecosystem: Environmental > Terrestrial > Soil > Grasslands | place: USA... | reverse complement strand
CCGGGCCTTGACCCGGAGTTCCGCGCGCCTGTTCCATGCGGTGCGAACCAGACGGCAAAGGAGCAGCAAGCGTGCCAGCGCCCGGCGTCTTCCAAGCTCGCTTGCTGGTGGACTTTCGGCGGTCAATCCAATCGGGTCCGTGTCGGGAAGGGTTCGGGCGATGTCAGCGAGACATCCGCGGCCGGAGAGTCGTCGTCGAGAGAGCAGCCTCCTTCCCCATTGGCCCGTCGCTCGGCGTCTGCGGAATCCTCGAAGTATGCCCTGGCATCGGGGTGCGCGGAGGAGAGAGCAATGATCGACGCGCTGCTCACTTCTGGAGAGGTCGACAACCCATGCTCTCGAGCGGTCGCCTCAACCGGTTCGGTACTTCAGCTTGGTCCAAGCACATGGACTTCCATGCAAAGGTCGTCCGCGTCTTTACAAGAGTCCTCGAATCGCGCCGGAATCGCCACCCTTCGGAGTCTCGGTGGCACCGGGCCGTCCCACCCGGCGTTGAAGTTCGTGAAATCACGAGCCATGGACTCGCCCTCTCAAGGCTGAAACACAGGTTTGAGTCGCGTCGCGAGGGGCCAAAGGAAGTTCGTTCGTCTCTACGCCGCCAGAGCTTCTCCAGCGATTCGAAACGCGACGTGATTGCTCCAGCCCTCGGTAGAACCCGCCGTGGTTTCGCACCCGCGCCGGGGCAACTTCGGGAAGCGAGAGTCGCATGCGGGGAGGCGGAGAAGGCGAGGGGATTGCTCACCGGCTGTTCAAGGACCGCCGGCCGTTCGTCCCGTAAATGGCGCCGATCACCGACCACCTTTCCTTTAGCCAGGAAGGCGTGGAGAGCCTCGGCTACCACGTCCTGGAGATCGGCGTCTCAGTCCACGCAGTAGTGCTTCGCCTGCCGGACAACGGCAGAAACTTGGTTGCGCCTGGTTGCGTGGACTGCCGCGTTCTGCCGCATTTTGCACTCTCGTGTGCTGCAGAAGTGCGCGATTATTGGAGACATGGCCTACGAATCCCTTACCCTCCACCATAAATCCTGTTTGAAATGTTATTTAGCATTATAGGTTCTAATCAAAAGGTGCTGGTGACGGGGCCCTACTTCCACGACGGCTCGCAGGAGACGCTGTGGGACGTGATGGACCACTACAACAAGGGCGACGGCTTACAGGATCCCTATCTGGACGAGGACATCCAGCCCCTCGCGCTGACCGAGGACGACATCGACGACGTGGTGGCGTTTCTCGCGTCGCTCACGAGCGCGGACTACAAGGCGCAGGGGAGCAAGGAGCTGGCGCGCCAGCGCGAGCGCTCCCGGACGAATCGACCCCAGCGCGACACGCCGAGAGCCTTCGGCCCGAAGCCGCACCAGCCGCAGCCGCCCCGGCCTTGATCGGGCCGTGGTGACGATGATTTCGCGCGCTGACTATCTTCGCCGTGACAACCCGGAGGTCTTCCGCGGGGAGAAGGGAGCGGCGACTCCGGCGAGCGGGCACTGAGCGCCGCGGGCGGGCGGCCTGACGCACCGGCAGTTCTGCGGCGGCGGTCCCGGCAACTGGGCTCGTGATCACTGGGCCGACGCGCAGCACACGCTGGAGCTCCTCGTGACTCCGCCTTCGACGGTTATCTCGGCCGCTGCTGCTGCAGGTACTCGGCCGGTGGGAGCACGAGCACCCCCGCGAGCCTCTGGCCGTAGTAGCGGCCAAAGTGAGTCCTGTCGCCGGTGAGCAGATGCGTGGCTTCCGCGGCCACGGCCGCGAGAAGAATGGGTTGGTCGTTGTCGGGGAGGATCACTCGGGATGGCAGCCTCTCCAGTGACGGCGTGGGAACGATCTCACACGATCGAACCAGCGCGGCCAGACGCCGCCGCTGGTCCTCGCGCGTGAGGTTTCGCTCGGCCTCACTCAGCGCGTACGCGGACGTCAGGAGCTGCGAGGTCGTGAGCCGCCACAGCGCGACGAGGCCGGAGTCAGCCCGATAGGCTGCCGAGAACAACACGTTCGCATCAAGAAAGACGCGATCCATCCGCGACCGACGCGCTCTCTAGGCACGCCGTCGCGGACGATGATGGCCGATGGCGTCGGGATCGAGACCCAGCTTCCGGACCTCGCGCCGGGCGGCCTGATAGTCCCGAGCGCTGACGGCGTTGGAGAGGAGAAACTCCGCGGTTCGCGCGGGCGTGTAGACCTCGACTGGCAGCGCAACGGCGGGCCGGATGAGGACGCCATCCTCGCGCTCCTCAGCGATGACGAGCGCGCCTTCCACTATGCCGAACTTCCGTCGCAGCCGGGCGGGCACGACGACGGCGCCACGCTTGCCGACCCGGCTCGTCTCCGTTCGTGATCGCCTGATTGTCTGACTCTTGGGCATATTTGATCCTAGCCGAGTCCGGAGACACGCGTCAAGATGGTTCGGGCCGCTGATGTAGCGAGCACATGATCTGGCCGCTGCTCGACGACGGGGGCCAACGGGGCGTTGTCTGGACGATGTAGACGCGCACGTCGCCGCAGTGGGAACCCGTGAGGCGGCGGACGATGCGGCGGACGTAGGCGTTCAACTCGGGATCGGTCAGTAGATGTCTCACCTGAGCCGTTGCACATCGTCTCGCGAGGGGCAGAACGGAGGCTCCCTGGCGGATGCTGGGACGGCCAGGGGGTCCTGACAGCCCGGCGCAGCCTCGTCGCGCGCCGATCGCTTACTGTTTCGCTACGCCGAAAACCGTTGACGCCGATTGACGCGAAACCGCTCTCTGGGCCGTTTTGGGCCGTCTGAGGCAAGGCCACACCTGCGAAATTCGCGGAATTGCGCGAGGTGGAGAGGTAGAATCCCTTACCCTCCACCATTAATAATTTCTGGTAAGCTCGCGAGTCTGCCAGTCGCCTGAAGGAACGCGACCTAGATCGCCACGGGCGTCATTGCCCGTGCCGCGATTCGGCGGCCCAGGCCCGCGGACGATGGAGTGACGGCGCCCCCTTTTGTTCTTGACACCCTTCTCCTCGACGCCTAGATTGCGGCCTGTCTTCTGTACCAAAGCCGTCCGGCCCTCTAGAGGGAGGGGCAATGCCCCTGAACCGGATTTCTGAACGCTTTTCGCCCGCCGTTACCCACACTGCAGCACAGAGGCCTCTGCGACTGGGCCCGCTTATCCTGCTCTTCCTCCTTCTCATCTGGGCTTCAGGCAGGAGCCCCTGATGCTGCCGTACCGGATTGCTCAACGGCCGCGTGCTGCTAGAGGCGTAGTCCTTGCGGTGGCGGCGCTCATCCTTGCCGGGGCCTCTCCGCTGGCGGTGAGCATCGATAGCATCACGCCCGCCTCCGCCGCCCGCGGCGAACGGGTGACAATCACCGGCATTGGCTTTGGAGCCGGCAATGTGCAGATCTCCTTGGAAGGCGTCGTCGCCGAAGTTCTTGCGGCAACTGGCAGCAGTGCTACCTTTCGCGTGCCGTTCGGCGTGCGGCCGGGCGCAACGACGGTCGTGGCGACCAACCCGGGCGGTCACTCGGGCAGCATCGGGTTCACGGTGGTCAACCGCGTCCCGCGGGCCAGCGCCGGGCCCGATCAGACGGTGTTCGTTGCGACCACCGTCCAGCTGGACGGCGCCGCCTCCACGGACGCCGACGGCGATCAGCTCACCTTCCACTGGTCCTTCCTCTCACGCCCGAATGGCAGCAACGCGCTCCTGAGCGATCCCTCGGCGGTCCGCCCCACCTTTGTGGTTGATCTGCCCGGGCGCTATACGATCCAGCTCATCGTCAACGACGGCTTCGACGACAGCTCCCCGGACACGGTGCTCATCGACACGCAGAATTCACCTCCGGTCGCGAACGCGGGGCCCGATCAAACCGTGGCCGTGGGCGCGACCGTCCAGCTCGACGGTAGTGGCTCCTCAGATGTCGACGGCGATCTCCTGGGCTTCCGGTGGTCATTCGTCTCCAGGCCCGCCGGCAGCAACGCGACCCTGACGGATGCCACCGCCCCCAGTCCGTCATTCGTGGCGGACCTCGCCGGGCGGTACGTCATCCAGCTCATCGTCAACGACGGCACCGTGGACAGTCGCCCGGACACCGTAACGATCGATACTCGGAATTCCCGTCCAATCGCGGACGCGGGACCAGATCAGACCGTCCTCGTGGGCGCGACCGTCGAGTTGGATGGAAGCGGATCGTCCGATGTCGATCATGACCCGCTCAGCTTCCGGTGGTCGTTCGCGTCGAGACCGGCCGGCAGCACGGCCACACTCTCCGACGCCACCGCCGTCAATCCGACGTTCGTCGCGGACGTGGTCGGCATGTACGTCGTGCAGCTCATCGTCAACGACGGCACGGTCGACGGCGAGCCGGATACCGTCGTGGTCACGGCCAACGCCAGCCAACCCAATCAGCCGCCAAGCGTGAATGCGGGACCCGACCAGACGATCACGCTGCCCGGCACCGCAACGCTCAACGGCAACGTGAGCGACGACGGGCTGCCGCTCGGCTCGGTGCTGGCCATCGCATGGAGCAAGGTGAGCGGTCCCGGCTCGGTGACGTTCGCGAACCCGAGCGCAACGCAGACGACCGCGGCCTTCTCCCAGGCCGGCGTGTACGTGTTGCGCCTGACCGCCAGCGACGGCGAGTTCTCCTCGAGCGACGACGTGATGGTGACGGTCAACCCCGCCAATCAGGCGCCGAGCGTCGATGCCGGGCCCGATCAGACGATCACGCTGCCCGCCGCCGCCACCCTCAACGGCACGGTGACCGACGACGGGCTGCCGCCCGGCTCGACCCTCACGGTCGCCTGGAGCACTGTGAGCGGCCCGGGCACGGCGACCTTCGCGAACCCGAACGCCGCGTCCACGACTGCGACGTTCTCCACCAGCGGGCAGTACGTCCTGCGCCTGACGGCGAGCGACGGCGCCCTCTCATCCAGCGCCGACGTGGGAGTGACGGTAAATCCGGCGAGCGACAGCGGCCTGCCGCCGGATCCGAGGACGGTCGCCCCACCCCTAGATTCGACCGTCGCGACTGGGATGGCGCGCGCCACCGAGTTCGTCTACTCGGGAGCGAGTCCGATCCAGACGGGGATGGCGCCGGGCACGATCGAGCCGAGGCGCGCGGCGGTGCTACGCGGGAGGGTGATGACCCGCGACGGCGCTCCCTTGCCCGGAGTCACGCTCACTATCCTCAACCGTCCCGAGTTCGGCCAGACGCTGAGCCGCGCTGACGGCATGTTCGACATGGCGATCAACGGCGGTGGGCCGCTCATCGTCAACTACCAGAAGGCCGGTTTTCTCACTGCGCAGCGGTTGCGAGATATCCCCTGGCAGGACTTCGTTTTCCTGCCTGACGTGGTCCTGATCCCCGTCGATCCAGAGATGACCACCATCGACCTGACGCTGAATGTGCCAATGCAGGTGGCGCGCGGTCGCGTCGTCACCGATGGCGACGGCACACGGCAGCCCACGCTTTTCTTCCCGCAAGGAACGCAGGCGTCGCTGGTCTTCGCCGACGGCAGCACCCAGCCTGCGACCACGCTCTCCGTCCGCGCCACCGAATACACGGTGGGACCGCTGGGGCCGTTGACTATGCCCTCAGAGCTCCCACCCACCTCGGGCTACACCTACTATCTCGAGCTCACCGCGGACGAGGCCAGTGCGGCGGGCGCGGTGACCGTGCAGTTCAGCCAGCCGGTTATCTTCCACCTCGAGAACTTCCTGGGCTTCCCGGTGGGTGAGCTAGCACCCGTGGGGTTCTATGACCGCCAGCAAGGGAAGTGGATCGGCGCGCCAAACGGGCGCGTCATCAAGATCCTCGGTATCACGGCGGGCCTGGCGAACGTGGACACCGACGGTGATGGCACGGTGGACAACGGAGCCGCCCTGGGGGTCACTGACAGTGAGCGCCAGCAGCTCGCAGCGCTCTACCCGGCCGGACAGAGCCTGTGGCGGGTGCCGACGACGCACTTCAGCCCCGGCGACATCAACTGGCCGTACGGGCCGCCGTCTGATGCGACGTCACCTAATCAACCTAACCCTGACTCTCCGGACCCCGACGATCAATGCGAGGAGGGCGGTTCAGTCATCGGCTGCGAGCGTCAGACGCTGGGGGAGGCCGTCGCTATTGTTGGAACCCCGATGCGCCTGCATTACGAAAGCGACCGGGTGCCCGGCCGCAAGGCCGCCTACACACTGCAGATCCCGCTCAGTGGGGCCAGCGTGCCCGCAAGCCTAAGGCGTATCGAGCTGATCGTGAGCGTCGCGGGCCGGCAGCTCACGCAATCGTTCCCGGCGGCGACGAACCAGCGCACCACGTTCACCTGGGACGGCTTGGACGCGTACGGACGTCCCGTCCAGGGAGAACGACCGGTGATCGTGCGCATCGGCTATGTCTACGGGGCTGTCTACCTCCAGGGGAGCCAGGCGGCGGAGCGGAGCTTTGCGATCCTTTCTGCTTCGGGGCTGCCCATTAGCGCCAGCATCCCGCGCCTCGAGGTCACCCTCTGGCAGGAGTGGCGGGGCTCGATCGGTCCGTGGGACGCGCGGGCAGCGGGCTTGAGGGGCTGGACGATGAGCGTGCATCACGCCTATGACCCCGCGGGCAGGATCCTCCATCTGGGAGACGGGGAACGACGCAGTGCCCGCAGTCTCTCCGACGTCATCACGACCGCGGCCGGAGACGGGAACTTCTGCTCTGTGGGTCCGTGCGGCGACGGAGGGCCCGCGACCAAGGCGGGACTGTCCGTAGCGGCCATGATCGCGCTGGGACCCGACGGCAGTGTCTACATCCCGGACCGAGACGGCAGCACGATCCGACGGGTTGCGCCCAACGGGATCATCACGACCGTCGCTGGAGCCCGCGGTAGTCGTGGTTTCAGTGGCGACGGGGGGCCGGCGACTTCTGCGCTCCTTGCCGGACCCCATGGAGTCGCCGTCGGCCGGGACGGAAGTTTCTATATCGCCGACACCGGCAACCATCGAATCCGGCGGGTCACGCCAGACGGCGTCATTACGACCGTCGCCGGAAATGGCGTGGGCGGATTTTTCGGAACCCCGCCCTTCGCCATACCGCCAGGAGATGGCGGACCGGCCATCCAGGCGCAAGTCGATCAGCCCCAGTGGGTCGCCGTGGGGCCGGATGGCAGCCTCTACGTCTCGGATCCGACCTACACGCGCATCCGCAAGGTGAGTCCCGACGGCATCATCACGACGCTGGCCGGGCTTGGCCCGTTCCAGCGATGCGATGCGAGCACGGCCTGCGGCGACGGTGGCCCCGCGGCCCAGGCGCAGCTCTTTGGTCCGCGGGGCGTGGCGCTGGGGCCGGACGGCAGCATCTACTTCGTGGACGGCGGGGCCAGCCGCATCCGTCGAATCGCCACTGATGGCCGGATTAGCAGGGTAGCCGGCAGGATCGGTACTGACATCATCGGGCCGAACGGGTTTGAGGGCGATGGCGGCCCGGCCCGCGATGCACTGTTCAACGTACCGACGAGCGTCTCCGTTGGACCGGACGGCAGTCTGTACATCGCGGACCAGAACAACGGGCGCATCCGCCGGGTCGGGCCGGACGGCATCATCACGACGGTCGCGGGCAGCGGGCCTGGACTCTCTGCCGGCGACGGCGGCCCCGCGACGCAGGCGCGGATATTCACGCCTGACCACGCCTTGCTGGGACCAGACGGCGGCCTCTACATCTGGGGCTCGAACAGCCGGCGGGTACGGCGCGTGGCGCCGGTTCTGCCGGGCTTCACGGTCGGCGACCTCGTCCTCGCGGCCGAGGACGGTAGCGAGGTGTATGTCTTCGACAACGCCGGGCGCCACCTCCGCACGGTCCATGCCCTCACTGGCGCGACGCTCTACGAGTTCCGCTACGACAGTGCCGGCCACCTCGCAACAGTCACAGACAGCGACGGCAACATCACCACCATCGAGCGCGATACCGACGGCAACCCCACGGCCCTTGCCTCACCCTTCGGCCAGCGCACGACCCTGACCACTGATGCCAACGGATACCTAGGCCGCCTCACAAATCCGGCCGGCGAGCCGGTGCAGATGGCGTACACGGCCGGCGGCTCGCTCACCAGTTTCACCGACCCCCGCGGCAACATCTCACGGTACACATACGACACGCTGGGTCGGCTCATTCGGGCCGACGATGCCGCGGGCGGCTTCAAGACAGTCACACGCACCGAGACTGCCAACGGCTACACGTTGGCGGTGACAACAGCCCTGGGTCGCACCACCACGTACGGTGTAGAGCGCCTGTCCACTGGCGGAATCAAGCGCACGATCGTCGACCCGAGCGGCGCACAGACCGAGATCTTGATCGGCACTGACGGAAGCCGAAACACGACCTATCCGGACGGGACAGTGGCCACACTGATCAAGGGACCCGACCCGCGCTGGGGTATGCTGGCACCGACCACGAGTCCAGCAACTATCAGAACGCCGGCCGGGTTACTCGAGTCCGTCTCAACCACGCGCACAGCAACGCTGACCGATCCCAACAATCCGCTCAGTCTGAGCGCGCAGGAAAGAAGTGTCACGATCAACGGCCGCGCCTACACGAGCGCCTACTCTGGCGCGAGCCGGACGTTCACCGACACCACGCCGGAAGGCCGACAATTTACTGCCACGGTCGACGCCCTCGGCCGCCATGTTCGACTCCAGGTGGCCGGGCTGGAACCCGTCACGAGTACGTACGACGCTCGCGGTCGCGTAGCGACGGAGACGGCGGGCAGCGGAGTCGATGCCCGTACCGTGACGCGCAGCTACAACAGCGGCGGCTACCTCCAAACCATCACGGACCCCCTTGGTCGCACGAATGGCTTTGCGTATGACGCGGCCGGACGCGTAAACACGCAGACGCTGACCGACGGTCGGCTGATCAGCGCTGTCTACGATGCCAACGGCAATCTCGCCGCGATCACCCCGCCGGGGCGGCCAGCCCATAGCTTTTCATTCACACCCGCAGATCTCACTTCAGCCTACACCCCGCCGGACTTGGGCGCTGGAACCAACCAGACCCTTTACACGTACAACGCCGATGGGCAACTGGCGCTCGTAAGCCGCCCGGACGGTCAGAGCATCGACCTTGGCTACGACACTGCAGGCCGGCTGACCGCCCTGACCATCCCGCGCGGCACGGTCAGTTACACCTACGATCCAACTACCGGCAACCTGGCGACGATCAGCGCCCCCGGCGGGATCGGCATCGCCTACACCTATGATGGCATGTTGCGTACCAGCAGCACCTGGACCGGGCCGGTCTCGGGCAGCGTCAGTCGCACGTACGATAACAATTTCCGCGTGGCCGCGTTGGCCGTCGGCGGGACATCTATCGCCTTCGCCTACGACAACGACGGCCTGCTCAGCCAAGCGGGATCTCTCACCTTGAGCCGCAGTACGCAAAACGACCTATTGACCGGCACCATGCTCGGCGGTGTGACGGATACGTTGAACTACAACGGCTTCGGCGAGCTGACCAGCTACAGCGCTGCTTATGGAGGCGCTGCCTTATTCGCTCAGCAGTACACGCGAGACAAGCTAAGCCGCATCACCCGGAAAACCGAGACGATTGGTGGAGTGACCAATAATTACGGCTACAGCTACGACTTGGCAGGACGGCTCACAGACGTCACGCGGAACGGAGCGCCGACCGCCAGCTACACGTACGACAGCAACGACAATCGGTTAAGCGTCACGCGCGACGGCAGCACGATTATCGGCAGCTACGACGACCAGGACCGCCTGATCCAGTACGGCGGCACGACTTATGCCTACACGGCCAACGGCGAGCTTCAGAGCAAGACCGTCAGCGGCCAGACGACCACCTACCAATACGACCCCTTGGGCAATCTTATGGCTGTAACGCTGCCGAGCGGCACGCAGATTACCTACTTGGTAGACGGCAACGATCGCCGCATCGGCAAGCAGGTCGATGGGAAGTCGACCCAAAGCTTCCTGTACCAGGATGGGCTTAGGCCTATCGCCGAACTGGACGGCAGCAATACTGTGGTGTCTCGCCTTGTTTACGCGACTCGCGGCAACGTCCCCGACTACATAATCAAGGGCGGGGTGACCTACCGGATCATTACCGACCCGCTCGGCAGCCCTCGGCTTGTGGTGGATGTTGCTACAGGCGCTGTGGTGCAGCGACTAGACTACGACGAGTTTGGACAATTGGTGAACGATACCAACCCCGGCTTCCAGCCCTTTGGCTTTGCGGGCGGCCTCTACGACCGCGACACAAACCTCGTTCGTTTTGGATCACGAGATTATGATGTGGAGACGGGTCGTTGGGCGACGAAGGATCCGATATTGTTTGCGGGTGGTCAGGCGAATCTTTATGCGTACGCTCTAAACGATCCTGTGAATTTTATTGATCAGCAGGGATTGGAGGGATGGTCTGTTGGCGGAACATGGGGCGGCACGTTTGATGAAGGTGAGGGTGGTACGATAATATGCAAGAACGGTACTGTGGAACAAGTAATCAGACCAGAAATGCTAAAATTCACTCCTACAAGAGTATGTGCTAGGCAACATGAGACATCGCATGAGGCCGACCTACCCCGTGACATCTGCAAAAACGTAACGGGTGCGCGCAGAATAGTGGGAGATAAGCGAACAGTCGCGAAGAGTGAGACAAAAGCCTACACAGGAACAATAGCGTGCCTCGAAAACCAACTAAAATCGAAACCTGATGGAGAACCGATTGGCTGGACCCGCGATGAGAAGACAGCGATTCAAAACTTTTTGAACCAATGCCAGAAAAAATTAAAAGAATTTGAAGGAAAATCTAAATGACCTGGATTGTGATTGGACAAACGGGAGGAAAGCAGGGAACGGCCACCGAGTGGGTGAGTTGTATGCTCGGAGAGGGGGGGGGAGAAGAATTACCGAGACCTGTTCACTGAGTACCTGTACGTGAAGACCTGCGCGTGGTCCTACGAGAAGGAGTGGCGGATCCCTGCGCCCGGGCGGCGCCCCGACGACAGCGAGTTGTACGGCGACTACGGATTCCACCCGCGCGAGCTTACGGCCATCTACGTTGGGCCGAACTGTCCCGACGAGGATCGCGCAGACCTCCTCGCGCTGCTCACGCACGGGCTAGAGCACGTCCAAGCGCATCAGATGTCCTTCGACATCCCGCAAGCTCGGCTCGTCTCTCGCCCCATTCTGAGGTAACGCCGGAGCTCAATCCTGCCCAGCGCGCCAGCCTCGCACTTCCCCCGGCGAGGTGAATGGTGACCGGCTGCGGATTGCTGGGGCGATGACGATACGGGGGGGGATCGCCCTTCCCGGCGGGTCGCCCCGCCGTCCCCTGGCCTCGTCACCGACAACCGGGCGT
>Ga0066659_10001122_pt1 | contig 11332 bp, 9 predicted proteins | sample GraSoiAngelo_108_FD_75176 | JGI IMG/M metagenome (GOLD analysis project Ga0066659, IMG submission 75176) | Grasslands soil microbial communities from the Angelo Coastal Reserve, California, USA - 14_0903_09_40cm | ecosystem: Environmental > Terrestrial > Soil > Grasslands | place: USA... | reverse complement strand
GAGTACGCGCGCCTCTTCTGGGGAGGACTCGGCTGGGCGGCCATCATCGCCGGCGGCTTTGCCACGTACCAGCTGGGGATCCATTTCGGCTGGGGATTGATTGGCGCCGCGATCCTGCTGCTCGGTCTGGTGCTGATCGTCACCGCAAGGGTCATGCCGCAGCGCACGGCAAGAGGCCGCGCCGTCCTGCAGAAAACGCTGGGCTTTCGCCTCTACATGAACACCGCCGAGAAATACCGCCAGCAGTTCGCGGAGAAGGCGGAGATCTTCACCCAGCTCCTTCCCTACGCGATCGTGTTCGGGGTCGTCGACCGCTGGGCCAAGGCATTCGAGGGCATCGACACCAGCGGCGCGTCGAACGGCTGGTACGTCGGCAATGCGCCATTTCAGGCGGCGCTGCTCTCGAGCAGCCTGCAGTCGTTGAACAACAACATCTCGAGCGCGATCTCAGCCTCGCCGCCAAGCTCAGGCAGCGGGAGCGGATTCGGCGGCGGCGGTTCCTCAGGCGGCGGTGGAGGCGGGGGCGGCGGAGGGTCTTGGTGAACTTGCAAACCTGACCCGATAGGTCTTGAATTAGTCTCGGCTTCGGTCGGCGTCTTTAGGGGGGAGATAGATGAACGTCTTTTTGGCGTTCCATCAGACCTACGAGCCCGTTCTGGGCAGCATTTTCCTGTCGGCGATCGTCGCAGGCGTTCCGCTCTACGTCTTGTTCGTCATGCTGGCCGTCCTGCGTCTGCCGGCGTGGATGTGCGCCGTGGCGTCCATGCTCACGGCCGCGGTTCTGGGCTGGATCGTGTGGGGCATGCCCCTCGGCGTGACGCTCGGGGCGGCCACGGAGGGCATGGCTTTCGGCCTCTGGCCCATCAGCTGGATCGTTCTCAATGCTGTCTTCTTCCATAACCTGACGGTCGCGAGCGGCGACTTCGACGTCATCAAGCGCGCGCTCTCCCGGCTGACCGTCGACCGCCGGCTGCAGGCGCTGCTGGTCGCATTCAGCTTCGGGGCGCTGATCGAGGGCATCGCAGGCTTCGGTGCGCCGGTCGCGATCTCGGCCTCGATCCTGGCCAGCCTCGGCTTCGAGCCGGTCACCGCCGCGGTCCTCGCCCTGCTGGCGAACACCGCCCCGGTGGCGTTCGGCTCGATCGGCATCCCGGTGGTCACGCTCGGCCGGTTGGTGGCGCCGGTGCTCGGCCATGCCGACCCGACGTCGACCACCCTCGCCCTCTCGGCCATGGTCGGGCGGCAGCTGCCGGTTTTTTCGATCATCATCCCGGCCTACCTGATCGTCGTCCTGGCCGGCTGGCGCCGGATGCGAGAAGTCCTCCCCGCGGTTCTGGTCACGGGCGTGTCGTTCGCGATCGTCCAGTTCCTGATCTCGAACTTTGTGGGCCCGGAGCTGACCGACATCATCGCGGCGCTCGTTTCGATGGGCTGCCTCGCGGCGCTCCTCCGCTTCTGGAAGCCCCGCGAGGTGTGGCAGTTCGCTCACGAAGCGCCTGCACCGGTCAGCGGCCTTCAACCGCGTCGCGTGATGGGAGGCTCCGATCTGCCCGCACGCGCGGTGGCTTCGGGCCGATCCGTCGACGCGGCCGATCCCCCGTCGCGCATCGTTCGCGCCTTCTCCATGTACCTGGTTCTGGTGGTCGTGATCCTGATCGGCCAGATGGGCAACCTGCCTTGGTGGTCGGGCCACCCGGTAGGAGACGTCAAGACGGCGCTCGCGGCGCCGGCCAACATCACCGCCGACTTCAAATGCGGCAACCCTGGGTTCAAGCTGTGCCCGCTGCCGTGGATCGGACCCGACCCGGCCAAAAACCGCCAGGCCTTCAAGTTCCCGTACTGGAGCTTCTACTGGCCGGGAACTTATGAGCTGGACAAGAAGGGTCAGCCCGTGTCGGTCGTGTTCAACGAGAAACCCATCGTGGCCAAGTCGGCGCCTTACAACAACCCGTTCAACTGGGACTTTCTCGCCGCCGCCGGCACCCTGGTCTTGCTCGCCACGATCGTCGCCTATGCGCTGATGTGGATCTCGGGCGCCCGCTTCAACTACTTCGCCGTGTACGCGCGCACGCTGCGGCAGCTCGCGCTTCCGGTTGTGACCATCGCGTTCATCCTCGGGATCGCCTACCTGATGAACTTCTCGGGCATGACGTCCAGCCTGGCCATCGCCTTCTCGAAGACGGGGTTCGTGTTCCCGTTCGTCGCCGCATTCCTGGGATGGCTGGGCGTATTCCTCACCGGCAGCGACACGTCGTCGAACACGCTGTTCGGCCCGCTCCAGGCGCAGACCGCCCAGCAGCTGCACAACGTCAGCCCGATCCTGACCGCCGCCACGAACTCGTCCGGCGGCGTGATGGGCAAGATGATCAGCCCGCAGAACCTGTCGGTCGGGGCCGCCGGCGTGAACAAGGTTGGAGCCGAGGGCGACATCTTCCGTCGCGTGATCGGCTACAGCCTGATCCTCACCAGCGCGATGGGCCTCCTGGCGATGCTCGAGGCGTACGTGCTGCCGGGAATCGTCCCCTCGCCGTAACCCCTCCAGCCGCAGCGACCGTTCTACCCGCCGTGGTGCCGAGAGCGGGAGTCGAACCCGCACGTCCTTGCGGACATCGGTTTTTGAGACCGACGCGTCTGCCTGTTCCGCCACCTCGGCGCACTCCAGAGGGGTCTCGACCATACCATTGGCCGGTGCGAGCCGGACTGGCGCTGCTGGTGATCTCGATTCTGACCGCCTGCGGGCCGCAGCTCGCCCAGACCGCGTCGGTCACCCCAGGCGCAACCGGCGCCGCCAACGCCTCGGGCCCCCGCATCTCTCAACCACCCGTCGCGCCGCCGACCCCTCCTGGGACCAACCTTCCCGACTTCGCCTGCACCGACTTCTCAGGCGGCAAGACGGGTGTCGCCAACACCATCACCGCGCGCGTGGGCGAGCTGGCGACCTACGACCGGTTCGTCCTCCAGTTCGAGTCGATCGTACCCACCTACAGCGTCACGCGACAGGACAAGCCCGTCTTCCCCCTCGGCGCGAGCGGCCAGACCGTGACGCTCAGCGGAACCGCCGGCGTGCTGGTTCGTGTGCACTCGGCGACCGGCGCGACGACCTTCACCGGCTCGACCGACCTGATCCATCCCGAGTTCCAGGTCTTGAAAGAGGCCCGCCAGACCGAGGACTTCGAGGGCTACGTGTCCTGGGGGCTCGGCGTGAGCAAGCCGACCTGCATTCGAGCGTTCGCGCTCAACGATCCGGCGCGCTTGGTCGTCGATTTGCGCATACCCACCAGCTAATCTCCCGGGCGATGGCGATCCAGCCGCCGCCCGCGCCAGCCGTCCCTCAGCAAGCCGCACCTCCTCCTTCGGCGCGGAGGTCTGGCTGTTTCGGTCGCGGGTGCGGCTTTGGTTGCAGCGGATGCCTCGTCGCCGTGATCCTTGCGGTGCTGCTCATCGTGGGCGGCGGATGGTGGTTCTTCGTGGTCCAGGCATCAGCCGCGGTGACGGCGCCCGCGACGCTCATCGTCTACAACCAGACGGTGACGGTCAACGGCAGCGGCGGCACGGCGGGCCAGGCGCTCAACGCCAACGACGACGTCAAGACCCAAACCGGCCACGCCGCAATCCAGTTCCCCGACGGCTCTTACGTTCGGATGTCGCCCAACACCGAGGTCCAGATCACGAAGGTCCAGCTCCAGAAGGCCGGCAACCTGGACGCGGTCGAGGTGGCGCAGAAAGCGGGCCGGACCCTGGTGAACGTCCAGCACCTCGCCAGCGGTTCGTCGTTCAAGATCGACGGTCACTCCGTCAGCGCCGAGGTGCGCGGGACTCAGTTCGAGGTGCTGGTTCGGCAGAACAACACGAACCTCTTCAAGGTGTTCGCCGGCTCGGTAAGCGTGAACGGCACGACGAGGCAGACTGTCAACGCCGGGCAGGAGATCGACGTCAGCGCCGGCGGTGTGCTCGGGCCGGTCCGGCCCATCCAGCGCGACCCGCAGGACCCGTACGCGCTCACCGCCCAGTGCGCCAATTCGGTGGCGGCGGGCACGACGCAGGGCACGCTGCAGGTCTCGACGGGCGACCCGATCTCGACCGGTCAGACGGCGGAGTTCGGCTATGACTCCTCGGGAGGCGCGCTCACATTCGCGCTCTGCTACCCCGGCAGCTTCATGACGCTCTCGGTTTTCAGCCCCGATGGCGTCGAGCACGCCTCACGCAATGGAACCTCAGGCGTGGCCAACCACATCGAGGGCAAGGCGGGTCACTGGCGGGCCGTTGTTCACGCCGTCACGGCTGCGCCCGCCGAGGCGTTCGTCGTGGCGTTCGCAAGCAACGCGCCGTGCTCCGCGGCGAATGTCGACGATGGGACGATCGTGCGGCAGACGTTCAGCAACTCGCAGATCTCCAAGGCGCTCGCGGATTCGGGCGCCGGCGGCGTGACGATCGCCGTGCAGGGCACGTCGCCCACATCGGCGCACGTCGTCTATCACTCGGACATCGGCGGGATCGAGATCTCCTGGATCATCGACTTCTACGCCGCGACGCCCAACCTCGGCGCGGTCATCACGCAGGTGACCGTGCGCGGGATCAACGTCACGACTCAGGTCATCAAGAACCTGAGCTCTTTCGGCGGTAAGTCGATCAGCTCGATCCCCTCAGGATTCACCGTCGACCGCGTCTACTCATGCGCGGTCGGGGGCGGCGACAACATGATGGTGGTCGAGGGCCACAGGTAAGGAGCCTAAGCGGGGGGAGTTAGCCGTGCTTTGAGCTATCTTTCCTCGGCAGCATGGCAACCGTAGCCGCCAAGGCGCCACCCAGACGTCGCGGCGGACGCCGCCTGCTGATCCTGTTTTTGATCCTCATCGTCGCCGTCGTGGGCGTGGTCGTCTGGCTGAACGTGGCCGCATCGGCGCAGGTCAACGCGTCGGCGACCCTCACCGTTTATCAGCCCGCCGCCTCGACCTCGAGCAACGGCAGTGACTTTCTTACGGCCACGACCGGCGCGGTGGTCCACGCCGGCGCCTCGGTGAAGACGGACGCCAAGGGACGCGCCGCGATAACGCTGCCCGACGGCACCCTGACCCGGCTCGCCAGCGATACCACCCTCAAATTCGACTCCGCCCATTTCACCAAGAGCGGCAGCCTCCATGACGTGACCCTCAGCCAGAAGATCGGCCGGACGTTCACCAACGTGCAGCACCTCGCCTCAGGCGCAACGTTCGACGTCAACGGCGCGTCCGCGACAGCCAGCGTGCGCGGCACGAAGTTCGAGATCTACATCCTCGCCGACGGCACCATGACGGTCAAAGTCTTCGTCGGAACCGTGCGCCTGCACAACGCAACCGCCTCCGTTCAGATCAACGCCGGCCAGCAGGCGACCGCGAATCCAAACGGGACGATCAGCCAACCGATCCCCATCGTCCCGGACTCCACCGATCCCTTCGGACCCGCCCTCGCGGCGTCCGACGCGGTCGCGATAGGCACGACGCCCGGAACGGAGCAGGACTTTATCGGCGCGCCGCTCCACAACGGCGAACAGCAGCAGTACACCTACAGCTACGCGGGCGGCAGCCTTGTCAAAGCCTCGCTTGGTTATCCGGGCAGCGCGATGAAGCTGACCGTCCAGGCCCCTGACAACCAGAAGTACGTGGCTACTGGAACTCTGCCGACGGTCGAGGTGCACAACGCTCCGCCCGGCGTCTACAAGATCATCGTCGACGGCGTGAGCGGACTCGGCACCGCCGGTGAGGAACCCTTTATCGCCGTCGCATCGCTGGAGTCCTGCGCCAGCGCGGATGTCCAGCAGAACGGTGCGGTGCACCGCGGTTACACCTCCCAGGACCTGATCGACGCCGTTCAGTCGGGCCAGGTATCAGGCATCTCGAACCTCAAGCTGAGGATCAACGACGACTCTGCCGCCGGCGCGATCATCACCGGCGGCGGCACCTATAACGGGGTCGGCTGGAGCGGTTCGGTGGTGCTGGTCGCGCACAACGGCGTGCTCGACATCATGCCGACAGGGGGCAGCGTGTTCGGCATGAACGTGCCGGCACAGCAGGTCGTGCAGCAGATCGCCGCCGCGATCGGACAGGATCCCTCGAACCTGAGCCCTGGATTCATGGTCGACCGGCTCTTCACCTGCAAGTCGGTGATGATCGTCGACGGCCGGGTCCGCTAGCCCGCTCCGAACACCTTCAGAAGCAGTTTTAGTCCCGAGCCCTCGAAGAGCCATACGGCTTCCGCGACGCCGATGACCACGACCAGCACGGCACCGACGCCGACGCCTCTCACCCGGATCGCAGGCTTCGTCATCCGCGTTCCGGATTCGGCTTTGCCGTTGGGCGAAGTGATCGCTGATTCCAGCCTGTCGAGCAGCTCGCTCGCGCTCGCGGGACGCCGGCTGGGGTCGCGGTCCATCGCCTGCTGCAGGATGATCGCGAAAGCGGCAGGCAGGTCCGGCACGACCTCGCGCACGTTCGGCGGCGGCTCGTAAAGACGCCGGCTCAGCGTCTCGATCCAGCTCTTGGACGAGAAGGGCCTGCGGCCGGTCGTCGCCTGGAAGATGACGGCGGCCAGCGAGTAGACGTCGGCCCGTCCGTCGACCTCGCGGCCGACGAGCCGCTCCGGCGCGACATAGTCGGGTGCCACCGCCCCGCTTGCGCCGGGGCCCGTGTTGAAAGACGCCACGGTGCCGAGGCCAAACCCTGTCAGCAAGGTCCGACCGTCGTGCGCGAGCAGGATGTTCGCCGGCTTGACGTCGCGGTGGATGGTCGCGCGCGAATGCGCGTAGTCGAGCGCGCTCGCGATTGGACGCAGCAGCGAGACGATGCCCAACGGTTCGTACCGCTGACCGTCGCCCATCGATTTGTCGAGGGTGTCACCCGCGACCAGCTCGGTCACCAGGTAGGGCGACTCGCCGTCATACGCCAGCTCGTAGACACGCGGAATCGCCTCGTGCTCGAGCGCCGTATACGAGCGCAGCTCCAGCATGAAGCGGCGCGAAAAGCTCACATCACGCGCGACGCCGGTGCCGATGGTGCGCACCGCCACCCGGCGGTGCAGGCGCGGATGCTCAGCCTCGTAGACGGAGCCGAGGCTGTCGGTGTCCAGCTCGCGCACCAGGCGATATCCGCCGACGTGCTGGTGACCGTTGCTTTCGGGCTTCCCGTCGCTTTTTGGCTGCGTTCCGTTCTCGTGCGGGGCTTCCTGTCCCACGAATCCTGAACTTTAGGCCACCTGGCCGAATTCAGGCGCCGCCATCCGAACACAGATTCGTGTCGGCGAGAGGATTTGAACCTCCACGCCCTTTCGGGCACCAGCTCCTAAGGCTGGCGCGTCTGCCATTCCGCCACGCCGACGCAGTCAAACAATACCCGCGCCTCAGCGGTTCTCGATCCTCACCGGCTCGATGTCGTCCGCCGGCTCGAAGCCGAAGACCTGGGCCAGGAAGCTCAGCTCTCCCTCGAACGCGCGGCGGATGTTCTTGTCCTGCCGGAACCCATGCTGCTCCCCCTGGAAAAGGACGTAGGCGTAGGGCAGGTGGTTTCTCCTGCACGCCTCGACGAAGCTCTCCGCCTGGTCGGGCGGCACGATCATGTCCTCGTCGCCCTGGAAGAGGATGACGGGGCACCTCATCTGGTCCGCGAAGTGGATCGCGGAGCGTTCTCGATAGACATCCGCGCGCTCGGGATATGGACCGACCAGGGTCTCGCCGTAGTGCGATTCGAACTTGTGCGTCTCCTTGACGAAAAGCTCGAGGTCGCCGATCCCGTAGTGGCTCGCGCCCGCGTTGTAGAAGTCGCGCCTGGTGAGCGACAGCAGAGCGGTGAAACCGCCGGCCGAGCCGCCCGTGATCGAGACCCGGCCCGGGTCGGCGAGACCCTGGTCGACCAGATGGCGCGCAGCGTTGATGCAATCGTCGACGTCGACGACGCCCCAGTTCCCGTTGAGTCGCTGCCTGTAGGCGCGTCCGTAGCCAGTCGAGCCGCCGTAGTTGACGTCGACCAGCGCCAGGCCGCGGCTGGTCCAGTACTGGTACTCGAAGGGATACGTAGGGCCCGCCGATCCGGTCGGCCCACCGTGGCAATGCACGACCAGGGGCGGCTTCTCTCCCGCCGGTGGCTCGTGGTCCTGGTTCCGCGGCGGGTAGTAGATGGCGTGCGCGGTCAGGCCGTGCTCGGTTGGAAACTCAATCGGCTTCGGAAGGCTGAAGAAGCCCGATTCGATGTGCGCCGGGTTCGCCACCTTGACGACCTCTTGCGCGAACGTGTCGAGGTCGAGGACGAGCACGCGCTCGGCGAGGGTCGACGAGCCCGCGAACATCGCAGCTGTCTTGCCCGACACCTGGACGCTGCCAAGGGTCGAGTAGAACAGCTCGATGTGGTGCAGCTTGCCGGTGTGGAGGTCGATCCTGCCGAGCTTTGCGCCACCCGGGTCGGAGTAGATGCAGACGATCTCGTCTGGGCCGGAGAACGCATAGAAGCGCTGTCCGAAAACCCACTGCGGCGCGCCGAACTCGGCGTCACGGCGGCACACGGGCTCGTCGCCCTCACCGCGCGCGCGATAGAGGTTCCACCAATCGTTGCGGTCGGAGACGAAGTACAGCTCGCCCGACGGCGACCATTCCGGCTGCAGCACCGATTCGTTGTGACCGCCGGCAACCTTGCGCGATGAGACGACGTTGCCGTCGCGGTCGAGCTCGCCGACCCAGATCTCGCTTCCGTCCCACGGCATGTTCGGGTGATTCCACGTCTGCCACGCGATGCGCTTGCCGTCGGGGCTGAGCTTCGGTGACGAGTAGAAGTCGTTGCCGGATGCGATGGTGATCGGCTCGCGCTGGCCGTGCGCGTCGAGCGCCACGATGGTGTTGACCGCCTCGGGCGTCCCGGCCGTGTGGTCCTCGCGGACGGCGATGACGCGGTCGCGATCGACGTCGATGACCATGTCGGCGTGGCGGATGTCATCCTCCGGAGTGATGGCCCTCGGCGCGCCATCCCGTTCCTGCCGGTAGAGACGCTGGTCCTTGAAGTTGGTGAAGAAAACGGTGCCGCCTGTCACCGCGTAGTGCCCGCCGCCGTATTCGTGGACGCGGCTGCGCGCGTTGAAGCCGGTCGGCGTCACGTCGGCGATCTTGCCGTCCGCTCCACGGCGGCACACGACGATGCGGCCTCCCTCGTACGGCCGAAGCTCGGACCAGTACAGGTCGTCGCCGTCCCAACGGATCATCTGGTTGCGCATGTGGACGGTGCCCTTGAGAAGAAGGTCCGGCGTGATGGGGGACGCCCACGCCCCGTATCGAGCGGTCTTTTTTTCGCCCATCACCGCGGACGGCGGACGATCAGCGCGTCGCCCTGTCCGCCACCGCCGCACAGCGCCGCCGCGCCGGTGCTCAGGCCGCGCCGCTTGAGCTCGTTCGCTAGCGTCAGAACCAGGCGTGCGCCGCTCGCGCCGATCGGGTGTCCCAGCGCGACGGCGCCGCCGTTTACGTTCACCCGGTCCTCGTCGATCGCGAGCATCCGCGTCGCGTTCAGCGCCACGGCGGCGAACGCCTCGTTGATCTCGAACAGGTCGAGGTCGTCGACTTCATTGCTCAGCGCGAGGGCCGGCACCGTGTGCAGCCATGCATAGCGGTCGGCGCTCATGCCGTGCGCGACGATCTCGACCAGCGGCTCCGCGCCCATCTTTTTTGCTCGTTCCTTCGACATGACGACCACAGCGGCCGCGCCATCTGAGATCTGCGATGCGTTGCCGGCTGTGATCGTGCCTTCCTTCTTGAAAGCGGGCGCAAGCTTGCTCAGCGTTTCTACAGTCGTGTCGGGCCGAATGCCTTCATCGCGGTCGAGCTTGAGAACGGGTACGACCTCGTCCTTCAGCACACCACCGTTCGACCAGGCCCTGGCGGCCCTTTGATGGGACCGAGCCGCCCAGGCATCCTGGTCCTCGCGGCTGATCTCCAGCTCGGCGTTCACCTCATCAGAGCTCTCGCCCATATGCTGCTCCAGGAAGGTCGACCACAACCCGTCGTGGACCATCGAGTCGACGATCTCCGTGTTGCCCATTCGCGCGCCAAATCGCGCCTTCGGAAACAGATACGGAGCCTCGGACATCGACTCCATGCCGCCGGCGACCACGACCTCGACCTCGCCGGCGCGGATCAGCTGGTCGGCCAGCGCGATCGCGTTCAGGCCGGAGAGGCAGACCTTGTTGATGGTGATCGCCGGCACTTCCTGCGGGATGCCGGCTTCGATGGCGGCCTGGCGGGCGGTGATCTGGCCCGCGCCCGCCTGCAGGACCTGGCCCATGATCACGTAGTCGACGTCCTTGCCCTCGACGCCGGAGCGCTCGAGTGCGGCCCGGATCGCATGCGCTCCGAGGCTCTTGGCGGGGACGTCTTTGAAAGCGCCGCCGAACTTGCCAAACGGGGTTCGCGCGCCCGCTACTATCACGGAGGCCATAACGGCCAGTGTAAGCATGAGAAACGCGCTGCTCGTGGTTGACGTCCAGGTGGATTTCGTCGAGGGGGGAAGCCTCGGCGTGCAGGGTGGGCTCTCGGTCGCGGCGATGATCGCTCGCCACGTTCGTCACTTCAGGAACGAATACCAGTTCATCGTCGCGTCGCGCGACTATCACGAGAGCGCGCCAGACCACATCTCAGACCACCCCGACTTCGTCAACACATGGCCGCCGCACTGCATGGTCGGCACGCCGGGCGCCGCGTTCGTCCCCACGATCCAGAACCTGGTGCGCGAGAAGTACATCCACGCCGTCGTGACGAAGGGTCGTACCGCCGCCGCCTATTCCGCCTTTGACGGTTACGACCCGCGCGGCCACAAGCTGCTCGACGTGTTGAAGGAAAACGGCATCGACCACATCGACGTGTGCGGCATCGCCACCGATTACTGCGTGCGTGCGAGCGCGCTGGACGCGCGCACCAACCAGTTCCAGGTGCGCGTCCTGGTGAACCTGTGCGCGGCGGTCAAAGAGGAGACCGGCCTGCAGGCCCTCGAGGAGATGAAAGCCGCCGGGGTCCAGCTACAGGCCGCGACCGCTCCCTAGCGCTTCTTCGGAGCGGCCCTCCGGGTCGGGCTTGCTTCCGGGACGTACTTGAACGAAACGTTCAGCTTCACCCGATAGCTCGTGACCTTGCCGTTCTCGATGGTCAGGTCCTGCTCCACCACCTCGGCCACGCGGAGGTCGCGCAGCGTCTTGGCCGCGGTCTGCACGGCGGTCCGGGCCGCCGACTCCCAGGATTGGCTGCTGGTCCCTATCAACTCTGTGACGCGATAGACGCTGTCGGGCACCTCGACCTCCTTTCAAAAGACAGGCGGATAGCTAATTCTCG
>Ga0066659_10001119_pt1 | contig 11345 bp, 8 predicted proteins | sample GraSoiAngelo_108_FD_75176 | JGI IMG/M metagenome (GOLD analysis project Ga0066659, IMG submission 75176) | Grasslands soil microbial communities from the Angelo Coastal Reserve, California, USA - 14_0903_09_40cm | ecosystem: Environmental > Terrestrial > Soil > Grasslands | place: USA... | reverse complement strand
GCGCCGCTGCCGTAGCCGACCGCGAAGATGCGGTCGCCCGCCTCGGCCTCGTCCAGGATCGCGCAGAGGCCCACCATGATCGCGCCGCTGTACGTGTTGCCGATGTCCCGCACGCAAAGGCCCGCGTCGATCTGAGGCTCCTTGAATCCGAGTTGCTTCGCCGCGCGGACGGGGAACTTGCCGTTCGGCTGGTGGAAGACGGCGTAGTCGTAATCCTCCGCGGTCGTGCCGGCTCTCTTGAACAAGAGCTGGGCGCAATTGACGACGTGTTTGAAGTACGCCGGCTCGCCGGTAAAGCGTCCGCCGTGGCTCGGGTATCGCTGGCCCTCGCGGCGCCAGAAGTCCGGCGTGTCCGTGGTGTAGGAGACAGTGTGGCTGATGTCGGCGACCGAGCGATCCGTCCCGATGAGGAGGGCGGCCCCTCCGGCCGAGGCGCTGTACTCGAGCGCGTCGCCCGGGGCGCCCTGGCTCGTGTCGGAACCGATCGCGAGGCCGTACTTCATCATCTTCGACAGGGTCAGGCCCATCGTCGTCTGCATCGCGGCGGTCCCGGCCTTGCACGCGAACTCGAAGTCCGCGGCCGTGAGGACCGGGGCCGAACCGATCGCTTCCGCGACGATGGTCGCCGTGGGCTTGACCGCGTACGGATGGGATTCGGAGCCGACGTAGATCGCGCCGATCTCGGTGGGGTCGATGTCGACTTTCGCCATGCACGCCCGCGCGGCTTCGACGGAGATCGTGATCACGTCTTCGTCGGGACCGGGTACGCTCTTCGCGCGGATGTTCAGCCCGCGGCCCATCGCCTCGCCGTCGGCGCCCCACACCACGCCGATGTCTTTCGGTCGAATTCGGTACCGCGGGATGTACCCGCCGTAGCTCACGATGCCTGCCTTCATGCGATTCGCTCCAATCTCGAGATGAGTTCTCCCTGTTCGAGGTCCGTGCGCGCCAGGAGGATGTTGTCGAGCTCGGCCAACTTGACGGCCAGGTCGTCAATGTTCTCCGGCTGCACGTACACGACCATCGCGGGTTTCAACGGATGGGCCTTAATCGCGATCATCGGCGAACGTCCGTACTTCACCCCGGTGAAGAAGAGGGCCCGTTCGCTCGTGGAGCCATAGATCTGCAAGTAGTCGCTCGCGTCCAACGTGGTGATGGCCTTCATCGAATCAATCACCGTATATCCGTTCACGATCCGGCGTGTGTTGAGTTTCTGGGTGAGCAGCTTCCCGTCGATCTTCCGCAGAAAGTCCGCCGCGCGGACGCCGACCGCCCAGTCTCGCATCGATGGGATGACGTCGGAGTACTCCTGGAACCGCTTCGTGAGCTTTTGCCCGGTCCTCTGGTCGATCTCGAGGAGCGCGTCCACGAGCCGGTGAATCGTCTTGATGCCCGGCGACGTTCGACGACCCGCCTCATAATCGGAAATGACGGAGGGCGAGACGCGCATGTGGGTCGCGAGCTCGGTCTGTGAAATCCGCAGTTCCTCCCGCCACTTCCGCATCGTCTTGCCCGGCTGGTCCGAAAGGGCGATTTCGCCCGCGATTTTTTCGCGGAGCGGAAACTGCATGGAGCCCGCGACAATTCGAGCGCTATATAAGCGTGTCGAAGAGACTATCGGCGCACGTCGAAGACGGATCGGCGGTCCGCGGCTGCTTCTCGCTAGGCGAATCGAAAAATGAAGAAAGGGGGTTGGGTTTCAGAAGTCCTGCACGCATCGGCCCAACAGGAAGTTGTCCGATACGGGCTCGCCGTTCGCGCTCAGGAACTCGAGGTAAATCCACGGGTTCCCGCCGACTCCACCGAGGGGCGGTTGTTTCGCGAACTCGATCGACTCGCCCGCCGGGATGAGCACGACGCTCACCTTGACGGGCTGGTCGTTCTCGTGCGGACCACCGACCGGGTTGTCGTTGTTTCGGAAGATGATCTGCGCGTTGACTCCGGATAGGCTCAACTCGCCGCTCAGGCTGATCGTCGAGCCTGTGTTGTCGCAGGTTCCACCCGTGACGTCGGCCGTCGCGAGCGCCCGGATCACGAAGCTCGCATCCGTGGCGAAGATGCCTTGGACGCAGCGTCCGAGGAAGATCTCATCGGACATCGCGTTCCCGCTCGCGTCCATGAACTGAACCCAGATGAAGGGGTTGCCGCCAGTCCCGCCCAATACGGGCTGCTTCGGGATCGAGAGGCTCTCCCCGGCTGGAATCAGCACGGCCGTGGCCGTCGTCGTCTCGATGTGCTGGTGCGTCCCCTTCACGTTGTTCTGGAACGTCATCTGGACGCCGAGTCCCGCCAACGCGAGCTCACCCGAGAGGGTGATCGTCGGTCCGGGGGAGTTGTCGCACCCGGACGAGGCCGCGTCGACGTGGACGGCGACCGGCATCGGGACGTCCGCGCTCACCGATTGCTTCCCGATCGAGTCACCCGCCGTCGAGATGGTCGACGCAAAGCCCCGCGGCACGAAGGCCACGGAAAACGCCGCCAGCCCGAGGCCGAGCACGATCAGGCCCACTATGGCTATTCGGTTGTGGATGTTTCCCCACCTCCTAGTGGGCGGCCCGACCCCGGGATCCGGGATAAGGGCCTTGGGCCCGCAGTGAACACACAGGGGCCACGTGTGTTACTGACGCCGAAATTATCACGCGCGAAAATATCGCGCGCGTGGGTTCGAAGCACCTTCGATTCCTAGACATTTCGAGCCCGCGGTCGGCGGCTTATCCAGACGACCATGATTCATCGTTTGTCACGCCGCGATCCAATGCCCAGGCTGCGCCGACGCGATCGTAACGAGACGCCAACAGAACTACGCTCGTCGGTCTCCGCCTTCGCCTTTCTGGGCCGCGTACCGGGCCGAGTCCAGGTCCATCTGAATCTCGGTGTCCTTCGAGGTCCCGAACACTTGCGAGGCGTCGAATTCGAGCTTTGAAGACTTTTTCTTCTTCCGTGCCCGCGGCTCTATCTGGAGCTGGTCCATCCCGAATAAATTGGAAGGCCACGCTAATCAAGCCTCGCCACTGAGTATCCAGACGCAGAACAAGGGAGGTCTGACGAAACCAAGAATCCGAAATCTTCGCGCACTGAAACGCAGGAGCGCGCAACACTTATAGAGACCCCGGGCGTACGCCGCGTCGCGCGGGTCCGTGGGGTAGCTTGGTCTATCCTTGGTGGTTCGGGACCACTAGACTCCGGTTCAAATCCGGACGGACCCACTCGCGATCCTTCGTCTCGCTAGTCTTCGACTTTCGACGGCGACGTGCTGACGAGCGCGGCGGCAGAAGTCGTCCCGCTCGTCCATGAGGCCACCGATGCAATCCCCGCGGCGATTAGGAGTATCCAGACTACCGCACCAGACGGAATTGTCGCCGCCTGTGCGAGCGCTGCGGCGACGTAATGTCCCGCGATCGACGTAAGAGCGTTCGCCGTCACGACCGCGGTCTGCGAGGCCGGCGTCACGTAGCCGGACACGTCACCGAAGCTCACTGTGTACGTGCCCGGCGCGATCGACTGCCACATGCCCCAATCATCGCGGGGGAGGCCGTTCACGAAGACCGTCGCGGCCGAGGGGGCGTCCGTCGTCACCCGGAGGGATCCGTGCACGACGAACGGCGCGTCCCACGTCGTCGTCGCGCCCGCGGCGACGTTGACCGTCTTCGGCGCGGGCGGCGTGTAGCCATACCCTTCGCCAAACGACACCGTGTACGTCCCCGGCGCCAGCTTGACCCACGTGAGGCCCCAGTCGTCCCGCGGCACGCCGTTCACGAGGATCTGCGCGGCCCTTGCCGGGTTCGTCGTCACGCGCAAGTAGCCGAACGTCGTCGGATCGGGTCCCGGCGCCGTCGGATTCGAGGTGAAGGTCCCTGTGATCGTCATCGTCGATCCGGCCGACACAATCGCGGTCTGGTCCGCCGGCGGATTGTATCCGGCGACGAGGCCGAAGTGCACCGTGTAGGTGCCTGGCGGCAAGGCGGTCCACATGCCCCAGTCGTTCCGCGGGACCCCGTTCACGGAAATCGTCGACGCCAGGGCGGGGTTCGTGATCACCCTCAGGTAGCCATTGACTCCGTAGTTCCCTTGGACCGTCGCCGTCGCGCCGGACGTCACCGTGACGGTCTGGGCCGCCGGCGTCGCCAAGCCGTTGAGGCCGCCGAACGACACCAGATGCCTGCCCGGCGCGATTTTCATCCAGGCGAGACCCCACTCGTCCCGCGGCACACCGTCCACGATAATCTTTCCGGGCAGCGCGGGGTTCGTCGTGACGCGGAGCAACGCCGGACCCGGTTGGAAGTCGATCGACGGATACGAGTAGGTCGGGTACTGGTCGTCGCTCGTCCCGGGCATACCGTCCGGCCCGGGGTTCCCGGGGGGGCCGCCGGTCGTGGCCGGGCCGGTCAGGGTCCATGTGTTCGTCGGTTCATCCCAGGTGCCGTACGACGATGGCAACGTCCGCATGAGGTACAGCGGCTTTTGGATCGTCACAAACTGGCCCTTCGTCGGGTCCGCGCCTGCCGGCGTGTGGTTCGGATCGTAGAAGTTCACATTCCCCTTCGGCAGGGTGAAGGACCAGCTCTCTCCCGCCTTCAGGTTCCATGTGACCGGCACGTAATCGTACGCACTGCTGACTCCGTAGTCGAAGCTCCCCGTCGTCGCGTGCGGGTACGCATACGGCGGATCGGGATATCGGCTGAGCTCATTTTCGGGGTGCTTGACGGGGCTGAAAAAGCCGTAGTCCGCAAGCGACGGTCCCCAATCCCAGAATGGGATATCGTCCGTCTTGTCGTACAGCCCATTCGGCCCGGCGTCTGCATTCGCTTGGAGGTGATAGAAGAGGGCGGTCGTCAGGGAGAAGTCGTGGGTCGAGGCGCCAATCGTGGTCGTGAAGTGGAAGCTTTCGAACCAGGGGGCCTCCATGCCCCACCAGCCCGTCCGTTTCGAGGAGTTCAGGGTGTTGCCAAGGTAACCCGCATTCCCCCAGTAGAACATCCGCGCGAGAAGCACTTCGGTTCCGAACGCCAAGTGGTCGATCTTGACCGTGGTCGTGCCGTCGAGGGCCACGCTCGCGGTCATGTTTGTGTAGAATGGGGAGTAGTAGTAGTCGTATCCGTTGAAGATATCGAACTTCCCGGGCGTTCCTGCCGACCCACCGAGTGCGACAATCGCGTTCTGCCAATTGGTCTCTTCTGTGCCAGAGGTGCCGCAGGCCGGATTCGTGTTCGCGGACCACCAGTTCTGTGCGGACGCGGCATCCGTGGCGACGACCCCGAACAAGCGTCTTGACTCCTGGAGGTCCAGCGTCACCGTGAGTTCCGAGCGCACGTAGTATCCATCGTTGAAGCTCGGGTTGAGGGGGCAACCTGCGACGTTCTTTAGGGTGTTTCCCTGGGCCTTCGTGATGTAGTCCATCCTCCAGTCGATCCCCAACGAGGTTCCGACCGCAGCCGCCGGATTCTGGATCGGCAGGTACACGGGGTCCGTGAGCGTGTACCCGGGCACACTCGTCCCGATTGCCTGCATTCGGTACGGTGCGTAAATGAACGGGATTGTGCTCGTGGACGTCGGACTAATGGACGTGGTCGACGGATACCAGTCCGCGTACGGATAGGACGCCACGTCGGGCACGCTCGGATTGGACGGCACGCACGTGCCCTCGGCGACGCCTTCCGCGGAGAAGCACTCCGCGTTCATCGGCAGGTCTCCGTACTTTGCCGCCGTCCGGAGGTCCCAGTATTCCCGGTAGGGGACGTTGAAGAAATCATAAAAGTGGTAGTTAATCGAATACGCGGCTTGGGGTTGGACGGCGCCCACGGACGCCACAGAGGCCGCTCGACTCTCGAATCCGGTGAGCGCGAAACCGGCAGACGTAAGCAAGACCACAACGGTTCCGAATATTGCGACTCCTCTGCAGTCGATCACAGAAACCCTCCGCCCGTCCCGAAGGACCGCGACACGGAAACGGAGTTGCTCGCTATAAAGGCGACGCGCGAGTATTCGAGATGATAACAAGACCCCTGCGTTTGCCGTTCGTTGACGGATAGATACGACGGTAGCCACGCGGACGGCGTGCCGCGATCGCGGAATACGAGCGAATGATCTGACTTCGGCTTTCTGGCGCAACACCACGCTTAAGTTCTCGCATCCCGTTCACAATCCTCGGGGTGATGCGACATGGAGGGACCTCTTCCGCGGCGTCAGCGTTCCATCCGGAAGTCCACCCGTGGAAGTTTGATGCACGCATGAGCGCGACGGCTTCTCCGGCAGGTGTATCACGGGCACCGGGAAACGAAGACGCATGGGTGATCACCGATGCCGACCTGCCTCCCGCGACGATGACGACGGGGCAGATTCTCGCGATGATCGGTCAAGGCCGCGTGGGTCTGGCCTCCCAAGTCCGGCGCGCGTCGGAGGCGCAGTGGACCCGAACGGCCGACCGGCCCGAGTTTGCGTATGCGTTCCCACAGATGCGATTCACCCCGGGCGCGAAGGGAAAGACCCCACCGGTCCTCGGGTTCACCGCCCTCAATTCGAATCCGAGCCGCGCGTTAGACCTTTCCCGCATCCTCGCGGCGGATCCACAGGCGCGGAGTTTGGGGTTCTGGTTCTCCGCTCATTTGGACTGGATCCCCGCGCCGATCGTCCGGCGGTCGCGGCTCTTCCCGCTCTGGGGCGGCTTCTGGGTGGCTCCGATCGTCGAATCGAGCGTCGTGAAGCCCGATGGTTGGCTGAACGTGTACCTCGCCGCGTTCAATCTGACGAAACGGCAACAGGAGCACAGCCTGCGCGCGACGGATGCGGAAATCCCGGAGGGAATGAGGGGGAACCTCTCCTTTTCGCTACATCCCGGCCGCTGGGCCGTTCAGCTCGTTTCCGTTCCGACGAACCGAGGGGCGGGTGAACACAGTGTGAGTTTCAAAACGAGGAGTGGAGCCGAGCGCGCCGCGACCGCGGTTGCGGTCGGCGTGCTCACCCTCGGCTCCTTCATCTACGCTCCCGGGTCCAGCGGCTTCTCGCTTCGATACACGGTCCTCACGCCGGAGACGGCCCAGAACGTTACCCAGTGGGAAGGATACGCGATGCAGGCCGCCGACCGGCGGTTCAAGGAGGCGGGGGCGAATGCGATCGATGACGGAAAGGGAGGTCGCATCTCACAGGCGACGGTCCTTCAGCAGTTCCGTGCCTACCTCACGCCCTCCCTCCTCCTGGCTGCGCTCCGGTCTAAGCAGGCCGCACCGGAGGTCGTCATCGCCTCCCTCTTCGACGAGTTCCTGTTCGATGCCTTCGGAATCAAGGGCTCTCAAAACGCGTTCGTCGCGGGATGAGCCCCGCTCTGCCCGCCTTGCCACGATGCAGTCGTCACTTCCAGCTCCTGCGCAGAACGACGTGCTCTGAATCGAGCGGATTCCATGCTGGTCCGGAGCTAAGTTATCTCTCGGTCAGCGCAACATCAATCAATGATTGGGAACGATTTGGTAGGGTTCTGCGATAAGCGACATTGACCCCCGGAGCTTGCGTGCCTATTGAGGCGTGAGCTTCAGGAGAAACAAACCGAATGAACGCGATCGGTGCAATTGTTGGAACGACGTCGGTTGTCGCGGCCGTGGGCGGAGAATTCCTGACAGCGTTTCGGCCGTCAGCTTGGGAATCACCGCCGTGCTCGCCGCGCTACTCCTCGTCCTCGCAATCGGGAGCTAGGACGAACTCGACGCGGCCAATGGGATCACCGCGTAGGCTGGGCAACTATCCGCCGCTTGAGATCCGCTAGACGATCACCACCTTGACGAGGACCGATGTCGAGTGAGTGATCGAGCCGACTGTCGCCGAGACCGTCACGGTGTACGTCCCCGGAGTCGTGAGCAGCGATGTGGAAATCGACAGGGTCGACGTGGCGGTTCCGTTGGCCGTCAGCGTCACACTGCTCGGGCTCACCGAGGCCGTCGGCCAGATCAGGATGAGATCGGATGAGGAAACCGACGCGCTCAGGCTCGCCGTTCCTGCAAGACCGCTGATGCTCGTCAACGTGATCGTCGATGTCCCGGAGGAACCGATAACGAACGTAAGGGAGTTCGGCGAGGCGCCGAGGCTGAAATCGGGCGGAGAAGGCGGCGGGGGCGGCGGAGAGCTCGAAAGCTTCCACGCGGTGAACGGATGGAGCTCCCAGTGCCATGGTCCCTCCCAGAACACGAAGCCTTGGACGTCGATGGAGATGGTCCCGTTCGATTGCTCTTGGAAGAGGGTCGCGTTGTCGCAACTCGGGACATTCGGCCCACAGTATCCCTTGCCCAGCCAGTCGCGGTCGACCTCAATCCGCAGGTATCCACTCGTCGTCCCGAGGGTAATGATCTGTCCGCCGTCCGTGCAATACGTCTGGTTGCCGGGATAGCGCTGGCCGCCATTCTGCTTCGAGTACCAGGCGGAGCAGTCCGTCGTCTTGACGGCATACCCGTACAGGGAGACGCCGTTGATCTGGACGAAGGGTGACACGACTTGGCCGGTCATGTTGGTGATGGTGCACGGCGGCGAGAGAGATCGTTCGAGCGGGATTCCGCCCGACGTTGAATTGACCTGGTATCGGCTGCCGTTGAGGTTCTGGTGTGGATACGCCGGCCCCAGCACATCGCGGATTGTGACGAGATCCGGGACACAGTGAACGTTCGGATTCCAGGAGTAAAGACTCCCGGATGCCGAGACGTTCCCGCGTCCGAGAGAGCTCGAGCCGAATGTCGCGACTGCGAGAAGGACGATGGCAATGAAGAAAATCGTCGTCCGCGATGCCGAATTTTGGAGCCACTTCAGGGTCGTTGTTATCGCCACCGACAGGCGCCCCAGCGTGGGAGGACGGGTATGAGGCGTATGTTTACACTCATTCACACCCGAATACTTCCGGTAGCGACGACCCGTTATCCCGACATCACCGCTATGCAGGGTACGTCTCCCTTTTCTGCTGCCTCTCTGCCTTCTGTCGGGCGTTAAATACCACGAGGCGTGATTCCCCCGCGCGGGTGGAGTCCGTGAATCGACGAGCGATTCGTTTTGCGAGGGTGGCGGCAATAGTGTCCGTCGCGATTTTCATGACGTTCGTCTTCTCCGCGTCACGGAGTTTTGCCGCCACGACGCACGACGTGTATATCGGCGGCGTCACGGCCGGAGCACCTCTCGCACCCGGTGGCGTCGTGTGGTTCAATGGCTATTCGCCCGGGACGATTCGAATCACGGCCGGAGACACCATCACGTGGCATCTCGTCGGAGGCTTCCACACGGTCACGTCGGCCGATACCTTGTCGAATGGTAGCTTCGTGTACGATTCGAGTCCGCCATTCACTCCCGCGGGGGCCTTGGCCGATATGGGACCGGGAAAGCTCCTCGCTCCGGGTTCCGTGTACGAACTCGATACGAGCAGCCTGGCCCCGGGGACGTACCACTACTTCTGCAAGATTCACCCGGGGATGACCGGCACGCTGGTGGTCGTCACCGGGGTCTCGACGGTCACAGTCCAAGCGACCGCCGGCTGGGGCGACTCCGTGTACGCGGTGCAGGCTTTCGCGCCGGAGAACATGACCGTCGTCCAGGGAACGATTGTCCAGTGGAGGCTCGCGAACCCGACGGAGCCCCACACGATCACCGGGCCTGCTCTCATTTGGGATTCGAGCGCGAACTTCAACCCGCCCGGGCCGCCGCCGGTGCTGATCACGCCCGGGGCGACGTTCAATCACACCTTCAGCACCGCGGGCACGTTCACGTACTTCTGTAAGGTCCACGCATACCAGGTCGGCAGCTCCTGGGCCGGGATGGTCGGGACGGTCATCGTCGAGCCGTCCATCGCCGACACGCTGAACACGCTCTCGGCCGTCAGCTATGCCGCGCTCGCCGTCGCCGTGGTGGCCCTCCTCGTCGGCATCTACGCCCTAGTTCGGAAGCGCAAGCCCTAAGGCCGTCCCCCGGTTCTCCGATCCGTACCGATCAGCGGGCCAGACGATGAGTGGAACGTCGAGCACTGATTTTCCGCGCGTGACCCGCCAGGACGCCGACGCGCTCATCGTGCTCGCTCCCGGATGCGTCGACGAGGTCGCCTCCCAACTGGGTCGACTCCGTCGTAAGCGAGCGTACGTCGTCACGGGATCGGGCCTCGCCTCTGGACGGGTCGGGCAGACGATCCGCAACGCCCTCGGGCCGATGATGGTCGGCATGTTCTCCGGGGCGCGTCGGCATGTCCCTGTCGAGACCGCGGAGCAGGTCGCGAACGAGGCGCGCTCGCTGAACGCGGACGTGCTCATCGGTCTGGGCGGAGGGAGTCCGATCGGGACCGCGAAAGCGGCCGTCTCCCGCTTGGCAGACGGGGCCACGGCCGGCGACGTTCGCTGGATCGTGGCGGCAATCCCGACCACGTACTCGGGATCCGAAGTCACACCCGTCTTCGGCACGACCGATGTCGCTCGTGGCCGCAAAGAGGTCGTCCGGAATCCCGGAATCCGGCCCCGATTGGTGCTGTACGATCCCGAGCTGGCCATCGACACCCCGCCCGATTTGACCGCCGGCACTGGAATCAACGCTCTCGCCCACTGTGTCGAGGGCCTCTACTCGAGTGACGCGGGGGACGAAGAGCGCGCCATGGCCGTCCGGGCGGCAACCCTTCTCGTCGAGCATTTGCCAAAGGCGTTCGCACGGCCCGACGAGTTGGCGCACCGCTACCACCTGTTCGAGGGGTCGATGCTCGCGGGGTTGGTGCTCGCGCGGGCGGGAATGGGGGTCCACCATGGACTTTGCCACGTACTCGGCGGGCGGTATAACGCGCCGCACGGAGTGCTGAACGCGATCATGCTCCCTCACGCGATGCGGTTCAATCTCCCCGTCGCCGGACCGGCCTACGCGCAGTTGGCGCCTGTGTTCGGCTTAAAGGCCGCGGATTCACCGAGGACGGGAGAAGCCGTCTGCCGGGCCGTGACGGACTTCATTCGTCAGTTCCGGCTGCCTCAGCGCCTCCGGGAAATCGGGATCCCGAAGACCGACTTGCCCGCCGTTGCTGCAGACGCGCTCCAAAGTCAATCGGTCCGCCGCAACCCGCGTCCGCTGCGCGACGCCCGAGATGCCCTTCAGATTCTCGAGGCCGCATGGTAGACTAACGCGATCGACCGAGCGCCAACCGAGCTACGATCCTTTCCAAGAACTCCGGATGAAGTCGCGCACCTGCTCCAGATTGTGGACCGTCCCTTTCGCCTCGCCTCTCGACTCTTCCAGCGCTCCGGGCCGTTGCATCAGAAGGGAAGGCATTCCGGTCAATGACGCGCCAACGATGTCCTCCGCGTAAGAACTTCCGACATGAAGCACGTTCGCGGCGGGGAGACCCAAGTAGCGGACCG
>Ga0066659_10001104_pt1 | contig 11389 bp, 7 predicted proteins | sample GraSoiAngelo_108_FD_75176 | JGI IMG/M metagenome (GOLD analysis project Ga0066659, IMG submission 75176) | Grasslands soil microbial communities from the Angelo Coastal Reserve, California, USA - 14_0903_09_40cm | ecosystem: Environmental > Terrestrial > Soil > Grasslands | place: USA... | reverse complement strand
GAAGAAGTGGGCAGCGATTCATCACGGCACATCACGGAGAATCTCGCAAAACAATCAGCAGCCGTGCTAGTACTCGAACCCTCTTATGGGCTTAATGGGGCGGTAAAGACGGTGCGCAAGGGAGTTGGCGAGTACACCATTAAAGCCACGGGGCAAGCGGCGCATTCCGGGCTCGATTTCGAAAAGGGCGCGAGCGCCATTGTCGAGTTGGCGAAACAGATCACGAAGATATCTCAAATGGTCGACTTGAAGCGCGGCCTGACCGTGAATGTCGGCCGGGTACAGGGTGGCACTCGGGTCAACGTTGTCCCAGCAGAGGCAACAGCCGTCTTGGATGTGCGAATCGCGAAGATGAAGGACGCTACGGCTATAGATCGTAAGCTCCGCGCCCTGAAGCCGTTCAATCGCAAGTGCAAGCTCAAGATCGATGGCGGGATGAATCGTCCGCCGATGGAACGGACTGCGGGTGTAGCTGCCCTATATAAAAAAGCGTCCGACGTTGCGAAGCGGTTGGGGTGGAGGCTCGAAGAAGCAGCGGTTGGTGGTGGCTCGGATGGAAACTTTACAGCGAGGCTCGGGATTCCCACGCTAGATGGCCTCGGAGGAGTGGGAGAAGGTGCGCACGCTACGCATGAGTCGATTCTGATCTCCGAATTGCCGCGACGAGCCGCGCTTCTGACGGGGTTGATCGAGGCCATCTGGCGGTATCCCTTGAATGACCGAGTAAAACCCCACTTCTCGAAAACCGCGAGAAGTGGGGCACCCGCGTGACCAACAAGTTTTGACTCCGGGTGTGGGGTAGCCTAGAATTTCGTTAGGGTATTGCGCTGGCCGAAAATGCGCCTATCAGAGCGCCCGGCGAACCCGGGGGGAGGTTTACAACATGATTGGTAAATTGGGGTTGCCGGAGATTCTTGTCATTCTCGCCATTGCGCTGCTGATTTTTGGCCCCAGCAAGCTGGCCGATCTGGGCAAGGGGCTGGGTGAAGGCATCAAGAATTTCAAGTCGGCAGTGAAAGACGGCGAGGGATCTGAGAAGAAGTCTTAGCTAAGCCCGTCGTTTGGACATCTTGATTGTAGGGCTGAGACTGAATTAGAGAGCGCCGTTCTCCTGCAGCATGCGATACACGAGCGATACGGGCAGTCCCACCACGTTGAAGTAATCTCCTTCAATTTGTGAAATCCAACGCGAGGCGATGCCTTGGATGGCATAGGCTCCTGCTTTGTCCATAGGCTCACCGGTTGCGATGTAGGATCGGATGTCATCTTCGTTTAGCCCGGACATGGTCACCCGCGTGGTTTCAGAGCGGGTGTCATCAACGGAGCTTCTTCCCTTGTCATCCGGACGCATGAGGCAAATCCCGGTTGTGACTTGGTGAGTGCGGCCGACTAACAAGCGCAGCATACGAGCGGCATCGGCCACATCGTGCGGCTTGCCGAGAATTTGGCCGTTCACGATTACAATTGTGTCGGCGCCCAGCACGAAGTCTTGGGGACGCAGGCGAAATACATCCAGAGCTTTCTCCCGGGCGAGCCGTTCGGCGCAGGCTTGCGGCGCTTCTCCTTCCAGCGGAAGTTCGGGGATTTTGCTGGCCTGAATGATGAATGGAATGCCGGCGTTCTGCAGAAGTTCCCGACGGCGCGGCGATGCCGAGGCAAGCACGAGGGCCATGAAAGCCTGATTCTATCGGAAACAGGCTGCTCGTTCCCCGCCTGTTAAAATCAAAAGATTGCCCCCAGCAGCCATGGACGCCGCTTATCTTCGCAACTTCGCGATCATCGCGCATATTGACCACGGAAAGTCCACCCTGGCCGACCGCCTTCTGGAGCTGACTGGCTCACTCACCGCGCGCGAGATGCAGGCGCAGGTGCTCGATTCCATGGACTTGGAGCGGGAGCGCGGCATCACCATCAAAGCTCACGCGGTGCGCATGATGTATACCGCGAAGGACGGCCAGACCTATCAGCTCAACCTGATTGATACGCCGGGGCACGTAGATTTTTCTTATGAAGTATCGCGTTCTCTGGCTTCCTGTGAAGGCGCGCTGCTGGTGGTGGATGCTTCGCAGGGAGTGGAAGCTCAAACCCTGGCGAATTCTTATCTCGCTATTAACAATGGGCTCGAGATCATTCCGGTCATCAACAAGATTGACTTGCCCAGTGCCGACGTTGCGCGCACCAAGGAGATGATCGAGGGCGCGGTCGGGCTGGACGCATCCGATGCAATCCTGATCAGCGCCAAGACCGGTCAAGGTGTGCCGGACGTGCTGGAGGCAATCGTAAACCGCGTTCCTCCGCCCAAGGGAAATCCTGAGAATCGGCTCCAGGCCCTCATTTTCGATTCCTGGTTTGACCCCTACCGCGGAGTCATCGTGTTGACTCGCGTGTTTCAAGGCACGCTCCGCCGCGGCCAGAAGATTGTTCTGATGTCGAATGGACGAACCTTCGAGGTGGAAACCGTCGGCGTGCTGACTCCCAAGCCGGTGGAAATTGACGAACTCCGCGCCGGCGAAGTTGGTTTCTTCATGGCCAACATGAAAAACGTGGGGGACACAAAAATTGGCGACACCATCACCGAAGCTTCCAATCCCGCCATTGAGCCTCTACCCGGATTTGAAGATATCAAGCCCATGGTTTTTGCCGGGCTTTATACCGTCGACGCACACGAGCACACCCAATTGCGCGAGGCCCTGGAAAAACTTCGACTGAACGACGCCTCTTTTTTCTTTGAGCCTGAGAGTTCGGCGGCGCTGGGCTTTGGTTTTCGTTGCGGCTTTCTAGGCCTGCTGCACATGGACATCATTCAGCAGCGCCTGGAGCGCGAATTCAATCTGAACCTGATCACTACGGCGCCGGGTGTGCGTTACCGGATCACCAAAACCGATGGGGAGATCATTGAAGTCGATAATCCGTCAAGATGGCCTAACCAAAGCGAAATTGCCAAAACCGAGGAGCCGGTAATTCTGGCTACCATTCTCAGCAATGAGGAGTACGTGGGCGCGATCCTGAAACTGGTGGAGGATAAACGCGGCAAGCAGAAAACGTTTGAATACGTCAGCTCGTCACGGGTGATGTTGCATTACGAATTGCCTCTGAATGAGATCGTTCTCGATTTCTATGACCGCCTGAAATCGGTTTCGCGAGGTTACGCCTCGCTGGATTATCACTTTGCTGGTTATTGGGAGTCGCCCATGGTCAAGCTCGACATTTTGGTAGCAGGCGATCCCGTCGATGCACTCTCCACGATCGTCCATCGGGATTTTGCATACGAACGAGGACGAGCGCTGGCGGCAAAGATGAAAGAACTTATTCCCCGTCAGATGTTTGAGGTTGCGATTCAGGCATCCATCGGAGCGAAGGTCATTGCTAGAGAAACCGTGCCTGCGATGCGCAAAAATGTGTTGGCGAAGTGCTACGGCGGCGACATTACGCGCAAGCGCAAGCTGCTCGAGAAACAAAAGGAAGGTAAGAAGCGCATGAAGCGAATTGGGCGCGTAGACATCCCGCAAGAGGCTTTCCTCGCTGTGTTGAAAGTCGGAGAAGGCAGCGATTAGCCCGCAGTGCCAGCGCGAATTTCACCGAGGCATGTGCAAATCTAAAAGGTTGCCCTATTTTTTATTACGTTTAATCCAAAAGTGCCGAGCTATCGGCAATCGAAATAACTTACTCTTTGTCTGTCACTTACGGCTAGAGTCTTTATTCTCCTAAACCGACCACCCGGTCGCTCACCGAAGGTATCTGCGCCTCCCGTTAAGCTTGCACAGGCTTTCCACAGCCTTCTGGAACAAGAATTGTAACCATTTGTCAAGCTGGAAAGTCGTCACTCTGGGGGTGACATTCCTTCCGCCATGGATTCGAACCGGGTGGAATTTTTGATGAACGCCAGCTTGATTCTGCCGGTCGGTCCGTTGCGTTGCTTGGCGATAATTATTTCGGCGATGCCGTCCAGTTCGGGTTCGTCTGGTTTGTAGACTTCTTCGCGAAAGATAAATGCCACGACGTCGGCGTCCTGTTCGATCGATCCAGATTCGCGCAAGTCGGCAAGCTGTGGCCTGTGGTCGCCGCCGCGGCTCTCCGGCGCACGGCTCAACTGGGAGAGAGCAACTACCGGCACCTTCAACTCTTTAGCCAGCGCCTTCAGACCGCGAGAAATTGCAGAGACTTCTTGGGTTCGGTTTTCATAGCGGCGGCTTCCGCCCGACATCAACTGCAGATAATCCACGATGATGAGGTCGAGCCCACCTTGAGACTGCTGCAAGCGGCGCGCCTTGGCTCGCATTTCGCTGAGAGAAATGCCCGGAGTATCGTCAATGAAAATTGGCGCCTGCGCCAGTTGATCCATGGCCCGGACAACTTTGTCCATATCGTCGCGCCACAGCGAACCAGTGCGCATCTTGTGCGAGTCCACACGCGCTTTCGAACACAGCAAGCGCAAGAGCAGGGCCTCACGCGACATTTCCAGAGAAAACATACCTACAACTTTTTGATCTTCGATAGCTGCGTTCTCCGCAATGTTCATGGCAAATGCGGTTTTGCCCATCGATGGCCGCGCCGCGATGATCAACAGATCGGAACGCTGCAGGCCGCTGGTCATTTCATCCAGATCCGTATAGTGAGTCGCCAGTCCGGTGATCCGTTGACCGCGTTGCAGCAGGGCGTCAATCGAGCCAAACGACTCTTTGACAATTTCCTGCACACCCATGAAGCCGCGCCCGATACGTTTCTCGGAAAGCTGAAGAATGGCAGCTTCGGCGTCATTAAGGATTTCCTCGGCGGCATCTCCCTGCTCGCCGGCACGCACTATAGCGGCATTGGCTGCATGAATCAGTCCCCGCAACAGCGCTTTGTCGCGAACGATCTTGATGTAATGTTCAATGCTGGGCCGGTCGGGAACTCCGTCCACCAGACCGGAGATATAACCAACGTCTCCGATCGCCTCCAGTTCTTTGCGGCGATCCAACTCTTCCACCAGCGTAATCATGTCGATTGGCCGCGAAGACTCGGCCAGATCGACCATACGTGTGTAGATACGCCGATGCGAATCGAGCGAGAAATCTTCCGGTCGAAGATGTTCCGCGGCTTGGTTGTAAGCAAAGTTATCCAGCAGGATCGCCCCTAGGATGGAGCGCTCGGCTTCCACATTCGCGGGAAGACTGCTCGCGAGAGCGTGGTCAGAAATGGCCATGGAGAAGGTCCTTGCGAACCCCTCATTATGAGGGAGACGAATAAAAAACGAAAGTACTCGGACCGCTGCGTCAGCGCCGGGTGATTTAGTTCCGCGGGGAACGGAACCAGGTTCACGATTGCTCGCGTGTCCTACTGTGCTGCCTTTCGCGGTTTCGCGGAAGCGAATACAAGACGAAACTCTTAACTAAGTTGTGTAGAAGCTGTGAAATACGATTGCTTAATTGTGGACCGCTTATCAAAACTGGCAACTACTCTCAAAGATCCTCCTAAATCGCGGTGGCCACAACTCAGATGGGTTTAACAGGAGGCTGCTGGCCGATGAAGCCCAGTTTTGACACGGGCAGCACGGGCAATGGAAGGAAGGTAAGGAACTTCCAAATAAACCCCAAAAAATAAATGCGGCCCGGGCCAGCCACCCAGGCCGCACTGCTCGCGGATGTCTCAACTTGCCTTTCACCGCACAAGGCAGCGAAGTGTGCGCTTTCAAATCTTGCATCCCCGAAAGAATGCTCGTTTCTCCACGCACTCTGCGTAAAACCAGCGACTCAGTCCTGCTGTCTAAGGAGGACTCTTTGAGGAGGCCGCAACGCCCGGGTTTTCCAAATCGCGCCGAAGCGCGTTTTTGAATTACCCCCCAGCAATTCACCCTCGAGAACTGCCGGGAGCCGCTAGCTCTGCCGCAATTTCAGCAGTCAAAACATCTCACGCATGCACTGGGGACACTTTGCTTGACTACCGAACCGCCTGCAATAGAAAAACTGGCCTTGCTTGTGCACAAGCTGTGCAGGACGCAGATTCTCTGTGGAAAGCACTGGAAAAAGCGGCTCCAGGATTAGACTGCCGAGCTTTCGGCGGCAAAAAAAACACAGCCAAGAAGCTGTGCCTGAAAGTTGCCCTGATTTGTGTTCAATTCTCGCGTTTAATCACGCACGCCATCCAAAAACGCTCTTAGCTTTCGCGAACGCGATGGATGACGCAGCTTACGCAGCGCCTTGGCCTCGATCTGGCGGATACGCTCGCGAGTTACCGCAAACGACTGGCCGACTTCCTCCAGCGTATGTTCGCTGCCATCTTCCAGCCCGAAGCGCATCTTGATGACCTTCTCCTCGCGCGGTGTGAGCGTGCGCAACACCTGCGAAGTCTGGTCTTTGAGGTTGACGTTAATCACAGCCTCAGCCGGCGAGACCACCGCACGGTCTTCAATGAAGTCACCCAGATGCGAATCTTCCTCTTCGCCGATTGGTGTCTCCAGCGAAATCGGTTCTTGAGCGATCTTCAGCACCTTGCGCACTTTGGCCACCGGAATATCCATGCGCTTGGCAATTTCCTCCGACGTAGGTTCGCGTCCCAACTCCTGCACCAGTTGCCGCGATGTGCGGATCAACTTGTTAATAGTCTCAATCATGTGGACGGGGATGCGAATCGTACGCGCTTGATCAGCAATTGCACGAGTAATCGCCTGCCGAATCCACCACGTGGCATAAGTTGAAAACTTATACCCGCGGCGATATTCGAATTTGTCCACTGCCTTCATCAGACCGATGTTGCCCTCCTGGATCAGATCCAGGAACTGCAAACCACGGTTGGTGTACTTCTTGGCGATGGAAACCACGAGCCGGAGGTTGGCCTCGATGAGCTCGCGCTTGGCGTGCTCCGCATCCATGTCTCCCTGGATGATTTCGCGCTGGGTCCGTTTGAGCTCGGGAAAAGAGACTCCGGCTTCGGTCTCTAATTTCTCGAGCTCGCTGCGGATAGCGCGAGACTGACGGCGGTATTCCTTGCGCTGCTCTTCGCTGCGCGTGGCATCCGCTTTCTTCTCCAGGTTTTGGGACTGGCGGTCGAGCGAACGCATGGTGTCGACCGTCTTGTTCAGACGATCGATTAGCCGCTTGCGTTCATTGTTGGTGAATCCCAAGTCCCGCACGCACAACGAAACCTTGACGATGCCGCGAGCCAGCGAGAGCCGGTATCGGCGATGGTCTTTGGGACGCTTCTTCTGGGAAACGTTGGCGAACTTCTCTTCGAGTTGGCCGGCCTTCTTGTAAGCTTTGGCCAACTCGTCGATCTTCCCGGTGAACTCTGTCAGACGGTTCTGCAGGATTTCATCGGTAATTTCTTCCTCATCGAAGGTGACCACTTCCTTGATGGAGCGGACACCCTTTTTGAGATCCTCCCCCATCGCCAACAGCTCATGAATCACGATAGGAGAACGAGAGAGCGCCTTCAGAACCCGCAACTGCCCGCGCTCGATGCGCTTGGCAATTTCAACTTCCCCTTCACGGGTAAGCAGCGGCACAGTTCCCATCTCGCGGAGATACATGCGGACGGGGTCGTTGGTTTTTTCCAGAGCGCCGGGAGTGAGGTCGAGTTCAACGTCCTCTCCGGCTTCCTCTTCTTCGAACTTTTTATCGAGCGCGGAGGAGGGAAGTTTCGGTCCCTCCAGCACATCGATTCCTTGCGTACCAATGGTAGTCAGCAGATCGTCGAGGTCCTCGGGAGAATGCACGTCGTGCGGGATAAGGTCGTTCACCTGGTCATAGGTGAGATATCCCTTCTCTTTACCTGCGTCGATCAGCTTTTTTATATCGTCGTACTTATCGTCAAGAGCCAAAGCGGATTGTCCTCTAAAATCGTCCTACGGAAAGGACGTCGAAACGTTCAGACGGGTGGGATTAAGTGGACGCGCGGAACTGCGCGCTGGCACAAACTTTCAGAGTATAGCATGCGACTGAGCGTCAGCCCAGCCCCAGTTTGTTCATCCCCAACCTGCCGTGCCCTATGTCCCACCACTCTAATAAGTTAGATGGCAGAGCACCCCATTTAGTTTCACGGTTCTCGGGCTCTTTCCGGGGCTGTGATCGCCTCTCCATCGACCAGGCCCGGGCTCATCAAGGCCCGTTTCAGCCGGACTTTTTCTTGCAGCAATCCCTCCAACCGGCTGGATTCTTGCCCGCGACTGGACTGCAGCTCTCTTTGCACCTGTTCTAGCTTGTGCCGCAACTGAATCCGCCGCAAGGCCCGCACGGCGGCTTCCAGCCTCTCCGCGGTGAGTTCCTCATCCTCTTTCATCAGGATGGAAGCGAGAAGATTGCGATCGGAGTCAGACCAAGGCAATTCCATGACGTGAACATTTTCCGGCGCGGCGTTGAGCAGAGTTTCTATCAACGATTCCGTGGCCAGCCCGACGTGCAAATGCTCCTTCTCGAGAGTGAATTGCGCCTGACGAGCCGGATCAAACTCTTCCTCGGCGCCATCGCGGGCGGAAAGATGCTCCTCGGAAGTTTGCATTTCCCCGACCGAGGCCAATGCTCGGATCAAAATCCGCTCCGCTTCTGTCACCTGAGTTTCCAAAGGCGCTTTCAACGCGGCGGCTGAGCGAGTGTTGGCTGCATGTTTCAGTTCCTGTCGTAGAACGGCAGAATCAATTCCCAGCTTCTGCGCGATCTCGCGGGCCAGTTCATCGCGGACAATCCGGCTGGGAATTCTCTGAATGTGGGGCAGCAGGTAATTCACCGCCTTGACCTTGCCTTCCGCGCTGCGCACGGGAAATTGAACCTGCGCACGTTCAATCAGGTAATCGAAATAACGTTGTGCATTGCGAAGCGCCTCGACGTAGGCATCTTTTCCTTTGCGGCGTAAGAAGAGGTCAGGATCGAAACCAGATTCCAAGGTAAGCACCTTGATTTGGAACTCTTCCTCGACCAGCAGGCCTAGTGTGCGCTCGGTGGCCTTGGCGCCGGCGGTGTCGGGATCGAAGTTCACTACCACATTCTTGCTGAACCGGGCCAGCAGCTTGGCTTGGAGTTCGGTGAAGGCGGTGCCGGAGCTGGCAATCACATTGTGGAATCCAGCGGCGAACACGGAAATGCAATCCATCTGGCCTTCCACCAGGATGGCGTAATCGAGTTTGCGAACGGCTTCCCTGGCTTGGTCCAGGTTGAACAGCACACGCGATTTCGAATAAATCGCAGTTTCCGGAGAGTTCAGATATTTGGGACCAGCTTTCTCGTCGGTGGATAAGGTGCGTCCAGTGAAAGCGATCACGCGTCCGCTCTCGTTGGTGATCGGAAACATCACGCGATTGCGGAACTTCGAGTACATGGCGGCGGATTTGCCATCTTTTGATTTGTCACTTTGAGTTGACTTGTCATTCTGAGCGGAGCGAAGACTCTGCTGCTCCTGAGAACCGAGAACTGATGGCTGACGACTCTCTTCCTGCTTCCAAGAAAACAGTCCAGACTCCCGCAAAAGGTCCTCAGCAAATTCGCCCCGTAAACGGTCGCGGAGCAAAAACCCTGAATCGGGTGCGTAGCCGATGCGAAAGCGCGCAATCGTTTCTTCGTTCAATCCGCGTCCCGCGAGATATTCGCGAGCGTGTGCGCCTTCCGCTCGCTTGAGATACTCCTGAAAAAAGGCGCTTGCACGCTCATGAACGTCGAGCAGCACGCCGCGCAGCCTAGCTTCTTTCGCTTCCGCCGGACTGCTGTAACTAGCCCTGGGCAGCGCGATGCCGAGTTTCTGCGCGACCGTCCTCACCGCTTCGGGGAAAGTAATGTTCTCGATTTTCTGCACGAAGCTGAAAACGTCCCCCGACAGCCCACATCCGAAGCAGTGATAGAACTGCCGCGTGGCATGCACGGAAAACGATGGCGTCTTCTCACTGTGAAAGGGACAAAGCCCGGAATAATTCTGCGCCCCAGCCTTCTTCAGCTTGACGTAGTCGCCCACAATGCGGACGATGTCCGCCTGCTGCTTGACCGTGTACGCGAAATCCCCGGGGTTGGCCATGGGTATAGAGAGAGTCCGCAGGAATTGTGAGGCAGAGAATCGCTTAGGGGAATATAGCAGGCCCAGTTCTCTGTGCGAAAGCTGTGGAATTTCGTGTTCTCCCGATGAGAATGGAGGAAAACGAGCCTGATTGAGCTTCCGACCGACGCATCCCAACCCTTTCCGCAGCTTTCCGACGCATCCCAACCCTTTCCGCAGCTTTCCAAAGTGCCCTCTCCAACTTGACCTCTGTCCGTCTTTGACATACGCTTTGCGATCGTCAATCCCGGCCCTGGGCTCAAGGTCAAATCCAATTCCGACAATCTTGATTTGAGGAGACTTTATGCAGAGGATCGTTACCGTGCTCTGTCTGATTCTGGGTTTTCTTCTGCTGGCCGTGCTGGTCGCAATTCCTGCTCACAACGTCACTCCGGCGCTGGCGCAGGAGGCACCCAAGACGGCCTCGCCTGCCGAAGGCTACAACATCCACGTCCTTGCTCCTCATCTTGTCGACGGCAAACAGATGGGCCCATACCACCACTATTGCAAGGTCATGGCACCTGATCCGCAGATTGTTTGCCTGATTTACGAATCCACAGAACCGAATGCCGTGTTGTCACAGGTGGAATGGATTTATGCCAAAAAAATGACTCGCGCCGCTGTGCCGCTGAAAGAGTGGAATAAGAACTGGCACGATCATGCGGTCGAGATCGCGGGTGGACGAGTCCAGGTGCTCGACCTGCCGCCAGACAAGGCCAAGGAAGTAGCGGACACCGTCGCCACCACGGATGGGATGATCTACCACTTCTACTTCGATGGAAAACTGCCTAACGGAAAGACCAGCATCGCACAGGCCGTCGGACACAAACCTTTGACCGAGTCGGAATATAAGGCGTCGGCGAAGTAGCGGTGGAAAGCAGTCAGCAGTCAGCATTCAGCCGGGATAGGTTTGCGCATGATGCTGCAAGAAACACGAATGGCTGAGTGCTGATTGCTGAATGCTGAGTGCTGCGAATATCTACACTCGCAACTCCACCACTGTCGCCCCCGCTCCACCTTCATTCTGCGGAGGCTCGGTCACCGACGCGACGTGTGGATGCTGCTGCAGGTATTGCCGCAAGGCCTTGCGCAGGATTCCCATGCCGCTGCCATGAACTACGCGCACGCGGGGGAGTCCTGCCAGAAATGCGCGATCGATGAACTTTTCGACTTCGCCGGTGGCGTCGTCCACAGTTCGGCCGATCACGTTGATCTCGGACGCGGCGTTTGCACTTTCTTTTTCCAGGGATACCGAAAACCCGCGTGCCCGCGCAGCCGTAACCGGTGAATCTCCGGCCCGAACCACGACTTCGGCAATATCATCGCGCGCGATCTTCATTTTCATGGCGCCGATTTCAACTTCGAAATGATTGTCGTCAATGCGACGCATGATCCG
>Ga0066659_10001099_pt1 | contig 11401 bp, 11 predicted proteins | sample GraSoiAngelo_108_FD_75176 | JGI IMG/M metagenome (GOLD analysis project Ga0066659, IMG submission 75176) | Grasslands soil microbial communities from the Angelo Coastal Reserve, California, USA - 14_0903_09_40cm | ecosystem: Environmental > Terrestrial > Soil > Grasslands | place: USA... | reverse complement strand
GCGATGCGCGAGTATCTCAAGACCCTGCGCGAGCAGAGCTACGTGGTGATCAAGCCCGGTTACCAGGACATCGCCGGCGGCGGAGGGTCCGAGATTCAGGAAGTGAGCGCCACACCGGAAGTCAGCAAGCAGAAGAAGGCGCACAAGAAATTCCTGCTCTTCGGCAAGCGTTCCGGGGCGCAATCGGGAACATGAAGACGTCTTTCGTTACCGATCTCAACTCCGAACAAACCATTACTACGTTTTTCCTCGTTCACGAAAAAGAGATCCGCAACACCCGCGAGGGCAAGGCTTATTTGCGCCTCGAGCTCGGCGACCGCAGCGGCACCATCGAAGCGCGTATGTGGGATCAGTTTGACGTCGCGGTTAAGGACATCAACCGCGACGATTTCGTCAAGGTGAATGCGCGCGTCGAGATTTACCGCAATAAGCGGCAGCTTTCTCTTCAGCAGCTTCGGCTCGCGAAACCCGAGGAGGTCGACCTCGCCGACTTCCTTCCTCACACCAAAGAAGACGTCGGCAAGCTTTACGCCCAGCTTTTAGAATATGCGGGATCGATCGGGAATCCTTGGCTCAAGAAGTTGGTGAGCGGAATCATTTCGGATCCTGGGACAGCCGCGAAGTACAAACGCGCTCCCGCCGCGAAAGTGATGCACCACGCCTATCTCGGCGGCCTGCTCGAGCACGTCATCGGCTTGTGCGGCCTCGCGAAGCAAATCGCCGCCCACTATCCCGAACTCGACATTGATTTGCTGCTGACCGCAGCGATATTGCACGACGTAGGGAAGCTCGACGAACTCTGCTTCGAGCGCGCCATCGGCTACACCGTCGAAGGCCAGCTCCTCGGCCACATCGTGATGGAACTAGAAACGGTCTCCAAGGCCATGGATGCCATCGAAGGTTTTCCGGCCAACTTGAAGACGGTCGTCCAGCATCTTCTCATCAGCCATCACGGTCAATACGAATTCGGATCACCAAAGCTCCCGATGATCCGCGAAGCCATGGCGTTCCACTACATGGACGATCTGGATTCAAAGCTCGCGGCCGTGCGCGCCGCGCTTGCCGTCGATTCCGGCGAACCCGAGTGGTCCGCCTACTCCGGCGCCCTCGGCCGTAAATTCCTCCGCCTCGACGAATTCCTAAAGGCTCCTGCCCCCGCTCTTAAGGATCGCAAGTAACGAATTAGTGTGAAACGACAATCACTCCTTGCGATTTTGCTTGTGGCCGCTGCTTGGTGGTCGGGATTCTGAGATCATGCTCCGCGCCTTCAGGAAAGCTTTTCAATTCCGGAGAATGGAGGTCTGGGAATCCTTCCGTACGCAGAGAAAGTCTCGTTGCCTCCTAGAATCCTCCTGGGCAAGTCGCCGTCCGACGTGCAAGTTCTTCTAGGTTAACCGGACGATGAAAAGGCCGACTGGTATAGCTACAATGTCACCACAATTTCTCGATGTCACTTCTGGAAATGCCGCTGGGATGTAGTTTTTGCCCCGAGCAGGTAAAGTCAGTGAACAGGAAGCGATTGAGTTCAGCCGCGTCGCCCCGCGCGGCTCGTGCCCGGCGATATCGGACTGACAACAAAATGGGTCCTGCTGCCATAACGGGAGGGTCATCTCTCAGCCTTCCGTATTGCCTTGTGGGCCATCCAGCCACTACACTGATTTTGGACAGTTAGATCCTATGATTCCCGCGTCCTTCCAAATTCGCGACCTCGCCATCCGCCCCGCCGCCGTCCTTGCGCCCATGGCCGGCGTGACGGACACTCTCTTTCGTCGCGTCATTCGCGGGCTCGGCGGCTGCGGGTTGCTGATGACGGAGTTCACCAGCTCCGAGGGCATCACGCGCAGCGCGAAGAAAACTTTGCGCTATCTCTATTTCCAGGAAGACGAGCACCCCATCACCGCACAACTCTTTGGTGCGAATCCCGCCGTGATGGCCGAAGCAGCGAAGATGGTCGAAGACCTTGGCTACGACGCTGTGGACATCAATCTCGGCTGCCCTGCCAAAAAGGTGGTCAAGTGCGGCGGTTCCGGCCTGCTCCGCGACCTGCCGCTGGTCGAAGATATTTTCAAAGCCGTCCGCGCGGCCGTAAAAATTCCACTGACCATCAAGCTCCGCGCCGGCTGGGACGAAAATTCCATCGTCGCCGTGGAGGTCGCGAAAATGGCGGAGAGCATTGGCGTGGAAGGCGTCGCCGTGCATCCGCGCACGCGCGCACAGGGCTATACCGGCGCGGCGGACTGGACCATCATTGCCGCCGTCAAACAGGCCGTGAAAATCCCCGTCATTGGCAACGGCGACATCAACAAGCCCGAGGACGCCGCGCGTATGGTCAGCAAAACGGGCTGCGATGCCGTCATGATTGGCCGCGCCGCCGCCACCAATCCGTGGATTTTTTCCCAGATGTGGCAACACGCGCAAACCGGCCGCTACGATACCCCCACGGAGGCTGTCCGCTACCGTTTACTGATGGACTACTATCGGCAAATTAATGCTGCCAACCTGCCCGATGCTATTGGCAAAATGAAGCAGTTCGCTTGCTGGTTTACTCATGGCGTGGGGAACGGCAGCGAGCTTCGTGGAATTGTACATGCGGCGCGAACGCCCGTGGAGATTCTCGAGAGCGTGGAACGCTTCTTCGAGGGCCGAGCCATCGCGAAGCAAGAAGCTGACCGTTCTACGGTCGCCGGAAACGAGGACCCAGCCCATGGTCCCTCACAGCACCACCGTATCGAGGCAACGCTCGGAACGTAGAATCGCTGTCCGCCTACCGCTCAAAGTCCGCGGGCGCGACGCCCGCGGCTTCGCCTTCGAAGAAGATACCGCCAGCGAAAATCTCTGCCGCAATGGAGCCGCGTTCGTCACGCGTTTCGATGTTGCTATCGGCTCCGACCTCGAAATCCGCATACCGTTTTCGCGTTGCGCTTCACGGCGCGTCGACCGCGTTGCAGGCGCCAGAAACAACGATGCGGACTTTGCCACCCACGGCCGCGTTGTGCATGTTGCCGAATCCCAGTCCGAAGGCGAGAAGCTCGTCGGTGTGCAGTTCACCGGCCCTCGCTTCCAGCGCGTTTTCCGCTCCGAATCCGCCGCCTAACCCCTTTCTTTCCTCGATGTTGTCGGGATCGTGCCCAATTGAGGCGCTTCTCTTCATTCGCAAACGAATTCCCTCCGGATTGGCACAATGGTTGCGTCACCAGCCCGCACGTAACTGTCCAAGATCCTTTAGACACTTATGAAAAACGGAGGCTGGTGGGCAGCCGAATAGTTAACTTTTGTCGCCCGCTTCTTCGCCACGGCTGCTGACGATTTCGTCGTAGGCCGCTCGCCGTGTCAGGCCGCGCTCCTTGGCCGCGAGCTTCAGGGCTTCCTTGCGGTCGAGCTTGGCCTGGCGGATGAGTTCCTCGACGCGGTCCGCCAGGCTTTGGGTGGAATTTGCCTGTGTGCGCGCATCGGCGGGAGCTTCGGGGCCGATCAAAAGCGTGATTTCACCGCGAGCGGGGCGTTCCTCGAGGGAAGTGGCGAGTTCGGAGAGTTTGCCGCGGCGGAACTCTTCGTGCATCTTCGTAACTTCGCGCGCGATGCAGGCGCTCCGATTGCCGAGAACCTCCCTGGCGTCGGCAACACACTCCGCAACACGGTGCGGAGCCTCGTAAAGGATGATGGTGCGGTCCTCGATGCGCAGCCGTTCGAGGGCCCGGCGTCGTTCGCCGCTGCGCGCCGGCAGAAAGCCAACGAACAGGAATTCTTCGTTAGGTAGGCCCGAAGCGGAAAGAGAAGCGAGCAGCGCCGACGGACCGGGAACGGGAACGACGGGAATGTGGTGCCGCAGGCAGAGCGTAACGAGGCGGTGGCCTGGATCGGACACAAGCGGCATCCCCGCGTCGCTCACCAGTGCAATCTTCGCGCCTTGCTCCAGGGCGACGACCAGTTCCGGCGGGCGGGTCAGCTCGTTGTGTTCGTGGTAGCTGACGAGCGGCTTGCGAATGTCGTAGTGAGTGAGAAGCTTCATCGTGTGGCGCGTATCTTCGCAGGCGATTTGATCGACTTCCTTCAGGATGCGCAACGCCCTAATGGTGATGTCCTCCAGATTGCCGATCGGCGTGCCGACAAGATAAAGGCAACCCCCTTTTGCCGGATCAACAGGATCTGCCGAATTTGCAGCGGCCCTTGGCTTGCGGGGGAGAGTCTTAGCGCTCATGCTCACGAGTCTAGCACGCGTTTCGTGCGCGGCAGTCGCGCTCGCACCCAAGAGCAATGCTATACTTACAGTTTTGGGCAGTTCATCGGAGGAGCGTCAGTGCCCCTGTACGAGTACAAATGCCTGAAATGCGGTCGGCGCACAGAAAGAATCGAGAGCGTTTCCGGCCCGCACCTGAAAAAGTGCCCGCACTGCGGCGCAAAAGTAGAGTCAGTGATCACCGCGCCCGCCATCCAATTCAAAGGCGCTGGTTGGTACGTAACGGACTACGCCGGGAAAAAATCCAGTGGCGGCGACGGCGACAAAGCCGACAAGCCCGTCACGGAAACCGGGAACAAAGATAAAGAATCGCCGAGCACAGAGTCGGCGAGCAAGGAAGCGGCTTCCAAGGATGCGAAAGAGGGCAGAGAAAAGAAGACCGCGAAGAAGAAATAAACCGAGAGGGTTACTGAGAAAACCGCTCCGCCCATCCTTGCGAGCGAAGCGAGGAATCTCTCTTGGTCGTTTGATTTAGCGGCGGCTAAAGTTTGAGAGTTTTCAAGTAGCAGCGGAACGCAGCGCCGAATTCAAGATTCTGCAGCGCGATCTCGACAGTGGCTTTCAGGAAGCCAAGTTTATCGCCGGCGTCGTAAGAAACGCCGTCGTAGATATAGGCCCAGAGCCCTTGCTCCCTGGCGAGAATGCGCAGCGCATCCGTGAGTTGAATTTCGTTTCCCGCGCCGGGTTTCGTTCGCTCAAGGCAATCGAAAATCGCTGACGGCAAAACGTAGCGCCCGGTGATGGCGAGGTTCGATGGAGCCCTTTCCGGCTGCGGTTTCTCGACGAGTTCTCGGATGCGCAGCAATCGTTCGCCGAAAGGCGGCTGCGGAGCGGGTTCGCCATCAACGATGCCGTAAAGGTGGGTCTTGTCTTTTGGGACTTCTTCGACAGCGATGGCGCCGACGCCGGTAGATTCATAGACCTTGATGAGCTGCTTGGTAGCGGGATTCGGACCGGGGATTAATACGTCGCCGAGCAAGACCGCGAAGGGTTCGTCGCCCACAAGATCGCGCGCGACGAGTACGGCGTGGCCCAGGCCCAGCGGTTCTTTTTGTCGCGTGTAGCTGACCTGCACCATGTTGCTGATCTTGCGCACCAATTCCGCTTGATCTTTTTTGCCTCTTTCTTCCAGAAAATGTTCGAGTGCCGGCGCCGAATCGAAGTGGTCTTCGATGGAATTCTTTCCTTTGCCGGTGACAATAATGATGTGTTCGATCCCGGAAGCGACGCACTCTTCCGCCACGTACTGAATCTGCGGCTTGTCGACTACGGTGAGCATCTCTTTCGGCTGTGCTTTGGTGGCGGGGAGAAAACGCGTGCCGAGTCCGGCGGCAGGGAGCACCGCCTTGCGGACTTTGTTGCAGCTTCTCCTAGGGCCGTCAGCTTGCCCAGAGTTGGCGGAGGCATTGTTGGTCATAGTCTCAGTTTTTCACATCCTCTAAGAGGATGAACACCATTCTTCGATGTGGTCTGAGTTCAGTCAACGGATTTGCACAATAGCGGTGCCTCGTGGGTTAGTCAAGCAGTGTCAGCATGTGCTCGGGCTGCAGAACGAGCGTGGCCAATGGGTAGCCTGAAGCACAGAGCGAGCGTGTGCTAGCATAATGAATGCTGAACGCTCTTTTCCGGCGGAGCAGAGGCAGAGCTTGAGAATCCTGGGAATTGAATCTTCGTGCGATGAGACGGCGGCGGCCATCGTTGTCGATGGTCGGGAGATTTTGTCCAGCGTCGTCGCTTCGCAAATCGAGGTGCACCGGAAATATGGCGGAGTGGTGCCGGAGTTGGCCTCGCGCGAGCATTTGCGGCAGATCGTGCCGGTGGTGCGCGAAGCTATCGCCCAAGCGGGAATGAAGCTTGCGGATGTGGATGCGATTGGCGTCACCCAAGGGCCCGGTCTTGTCGGTGCCCTTCTCGTTGGCATCACGTACGGAAAAACGATTGCGCAAGCGCTGGGGAAACCGCTCGTGCCGGTGAATCATCTTGAGGGGCACGTGCACGCAGTTTTTCTGGAGGCGTACAAGGCGGGGCGGGCGGCGAAATTGCCGGCGGTGTGCTTGATTGTTTCGGGCGGGCACACCGTTTTGTATGCAGTGAAACCAGAAGATTCTGCGGCGCGGGATGCCAGCGCAAAACTGCTCTATCGCAAATTGGGGCAAACGCGAGACGATGCCGCCGGCGAGGCGTATGACAAAGTCGCGAAGTTGCTTGGACTTGGCTATCCGGGAGGGCCGATTGTCGATCGGCTCGCGGCGATTCCGAATGGCGCGCCAGCGCCGGTGAAATTCGGGCCAACGAAAATGAAGGGGAATGCGTTGGACTTCAGCTTTAGCGGACTGAAGACGGCGGTGCTCTATCATGTGCGGGAGCATCCAGAATATTCACAGGAGATCCGCATGCGGGAAGAAGCGCTACAGCGGGGGGAGAGAAAAGTTGAGCAGTTGCTGCCGCTCTGCTCGCCGAAGACGTTGGCGCTGGTGCGGGAGTTTCAGAATGCGGTGTTGCGCGACCTGGTCGAACGGACGATGAATGCCGCCGAAGAGCTGGCCGTGGAAAGCATCCTGGTTTCCGGCGGGGTGGCGGCGAACAGCCGGTTGCGCGCGACGTTCCAAGAGCGCGCGAAATCCGCTGGGGTTGAAGTATTTTTTCCGAGCCGCGCGCTTTCGACCGATAACGCCGCAATGATCGCGGCCGCAGCATATTCGCGCCTCCGTGCCGGCGTTATCGCGGATACAACCCTCAACGCCGATCCCAGCCTCGCACTCGCTTGAATCGCGATGGTGATTTTGTTGAGGAGAAGAACTTAACTAAAGAGTTCGCAGTGAATGCGGAGACGAGAATTCCGATTCCCTCCGATTCAGGCCGAATGTTGCGGCTGGCGGCCGAGTATTGACCGGTCGGTGATAAGATTCCGCCAGCGTTAGGGACGCATCCGGTCCGCGGAAAGGGCAGAAGCCCACCTTTTTGTAATCGACCTTCGCGAACCTTCTTTCAGCTCGATGTGCGGACGACGGGCGCTTCGACGAAAGGAGGTTGCTATGTCGACCCATTCCAAGGACGCGCCGCGTCCGCTTCCCGATCGTCCCAATCTCCGGCATTTGAAGGATCAAGCCAAGGATCTGTTCAAGGCGGGCGGCACTGCGTCGCTCACCGATGCGCAGTTCAAGATTGCCGAACTCTATGGGTTTCCGAGTTGGCCCAAGCTGAAGGCCCACGTTGATTCACTCGAGGAGATTGGACAGCTCAAGCAGGCCATTGATACCAACGACTTCGATCGCATCAAAAGCCTCATGAAACGCAATCTTGCGTTGCATCGCGCTCCGCTGGGCTACAACAAGAATGGGCCGCTCACTTGGGTTGCCGAATGTCGCGTCCCTTGGGAGCCGCCAAGTGCGGAGAGACTGGCCATTGCAAAATGGATGATCGATAACGGGTCGGACGTGCATCAAGGTGGCGACGGGCCGTTGATGCGCGCTGCACTCTTCGGTCATCGCATCCGCATGATGGAGCTGCTGGTGTCCTACGGGGCGGACGTAAACGCCGAGTGGAACGGGTATTTCCCGATCCTCTTCGCTCCTTGTGAGACGGTCGAGCCGGTGCCAATCAAGTGGCTTCTGGAGCAGGGAGCAAATCCGAACTGCATCAAAGCGGGGCGAAAGTATCCCGGCACCGCGCTAGATTACGTCATAGCCACTTACGGGCGTTCGCTGCGGCTCGGCACTTGCATCGAACTCCTACTTGATGCCGGTGGCGTCACCAAACACCGCGTGCCCTCGATCCTGGAGTTGCTCCGCGGCCGACTCGATCATCTGGCAGAACAGCTTGATGCTGACCCTGGGCTGGTGCATCGGCAATTCCCAGAACTAGACTTCGGCGTTACCGGGTCGCGACTCCTGTCACTTCGAGGGGCGACCTTGCTGCACGTCGCGGCGGAATACGGCAACGTGGAAGCAGTCGAGTTGCTTCTGGACCGCGGAGCGGACGTCAACGCGCGCGCGACCGTGGATGAGTTCGGAGTCGGCGGGCAGACGGCAATCTTTCACGCGGTGACGCAGTTCGGCGACTGGGGTTTGCCGGTGGCGCAGTTGTTATTGAAGCGCGGCGCGGACCTAGCAGTTCGTGTGAACCTTCCGGGACACTGTGAGCGGCCGGGTGAAATTGTTGCATGCACGGCCCTGGGATACGCACTGCGGTTTCCAGGCGGTGAAGACAAGACGGTGGCACTGTTGCGAGAGCGCGGGGCCGCGGAATAACCAGAATCGCTTCTGAGCGGTGGATTGAAGAGACCCGGGTTGAAGTAGTCAGGCAAGGCTGTTCCACGGGAGCGTGGGGTATACTTTCGCAAGCATGGACATGGCGGCGGGCGAAGGCGCGCGATTCGAGCTGGCGAGCGATCAATCGCTGCTGGTTTATTTCGATCAACAGAATAAAAAAGGCCGGGCTCCCGACAAGGTCCCCGACATGGTCGGGACAGAGGGGACCAGTTCGGCCGGGCCTCTGCAAAGTCAGGTCACTCTCCAAGCGAATGAAAAGGTCAGGAAGCTGCTGCGGCTGCTCCAATTGGAGCCCGTCACTGGTATCCGCAATCTTCATCCTGCGTATTGCTCCTTGCTAGTTACGTTCGATGGACTGAGATTGCGTCACGAGGAAGTGCAAGCGATTCTGCGTGAATATCTCAAGCGGCTGGGAGAGGTAATACTTCCGCAGCCACGGCAAGTCTCAATTCCCGTGTGCTACGGCGGCGAGTTTGGTCCGGATTTCGCCGAGGTGTGCGCGATGCGCGGAATGACGTCCACCCGGGCCATCGAGTTGCATGCTTCGGTCGAGTATCTTGTTTATTTTTTGGGTTTCGTGCCTGGATTTGCGTACCTCGGTGAATTGCCCGCGGAGTTGGTTACCCCGCGTCTGGCTACACCGCGGCGAAGGGTGGCACGGGGCAGCGTGGGGATTGCAGGGAATCAGACGGGCGTGTATCCGTTCGCCACACCGGGGGGATGGAGATTGATCGGGCGGACGCCTATCAAAATGTTTCTTGCCGAGCGCGATGGCCTGAGCCTCTTGTCCATTGGAGATCGCGTGCGATTTACGCCGATCTCCGCGGACCGATTTGCGGCGCTGGAGAAAGAATGGGCGTGATTCAGGTGCAAGAGCCCGGCTTCTTCACCACGGTGCAAGATCTTGGGCGAGAAGGCTTTGCTCCCCTGGGTGTTTCTGCTTCAGGGGCGGGTGACGCGATTTCATTGCGGCTAGGAAATCGATTGGTCGGCAACGTTGAGGGAGCAGCTGGGCTGGAGATGATGCTACTCGGCGGCACGTTTGTGTTTCCGGAAGGAGCGCTGCTGGCGCTGACTGGTTCTGATTTCGGCGCGACCCTGGATGGAGAGCCGGCCGAATTGTGGACAGCGTTTGCGGCAAAACCTGGGCAGACGCTGCGGCTGGGGCCGACCCGTTCAGGGGCGCGGTGCTATTTGTGCGTGCGGGGCGGAATCGCCGTGGAGTCTTTTCTCGGGAGCGCATCAACGCATATTTTGAGTGGACTTGGCGGGTTTGCCGGGCGGGCGTTGCGAAAAGGAGACGTGCTAGACATCGGGAGCACAATCGGATTAACTCAGAAAGGAAAGCTGTCGGCGCGGGCGGTGAAGACCGTGGAGCCTCGCAAGGTCTTGCGCGTCACTCCCGGTCCGCAGAGTGATTGGTTTGACGAGGCTTCGCACCGCATGTTCTACGGGAGCACATATCGAGTTGCGGAGGACTCCAATCGCATGGGGCTGCGCTTGGAAGGTGTGGCCATTCCGATGCCTCACGATGGTGCGTGGGAGGAGGAGACAGGCAGGAATGCGTGTCCCACAAGAGGCGGTGGAAGCATGGTTTCCGAGGGCGTTGCGCTTGGGGCTATACAGGTGCCGGAAGGAGGCCTGCCCATCATTCTGTTTGTGGAGCAGCAAACCACGGGCGGGTATCCGAAGATCGCCAATGTGATTTCCGCGGATTTCCATAGTCTCGGGCAGCTTCGCCCGCGCGATGAGATTCGATTTGAACGGGTCGCGTGGGGGACGGCACGGTTCCTGTTGAAAGAGCAGGAGGAACTCATGGCCGCGGGGGAATTTATTTTCGAATGAAGCGCGCGCATCGAAATGTTGATCTAAATTGCGATATGGGCGAGTTGCCGGAGGCGATTGCCGACGGCACGCAGGAATCGCTGATGCCCTCGCTGACGTCGGTCAACATCGCTTGTGGTGGGCATGCGGGCGACGCACATACCATGAAGACAACGATCGAGCAGGCGATTCGCTGGAAGCTGGCGATCGGGGCACACCCCGGCTATCCCGACCGCGCAAATTTCGGGCGGCTGGAGTGGAAGCTGCCGGCGGAAGCGATTGCCACTTCCGTTTTCGAACAAGTCCGGGCACTTGCCGGGATTGCCGCTGGTTGCGGCGTGCGGTTGGCACACGTCAAGCCGCATGGGGCGCTCTACAATCAGGCGGTGCGCAATCGGGAGATTGCGGGGGCGATTGCGAAAGGTGTTGCTCGCTGGAATCGGGATATGGTGCTTGTGGGGCTCGCCGGGTCGCCGATGCTGGAGGTCTTTCAGGAAGCGGGCTTTGCTATTGCTGCCGAAGCGTTTGCCGACCGGCGATACGAGCCGGATGGAACTCTCCGGTCTCGCAAATTTGAAGATGCGCTAATCCGCGACTCTGAGGAAGCGGGACGGCAGGCGCTCAGCATCTTTAAACGAGGGGTCGCGATTGCAGGCGATGGAACGGAGGTCGCGGTTGACGCGCAGACGATTTGCATTCATGGGGATACGCCCGGCGCGCCGGAAATTGCTGCAGCCGTGGCGCGGATCCTGCGCGGAGCCGGTGTTGCGCTTTGTGCAATCTCTCAGCCTTAGAAGCCCGTGCCCAAAGACATCGCTGATTTGTGCCGAAGAGCCGAACCAGGTAGTTGTGTGGCAGAGCGTCTAGTCGGCATCAGCTACTTCTAGGCGTTCCAGTTCTTGTCCGCTGCGGCGGGTCAGGGTGGTTGGCGAGCTACCTTTCACCCTAGCTGCATGGATGCCCAGGGGCTGGTGATTCCGCACAACATCCCCCAAAGCAATTCAATTATTGAGGCCATTGGCAAATCAGCCCACAGCAGCGATGCATTTGCTGCGAGGGCTGAACTTGG
>Ga0066659_10001095_pt1 | contig 11408 bp, 8 predicted proteins | sample GraSoiAngelo_108_FD_75176 | JGI IMG/M metagenome (GOLD analysis project Ga0066659, IMG submission 75176) | Grasslands soil microbial communities from the Angelo Coastal Reserve, California, USA - 14_0903_09_40cm | ecosystem: Environmental > Terrestrial > Soil > Grasslands | place: USA... | reverse complement strand
TCTAACCGCATGCGCCCGGCTTCGAGAAACCCGTAGAGATGTCTTGCACCGTGATGGTGCCAGTCGGACACAGCTCCGCCAGCAACTCTAGTCCGCGAGACAATGATGTATCGATGAATTGATTCAAACGCCTTCTCACGAACTATCCCCGGAGTCGAATAGCCCGCCTTCAGCTCTGAGCCGCGAACGACCTCGATCTTCTTCATGAACTATAACCTCTTCGCGAGTTCGACAATCGTTCGAGGAGTGACAGTCGTCGACCTAAACGCAACAGCCAAGCGCTCATCTTGAGGAAAGAACGGCCCCTCCTTGAACTTCTCCTCTTAGCCCTTCCAACGTAAATCCCAATCTTCGCAAGTACGGGAAATCTTGCCGAGCGATGACCTTTCGTGACGACAGAATTGACATGTTCGACCCTATACTCGGCTGGTTTAAGGACGGGTTACTAACAATCTTAATGGACAGTTAGACCGTCTGAGAAAAAATCCCAAAGACGAGCTAGGCATGACACTTTTAGTCGTATCCAATAGACTGCCTTTCACGGTCAGCAGTCGCGACCACAAACTGGTTTTCCACGCCAGCCCGGGCGGTCTCGTCTCCGGACTGACCGCATACTTGGAGTGGGCAAGGCAAGACCCTTCCAGAACAGATTACCTCTGGGTTGGATGGCCGGGCATAGAGGTCGAGGAAGGCTCTCGAGAATTACTGAGAACGAAAGCTGCCAAGCAAAAGGCCTCCCCTGTCTTCCTCGACGCAGACACCATGAAAAAATTCTACCAAGGATTCTGCAACAGCACAATATGGCCTCTATTCCACTACTTTCCCACATACGCCAAGTTCAGAGAAGAAGACTGGGCGCAGTACGTGAAGGTGAACGAGGCGTTTCGAGATTCCATCGTAAAGGTGTACCAGGCCAACGATACGGTCTGGGTCCACGATTATCATCTCATGCTTCTCCCTAAATTATTGAGAGAGAAGCTACCCGACCTCTCAATCGGGTTCTTCCTTCACACTCCCTTCCCCTCACACGACATCTTCCGCACCCTCCCGACCACATGGCGCAGAGAAATATTGGAGGGCATTCTTGGGGCCGACCTGATAGGATTCCACACAATAGACTACACGCAACACTTCCTCAGATGTATTCTCCGAATCCTAGGCTACGAACACAATTTCGGCCAGGTGCTCGTTGATGGAGAAAGAACGATAAAAATTGACACATTCCCAATGGGCGTTGATTACCGCGAGATTTGTAACGCGGCGAAAAGTGACGATATACAGGAAGAGGGCCGTGGGCTCCGCGAGAGACTCGGCAATCGCAAGATAATACTGTCCCAAGACAGGCTTGACTATACCAAAGGGATCAAGCATCGTCTGGAAGCCTATTCGATCTTTCTCGATCGACACCCTCAATGGCAACGGAAAGTCGTTCTAGTATTATCGGTTGTGCCCTCAAGACTCGGAGCTGAGCAATATGAGCAGATGAAGGAAGAGATCGACAAGCTCGTTGGCAGTATCAACGGAAAGTTCGGGACAATCGACTGGACTCCGATAGTTTACCGGTACAGGTTTCTTCCCTACAATCAACTGCTAAGCCTCTTTTCAATCAGTGACGTTGCGCTAGTAACCCCTCTACGAGACGGGATGAACCTGGTCGCCAAAGAATACGTCGCATCAAAAACCGACCAGAAGGGAGTTCTGATACTCAGCGAGATGAAAGGAGCCTCTAGGGAACTTGGCGAGGCACTCATCATAAACCCCAACGACACCTCCGAAATAGTAGATGCCATCAAGACCGCCCTTGAGATGCCTGAAGCAGAGCAAGTACGTCGCAACCAAGCAATGCAGACCAGACTGGAGCGCTACGATGTCATCAAATGGGGCCAGGATTTCATGGGCAAACTACAATCGATCAAACAACAACAGAAGAAATTCAGCGCTAAACTACTTGACGCCGCGACTAGAGAGAAGATGATCAGAGATTATGACACCTCGCAGAATAGGATACTCTTTCTAGACTACGACGGGACACTATCACCATTCAAAGCGCGTCCCGAAACAGCAGTCCCCGAAAAGACCCTGCTAGCCGTCCTCAACGCGCTCTCAGAAGATCCACGAAACAACCTGGTAATAATCAGCGGACGCAATCGGAGCCTCTTACAAGATTGGTTCGGCTCTCTCAATCTAGGAATCGTTGCTGAGCATGGAGCCTGGATCAGACAAAAAGGCAAAGACTGGGTCCCAACGATAAAGGTAGAAAGCAACTGGAAAGAGAAAGTCCGACCTACCCTCAGAGGGTATGAAGACCGACTGCCAGGATCTCTCTTGGAGGAGAAGGAGTTCTCCCTCGTCTGGCACTTCCGAGCAGCAGACCCAGAACTCGCATATGTGCGATCGAAAGAGCTTGCGGACGAATTGTCCTATTTCACTGAAAACACTGAGCTCCAAGTATTACAGGGCAGTAAGTCAATCGAGGTCAGAAACGTTGGAATAAACAAAGGAATGGCCGCGAAGCTGCTTCTCTCCGAGACCACGTTCGACTTCGTGCTAGCCATGGGTGACGATTGGGCTGACGAAGACCTCTTCGAGGCGATTCCGGATCAGGCTTATTCGATCAAGGTAGGACTTGCGAAGTCCTATGCAAAGTTCAACCTGAGAAACCATCGAGAAGTCATCCAACTTCTTACCGATCTCTACAAGACCGGCAAGTCGTAGAACCTCTCCCCTGTCCCGAGTGCACACTAGCCGCTGATCTTGTTGGAAAGAGCACGGGCATAGCGCATGGACCCGGTCTTTCGACGTGCCTCTTCAAGACGAACGGAGGCGGTTATCAAACCCATATGAGTATAGGCTTGCGGAAAGTTCCCCAAGGCCTCACCGGTGACAGGATCAATCTCTTCCGAGTACAATCCCAAGTGATTAGCCCGTTTCAGCAGCTGATTCAACAGTCCTTCTGCCTCGCCTAACTTCCCTAGCCGTGTCAGGCAGTCTACCATCCAGAAGCTGCACACGGTGAAAGCCCCCTCCTTTCCTAGTTGACCATCATCCATGTTGTATCGGTAGACTAGATCGCCCTTGGACAGTTCTTCTCGGATGCGCTGGATTGTCGAGGTCATCTTGGGATCCTTAGCCGGCAGAAACCCTACCAGGGGCATGAGGAGATTAGCTGCATCGAGGTCGTCTCCTCCGAGAACCATCGTGAAAGCCTGCTTCTTCGTTGACCATCCAGTGGTCAGGATCTGATTCTTGATCTTCTTCTTCACAGGCTCCCATCTCCGCCAGTCTTCGTCGTATCCTTGTTCTCGAGCTATCTTCATTGCCCGGTCGAGGGCGACATAGCACCACATCTTCGACTCCACGAATGACCTCGCCTCGCGCATCTCCCATATTCCACTGTCGGATTTTTCCCACTCTGCTGCCGCCTGATCGGCCGAATATTTCACCAGATTTTCGTATACTTGCTTCGTGGTCCATCCTAGCGCGCGATGGAGATAGTACATTGAATCAGCGAGGATTCCATATATGTCCAGCTGCAGCTGCTTGTAGGCAGCGTTACCGACTCGTACTGGGCTCGAACGCCGGTAGCCTTCAAGATGGTCCAGGGTAATCTCAGGGATCTCTCTTTCACCTCCAATGCCCATCATTATCTGCAACTTCTCCTTGGAATGACGTCGAACATTAATCATCCATCTAGCGTAGTCTAGGGCCTCCCTTGTGGCTCCGGCCTCACTCAGCGCCCAGACTGAGAGAGCGTTGTCCCTGATCCAGGAATATCGATAGTCCCAATTCCGCAACGTACCAATGCTCTCTGGTAAAGAGGTGGTAACAGCCGCCACCATAGCCCCGGTAGGAGCATACTGTAACATTTTTAGCACGAGGCATGATCTTACAACGTGTGCCCGATACGGTCCCTGATACTTGACGTGGCTAACCCATCGTTTCCAGTAGGATAATGTCTTGGATAGCTTCCTACTTGTTTCATATCTCGCCGCAGGTGTTGGCAAGCTGTTTCCCCACTTGAGGACCAGGATGATCCTCTGACCTCGGGACAGCCGGAAATCGTTGACCAGTTGGTCCTTGTCTGAGACGAGGAGCTTAATGGACGAGGCTAGACTGATGTGGTGTCTTTGATTCCTCGCCAGACATCCGTCTCGTGTTTCTCGTATGATCGTGCTTCCGCGAGCGTAGTTGAAGCGTGGTTGAAAAGTGATTCTAAGTCCAGGATCGCCCTCGAGGCAATCGACAATTCTGTGGAGTTCCTGGAATCCCTTCAGCTCACCCTTCTCCATGAAGCAAGGCATGAAGTCTGTAAGCCTGATGCTTCCCTCTTGGGAATCGAACGTGGTCACCAATACGTTCGTGTCGGCTCCGTAGCTCTGTTTTGTCGTGAACTTCCCCGTTGGAGATAGCTGGAATCTACCTCCCTTTTGTGAGTCAAGAAGAGCCGCAAACACGCTGGGAGAGTCGAACCTTGGAGCACAGTACCAGTCAATGGAACCGTCTAGTCCAACGAGGGCTGCTGTGTGCATGTCTCCGATTACTCCGTAATCGCTGATGGGCTTGTAACCACCCGCGGAATCCAGTCTATCAGACAAGAATGCTAGCCTGCTCCGATGCCGTCACGGTTCTAACATCAAAGCTGTCTCAAAAGCGCTTCGATACCACTCGTCAAGAATTCTTTAGCTTAAACGAACCCTTTTGATAGATCGGAAGAAATCAGAGCAACAAGTTCGAAACGCTCTAACCCTTCGAGCGTGCCTCATCCTAAGCCGTTTTAGGTCTAAGACTTTGTTATCTCGTTGGCCAGTCGATCGTGAATCTTCAACCTTTCAAGGGTAGCGTCGGCTCCCGCCAGTCTGTGCTCAATGAATAGTTTCTCGATTTCACCGACCCGACCGACGCCGATGATCGATATGTACGCGCGCATGTATGCCGAGAGGGTTGCTGTTCCCTCGTACATCTTGTCCAGCTTCCCAATGTTGTCTCTAAACCACTCCCAGGTCGCAGCATGCGCTTCCGGGTTCGAGGTAGCAAATTGGAGCAGTCCTCGTCCGATATCCTGGCGCTTCACGTTGCCCGCCATGGCGAACTCCTGAACCTTTCTCACCAAGTCGGGCTGTTTGAAGCTGGCGAGTCCTTCCAAGTACCTGAGGCGGTCCTCGTCCGTGGTGCTCTTCTTGTACCGATCAATGAGCCCGTCGTGGTCGTTGGATGACCTGGCATAGCCTATGATTACCGAGCGTTTCATGTCCGATTCTACGGTGGCCAAGTCTTTGAATTTCGCACCGGCCTCATGCGCGTATGCATCATCTAGAATAGCGAGCCGCGCGGCAATGGTTCCTCTGAGTAGCGAGCTGTTCTCGTCGCGTTTCCCTTCAAGGATCTTCAACTGTGATTTGTGGTATCTCCGAGAGAGATCTGCGACCTTCTTAGGCGCAATTAGGAATAGATTTGTGATCCTATCCGACACCTCAAAGGCAGGAAGATAGTCTTCCTCATCAAAGAAACGCTCCAGAAGACCCTGGTAATCTTTCCAGCTAATCCTACCCGAGTTGAGAAAGGCCCAAGCATCGTTCGCGAGGCCATACCTGTCGAGCCCGGACAGCTTGCTGGCCCAGACGAGCGACTGGAGTTCGGGACCCCTGTAGTCTATTCGATAGAACCCGGTCCGGTCAACATTGAGTTTCAAGGACTTACGGTTCGCGACGGTGACTTCAGCTCTTTCCTTGTCGAGCATGAGCTGCTGGGTCCTACCGTCCACTGCAATTGTGACGGGGATAGGCCAAGTTTGCTTATCCCTCGCTCCCGAGAGGAGAAACCTCTCCTGCTCCAGTACAAGCTTTCCAGAGGAAAGTGAGGCCTTGACAACCGGATATCCTACCTTGCCGATCCAGCCTTCCATGACGTGGCTGACATCCAACCCTGAAGCTTGTTGAAGATGATTCCAGAGGTCCCTTCCAGAGGCGTTGGAATACCGGAATTGTTGGAGGTACTTGCTGACGCCCTTCTGGAACTTGTCTGGACCGATGTAAGCCTCAATCATTCGAAGAATGCTCGCGCCCTTGCCATAGCTAATCTCGTCGAACAATTCTTCGATCTCTTCCGGTGACCTGACTTTGGCCTCGATGGGATGAGTGCTGTTCAATGCGTCCCGGGCCATCGCCCCCCCAGTGCTGTTCTTGACAAAGTCTTGCCAGATCTTCCACTGGGGATAGGCCCAGTCAACTACCTTGTAGGCCATGAAGGTCGCGAAGCTCTCGTTAAGCCAGAGATCGTCCCACCATTTCATAGTGACGAGATCGCCGAACCACATGTGAGCAATCTCGTGCGCGATTACCTCAGCAATGCTCTTCTTAGTCGAGGTGCTCGTGTCCTTGTCAGCATGCAACAATATCTCCCGGAATGTTATCGCGCCCCAGTTCTCCATCGCTCCATAAGCGAACTCGGGGACAGCGATCAAGTGGAGCTTGGGCAGATCATAAGGAATGCCGAAATATTTTTCGTAGAATTCTAGGGATTTCTGCGCTGCCTCGAAGGCGAGACCAGTCTTGATCTTGCCTTCAGGTTTGACTACAGAGGCCGTATACAACTCTGTCTTGTTATGACGATTCTTGTCCTCCTCGAACCTACCGATTCCAAGATAGAGAAGATAGGTGGACATCTTCGGAGTCTTCTTGAAAGCTACCGTCTTCCTGTTCCCCTCCTTCTTCTCGGTTTCAAGGGGCATGTTTGAGATTACAGAGAGATCATTTCTTGTGCGTACTGTTAGTTTGAAGTCTGCTTTGTAGGCTGGATGATCGATGCAAGGGAGTAGTCTACGAGCATGTCCGGCTTCGAAGTGTGTTGTCAGGACGTACTTGTCTCCGTACGGAGCCTTGTAGAACCCGGTTAAGCTCTCAGAGACTTTTCCCGTGTAGTCAACTTCTAGCGTTCCGGAGAATCGACCGGTCTGGATATCCACGATGTTTCCATGCTGTTTGAACGGTACGTTTCGATCGTTTGTCTTGACGCTTGCAACCTCTAGATCTACTGCGTCCAGGCTGATGTTTCCAGTTGAGCTAATGTCGATTCTTACCTTTCCTGAGAATCTCAGAGCGTCAAAATCGACGTCAAGAAATACGTCGTATTCGTTGACCTGCTGGACGGCCTTGCCAGCTTGGGTCGTTACTTGCATGATGATCCAATCGCTGGGTTTTGCAATCCGGTACTTAAGGGCCATCAGTGGACGTGATCATCCGAGCCTCCTGAGTCGTTAGGTTTCAGAGGCGGACTCTGAGCTTCGGTTGGGCAGCTTTGGCTGATGGCGGTCGTGTCTTCCCGGGCTCCTCGGGCTACTCGAATGGAGAGCGCAAGAGAGACCAACAAGAAGACCAGCAGCGAGGAGGAACGGAGCATCGGGCAGATTCAGAGACGCTAGGGGTCCAATGAACAAGCTGAACCTATCTCATGCATGAACATTTGGGAGGTAGAGACGTCACCGAAAGTTTTCTAATTCTTGAGGAAAAGCTAAACAAACCCTGCCTTTCTTCGTCCATAATAGGCGAGTATCGAACATGCAGAGGTATCGGACAGACACGTACGAGGGAATGATAGCAGAAACCGTAACGGTCCCTGGACATGATGGCTCCCTGATCAACGCATATTTCGCGCGGCCTCTGGGCTCGGGACCCTTCCCTGGAGTTGTTCTTATCCACCATGCACCAGGATGGGACGAGTGGTATAGGGAAACCACTCGAAAGTTCGCCCACCATGGCTACTTAGCAATCAGCCCTAACATCTACCAGCAATTCGGCCACGGTGTGCCAGAGGATATTGCCGCGAAGGTACGGGCTGCAAGCGGGGTGCCCGACGATGACGTCGTGGGCGATGTGAAAGGGAGTTTGGGTTACCTGAAATCTCTTCCGCAGAGCAACGGCAAGGCGGGAATATTTGGCACATGCTCAGGAGGAAGGCAAGTGTTCCTTGTTGCTTGCAGAACGAAGGGCTTCGATGCTGCAGTAGATTGCTGGGGCGGAAGAATTGTCATGTCTCCACAGGATCTGACCCCAAAGTATCCCGTAGCACCAATAGACTATACGAAGGATTTGTCCTGTCCTCTGCTGGGACTCTTTGGCGAGGAAGATCAGTCTCCAACTCCCCAACAAGTTGCCCAGCATGAACAAGAATTGAAGAAGTATGGAAAGACCTACGAGTTTCACGTATACCCGAAAGCTGGGCATGGTTTCTTCTATTACGAACGGCCGGGATACAGACAAGAACAAGCAGTAGATGGCTGGAACAAGGTGTGGGCTTTCTTCGAAAAATACCTAGGAACTAGTGACAAGCGTTGACAACCATTTTGCCAGGACGGAGGGTGTGAGAAGTGTGCACAGGTATCGTCGAGAACACTAGAGTCTCGGGCAGCGGCAAAGGTCCACACGGTTGGTTCCTCCTGGACCAGGCGAGCGTTTCCTATGACCACCCCGATCATGCCCAAGCTGAACGAGCGGTCATCATTGACCTCCTTAGCGAGACGGCAGGGCCAGAGTCAAGGATCGCAATCGAGCTGACACCTCAATCTGCAAGAGACCTGGTGCGTGCTATCCTCACCTCTCTATCCCGGGGAGAAGACAACAGACCGGGAGCAAGAGACGAGAGTCTTCGGTAATCGATCAACACATCTTTTTCTAGAACGAACAGGGCGACGGCACCGAAGATCTGTATTAGAAGCGCAAATGGATCAGACAGTTACAATTCCTTCTCGACACAACTTCTCGCGTGCGGTTCGAAAACCTAGGGACCTAGGCTTCCTGTAGCGGTTTCAGCCTGTGAAAGATCTTGTACAGGGACAGGTCATAGGCGACCTTTAGCCCCCCCGCTATGACGAAGGGAGATCCCAGCCACAGTGTGGCGATTGCGTAGCCAGCGATTGAGGGACTAAAAGTCTGAGCGATGCTCCGGGAAACATTAGTGAACCCGGCAGCGGGGGTGCGGTCAGTCTCCGGCACCACGCTCATCAAATATGATTGACGGGTAGGCACGTCCATCTGAGAGAGGGATTGCCGAGAGAGAAGTAGACCAACGGCGATTGGAGCCGAAGAGACAAACGGAATAATGGCCAACAAAAGATTCGATGGGATATGAGTGTAGACCATTGTCTTGATCAGGCCGATCTGGCGTGCAATTCGTTCAGCAACCAAGAACGAGATCGCTGTTACGATCTGTGTCCCGGCGAATAGCAATCCGAGCGAGCTGAGCTGCAAAGAATATTTCTCGTAGAAATAGTAGGAGAGTATGCTTATTCCAATGAAGCCTCCTCCAAACGAGTCCAAGGCGAATAATGCTGAGAGTTTCCTAACTACCGGCTTGGAGGCCTCAGATAGGACCTTGATACTGGGGGAGGGGGTCTTTTCCTTCTCGACCTTTGTCGATAGTCTAGAGTAGAGATATGTTCCTAGCAAGCCTGACGCGAGATATGCCATGAATAGGGGGCGATATCCCCCTATACCCGGGCCGATGTATTGAGGTAGGCCGACCAGAAGGGCTCCAGCTGACGATGAAACATACCCTACCAGATTGTATACGCTAAACCCCAACGTTCTCCGCTTGCTATCGGAGGCTCCTGGAAGAATCGCCTGTTCTAAGGTCAGAAATGGGCCAACCTCTCCCGCTCCTACAGTCATGTTGCCGATGATCCCGGCAGCTACTGGAGCCCAAATTGAATCTGAGGAGAACAGAAGAGCGCCAGCCAGCGCGTCAGTTAGCGCGAAGAAGATCAAAGTCCGCCTGCGGCCAAGACGGTCAGCGAATACACTTGCGACCAGCGTGTAAATCGCGCTCGAAGCAACGGTCAACGCCAGGACCACGCCAATGAGAAAAGCGTCGAGACCTAGCTGGCTCAAATAGACCGAAAATAAGACTCCCAGAAAACCGTAAGGGACCGTGCGGACGCCCTTCTCGATCAGGACGAGCTTTCCGTCTTTGGTAATCCAGTCGAAAGGCAAACAGTTCCCTCGGGTCGTCTCTACTCGGTCCCGGAATCTGGCTATCCCCTAGTGACGGGAAGTGACTCCTTTCTTAGTTGGCAACCATTCAAGTTCCATGTGAATCTCGAACTTGTGATTCTCCTTGGCGTAAAGAAACTTCAACCTGACTGGTTCACCAGGAGAAATCCGAGCAGGCGCTTTGGATTCGGGAAACAGCTTCTTGACATCGATTGATCTCCCGCGAAGGGACCCCGCAAGATTAGTGAAAAACTCTGAGAGCTGGTTTTTTCGGAGCTCGGTTTTGTGGCGGAATATCGACTGGTGGGTTTCCCGGTAGGTCTCGAGTATCTCAGTCATTCTCGTCCAATACGCCATAGTACCTGCAAGCTCGCTGCGGCCTGCATCTGTGAGCGCATAGTGTTTCCGGTCAGGAGCCTCTTCTCGAAACTCAACTCGGCTTGTCAGCAAATGATTTTTCTCCAGTTTCTCTAGGGCAGGATATATGGTTCCGGCCTTCGGTTTCCAGTAGCCTGAGAATTTTTTCTCCAGTTCTCGGATGATCTTGTAGCCATACATCGGTTTCTCTGAGAGCAGCAGGAGCAACCAGAGGGACACCGCGCCAATCTTCATTCCATGGGGCATGAGCCTGGACACTAATAGATTCCTCGATTACCTCAATCGGTGAGTTAGCCTTATATGTGTAGATGTTCTATCTATGTAGAACATCTATAGGGTGTCAAATGAATGAAATGGGTAACCCGAGAAAAAGCAAAAGTTGACAGGATAGCCTGTCCCTGGCTGATCAAAAAGTTCGTAGATAAGAATCCAGAGTTCCTCTTTGTCCCCCCGGAGAAAATACTGCAGGTGGTAAAGGAAACTGGGGCGATACCTTACGATGCTAAGGACATCGAATTGACGCACTATGAAGAGGACGGCAAGGAGTACGTCAGCTTCGACGCTATCATCAAGAAGTACAAACTCAAAGACCCTGCTCTTCTAGAGCTGGCGAAGATAGTGAGGGGAGCGGACGCAAAGATTCCGGATGCTCCACCGGAGTCAGCTGGTCTCGAGGCCGCAGCTCACGGTTTCCGAAACCTTGCGAAAGATGACTTCGACAACATGAGACTTCAGTTCCCGACCTATGATGCGCTCTACAAATATTGCCAGCTCAAGGTCGAGGGAACACAGAAGCTCGAGTACAACGTTTCGCAGCCGACACGGTAGGGTCGCAGTATCACCCTTCGACACCTAGGATACATTGAACTCCCTCAAAATCAAGGGAGAGGGGGCTTCGATCACGCAGCAGTTCACCTCAAATCCTCGGTCCTATACGTAGCTCACACTTCCAACGACAGCTTGGAAGTGATCGACTGTCACCAAGACAAGTACCTAAGATCGATTCCAAACTTGATGGGTGTTGCAGGAGTCCTAGTCTCGAACGAG
>Ga0066659_10001092_pt1 | contig 11412 bp, 8 predicted proteins | sample GraSoiAngelo_108_FD_75176 | JGI IMG/M metagenome (GOLD analysis project Ga0066659, IMG submission 75176) | Grasslands soil microbial communities from the Angelo Coastal Reserve, California, USA - 14_0903_09_40cm | ecosystem: Environmental > Terrestrial > Soil > Grasslands | place: USA... | reverse complement strand
CGCTGCCCTCATATCGAGGGCGGCGCTGCTGGGTCGGTGCAGGCGATTTCTTGCGGATTCCGGGCGGGCACAAACACTGGAGCGGTGGAGACGCGAAAGAGGGCGCGCTCGCGGAGCGCCCCTCCCCGCATCCTCTGGCGACGCGACCCCGGTGCGTGAAGATTAGTCGCAACGTGCGGACCCGTGTCGCCGATGTCCTCCTCCTTTTCATTCTCGTAGCCGCGGGGCGCGGTGCCCGGGCGCAAGACACCCTCCGACCCGCGCAGGGCGGGTACGTCCACTCCCTGGGATTGCCGGAGATCTACAAACCGTACGTCGGGGTGGGGATCGGGCTGGCACGCGGCACCGGCACCCACCTGGCATCGCAGATCCGACTCGGCGTCTTTCGTGACATGGGAAGCCCGATCACGGAGCTTGTGGGGTGGGCGGTCGAGGGCTACGGCGATGTACGGGACGTGCGCGCCGACGGCGGCGTGCGAGGTCTGCTCGTCAGCAACCTGCTGCGCATCGGGGCCGGCCTCGACTACGACGTGCGCGACGGCGCGGGCGACCTCCTGCTCACCTTTCTCGCCCCGGTGCGGCGCGGCGGGATCATCGGGGGTGGGAGCGACTTGCGCCTCGAGTGGTTGCCCACGCGCGGGGGCTCCATCAACCTGGCGCTCACGGTGCCGTTGCACCAGCCGCATCGCGGGAGCACGCGGCCGCCTAGCGACCACGTCGTCCTGCGAGAGGTCACCCCACTCCCGTTGGCGTTCGGGCGGCCCGACTCGACGCTCATGGCCGCCCTCGACAGCGTGCGCGCGACGGCACACTGGATCAACCGCTTTGTCGTGCCGTCGCTCGGCGCGCCGGGCGGGGACATCCCCCGGGCTGTTGCCAGGGCTGCAGCGCCGCTCAAGGTGCGCCTGGCCGATCACACCGTCGACGACGAGATTCGCGCTTATCACGCCGCCCTGGCGCGCGCCTTCTCCATCGCCTTGTCGGACGGGCCGCTCGCACCGAACGGCGTCACGCCGAACGGGACGGCGGTGGCCGAGCGCGCCAAGGCCATCTTGCTCGACCGCGTCCTGTTCCCGTACAACCGGCTGCTCGGACAGAACAAGAAGCCGGACACGACCCGCGAGTTCGGCGGACATGCGCGCGGACTGTTCGCCCGGTGGCTGCTGCTCGAGTCAGGCGTGCCGGCAGCGCGAGCAGACGTGGCGCTGTACGTCTTCCAGCAGCTGCTCGACGTGGTCGAGACGATCCGGGCGGAGAACCGTGAGGTGTGGGGCGATCCAAGGCTGGTGTGGCTGCCGCTGCAGCTGGCTCTGGCCCCGGAGCAGTATGACGACCAGAAGGAGCTCGACAGCCTGCTCAGTCGCGCAACGGAGCATCCCATCACCCATGGCAATCGCATCTGGTACGTGCACAACGACCGGTTTCGGCTGGAGCTGATCAGGTCGATCGGGCTCGCGCGCGACTACCACGTCCTGTGGGTGCATGACTTCCGGGGCGTGAACGACTCGGGACGACCAGACCGGCTGTCGCTCCTCCTGGTGACCGAAGCCTATCTCACCGCCCTGCGCGAGCGCGTCGCGGAGTACGACTCAACGGGCCAGCTCCCGGCCTACATGATCTTCCTCGACCAGCACTACTTCGAGCGCAATCGTAGCCGGCCGCTGCTCCGGCTGCTCGAGGACCCGCTCGGGTACCATCTCGACCTCCCCGCGTCGGCCGAGTCCCTGGGCAAGAGCCTCGAGGAGGCGCAGGAGCGGCTGCGTCGCGCGGTGGAGGCTTCGCGCCTGCTCGCGACCGAACGGGCGCAGTACGGCGAGCGGTGGCTGCACCGGCTCGTCCAGGTACACGTGAACATCACCAACCCCGCCGACCCTTCGTTCCGCAGCCGCCTGATCCTGCCGCTCATCGGTCTTCCCGACGACGCGATGCGCGATCATCGCAAGGTCGTGTTGTACGATGCGAGCGAGGCCGACCCTTACCGTGGCATGGCGATGTACGCCGGGATGGGGGTGGGGGAGCACTACGCCGGGCCCGCGTGGGAGGACCGCGCCCTGATGCTCCAAGGGCCGGCTGCCCTCACCTTGCGCGACGAGGCCCGTACCCTGCTGGAGGCGCAAGGGATCACCGGCGGCGAGGTGCCGCACGTGCTGCGACCCCGACCCAAAGCCGCAGACTACGACCTTCGCGTGCACGCAGAGATCGACAGCCTGGACCGCTGGGGCGGGGTCGCGAGCCGGGCGGTCGAGCTGCACAACGAGACCGGTTACGCGCTCAAGGAGGTCAGCGTCGCGAAAGCGACGTTGTTCAACCTCATGTCGCCCGGCGGCGTCGTGAAAGTGCCGGATTCGTTGTGGCTCAACGAGTTTCTGGCGTCGCTCCTGGTCGGGGGCGCGCTCCGAGGGGTGCGCGTGCTGGTAATCGCGCCTTCGCTCGCCGCTGCTCCGGCGCCGGGATGGACCATGGTCCTGGCCCACGACCTCCTGTCGCGGCTCGTGGCCCTGCGGCAGGAGTTCACGCCCGAGATCGCCGCGGCCGGCGGTCTGTTGCAACCGGGCCTGTACGACCCCGATATCGGCGTGGACGCCTTGCACCAACGAGTGCATGCCTTGCGCCAGAGTCTCGCGGCCCACCCGTTCCTACGTGATCTCTACGCATTCGAGCCGGGTGTGTACCAGGTGCTCGCCATCGCCGACTCGGTCCTTGAGAGCGAGCCCGCGAGCGGTACGGCCACGCACACCGTGGCCGGCACGACCCCCGCACTCCCGAGCGATCCGCGCGTGCGGCCCAAGCTGCACTTCAAGGGCTTCTTGTACGTGTCCCGGGAGGGATGGGCGCGGTTGATCGGCGGTCCCGCGATGACGATGGGCCTGCGCGCGTACCTCGAGCAGCGCAGCCGGCAAGTCCGCGAAGGCGCCTCCATCGGGGAGGGCCCCATGGCCGATGCGATGCAACAGGTCGGCGCGGTGTTCATCACCCCGGGCAACTTGAGCGTGCCGCCGGAAGAGCTCGCGCGCTTTGCTTTCTTTCTCCAAGTGGGCTCACCCAACCAGGACTACCGCAGCATGGTGATGGATGGCGAGGCGGCGGTGCTCGTGTCCGGGTGGACGAGCCTGTATGCCGTCCCCGACTTCGTCTTGCTCACCGGGCTCGTGACGTGGATCGACGACCAGGCGGAGCTCGACCGCCGCCTGCCCGCGCCGGGCCGCCTGCGGCGGGGAATCGCGCGGTGGCTGCGATTGGGCCTCTGATCGACAGCGCATTGAGCCATGACGCAGCCTCGCCGAACATCGCCCAAACCCTCGTGTTGCCCTTCGATCTAGCTCTGGCGGAGTATGAGAACGGGCGGCATCTTGCCTCCGGTCCCCTCCAAGGACGACCCGTTGTTGCACGGGCTAGTCGTCGGAGCGTTAGCCAGACTCGAGGCGGAGTTGCGCCGCACCGCCCCCTTCATGGCCGAACCCGTTGGCCGGTGGATCCGGCGGGGCTGTGGCGGTGCCGAGCCGGTCGCGACCTATCTCCATCCCCGCAGCTTTCCTCTGTTGCAGCTCCCCTACTGGCTCGCGGGAACGTTGCAGGGTGAGATCGAGCCCGACTGGCACGCCGATCTCGTGTACTCCTCGCTCAACGGTTACTACTTCATCCGGCTGATCGACAACGTGATGGACGGCGATGTACCAGGCGAGGCGAAGCTCCTCCCCGCGGCGGCGTTCTTCCAGTCACAATTCCAGCGAGTCTACCAGCGGCACTTCCCCGCCGAGCATCCCTTCTGGGACTGGTTTGACACCCTGTGGGCGCAATCGGCCGAAGCGACGTTGCGGGACGGAATGCTGCAAGAGGTCACGGAACGCGACTTTCTGGAGGTGGCCGCTCGAAAGTTCTGCGCCGCAAAAATCCCGGTCGTGGCGGTGGGCTATCACTGCGAGCGGTCCGACCTGATCGAGCCCTGGGTGGCCTTCGTCGGGCGCCTCGGCGGCTGGTATCAGATGGCGAACGATTTCTTCGACTGGCATCACGACGGGCGATTCGCGATCAGTACGTACTTCCGGAGTGAGGCGGACCGCCGGAAGCGGCCCGAGGAACCGGTCGCGGCCTGGTTCGTTCGGGAAGGGTTCGATTGGGGCACCGCGCTCCTGGGCCGGGGGCTTACCGAGTTGGAGCGGCTCGCGCGCGGACTGAACAGTCGTGATCTGAGTGCGTTCATGCACCAACGCGAGGCGCTGTTTCAGCGGCAACGGGACGCCGCCGCCGGCGGTCTGGACGGCCTGCGGTCCCTCGTTGCGGCCTTCGGGTGATCGGCTCCCGTGGCCCGATGCCGAACGGTGTCGCGCCTTCTCAGCCGAACGAAAGGAAGATCCGCATGTCGGAGCTTGATATCCGCAGGTCGGCCGTTGATCTGGAGAAGGTCATCCTGCTCGCCACGCTCGATCGGGAGTTCCGTGAGTCCCTGTTCAATGACCCGCAGCAGGCTCTGGCAGCCCTGCACATAAAGAGCACGCCGGAGCGCGTTGCCGCCCTTAAGGGACTGGACCGAGAGTCCATCAAGGAGCTGGGCCGGGCCTTTGGCCATCCCGACGCGAACAAGGGCTTCATCAACTGACCGATCAGCTCGCTCGCCTCCGCGCCGCCCTGGGCAGCCGTTACACGATCGAGCGCGAGCTCGGCCGCGGCGGCATGGCGACGGTCTATCTCGCCCAGGACCTGAAGCACCACCGCCCGGTCGCCATCAAAGTACTCCGCCCCGAGCTCGGGGCGGTGCTCGGCGCCGACCGCTTCCTGCGCGAGATCGAGATCGCCGCGCAGCTGGCTCACCCCCACATCCTGCCGCTCCACGACTCAGGGGACGCCGGCGCACTGCTCTATTACGTCATGCCCTACGTCGAGGGCGAGTCGCTCCGCGACCGGCTGACGCGCGAGGGCCAGCTGCCGCTGGACGAGGCGCTCCAGATCGCCCGTGAAACGGCCGATGCCTTGAGCCATGCCCACAGCCACAACGTGATTCACCGGGACATCAAGCCGGAGAACATTCTGCTCGAGGCCGGGCACGCGGTGGTGAGCGACTTCGGGCTCGCGCGAGCGATCAGGGCGGCGGGCGGCGACGAGCTGACGACGACCGGGATCGCGGTGGGGACCCCGGCCTACATGAGTCCGGAGCAGGCGAGCACCGATGCACGGATTGACGGGCGCGCGGACATCTATGCGCTCGGCTGTGTGCTGTACGAGATGCTGGCGGGCGAGCCGCCGTTCAGGGGGTCGAGCGCGCAGGCCGTGCGGGCGCGGCACGCGCACGACTCCGTCCCGCCGCTGCACACGGTGCGCCAGGCGGTGCCGCCGCCCGTCGAGCGGGCGGTCCTGAAAGCCCTCGAGAAGGCGCCGGCGGACCGGTTCGCGACGGCGGCGGAGTTCGCCGATGCGCTCACCCGGCCGATGGAGGCCGGGCGCCCGCGTCGAGCGCGCCTGACCACCGCAGCCGCGGTCGCGGCCGTCCTCGTGGCGGCGGGCTGGTGGGGCATCCACGCGGTCAGCGCGCGGGCTGCCTCGATCAACCGCCTCGCGGTGCTGCCGCTCGAGAACCTCACGGGCGACACCACGCAGGACTACTTCGTGGAGGGGATGCACGACGCCCTGGTGACGGAGCTGGCGAAGATCGGGGCGCTGAGCGTGATCTCGCGCAGCTCGGTGCTCTCGTATCGGCATACGACGAAGCCTCTCCCCGAGATCGCGCGCGAGCTGCACGTCGATGCGGTGGTGGAAGGGTCGGTGATGCTGGCGGGCGACAGCGTGCGCATCACCGCCCAGCTGATCGCGGGGCCGACGGACCGGCACCTCTGGGCCGACACATATGTGAAGGACCGGCGGAACGTGCTGCAGCTCTATTCCGACGTGACACGGGCCATCGCTCGGCAGGTGCGCGTCGCCCTGACGCCCGAGGAGCGCGGGCGCCTCACGAGCGCGCGGCCGGTCGACCCGCAGGCGAACGACCTCTACCTCAAGGGCCGGTATTACTGCGCCCAGTTTGCCGAGGCAGGCTTCACCCGCGGGATCGGGTTCTACCGCCGCGCGATCGATCAAGACCCGACTTTCGCGCTGGCGTACGCCGGACTGGCCGAGTGTTACGGCGTGCTTCCCCTGTTCACGTTCGCGGCGCCGCAGGATGCCTTTCGCAAGGCCAAGGCAGCCGTCACGCGCGCGCTCGAGCTGGACTCCACGCTCGGCACGGCCCACGCCACGCTCGCTCAGCTCGAGTTCCTGTTCGAATACGACTGGGCTGGAGCGGATCGCGAATTCCGGAAGGCTTTGGCGCTCGCGCCCGGCGACGCCCATACGCACGGGTGGTATTCGGCGTACCTCGTGGGCATGGGGCACTTCCCGGCGGCCGTCGCGGAGAGTCAACGAGCCCTCGAGCTCGATCCGCTGACTCTGACCACGTCCCTGCAGCTGGGGTGGACATACTTCAACACCCGGCGTCACGACGAGTCGATTGCCCAGCTCAAGAAGACCCTCGAGCTCGACTCGACTTTCTCCTACACGCACATGGAGCTCGCGTGGAACTACGCCAAGCAGGCGAGATTCGCCGACGCAACGCGCGAGTGCGCCACCGCGCTGCAGGCAGCGTCATCGCCGGATGACCAGGTGCTGCTGGCATCGTGCGCATGGGTGTATGCCCATGCCGGCCGGCGCGCGGACGCCTTGCCGCTGCTCCAGAAGGTCCTCGCCATTTCCAAGCAAGGGTGGGTCGACCCCTACAACGTGGCCGCTGTGTACGAGGGGCTCGGAGATGTGGACCAGGGGATCGAGTGGCTGCGCCGGGCCATCCGGCAGCGCTCGTCGGCGATCTCGGGCCTCAGGGTTGATCCGTTCTTAGACGGCCTGCGCGCGGACCCGCGGTTCCCGTTGCTGCTCAAGCAAGTCCGGCTGAGCAACTGAGGGCTGCCAAGTATGGCGCCGCTCAGGCCGATGTGTAACGTGCTGCCTATCGGGTGTTGGGAGCGTGGATCTCTACGAGCCCGCTCTCAGGGCAAGCGCCAGATGTCGAGCACGCCGCTCGTGGCGTGGGCATTCGCGCTCCCCTCCGGGAGCGCGATCATCCCGTCGATCACGATCGGGCTATTCCAGTGTCCGCCCCCGCAGGTGAGGTCCGCGAGCCGCACCCCGGAGTCTGACCGGTACACGCGCAGTCCGCCCCCCGGGTCGTACACAAAGAGGAGCGTGTCGGCGACGACCGGGCTCGTCCCGGCGTTGTGATTCCCCCAGACCGGCTGCAGCTGGCCGTTGCTCAACCGCCACGCCGCCGTACCACCGCCGTCCGCCGCGAAGAGCCAGGTGCCCGTCGCGTTGCGCAGCACGGCCGGCGCGTCGAACAGGCCGTTCCCGCTGGGCGTGGACACGACCTGCCCTTCGCCGCCCTGGTGCGGGGTTACGCCGCTCATCGCGCCCCAGTCGAGCACGCGGATCAGCCCGTCTTTCCCGCTCTGCGCGATCAAGCCGCCGCCGAGCAGTACCGGTGACGTCGATCCGAGGTCCGTATCGCTCGCGTCCAGGGATGCGGTGTTCGTCGGCGTGTAGTTCCCGATCAGGTGCGTGGCGTCGGCATCCAGCTCCAGGGCGGCGTCGCCCCAGTTGGCGCTGCCGTCCCAGAGGCCGTTGCCGGTGGCGACGAAGATGGTGCCGCTCGAGGAGTCGATGACGGCGCCGGTGCGGCCCCAGATCCCAGAGCCGGACTGCGAACAGGACGCCGGATCGATGAGCCCCGGCCGGTTGCTACACAGGGTATTCCACACGGACAGGAGATTGCCGGTCGCGCCGTCCAGGACCGCGATGTGCCCCTGATACGGAGGCGCATCGCCGATGTACCCGGTGGTGGTGGCGATGACCCGGCCGCTGAAGAAGTTCAGGGCCGACGCGATCTTCTCTCGTCCTGGCAGCAGGGTAATCGCGGTCGTCCAGACGACGCTGCCGTCCGCCACCCTCAACTTCCGGATCGCCCCATCCGGCGCCGCCGCATATACGAACTGACGGTTTGGGTCGGCGACCGGGGTCGCGGTGGTGATTTGTGCCGATCCCGCCCACGAGGCGTAGGTGGCTGGCGTGTAGCGCCACAACACGACGCCATTCTGGGCATCGATGGCGAGCGTCTTGCCGTAGGTCGTGGTGACGAAGAAGACGTCGTGGCTGCCGCCGTTCACCGGCACGCCGTGCAGGTAGATCGCGGACGCGTCCACGGTCCCGTCGATCACGACCTGCTGCCGCACCAGGGTAGCGACGTTCGCCGCCGTAATCCCTGTCGCTATCGGCGGGGCGTTCGACCCGCCGGCGTCCCAGCCGAAGCGCGTCCAGTCGTGCGCGCCCGGCGGACCTCCCCCTGGGGCGGGCCCTACTGAGTGCGATGCGCAGGCAAGCGCGACGAATACAAGGGACAGCGTCTCGGCGCCGCGGGAAACCTTCAGTCGTCCGAGCCTCATACGCCCTCGAAATACAGAAGCCTACAACAAACCTAAGTCGATCAGTAGCGCAGCGCGTATTGCAGGTTCATCGAGAGCCGGTTGGAGTCGAACGTCCACGGCCGCCACCCAACGGTACGTCGATGTTGTGAGTGTACGTCAGGAAGAACTCGCCGCCCGGGCGGTAGCTCCAGCGAATCCGGACGTCGGTGCCCAGCTGTCTCGAGCTGTTGTCATACTGGGCGAACGTGTTGAAATCGAGGTCGGGAGACGGGTCCAGGCGCAGGCGCATGCCGTAGCGCTCCAGCACGAATGGGATCTGTGCGTTGTTCGACAGAACCCTCCCCTGGTCGCGCTCGCCCGACAGCTCCACGCTGAACATGGGCGACGGCTTGAGCACCATGGTCCCGATGTATTCCCCGATTCGTCCGTTATAGAACCCGCCCCCCAGGTACGTGAAGTCCCAGCTCACCCTCCGCTTGGATGCGCGCGCGTAGTCGACGCGCCATCGGAGAAAGGTGTACTTGCCGATCGGAATCGTATCGCCCGGATCTCGCGCCGACCGCTCGTGGCGGGCGGGGAGTTCGGCGCATTCAAGGCGCCGCCCAGCGCAGCGCGAAACCGGTTCAGGGTGTCCGCGAGCGCGGCGCTGTCGCCTTGCGCTCGGATGACAGTGAAGCTGGGAGCCGGAGGCTGGTTGTTGATGGGCGCAGAGAGACTGTTGCACGCCGCCAGAGCCGCCAGGCTCAGGAAAGGTGCATAGATCGTCGGTTTCATCGTGTGCTCCGTCGTGACTAAGGATGGATCGCTGAACGAGGCCAATCGTAGCGATCGCGCAGCGACGCAAGAATCAGGCGCGGCGGAACAAACCTGCCAGACGGAGGACTACACCTTGCCCTCGACTACTAAGGTCTAATCAGAACGATGCTCGTTGTGCTGAACGACCCGTCCTGCTGCGTCTTCGCGAGCACGAAGACATTTTCGCCCGGCTTGAGCTTGTCGCTGGTGGGGGTCAGAGCGGTCACGCTTACATCCCGTGGAACGCTGATGGTTTGCATGCCGCCGCTGTACTGAACGGAGAGTGTCGCTGCACCAGACCTGGTGCTGACCGTTCCATTGGTCATGCGCGACGCCGGACCCGCGACGGTGCCATTGGTCATCCTGCTGCTACTCGCACTCTGCGCTGGATTGGGATTCATCAAATAGCTCCCCTCGCCGATGCCGCGCAGCTCTTCGGGGAAGATGTTGATGTTGGTCGCGCGCTCCGAACCGTCCGGCTGTTTCACGGAAGTGACACCCACAAACGACTCGCTGTTGACGCGGGCCAGATCGGACGGTGTCCTCTTGTACACCTTCAAGGAGCTGCCGAGATGAATCTTCACGGGACCAGTCTGTGAATTCACCGTCAGCACATCTCCGGACACGCTCGTCACCACACCGCGAACCGGAGTGATCCCGGCGGGCCAGGATTGAGAGGACGCAGGAACCGTTGCAACTGTACTGAAGACCACGACGGAGCCGACGAATGATAGGACCGCAGTGTTCACGGCTTCCTCCCTGAGGGATTAGGACGACGTCACTACTCCGGGGGAACGACGCCCGTCCGCCGTAGGTTCCTGGTGTTGCGTCGCCATGGGGCTGGTCCTAATTTGTCAGCGTCCACGCCTGAACCATCCACTCAACTAAGGAGGTGATCCCTTGTCTAGTCACACCGCCACGCGCGACCTGGCATGGGCAAGCGATCGCTTGATCGGTAGCTGACCAGGACCGAATCGCGACTCTGCGCCGCAGGTTTTAGCACCGGCAGACGATCGTGCCGGGCTCGCGCAGGCCAAACGACCGCGTCGTCGGAGTATTCGGCCCGGCGACGCGGTCGTGTTTTGCTCGATCCAGGCTGGACTTTCCAGGGATATGGTTCCTTTATGAAGCGTGAAGACCGCTGCTCTCCGCACGGATTTTCGCCGCACCGTGAGAGCCGGGGGTGAAAGAACCCTCGGCTTTTACTTTGGAGTCTCGTCAACCCCGGGCTGGCGCCCGGGGTCAGTTCCGCTCCTCACCTCGCTCCGACGGCCAGCTGGTCGTCCACCGGGATCACGACCACGGCAAACGGGGTCCCCGCGTCGTCGCTCAACTGTGGAAGCAGGCTTCCGAACGGGTTGCCGCCCACCATCGAATTGTCGTAGTACGGCGCGAACACCATCATGTGGGGGTGCCACGCGTCGATGCCCGGCCCCAGCTGCTGGTGCCGGGACCACATGTATGCGAAGCTCACGCCATCCCTGCGCGGCAGCTCGCCGCGGGCGTACGCCGCCTCCACGCGCTGCTGGATCTGGTCCGGGCCCAAGCCCTCGAGCGCGAGCTTGGTTCTCAGCTCGTAGTAGGGCAGCACGGTTCGCGCGGCAGGTGCCGTGAAGCAGATCGGCGCGTGCACCGTCGGGTCGTACACCAGGCCGCGGAACTGAGCGGGGGTGTAGGTCGGCGCGCTGAACCCGCGCATCACCACGCAGACGGCGCCGTTGTCTCCCTGGCGCGCCACTTCATATCCGGCGCGCGTCAGGATCTTGATCGTTGCGTGGTCGGAAATCGCCGCAGGGGCCGCGGTCGCGGCCAGCGCCATCTCGGCGGCGCGCGGCATCAGGTACTGGTCGAGCGGAGGGTACCCGGCCCCGGCGCTCTGAGCTCCCACCGCAGCAGCGTTTGCGCTCGCAAGCAGCAGGGCGAGCAGCAATCCATTCGGTTTCATATCCGCTAGTCTCCCGTCTCGAAGGTTGTTTCCCGTAATACGTCTGCCGGCTGAGGCGGGATACGTCAGGAGGGCTCGGAGACGAGCACCGAGCTGGCCGCCGCGAGCACCCAGGGGGTGTGCCAGAAGTCGCGGATGCGGGTGATGCGGTCGGCCGCCACGTCGAGCCGGATGAGCGAGTGCGGCGCCCAGCCGTCGGCGTGCCGGTGCAGCAGGATGATCACCGGTTCG
>Ga0066659_10001090_pt1 | contig 11414 bp, 7 predicted proteins | sample GraSoiAngelo_108_FD_75176 | JGI IMG/M metagenome (GOLD analysis project Ga0066659, IMG submission 75176) | Grasslands soil microbial communities from the Angelo Coastal Reserve, California, USA - 14_0903_09_40cm | ecosystem: Environmental > Terrestrial > Soil > Grasslands | place: USA... | reverse complement strand
TAGACGGTGAAAAATTCACCGCCTTCATCGTCGAACGCACCTTTCCAGGATTCAAGCCCGGGAATGAAGAACACAAGATGGGCATCCACGGGAGCTCAACGACTCCGATCTTCCTGGAGAACTGCAAGGTTCCGAAAGAAAACTTGCTGCATGAGATCGGCCGCGGGCACATCGTGGCGTTCAATATCTTAAATGCCGGGCGATTTACGCTCGGCGCTTCCTGCGTGGGCGGATCCAAGCATGTGCTCGTGACTTCTTCAAAGTATGCGAAGGAACGCAAAGCGTTTGGAAAACAGATCGGCGACTTCGGCTTGATGAAGGAAAAGCTGGCGGAGATGGCCATACAGATTTTCGCGGTGGAATCGATGGTGTACCGCTCGGCAGGAAACATCGAGGCGGCCATGGCCGCGGCTTCCGGGTCCGGCGACAAGATCCAAAACACCATGAAAGTTCTCGAGGAATACGCCATCGAGAGCTCCATCGCCAAGGTCTACGGCAGCGAGATGCTTGATTTTGTCGTGGACGAAGCGGTGCAGATCTTCGGCGGCTACGGTTTCCACGAGGAGTATCCCGTTTGCCGCGCCTACCGCGATTCGCGCATCAACCGCATCTTTGAGGGCACCAACGAAATCAACCGCTTGCTGATCATCCAGATGCTGATGAAGCGCGCCATGGGTGGGCAGCTGCCGCTCATCCCCGCAGCCATGAAACTGGCGGATGAAATTCTCGCCGGGCCATCCTTCGAAGAAGCACCGGAAGGTGTTCTTTCCGGCGAATCCCGCGTCGTTGCCAACTCCAAGAAAATGTTTCTGCAAGCGGCCGGAGGTGCGGTCCAGAAATTCCGCGAGAAGCTGGCCGACGAGCAGGAACTGATCGGCGCGCTTTCGAACGTGGTCATGGAAATTTACGCGATGGAGTCCTGCCTGCTGCGCGCGCAAAAAGCGGCCGCAGCGAAGGGCGAAGCTGCAACCGGGACCCTGATCGACTCCGCGCGCGTATTCATCAACGACGCTGCCGAGCGCGTCGAGCATGAAGCCAAGCGCGCCATCGCCGCCATCCACGAAGGCGACATGCTCACCACGCAGATGGCGGTGCTAAAGCGTTTCGCAAAACGCACTCCCGTGGATACGATTGCCCTTCGCCGGCGTGTCGCCGCGGCGGTGCAGTCCCAGGATCGTTACCCGTTGGAAGGCCGCTAGCCCGGCCTGGACACCTCCTGTAGAGAAGAAGCGAAAGAACCCTTCGCTAAGGCTACCGAATGGCTGCGGTTTCTCGGGAGACATTTCCCATTTTGGAACTCCCTTGTTTAAGTCTTCGCTGTCCCTGCGGGAGCTGCACTAGACTGAAGATATAGAACCGACTCTCGAAGGGAGCCCCAAAGGATGCCCCGGAAGTTGCTGGCATTGGCGTGCGTGGTCGTTGGCCTCCATGTGGTGGGGATTCTGACGCTCGGTACATCTACTGCGCGAGGTGTGCTTGGCAATTCACTGCAGATTTTCTCCAGTGGCCTGGCCGCGGCGGCTTGTCTTGGCGCGTCCCGCCGGGGGCGGGGCCTGAGCCGTCCGTTCTGGTTGCTGGCCGGCTGTGGGATGGCCACCTGGGGCCTAGCGGACGTGGGCTGGATGTACTACGAGAACTGGCTGCACATGGTGGTGCCCAACTTCTCCATCGTGCGCATCCTGTTCGACATACAGGGAATTTTCTTCGCCATCGCGCTGTTCCTGGATCAAGAGAGAGACTCGCCGAGTTTCGGTCTGGAGACACTGCTGGATTCACTGCAGATCGCGATCGTTTTCTTGTCCGTTTTGTTTGGTCTCAATTATCTGCAATCGCTGCGGGGCGACTCCGACACCGCCAGTGCCCTGCTGCAAACCGGTATATTTGACGCGATCAATATCGCCCTGGCGGCAATAGCGGTGATTCGGATGTTGAGCGCGCCAACGCGGCGGCTGCGCAAGCTGTACGGAGGATTGGCATTCTTTCTAGTGATCTATACGGCTTGCTCCAGCATCGCCGATTACATGCAAGCTGTCCGTCATGTTCCAACCGGCACATGGTATGACCTCTATTGGACGGTCCCGTTTCTGCTGGGAGCATTCTGGGCTGCGCGCTGGAAGGAGCCGGAAGAGCCGGCGGCGGCGGCCCCCCATGCAACGAAAAATCTCGCCCGGCTGGCCGCCAAGAACGTATCGCTGGCGCTAGCGCCACTAATTGTTGTCGCATTCGTCGTACAACTCGGTCCGGAATGGCGGCGCACCGGCTTCACGCTCCTGGCGATGTCCATCCTGTGCTTCGCGACGCGGCTGGGCCTTAGCGAGTACCGTCAATCGGACAGCGCGGAGATCGCGCGGCGAAACGCACTGGCCATGGACTCGGCCATCAACGGCATGGCCATTCTCGATGCCCAAGGGAAATACATTTATGTCAACTCCGCCTACGCGCGGATGATCAGGAATACCAACCGGGAAGCGATGCTCGGCAAGTCATGGCGGGAAGTTTCCGACGACCGGGATGTAGCGCCGATAGTGTCGGAGGTTCGCGAGGCCTTGAAGCAACATGGCAAATGGTTCGGGCCGCTGACCGTGCATCGCAGCGACGGAACGGTGGTCCCGACGGAAATGGCCGTTACCACCCTGCCTGATGGCGGCACGATTTGCGTGACCCGCGACATCTCCGAGCGGGTGAGCGCCCAGCGTGCGCGCGCCGAAACCGAGATTAAGTACCGCATGCTGATCGAGCAGGTCGCCGCCATTAGCTACATCGCGGAACTCGGCATCCATGGGCAATGGCTCTACGTCAGCCCCCAAGTCGAAAAGATGTTCGGCTACCCCGCAGAGGAATGGCTTTCGAATTCGAGAGATTGGATAAGTCACATCCCGGTCGAAGATCATCCCATCGTTCATGCCGCGGAGGAAGCCAGCGCACGCGGCGAACCCTTCCAGGCCGAATATCGTGTTACCCGCAAGGACGGGCAGGTCATATGGGTCAGTGACACCGCGGTCGTGGTGCGCGGCAGCGACAGCCATGCTGTTATGGAAGGCCTGATCGTCGATATCACCGACCGGAAAATGCTCGAAAACCAATTACTCCAGGCGCGCAAGATGGAGGCGGTAGGGAGGCTGGCAGGAGGCGTCGCACACGATTTCAATAATCTTCTGACAATCATCAAGGGTTACGTCGAGATGGCCATGAACCGCTGCCAGGACCGGCCGGAGTTGCACAGCGACATCCGGCGCATCGAAGAGGCTGCTGATCGCGCGGTCACGCTGGTTCGGCAGTTGCTGGCCTTCAGCCGCAAGCAGGTCCTGCGGCCAAAAATCCTTGACCTCAACGCCATCGTGGTGAATCTCGACCAGCTCCTGCGGCGATTGATGAGCGAAAACATAGAGATGAAAACATTTGTGTCGGAAGACGTCGGAGCGATCAAGGCAGACCCCGGTCAGATCGAACAGGTGGTCATGAATCTGGTGGTGAATGCGCGCGATGCCTTGCCCAACGGCGGCCGAATCCTGATTGAAACAAGCAACGTTGATCTCGACTCGACATATACGCGCGATCATGCGGTAGTCCGTCCCGGACCCTATGTCCTGCTGGCGGTAACGGATACCGGCATCGGCATGACGGCCGACACCGCCGCTCACATCTTCGAGCCTTTCTACACTACAAAGGAAAGCGGCCGGGGCACCGGACTTGGTTTATCGACCGTATACGGCATCGTGAAGCAGAGCGGCGGCTACATCTGGGTATACAGCGAGCTGGGAAAAGGCACGACCTTCAAGGTTTATTTACCGCGCGTCAAGGATGCGGTACAGGTGTCGGCGGCGGAAACGCCCGCATCCCTGACGCACAGGGGCCATGAAACCATCCTGCTGGTCGAAGACGAACCCGCGGTACGCGAACTGACCCAGATGGTTCTTTGCGAGCGAGGGTACAAGGTGATCGAAGCACTTACGCCGGAAGACGCGGAGCACTTGGCCGGAAACAACGGCGCCGAAATCCACTTGCTGTTGACGGACGTGGTCATGCCGCGAATGAGCGGACGCGAACTGGCGAGGCGGCTCACCAGTCGCTGCCCCAATCTGCGAGTGCTGTATATGTCCGGCTACACGTACAATGTGATCGCCGAAGACGGGACTCTCGAGGAAGGAATCTCTTTCCTCCAAAAGCCGTTTACGCCGCAAGTGCTCACGCAAAAAGTCCGCGAGGCGCTGGATCGCCCCGTCCCCGCAAAATTATAGGCTAGCGTGCTCCCGCCAGGGAAACGGTCTTGCCCGTGGCCGCAGACTGTCTGGCCGCATCGAGTATTTCCGTCACAATCACATTCGTCTCGAGAGAAGATTGTCCCTCCGGTTTCAAGCCGCCTAAGAGCACCGCTCGCAGATAGGAGACGGAATCTCCCTTTGCATCGTCCAATGGCTTAGCATCGGCCGACGTCTCCCCTTTCTCGGGAAGCCGCACGCGCACCGTGTCACGCCCGACGGTGATGGCATAGCCGTTCTGCCCGTACACTTCCATGTCTTTTCTGGAGAACGGCCAATTCCAGGAAGCCTGCACGATGGCCTGTGCGTTTGGATACCTCAAGACGATTGTCGCCTCATCCTCCACCCGGGGATAGACAGCGGGCTTGATTTGCTGCGTGACGGCGGTCACGGAGTCCGGTCGGCGGCCATCCATCAGCCAGGTCGCCAGGTCCGCGCCATAGCAGCCAAAATCAAAGAGCGCACCGCCACCGTTTAGTTTGGGATCGGTGAGCCAAGCGAGAAATTCCGGCCCCACGCCGATCTCTTTCGGGCCGCGATGGCCGTCATGCACGACAATCTTCCGAATTTCTCCAATGGCGTTTTCGTGCACCAGGTCGTAGGCTGCTTGATTGCTGCGATACCAGGTCGTCTCGTAATTCACCAAAACCTGAATCTTGCCCGCGCGCGCTGCTTTCTCGATGGCGCGTGCATCTTCGAGGCTGACCGCCAGCGGCTTTTCCATCATCACCGGAACGCCATGCCGCGCGCAAATCTCCACCACGCGGCGATGATCGTAAGTGTTGGTATAGGCGAGTACGGCCTGAGGATGCGTCGCCTTCAGCATTTCCTCCAGGTCAGAATAGAAGAGACTCGCTCCCAAACCGTACCTCTTCGCGAATTGTGCCGTGAGTTGATGATCGGCTTCGGCGATTCCCACGACCTCTAAGTCCGTCCTCTTCTGAAACTGGTCGAAGAATCCCAAGGCGTGCCCGTGCACGAGCCCAGCCAGCACGACGCGCAACGGCGCTTCTTCCTTCTTGTTCGCGGGCGGCGCCTGTCCGCGGGAATCAGCGCCCGCGCTCACCAACACGGTTAAGGTCATCAGGAAAACGGCTGGAAAAAAGTTGCGCCGCATGAGCCTCCTTTTAGAATACTTCGCAATCCTTCTTCTCTTCGCTTCGCTAGCCTCGGACTTCGGCTGCTAGCGCGGCCAAAGCCACCCAAAGGTGCCCGCGGTCAGCAAGCCATAAACGAGTCCATCGATGACTTCCTTCAGGGTCATTCCCCAGGTCTGGCCCTTCCAGATGCCGTTGCTCAGATGTCCCAGGCCGTAAGCGAGGAAGGCCGCAGTACCGGCTACGCGAAAAACCGCCAGATAGTGGGCGCCGGGCCCGACCGTGTGCCCGGTGAGATAGGCGACGAAGAAGCCAATGACAAGGCAATAGACAAACCACAGGCCGAGGAATTTTGGCATCGCGGGTGGGCCACTGGGAAACACGGTTAGCATACCCACCGGACCTTGCTTGAGTTTTTCCATCATCGCGGGCGACTTCATCTCTTTGTGACTGCAAAAAGGGAAATGATAGAGACCGCGCTTTAAGCCAGCAGCTCGCAAGGCCGCAAGAAGCTTGTCCTCTTCGGGGAGCTGCTGGTAGTCGCTGCGGTGGTAAGGCAAAAGCATGTACATGATGGAGCTGGCGACGAAGACGATGACTGCTGACAGAACAATCGGGAACCAAAGAGCAGTAAGGGCAACCATACGCAGCCTCCTGGGAGCGAAGTTGAATGCCAAGACTCTTCGGCGAAGAGGCTATCTCCTGCTGGAGCCGTGGTCAAGAGTGTGGAGCGTGTCAAAAGCCTAAAACGAAGTCGGATGCTTCTGCGGGCAGGATGATTGGGGCCTTCCGGCCCTTGTGCTCGCATTCCATCAGAAACGCGACGCTTCCTTCCGGATCCTTACCGCTTTTCCGGAAATCGAGTTGATATCACCGGCTGCCCCGCCCACCAACGGAGGATGTTCGTTTAAGAAGAACTCATTGTTTCATGAATCAGGACGATTGGCGAAGCCTGTTCATCAATGCGGCCAGACGTGCGCGGTCTTCATCGACCACTCCCGTGAACTTCAGCGCCAATCCATGACCGGACTCTACACGCCTTACAACAGCGTCGGCCCTGATCTGTCCCTCCTGAACAAGAAACTCCAAATTGACCAGGGAACCCAAGCCCTTTGGCGCTGGTGTCTCTAGAAACAAACCGCCCAAACTCATATTCCGAACTCGTGAAATGTCTTCACATCCGGCACAGCGCCAATCGACCCACACGCTCCCCGGCGTTTTGACTCGCGAGGTAAATCTCCTTGAAGGGGAAGCGGATTGTTTCAACATGTGCCCCCACGGCCCACGGTATTTACAGAGATGTCGGAACGCAGACGTACGCAGAACCTTACGGGCGGGAATCGTTGCGAACGATAGGTCTTAGGAAGCCGCGGGCGCTACGCTTGACCTAGTCCCCGCCTCTAACTGGGGGGACACCAGCGGCGCCATATTAGTCTCAAGCGACTACGATTGCAATCTGAAACTGGTTGAAACTGGTCCGGCGGCGTCGCGGTGGCCCTCGACCTCGAAACGGGGAATGCTGAAGCAATCAGGTTCAGCCAAGGCTCTCGCGCAGTAATGTCAGTGCGAATCAATGCTATGAATTCGCGAGCGGATTCAAGGGTCGAAGACGGTCGCCAGGCCAAATTTTGTCGATGCGAGCCTGGCCTCTCCGTTGTTCAGCAAGCTGGCCAGCTTGATTCTGCTGGTCTGGGCAGGCGGCTTCTCGTTCGTTGCGATGAGACTCGTCGGCGGTCTCGTGCGGCTTGCATGGGTATCCGCGCACTGAAAGCCCCTGTTTGAGGATGCTTGGATGCATCTTGTTTTGGAGATTTGTAAACGCTTCAAAATCGTACGCCCCGGGCGGAGGTTCCTTGCCTTTCATCGCGGAGGCAGTGGACCCTTTGAGGAGGTAGATGTCGAGCCATCCGTCGTTGTCGTAATCGAGAAGGGCGACGCCGGAGCCAGGGGCATCGATGATGGTGGATTTTTCGGGAGTGCTGGAACGATGGTGGAATTTGTCGAGGCCGGATTGCCTTGTGATTTCAGCGAAGACGATGGGGACGCCGTCAACGAAGCCGCCAGCAGCGATGGCACGGGAGAGAGCGTCTTTGATGGGAGCGTGAACTCCGCCGGTGGCCATGCCGGAGGGATTGGCTGGAGCGGGAGATTGCGGCTTTGGGTTTGGTGGCGATGATTGTTGCTGACTGTGAGCCGGGCGAGTCGATGCGAGGAAAGCGGCCTGGAGGAAAGTGAGGAGTATGAAGAGCGAGTAACCGCGGAAGAGAGAAGGAGGAATCATTTGCTGGGTGCGCTTGGAAGAGGCTCGTCAATCTGGAGGATTTGATCGCAGCGGATGTTTTTTAGCGTTTGGAGAATGCCGCTGGGCCAGCGGATTTCGATGGATTGGGCGATGGATTCGGAACCCAGGCCGAAATAGACGCGCTTGTCGCTGGAGGAAAGATAGCTGCCGGCGGTAGAGACAGTGGCGAACTGCGGGCCCTTTGCGGTGACGAGTTTGACTTCCGCGCCGATGGCGTCACGATTGCTTTTGTGGCCGACGAGCTGCAGCGTGAGCCAATGATTTTGCGTGGGTGTTTCGTTGTGAAGAATGTAGACGGGGCCGTCGTTGGTGGTAACGACGGCGTCGAGGCGGCCGTCATTGTCGATGTCACCGATGGCCATTCCGCGGCCTAGCCAGGACTGATGAAAGATGGCGCCGGAATCCGCGGAGACATCGACAAAGTCTTTGCCAGTGTTCCGGAGGAGAAGCATCGGTTCGCGGTAGTGTAGATTGGGATAGTTGAGTTCAACGGTGTCGAGGTCGTGGCCCTGCGCGACTAAAAGATCTTTCCAGCCGTCGTTGTCGTAATCCAAGAAACGAATGCCCCAACCGGAGTGTAGTAGGGTGGAGCGCGCGATGCCGGAGGTGAAACTGTCGTAGGTAAATGTGGAGTCGCGGTTGTTCTGGTAGAGAGCGTAGCGCTGGTTGGCGAGATCGGTGATCACCAAATCGGGCCAGCCATCGTTGTCGTAGTCGGCAAAGTCGACGCCCATGCCAGCGTAGGTGCGGCCGTCACCATCCACAGCGACCTGCGAGAGCAGACCGACCTCTTCGAATGTGCCATCACCTTTGTTGTGATAGAGAAATTCGACCATGGAGTCGTTAGCCACGAAGACGTCGATGTGGCCGTCGTGATCGTAATCGGCAATGGCAATTCCCAGGCCTTTGCCGGGTTTCGAGAGGCCAATTTTTTGCGAGACCTCGGTGAAGTGGCCGTTGCCGTCATTGTGGTACGCAAGGGGAGCGATGGGCTGAAAAATGTCCGGATGACAATAGGAACGGAAACCCTCTTTGTGCTCGCCGCACCAGATGTCGTCGAAGTCCCACTGGACATAGCGAAGGACGACGAGATCGAGGCGGGCGTCATTGTCCAAGTCCGCCCAAGCGGCGCTGGTGGACCAGCCACTGCCCGCGACGCCAGCTTTTTCGGTGACATCCTTGAAAGTGCCGTTGCCATTGTTGTGGTAAAGCTTGTTTCCGCCGTAAGCGGTGACATACAAGTCCTCGAAGCCGTCATTGTCGTAGTCGCCCACAGCAACTCCCATGCCATAGCCCGCGCCTTGCAGGCCGGCCTGCTCGGTCACGTCTTCAAAGGAGCCGTCTTGCTTCTGGTGGAACAGGCGATTCCAGTGTTGGGAGCCAGTTTTCTGTGGGACGCTACCTTTCGGCATGGGGTCGGTTAAAGGAGTGCCATTCACGAGAAAGATGTCCAAGCGGCCATCATTGTCGTAGTCAAAGAGAGCGACACCGGCACCCATCGTTTCAGGCAGATAATGCTTCGCGGTGTGGGCGGAGACGTACTGGAAACGCAGGCCGAGGGCAGAAGTGACGTCCGCGAATTTGCCGGGAAATGGCCTTGCCTGCCCCTCAGGATTTTTCATTTGAGGCGCTGGTCCCGTAGTGATTACAAATGCGAAGAATAGGAGTCCTGGCAGGATACGCATACGGCTTCATACTACAGCATGAAAGTAGGAACGTCGCCTCACCACCCAATTCCTAACCGAAAATGCGGGGAATGAGTACCGCTATCCATCGAATGGAGAATAACTTTCGTGGGGATGTTCAAATGACACTGAGGTGAATTGACAGCCTCCCGTTATCTCGGGAACAGTGCCATCCGAAGCGCAAAGGTTTATGTGTGCCGATGGCAGGAACGTGGAGCGACTCGGGAAACCGGCTGTATCTAATTTCTGTAGGACGCTGATTAGACACAAGGCTACTACCTGCCTCCTGCGTGGCACGCGACTGTGCGTCTTCAAAAAAGCAAGCATGCGTGATTCGACGTTCGGGGGATGCCGTTCTCGCGGCAATGGAGATACCATGAGAAATCTCGTGTTGGTTGCCTTACTCGCCTTCCTCAGACCGGTTCGAGTCCTTGGAAACACTGCCTTTTCCGGAATGGCGGTATCACGCCGATATGCCGCATCCGGAAGGCCCCACTCTGAGTGACTCCGATTGGCCCACGGTGAAGATTCGCGAAGAATGGAAGACCGGGTCGCGCGTGCTTCGCCGCACCATCGAAATCCCGGAAAAGATCGGCTATGCGGTTCGAGGATCGCGCGTGAAACTGGAGCTTTTTCTGACCAGCAACGATTCGATGACCATCACTGTATTTTCGAATGGGTCGCTGGTTGAAAAAGGCGACGAGGACACTCAGCAGGCTATTCTGCTGACGGAAAATGCGCGGAGATCTCCTTACGCCTCTTCGGGGTCAAACACTTTAATTCCACCAAGGGGTAACGATGTACCCCTCCAATTCCACCTCTAGATTAAACGTGACGACTGTAATTCTCTCGACTATGATAACGAATGCCGCGGCAGATTCCGGAGTGCTTAACTATAGTTTTGCGCTTTACAGCCATGCTGGCGAGACCTCCTTACCGTCCGAAGTTGACTCACGTCACCGCTGTCTTCATTTGTCTTTCCCTGTTCCTGCTATCCAGCTGGAGTACTGTCCGCGGCGACTCGGACCACATTCAGCAATCGTTACAATTGATGAGCAGCGGCAATCTCGCGGAAGCAGAGAAGCAGGCCAGACTGGCTGTTCGCGATCCTTCAACCCGCGCGCTGGGCTGGGCGACTTTGGGCACCATTAGAGTTCGCCAGAAGAAATATGAAGATGCCATAACCTTTTTAAGAACCGCCGTGCGACTCGATCCCCGCCTGGCGGATGCTCGAATCGCGCTGGGTGAAGCCTATGTACTGACGGGCAGGAAACTTCAGGCCCGAGGAGAGTTTGAGCAGGCCCTTCGCGCTGATCCAGAGAATCAAAAAGCCCGTTTTGCCCTTGCGCAGCTCGAGACCGCAGACGGCAAGTTCAGCGTTTCGCTTCAAGTAGCCGGACCGGCCCTGGCTGAGCTACATCATTCCGCCGATGGTATCCTGCTCTTGGCGAAAGACTATGCCGGCCTCAACCAAATAGAATATTTGCTGGCGTTAGTGCCTGACTGGAAAGCTCTGCCCGAGGTTTCGGCCGGGGTTTCGCAGGACTTTGCATCATTACTTTCAAGTCGCGGTCTAAATCGGCAAGCACTCGAAGTTCTGGACACGGCTGCTAGTAACGGGAAAGTTTCCTATGAGTTGGCATTAGCCCTCGCCGATCTGTATTTGTCGACGGGCGACCTGAGTAAGGCCTTCAGCAACTACGAAGCGGCTCTGACTTTAAAACCGGATTGCATTGACTGCCTGAGGTATCTCGCTAAGATCGCCACTCAGCAAAAGGATCCAGAAAGGGCTTTGGCCTACCTCATCAAAGCGAAGCGAATGCAGCCAGAAAACCCGGATGTTCTGTTCGAATTCGGGAAAGCCTGCCTTGAACTGGAACTCCTGAACGACGCAGTCCCTGCCCTTGAGAGAGCAGCACAGTTGCGACCTGACAACGACTCCTACATCTATGTGCTGGGTTCTGCACACGTTTCCAAGAAAGAATATGATGCCGCCCTGAAGTTATTCCAGGCACTATTAAAGAAACACCCGGATGATTCCGTTCTGAACTATGCCATCGGCTCGGTGTTC
>Ga0066659_10001084_pt1 | contig 11439 bp, 7 predicted proteins | sample GraSoiAngelo_108_FD_75176 | JGI IMG/M metagenome (GOLD analysis project Ga0066659, IMG submission 75176) | Grasslands soil microbial communities from the Angelo Coastal Reserve, California, USA - 14_0903_09_40cm | ecosystem: Environmental > Terrestrial > Soil > Grasslands | place: USA... | reverse complement strand
CACGCTTGAACCCATCTCCTTTCAGCCATCCTTCGAGGAAGGGCTGAGGATCACGTTGTTCAAGAATCCACGATGGAATCTTCTTGCTGACAGCTCTACTGCCAAACTCTGTCCTCATGAAATCCGCTAAAGATGATTTGGAAAAGCGCACGAGAAGACCTGATCTGTGGCGGTTAATCGTCCCCTTGACATTCCAGTGTTTTTCCGCCATCCGAAGGATGTGTTCAGCAAGTTGACGTTCGGTGTGTCCAAGTGCGAAGTATACCTGGTTGCCAGTGGGATATCCCTCGGCCATGTACAGGCCTAGAAGGTAGAGGAGTTCAGGATCACCTTCTCGACTCCCTTTGAAGAGCGGAAAGAAGACCCAATCCTTCTCTGTTAGCTCCCTTGCGGGCTTCCAAGTTTTCCGTAGCGATGGTCTCGTTTGAGGCTCATACCACTTTGATTTTTGCGGCTTTGATTCGCAGGATAAGACTGGATGTTCTGGGGTCAGCCTTGTCTCGGGAAGCAGGAATGGTTTTACGACAACAAGGTCTCCCGTGTAGTCTCTTTCAAAGTACCGGGATGGAAGCTCGTAGTTTCCATTCGCGGATACTATCGAGTCTATCTGCTCGCCCATTGATTCTATTCCTGGGTTAGTGAACACTGAGTCTCCCTTCGGCACACACCAGAAGGAGTATCCTTTGTCTTTGTATTTTTCGTAGATGTCTTTGAAGCTGCCGTAGTCTTGGGTGTTGATCCAGCGGTAGTAGTGGTACTTGTATCGTACCCGGATCTTGAACTTACTCGGATGGTTCTTTGAGCGTTTTCTTCTTTTCTTTCTTGATTCCAATGCCGTTGTTTGGCTCAGGGTGGCTCACCAGCTGTTTTTCCCATTCGTGAGCGAGCCGGATGAACACGTCCTTGCTGGGACACTTCAACCGTTTGGTGTGGTACTGGACAAACCGGATGAAACTGTCGATGTCATTGTCTTCTTCGAAGTCAACGGTCAATATGTAGCGCGTGGCCGTCTCTCCCCTGTTGCTATCCCCGTCTCGCCGAGTAAGCAACGTTCACTGTTGAAGGTTAAGCGAATCGAAACCAGCGGATGGTCTCCACAGTACTATCGCGTTTGCTTCACACAAGCAGAACAATCTAACGTGTACCCACATTAATCATCGATAGTCTCCTCTCCCTGCTAAGGTTTTTGAAAAAAAAAAGTCGGGGGCCTAACCCTTTCTGATCTTTGAAGGCTAGGCTACAGATTTCGTCTTCACTGCCACAGGGTCGATGTGCCACTTTAGAGTGTAGTCCATTGCCAGTCCTATGCCTGCTTTGCCGGAGAATGATCCCTGTCCATGGAAGTCAGTAAAGCTGCCTGTGCCGCTATTGCTAGCGATCACGAACTGGCCGTGGACGAATGTCCCGTTGTTGATGCCGACGTAGCGGATGACCAGCGTGCCTGATGATGCTTCGCCGTTGGAGGCGGTGAAATTGGCTTCTCCATGGAAGGTGATGAAAGTCCTGTCGCTAGAGCTATGGGTTACATCCCGTTCTAGGGCTACGGCTGTTCCAGCTAGAGTTCCTGTAAGGCTGAACGTGTTCTTGAACGTGGCGATAGTGTTGCCGTCAGCAGGTCGGGACGATCCGACCATGATGCTACTGACAAGAGTGACTGTTCCATGCCCAATCGTCGGTTTTGTCGCGTAGGTGGCGGTTACTGCTAGAACCGGTAAAAGAACTACGAGGACTAGAGCTGCTATCTTCATTTTCATTTCATTTTCCACCTACCACATTCCTGGGTACTTTTTATCAAACGCCCCTCCTCGGCGCTCATGCAAGGCAACTGAGAGATCCGCGGTCCCGGAAAGAAATACCAGGACACACCAGTCCGATGAAATACACTTTTCTCGTTCGGCTGGGGCTGAATATTTTAGCGTTTAGGATCATTGGGAATAATTCTTCAATCCCAAGATTTGCACAGCTATCGGAGGCTATCCACTTCCTTGGATCCCGGCAGTGATATACCATCTGCGATTTCCCTAGCAACGCTTTTGGCTCCTAGCGGAGAAGATAGTGTAGGTCGCCGAATTGTCTCGTGGGAGGGTGATTCCTTTGCTCTTCATTCTTCTTGTAGCAAGCCCCATATTTCCCCACGTTCTCGCAGTCCCTCCCCAAGGCTTTAGCGGGCAATCTTACGAGGCGCTATCGTCAGGGGTTCTCATGGCGCTCCAACATATGACAGGGTCTTCAAACAGACTGGTCTCGACAACTTCAGGCGACGATGTTCAAGCCTCAACTAGCACTCTTCCGCAGAACGAGCCCAGCGTCGCCCTCAACCCCTCCGACCCGCAGCAACTAGTGGCTGGCGCCAACGATCAACTCAGTACTAGAGACTGGCTGGCAGTCTACTCCTCCCTCGACGGCGGGATCACTTGGACGAACGGACAGATTCCAACTACAGGAACCTTGGGAGGCTTCCAGGAAGCTTCAGACCCAGCAGTCTCCTTCAGCCAAAACGGAACCTTGTACTATTCGGGAGTGGCCTTCAATGTCGATCGCCGGTCCGGCACGGCCGTGGACGGGACTATCTTCGTCTCGAAATCAGCTGATGACGGGTCCTCGTTTCCCCTGACCACTATCGTTGCCTTGGGCTCCAACAGGATCTCCGGGATCTTCAACGACAAGCCCTACCTCGGGGTAGACGAGACAACAGGGCTCTTCGCGGGAAGGGTCTATGTAAGCTGGACAAGATTCACCAGCGCAAGCACGTCAGACATCGTGGTCGCTTATTCCAACGATGGCGGCAGATCATTCTCGTCCCCTGTCCCCGTCAGCACCAGCTTTCTCAATCAGGGCTCGGTGCCGGTGGTTGGTCCAGATGGGACGCTCTACGTGGTCTGGAATGATCTATCGAACCTTCAGATAATGGAGGCGAGGTCCACGGACGGCGGAGTCTCATTCCTCAGCCCTGTCGTAGTCTCATCGTATGTCCCACTGCCGCAGCCACCCAACTTCTTGGCTAACAGCTTCTTCAGGGTGAACAGCAATCCCACGGCGGCCGCGGACGACACCAATGGAAATGTGTACGTGGCCTGGGCGGATTATGGGAGTGGATACGCAGTTATTCTATCCAGCCGGAGCCTCGACGGAGGTGCCAGATGGAGCAAGCCTATCAGAGTGAACGATGACAGTACCACCAACGATCACTTCTTTCCGTGGATGACGGTGTCTCATGGGCTCCTCAGCATCGTCTTCTACGACAGGAGGCTCGATCCCCAAAACCATCTGGTTGATGTGTTCTATGCTGAGTCCGCTGACGGGGGATCCTCCTTCTCCCCAAACCTTAGAGTAACGGACGTGCCCTTCAACCCTGACGCGATCATTTTCAGCAGCGGGCAATCTTTCATCGGAGACTACATCGGGATCGCCGCCAACGGGACACTGGCGCATCCTATCTGGACGGATAATCGAAACGTCTCACCCACTAATCCCGGCAGCCAGCAGATATTCACCGAAGGGAGAAGGGTGGATAGACCGCCCGTTGTTGCTCTTGTAGTAAACCAAACCGTCTATTCCGGCACCGAGTTGCAGTTTGGTGTCAAGGCGACGGATCCTGATGTCGGCGACACACTGACATTTGCGGACCTCGGTGCGCCTTCAGGCGCGACCTTCACCTCGACACCCTCAACCAATGGAACAGTGAGGGGAAGCTTCTACTGGACGCCGAGCGCGGCCCAGGCGCCGGGCAACTATTCAGTGGAGTTCAAAGCCTCAGACGGTCTCCTCTTCTCCAGCACGAATGCGTCCATCAGGTTGAAGGCCAACAGTCCACCCTCTCTCGTAGTTCCAGGTCCCCAAACCGTCACCGTGGGCTCAAGACTCACCTTCATACTGAGTACTACAGACCCTGACGCGCCACCCGACATTGTAACAATATCCTGCGACAACTGCACCCAGCTTGGCGCGACTTTCGACTCTTCTACAGGCAACTTCACCTGGGTCCCAGCCTCGGGACAAGGACCTGGAGACTATTCTGTCAACTTCACTGCTACAGACCATCTCCTCCCGTCACTCTCCGACTCGAAGACCGTGATCATCACAGTGGTCGAAGGTGAACAGCCCCTTGTCCTAACTGTTCCCAGCGCACAAACAGTTGACGCGGGGAATCTCCTCATCTTCAGTGTGAGCGCAACCGATCCCGATGCTGATGACACAATCACTCTCTCGGCCACCGACCTCCCTCCAGGGGCCTCCTTCGACCCCGATCTCGGAAGCTTCGTCTGGACTCCGAGCAACGATCAGGGTCCAGGCGTCTATAGGGTGACATTCATAGCGGTTGAGCCCGGCCTACAGGGCTTCTCAGACACCAAGACAGTCACCATAACAGTTAGCCAACCAGCTTCTTCATCAGGCCAACCCACGGGCGCCGGAGGACTAGGGCCTGGACTGTGGCTCGTGGCCGGGGTGACAGTGCTAGTCGCGGCTCTCGTCTCAACACTAGCCATAGGGGCGAGGAGAGGAAAAACGGGCTCTGATGGGAGTGCGAAGACCTAGTCCTATCGACTACTCCCTTTTCACAATTACGAAATTTATCAGGCTTCTAGTTTTGAAGCCGAGTTTCTCATACAGATGTATTGCGTCAGCATTATCCGTGCTGACGTGAAGGAAAGGAATCTCACCTCTATTTGCGATCTTCTGGATGAGCGCCGAAACTAGTGAGCTGGCAAATCCGTGGCCCCTGTAGTCGGGATGAGTGCACACAGCGCTAATCTCGGTATAACCGGGAAATCGAAATCCTTCTCCTGCCATGGCCACTAGTTGGCCGGCTTGGTGAAGTCCGAGGAATGAGCCTAGTTCGGGTGCTCGCTTGCGGAAACGCCCGAGTTTGTTCAATTCCGTAAGAGCGAGCATCTCATCGATGTGTGAAATGTTGAGATTCTCAGGGGTATGCTTCGCTTCTGGCGGCACGTGTCCATTCCACACCATCTGGGAATTGGGCAACATGCGAACAACATTCCAATCCGCCGGAAAGTGAGGCATCGCGGCAAAAGCGAGGGCAGTCGATCCTTGAGGACCAAGCAACTGGGCAAGGGAACGGTATGATTCCGCAGATTGGTCATGTGTCCCTGCGATCGGAGCGACTTCAACTGGATAACGCTTAGCGAGTTCGTTGCCCTCAGCGAAGGAAGCGTGGGCGGTTGACAGAGCGTTCCATGCTGGATTATCCAAGATGTTCAACTGGTCCTGCTCCATGATCAAGCGGCTGACAATGATAATCCAGGCGATGTCTGGGAGAAAAGAATATGCCTACTGGGAGGGGCAATCTACTGAGTTTGGACGGGCACAAAAATGGCAGAGCGTAAAAGGCCTTCTCAACCTATGACTGAAGAACAACTCCGCCTTAGCGTCGTTGGTGAGCTCAAACCCCATGACGCCCCTATCACTCTTGTAGAATACGATCCTGCATGGCCCAAGATCTTCGTCCGCGAAGCCACGCGGATCAAAGCTGCCCTCGGTGAACGAGCAATCGTGGTGGAGCATGTTGGCTCGACTAGTGTGCCTGGGCTTATCGCCAAGCCGATTATCGATATCCTCCTCGTTGTGGCTGACTCAGCGGACGAGCCGTCGTATGTTCCTGCTCTCGAGGCTGCGGGTTACGTTCTTCGGATTCGAGAGCCCGACTGGCACCAGCATCGCCTCTTCAAGGGTCCCGACACCAACATTAACCTGCACGTGTTCACACAAGGTTCGGAGGAGATTCAGAGAACTCTGCTGCTTCGAGACTGGTTGCGGACGAACGAGGCCGACCGTGAGCTGTACGCTCGCACCAAACGGAGCCTGGCAAGGAGGAAGTGGAAGTATGTACAGAATTATGCGGACGCGAAGTCTGAGGTCGTGAAGGCGATTCTTGAAAGTGCAGAAACGCCTGGTGGATGATTCTCGTGAAGGAAGAAGGGTCAGGGGTGCCCCGATGAACGTAGGATTCTCAGCGTTTCACGAAGGGCGGAGCACGGGAAAAAAGACCACCCCCGGGGGTCGAGAAAAGAATGCTTATTTTTTGACCGCTACCGTTTGATCAGTGAAACAACTACCCGAGGATTCTTTCTCTTTCCAGATTACCCAGAACTAAACTCGACTGAGAGCTGGTCTTCTCCGGTAAACGACTAGAGAAACGATGGAGAGCCCGATTATTGTCTGCAGCCACCAGAACGACCGGAGGGTGGATAATGCGGAGGATGCATTGCCGAAGGGCGAAAGGATGTTAGTGGCCGCGCTAGTGGACGGCTGACCATTACCGGTCGTGGTGCTGTTTCCTGGTCCCGGCTGTTCCGATTGTGGTCGGTAGTCTCCAACCATCATGATGGCTTGGTAAACATGGGATATCGTTCCGTCCGTGGCTGTGACTGCTACGATGTAATTTCCAACAGGTGTCAACATCGTTGTAGAAACTATGGCGGTGTACACGGCCGGAGTGCCTGCCGAGAGATCGACGATGCTCGGCAGGAAAGAGAATGCGGGAACGTTCGGGATGTTCGGTGTCACAGTCGCTGAAAGAGTCACTTGGCCTTTGAAACCGCCTACGCTGACCAGCTGTTCCTGTATCGATATGTCCCAATCTTGGAGGGTCGAATATGATCCCCAAAGCCGAGTGGTAAAATCGGGACCCGAAACAGGTAACACCGTGACCGGTATCACAAGGAAATGAGACACGGAACCGACGGTCGCCGTGACGTTCAGATCATAGTTGCCCGGCGTGGTTCCAGGGGTCAGCTGGAGGTCCGTGTTTACACTACCGTCAGGGTTCAGCGTCATCCCGGTCGAGAATCCTGCTCCAGCAAGACCCGTGCGACCTCCAACCGGTGCGCTGAGTCGGATTGTGCCGGTGAAACCATTCAAGCTAGTAATGGTGAACATGGTCTCAGCCCAGTATCCTAACGGAATAACGACGCTACTCGGGTTAGCGGACACCGCGAAATCAGGGTTTGTTGCAAGAACCGGTCTGGTTAGACCAATGCTCCCGAACAATGTGAGCGACATCACTAAGACGATAACCGTTCTGGACCCCGCACCGGTTCGGAAGACGCTCTACCTCCTCGCCTTGATTATACTAGAAGGCCTCTACTTGGACACTTAAGCGCACTGTACACAAGTGGACGTGAACATGGGTTCTCAACCCGTGAAGAACGATCGCCTATGCCGCTTCGATCGGGGGATGACTCCGCACAGGGAGGAAGAGATGCAGCTCGGCTTGACTTCGATAGAACTCTAATGATAGACGCTCCGGGTCTCCGTCAAGGGTTCGAGCCATTTCTTCGAAGAGACTGGGTAGCTTGGAGAGGTTCTTCTCCCAATCCATGAGTTTGCCGTGCGCGTACCATCCGCCCGGAATTACTCCTGTCTCCAACTGCATCTTCCCGGGATCGTCAGAATCGATTCGCGCGACACATGCATAATATTCTTCTCCGTCGGGCTTGAACTGGAATGTGCCGTAGAACTTGCGACCCTTCAGAGACGGAAGCCTAGACTCGAGCAAGTCAAACGCGGCCGAGGGACCTTTTCCCTTCATGTCGGCCTTGACGCGTAGGACGGGTATCACTTGAAGCTCGACGTAGGAGTTCTCCATTGGTTTACTGGTTCTTCTGACGGACGCTGCTTATGAATTGAAGAGGTCAACAGATACGTGGAGGTCGTCGATAGTCCAGATCGCTCTGAATTTGGCCATGGATTCTAGGGGTTTCGTGGAGAGCGGTCAATGAATTAGCTCGATTGTGGGCTTCGGCCTATTCCTCAACGTTCGGCAGTAGCTCGGGACCTAGGGGCTTACGCTTGCTCCTGTTTCGTCTGGTATCTTCGTATCGAGATTCTACCCAGCCGACCACCTTCTCCTCTGTCATCTTCTCTGCCTCGAGTTGTTTGTTCATGTTCTCCGCCACAACCTTGAGGAACGTCTCAGGGTTCACGGGCTTGATGATGTACGCGTCGGCCTGCAAGTTCACAGAATCAACAGCATTCTCCAACGACGGGTACCCGGTGATCATGATCTTCCTCGCGCGAGGAAGAATCTCGTGGACACGCGCCAGCAAATCCGTTCCTTCAACATCCCTCAGCTTAATGTCGATAATAGCGAGGTTGTACGGGCGAGCATTGCATTTCTCAACGGCCTCCACCGCCGTCTCCGCGGTATCGACGCTGTAGCCCTCTGGCTCAAGAAGTTCTTTGAAGCTTTTCAGAATCCCCCGATCATCATCAACGATCAGAATATTCTTTCCCATTTCAGATTCTCACCTCTTCAGGTCAAGCGGTATCTCGACCGTCAAAGTCGTCCCCTCTCCTACCCTAGAGAAGACTTTGATCTCGCCTTTGTGCGATTCTACCAGACGCTTGGTCACGGCCAGGCCAAGTCCCACGCCCTTCTCTCTCGTTGTGAAGAGAGGGTTGAACATCCTGGCCTTGACATCCTCGGGAATGCCTATCCCTGTGTCCTGGAAGCTCACCGCGGCCAGGTTCTGGCTCGTCCAGGCTCTAATCTTCAGCTTCCCTCCATCAGGCATCGCCTGAAGGGCATTGGTGATTATGTTGGTGAAAGCTCGGCGGAGCAAGCCTGGGTCGACGTTCAGTTTCGGAAAGCCTGTCTCAACGCTGGTGGAGACCTCTACGGTCGTAGGTACCTGGACCGAGGAGAGAGTGTCGTTGATCAGTCTTCCCATGTCATACTCGACAAAGGTCGGTCTCGCCTGCTTCGCGTAGTCCTGGAGGTCGGAGACGATCTTGTTCATGAAATCAGCCTGCTCCCGAATAGTCTCCAACGCGCTCTCAACACGGACATCTTTTCCCGGCGTCGACGCCCCAGTCGCCTTCATAGCATCCTTCGCCAGATGAATCGTGTTAACTATAGTCTGCAAGGGGTTGCGGAGGTCATGGCCCACCATCCCCGCGGTCTCTCCAATAGCCGCCAACCGGGTTGTGTTACTTAGCATCCTAGTCCTCTCCTCAACCAGGTCCTCGAGGCGTTCGGAGCGTAGCCTAAGCTTCGCTTCCCCCTGTTTCAACCGCTCGATATCGACAAAGGCCAACACTGCCCCCTCGATCTTGTTATCCCCTGTCCGGTACGGTCCTATCCGCACAAGAAACCAGCGTCCCTGTGGTCCCTTGGCCTCCAGCTCCTTGTTGATGCCGTTGGTGACGACCTCGTTTATTGTCTCTTTGAGCTCCGGTATCTGGAAACTGAGGTTAACGTCAAAGATGAATCTGCCGAGATCGCTGGCTTTCAGATTAAACAACTTTTCAGAGAGTGGTCCCCAGAGACGCAGTCGCAGGTCGCTCCCCAGCATGAGGACTGGCACGTTCGCGCTTGCGTTCAGGTTTGTTATGTCATTGTTGACCTGGGTCAGCTCCAGGTTTCGGTTCTGAAGCTCTTCGTTGACGGTGGTCAGCTCTTCATTCGTTGACTGCAGCTCCTCTTTGGCCGTTTCAAGCTCCTCGTTGGTGCTCTGCAACTCTTCGTTACTAGACTGTATCTCCTCGTTAGCAGCTTTCAGCTCCTGATTGACCGCCTCCTTGTCCTCAATGATCGACTGAAGATAGTCCTTGTTCGCTGAGAGCTCCTGCTGGAGCCGAGTAACCTTGAGACCCTCCGCCTTCTGCTCTTTCTCTCGCTTTTCACCTCGGGCTTTTCCTAGCTTTACTGAAGAGGCAGGTTTTGGCACCGCTTCCTCGAACGTCACCAGAAAACTAGGCTGATCTAGCTGGCTCTTGAGCGGCACTACTTCCAGGTTCACGTCCAAGTACTTCCCATCCGACCTGATAGTAACCGCTTCCTTCCTAATTGTCTGGCGGCTTTTTTTCGCTCTATCTAACGCATTTCGGAGATCCATCATCATGCCTTCTCGGGCCATTTTCAAGATGCTGAGACTGGCTTTCCCAGGCGCGGGCTCGAGGAAGGCGCCTGTTCGTCCCCGAAACTGGATAATCTCCAGCTCACTGTTCACTATTACGCTGGCCGGCGAGTAGTTTGTGAGCAATATCCGGTCCGCTTCCTTGAAAATCGCAGGTTCCGGGAGGGGGCCTCCAACTTCCCGGTTGACTGCCAGCTTGTCGATCTGCCCAGGTTCAGCAATGTATCTTGTCGAGAAGTCAAGAGGGGCAGGAGTGACCATTGGCTTTCTGGAATAGACTTTGAAGCGTTTGTTAGCTGCTTTGAAGATGTTGTCGAATTCCCCTATGGTCTCGAAGTCTCCTAAGACCAGGAAGCCTGTTGGTTTGAGCGCGTAGTGGAATATTGGAAGCAGCTTCTTTTGCAGAGCCGGTCCGAGGTAGATCAGCAAGTTCCGGCAGACTATTATGTCAAGTTTTGAAAAAGGCGGGTCCGCTGTCACGTCCTGCCTGGCGAAGACGCACATCCTGCGAATTGCCTTGTTTATCTGGTACGATCCGTTCACCTTGGCGAAAAAGCGTTTTAGACGGTCCGGTGATATAGAGGGAGACGCGATGTACACGCCTTGCCGGGCTTTTTCCAGCACCGTCTCATTGACGTCGGTGGCGAAGATCTGGATCTGTGGGTGGACCCGGGCATGGTCTAGGTATTCGAGCAGGCAGATAGCAAGCGAGTACACTTCTTCGCCGGTCGAGCAGCCTGGGACCCATATTCTGATAGGGTCCTCTGCCGATCTATTCTTTAGAATGTTGGGAAATATCTCGTTCTTCAACACGTCGAAGGTGCGAGGCTCACGGAAGAATCCTGTCACATTGATCAGAATGTCCTGGAACAGGGAACTCAGCTCGCCCGGGTTCGTCTGAACATAGCTCATGTAGTTTTCCATGGTGCTTGTCTTGAGGATCAACATTCGTCTCAGGATTCGTCTCTTTATCGTAGCATGCTTGTAGTCTGTGAAATCGACACCGGTCGCTTTCCTCAGTAGACTGAAGATCTTTTCGAGGTCGCTCTGCGGCAGCAGCTTCTCCGCCCTTTCGGTCTCCAGATGGGGAACGTATGGATGCTGGCTCAACTTGATGAGTTCCTGCGCCATGTCCTGGGGTCGGAGGACTAGGTCGACATAGCCCGCCGCGACAGCGCTTCGAGGAAGATCGTAGTACTTGGCCGACTTCTCGTCTTGTGCAAGAGTGATTCCACCTTCGTCCTTGATAGCTCTCAATCCCTGAACGCCGTCCCTGGAAGTTCCGGAGAGTATGATGCCGATCGCTCTGCTCTTCTGGTCTTGAGCGAGGGATTGCAAAAAGTGGTCGATGGGGCTATGTTTGTGGTCAACTTCGATGCGCGGGGCGAGGTGTAGAACACGGTCGGAAATCGTCATGACTGCGTTTGGTGGGATCACGTAGACATGTCCCGGCTTCACCCGGGTCCCGTCTATTACCTCTTCCACCCCTAGGTTCGTCGTCCTGGAGAGAAGCTCGGTCAACAAACTCTTGTAAGTAGGGTCAAGGTGTTGTATCAGCACT